>WNFJ01679809.1_pt1 | contig 10630 bp, 10 predicted proteins | sample 5400461 | NCBI WGS metagenome assembly WNFJ01 (sample SAMN13153349, study PRJNA577476) | soil metagenome | isolation source: 115 cm saprolite on Douglas fir-dominated hillslope | place: USA:California | collected 2013-09-17
CGATCTGCCGCCCGCAGTCGCAATCATCGGGTTCGCGCGCCGGGAGAAAAATGACGAGCAGTTCAGGGCTGAACTCGAAACAGCGACTCAAAAATTGTCGCGCCAGGCCGTGCGCGATGAAATCTGGAAAACCTTTGCGCAATCGATCTTCTATCACCAAAGCGAATTCGGTGACGAAGCCGGCTACGAGGCGTTAGTCAAACGCCTCGACACAATCGACAAGGAACGCGGCACGCGCGGCAACCGGCTGTTTTATTTCGCGGCTGCTCCCGACCAGTTCGAATCAATTTTGAAACACCTGAAGACAGCGGGTTTAAACGAAACCTGCAAGGGAAGCTGGGCCCGCGTCATTGTCGAAAAACCGTTCGGCACCGATCTCGCTTCGGCGCGAGAACTCAACCGCATCGTCCGCGATTCCTTCACCGAAGAGCAGACTTACCGGATCGATCATTTTCTGGGAAAAGAAACCGCGCAGAACATTTTGGTTTTGCGATTCGCGAACGCGATTTTCGCGCCGCTCTGGAACACGCATTACATCGATCACGTCCAAATCACAGCCGCCGAAACGCTGGGGGTCGAGGGTCGCGCCGGTTTTTACGAGCGGGCAGGCGCTTTGCGCGACATGGTGCAAAACCATTTGCTCCAGCTTCTTTGTCTTGTCGCAATGGAGCCGCCGATGGACTTGAGCGCCGACAGTATCCGTGACGAAAAATTCGCGCAGAGTGACGTTGCTGCGAATGTTGTGCGCGGCCAATACGCCGAGGGCGCGATCAACGGCAAACCGGTTGCCGGTTATCGCCAGGAACCAAACGTGAAGCCGGATTCCGAGACGGAAACCTTTGTGGCGTTGCGCTTGTTCATTGACGACTGGCGCTGGGCCGATGGCCCGATTTACATGCGTGTCGGGAAACGCCTTCCGAAATCGGCCACTGAGATTTCCATTCACTTCAAAAAAGCGCCTGCTGTTCTCTTTAATAAAGATTTGCAGGATCAAAACGTGCTCGTCATTCGGATTCAACCCGACGAAGGAATCGCGCTGCGCATCCATGCAAAAGTTCCGGGCGCCAGTTTTCGCGTCGAGCCGGTCAAAATGGATTTTCATTATGGAACGTCATTCGGGAAAGCCAGTCCGGAAGCGTACGAACGTTTGCTGCTCGATGCGATGAGCGGGGACGCTACGCTTTTTGCGCGCCGCGATGAGGTCGAGGAAGCGTGGGCCTTTATTGACGTTATCGAGCATGCATGGGCCGCAAAAAAAGGTGCGCCGGGTCTGTTCTTTTATCCTGCCGGGTCCTGGGGCCCGGAAGAAGCCGACGATCTGCTCGCCCGCGACGGCCACGCCTGGCGGAGACTGTAATATGGCTGCGATAACCGACAATTATTCGTTAGGCCTGCAAGTCGAGCTCGACAAGATCGACAGCGAGCTGAAAAGACTATGGGCGCAGAGCGAAGGCACGATGACGCGCGCTTCTTTGGTGAACCTTGCGGTTTATAGTGAAGTGCCCGGCTCACTCGAAAAGAATACGCAGCTTATTGCAAAGATTGCTGAGAGCCACGCATGTCGCGCCATTGTTATTGGCGCTGACTGCAAAGCGAAAGCAAATCGCGTGGAAGCCTGGATCAGCGCGCACTGTCATGTCACTCGCACAGGGAGCCAACAAGTTTGTTCCGAACAAATTTCATTTCTGCTCGAAGGACCATGCACAAGCCTGCTGCCAAGCATTGTATTCTCGCACCTGGATTCAGACCTGCCGTTTTATCTTTTGTGGCAGGGCGAATTTCGTGAGCCGATGGACCCTCAGTTGTGGGCGTGGGTCGATCGCGTCATTTACGACAGTCAGACGTGGAAGGATTTTCCCGGACAACTGCGCCTGGTTGAGTCCGCGCAAAAGGAAGCAAAGCAGCGGATTGTGCTTTGCGATTTGAACTGGACGCGACTGGACAAGGTCCGCTCCGCACTCGCTCAATTCTTCGATCATCCGACATCGCATCATCATTTCGCGAAAATGAAAAATGCGCGCATTGATTTCGCGCCGGGCTTTAGATCGACCGCTGTCCTCTTTGCCGGTTGGCTCGCCGCGCAATTACATTGGAACGCCGAGAAGACGACACGTAATGGCGCGCTTCAATTTGTCGATTCAAGCGGCCACAAGATCGACATCGAACTGCGCGAGCGGAATGGGGAGCCGATCGGCCAAATCGCTCTGAACTCGCGTGAAGTGGAGTTTGTTGTGGCCCGTGCCAAGTGTGGTGATCTCCTTGATTCGCGCGGGAAGCCGGGCGAGAAACGCACGCCGCAACTGATGCCGGCGGGCAGCAACGATCCGGTGAGCTTGATGAGCGAAGAACTCATGCGTGGCGGACCGCACTACGTTTATCTGCACGCCCTCAATTGCGTTCGCGAGTTGTTGTAGCCACGGCTCTGTGAGCCGTTGAACCTCACGTTTTCTCCGGACCGCCCGCAGGGCGGTGGCTACAGCGTTACGCCAGGTTCGCGTCAAAGAGCGCAAGGAGGGAACGCACATTCTTCTGAATCGAGAAAAGCGTTTCAGCGCGCTCGTGCCCAGCCTGACCAAGTTTTTTCGCCAACGCAAGATCGATAATCACTCGGTCAATTGCATCCGCGAGTCCATCGGCGTCGCCTGCAGACACGAGTAGTCCCGTTTCGTTGTCGATCACCATTTCGGGAATTCCCCCGATCCCTGTTGAAACGACCGGCAAGCCTGTTGCCATCGCCTCCATGATTACAGTGGGCAGATTGTCCCTGCCACCTTCGGGATCAATCACACTCGGCAAGACAAAAACAGTTCCTGCTGCCAAATACTTTTTGATCTCATGTTGCGGCTTGGGACCAGGCAGCTCCACGCAGTTTTGCAGTTTCAGTTCCTCAATCTGCCGGCGCAATCTCTCCTCGAGCGGGCCTTCGCCGAAGATCTGACAACGGAATGATTTCCCGCGCTCCACAAGCAATCGACAGGCCTGGATCAAATCGGCGAAACCCTTCTTGTCGATCAAACGGCCGACCGCAATAATCGTTGGTGGAGCACACGAAAAATCCGCGCGTCTGAACTCGGCAAGATTCAAGCCGTTATAGATCCGATGGATTCGATCCGCGCGCTTTGGGAAATGCTCCTGCAAAAATTCCTTCGCGTAATCGGTCTCGGTGCCGACTACACGTGCTGCATCGACAAGCTTGTTCAGACCAATCTCGAAATCTCGCGGCGCAAAAATGTCGTTGGCGTGCGCAGTAAAGCTAAAACTTATTCCAAAAAACTTCTGGATCCAAAAAGCGGTGCGTGCCGCCATTCCCGCAAAATGTGCATGAATATGAGTAATGCCCATTCGTTGCAAGCGCAGTCCGACATAAACAGCCTGATAAAGACGTAGAAAGTCGGTGCGCCTCCCCCACTCATTCAATGCGGCGATGACTTCTCGCGTTATCTTTTGCATCTGCGAGGCCCGACGGACTTCGTCCAGCAATTCTTTTTCCTCCGGAAGGTAATGCACACCCGCGACAACGCGTTTGTCCCAATCCTGGGGCGGCTCATCCTTCGGCTTGCGGATGGAGAAAATAGGAGGCATCACGCCTTGTCGAGTAAGCTCCGCGACCTCTCGATAGCAAAACGTCTGTCCGAATGACGGGAATCGCTCGAACAGATAAGCAAAGTGCGTCATCGATCCACGGCCGATAGCAAATTCCTCACGTGGCGCCGCGTTTTACCGGGATCGGTTTTCCGGAGTCATCGACGGCGACGTGAGTGAACACGCCACGCGTAACGCGGATCTGTTTTCCATGCATGTATCGCCGCACCCAAACTTCCACAGGAATCACTATCGAAGTCAGCCCAATTCGCTCGACCCACGCGTAACAGGCAACCGTGTCCCCCACCCGAACGGGTTCAAGAAAGGACATTCCTTCCATCGCCACGGTGACAACTCGCGCTTGCGCTACTTTTGCCGCGAGGATGCTGCTGCCCAAGTCCATCTGCGACGTCAACCAGCCGCCAAAAATATCGCCATTTGGGTTTGTGTCCTTGGGCATCGCGATTGTTTGGATGACCAACTCGCCTTTTGGTTGATCGACGTCATCCATTTGGCGCGAAGAATAACACAACGCACTGAAACTGGTAGGGCGCGACCGCCGGGCGCGCCGTTCCCTGCAAAAATCCCTGCACCGACGGCGCGCTACAAAATCAGCATGCAATCGCCGTAGCTGTAGAATCGGTAGCGTTCGCGGATGGCTTCCTGATAAGCTCGAAGCAAAAACTCGCGACCGGCAAACGCACTGACGAGCATGAGCAACGTCGATCGCGGCAAATGGAAATTTGTCAGAAGAAGATCGACAGCCCGGAATCGATATGGCGGATAAATAAAAAGATCCGTTGATCCTTCTTGCGCAAGAAGCCCGCCGCCTCTCGATTTCGCTGATTCTAGCACGCGCACCGTGGTTGTCCCTACAGCAACCACACGGTGGGCATCGTTGATCTTGTTTGCCGCTTCGGTTGAAATGAAAAAGCGTTCCGCATGCATTCTATGCTCGACCAGATTTTCAGACCGCACCGGCAGAAATGTTCCGATCCCGACATGGAGTGTAATAAAGGCGTGCGGAATCTCGCTCAGGATTTGCTGGGTAAAGTGAAGACCGGCAGTGGGCGCGGCAAGCGCGCCCGGCGCATGGCCAAAAACAGTTTGGTAACGGACGTTATCCACCTCATCGCTTTCGCGCCCAATGTAGGGCGGCAACGGCATCAAACCGCCTGCGTAAAGATCGACATCTTTATCGAGCGAGACAACGCGCTCGCCCTCCGGTAAGATTTCGTCGACGCGCAAAGTTACATTGTCGATCTTGGTCGTCGCGCCGACACGCATTTTTTGGCCCGGTTTAACCAGGCATTTCCAGCGCCTTGAGGCAACCCTTTCGATAAACAGGAATTCAATCGCGCCATCGCTGGACAACCTTTTCGCGGCAAGCACTCGCGTATCATTCAAAACGAGGAGATCCCTTGGGCGAAGAAACATTTTCAACTCGGCGAATCGTCGATGTTCTATCGTCTGCTCGTTGCGGCGAAGTACCATCATCCGGGAATCTTGGCGGCGTCTTGACGGCCGCTGGGCAATTAGTTGCCGCGGCAGATCGTACTCATAATCGCTCAGCACAGAACTCATGCGGTGTCATCATGAAAGAGTTTGCAGGCGCGCGCAAAACTTTGGATGATCGATTCAATGAACGAGCCGGCTCTCGATCTGGTTATCGCAGCGCTGGAGAAGATTCGCGAGACGAGTGACCGCTTGCCATGCGCCTCACGATTCTCGCTTGAGCGATTGCGATTCGTTGCACCGAATAAAGCGGATCTGCTCGCGCCGATTCGAGAACGCGTGCGCGTCTGCACAAAATGCCCACATCTCGCTTGCTCACGAACGCAGACGGTTTTCGGCGTAGGAAATCCGGATGCGGAATTAATGTTCATCGGCGAAGCTCCCGGCGCTGATGAGGACAAACAAGGCGAACCATTTGTTGGGCGCGCAGGTCAATTGCTCACGAGAATTATTGAGACGATGGGCTTCACCCGGCAAGAAGTCTACATCGCCAATATTCTGAAATGCCGTCCCGACACACCGTCGGGTTCATTCGGCAATCGCCCGCCAACACCGCGTGAAATGCAGACATGCCGGCCGTATCTTCTCGAGCAGATCGACGTCATTGAGCCGAAAGTTCTGGTCGCGCTCGGAGCTGTTGCTGTCGAAGGCTTGCTCGGCACGCGAGGGACGATGCGGGAATTGCGCGGCAGATGGCACTCCCACAACGGAACACCATTAATGATCACCTATCACCCAGCCTACTTGCTTCGAAATCAGGCACCTTCAGAAAAACGAAAAGTTTGGGAAGACATGCTGCAAGTGCTCGAGCGACTCGAGAAGCCAATCACTGAAAAGCAGCGCAATTATTTTTTGTAGCTGATCAGGGGGAGGCGGCCTCCTGGCCGCCGTGTTCTTTGTCGGGCGGTTAAAAACCGCCGCGCCTTGTTAACGCCCGCACGATCATCACGCGCACTTCTTTGCGCGGGACTTTCACTTGTTGATCTAACGCCGTTGCGCCTGCGTCCCTAAGAAGCGCAAGCGTGCGTGCCCCAATCAACGCCGGTAAAACCGTCGCCGCGCGGACACGCCTATTTCCGATCGCACACGAGTATTGCATCCCGGATTCCAGACCGCGCCCAGCCTTCCCCGCCCAATTTTGATAGATCGGCTGAAAGCGCTCCGGTTCCGCGAGAATTTGTGCCGGACTCAGACCTGCGGAAATCAATTCGTCGTTCGGAAAATAACATCTGCCAGCTCGGAGATCGGTTCCGACATCCCGGAGAATATTAATTAACTGAAGTCCCATGCCGTAGCTTTTCCCCAGAGTGAGCATTTCCTTTTCTGGCCGTGCGGCAAAGTTGCGAATGTGCCTGAAGCAAAGACGCGTCCAAAATTCGCCGACAGAACCTGCGACGAGAAACGTGTATTCATCGAGATCGGCTGCAGTGGAAAGTGCGGTAATTTCTGCCGTTTCACTAAAACGCTGGAGGTCGAGCATTTGACCTTGCGTGATTTTTTCCAAAACCGCACGCACATCAAGACAGTCGCTCGTCTCCAAGCGACCGAGCCATTCCAAACAATCCGGCAACAATTCAACAAGTGTTCGTTCGGCCTCGTGCTCCTGCAAAGGTGCAAATGAAGCGACAAGATCGACAACCGCACCCTGCGAAGCTTTGCCTTGAATTGCTTTCGATAACGTTTGAAGGGTTTCCCTTCGGAAAGTTCCTGAAATTCGCGCGGTGTCGGCGACTGTGTCGGTTGCCCGCGCAAGCAAATAAGCCAGCGCCACTGACTCACGCAGTCGCGAAGGCAAAAATCGAATGGAAAGATAGAAGGATCGCGAGACACGGCGCAGAACGGCCGTTTGCAGCCGCTGAGTAGAGGCGCTGGATCGGTCGCTCATAGCGTCCTGCCTCGGCGCGATTTCATCGTCCGATATTTCTGATCTCGATCCGGTTTGGCGCCGCGTTACCGAGACCAAGCGCAGTCGCGGAGTCGATGTAATCTGCCGTGTGACCAATGGCCGGCAAGCTCGCGCGCACACGCCATTGCTCCAGGCGTCTCAATGCGGAGGCGTCCAAAGCCACCGGGTCCTTGCTCGCATACAGCGTGGCGTGATGCACGGCGTAATTCGGCTGCGACTGGGGGCCTCCGGCATATTGCGCAATCAAGCCATCCATCAAATTGAAAACAACTTTCCTGGCGATAATTGGATTGCTGTAAATTTCCGCGAGGCTCTCCGCACCAAAACGTGAGCCTTGGGCAAACCGGCGCCAGTTATCAATGTTCGGGATTGTCATGTTAAAAAGGCAGCCGGCGATCCCGTTGGTTTCACTGCTGCTCATCACAGGCACGTTGATAATCTTGGTTACTTCAGTCGAGAGGACGCGCGAAAAATGACTGACGTTGCTCGTATTCTCTGTATCAGACAGAATTGGCATTTTCACTTTGTCGCTGCGGTAATCGAGATCGCCCCAAATGAGCTTTCCAAGTAGCGGGGCGGAAACGATGGCTTTAGGATCATAGCCATCGCGCGGCGGAACTGCTTTCAATTGATACCCATCAACTGCGGGTTGATAACCGGCCTCCTTGATTCCACCAAGGGAACGGTCCCAAACAATGATGCTGCCGCGCGGATGTCCGGCCGCAACTAGACCATCAACAATCGCATTCACAACGTCGTGGTGCGTTGTAAAAAGTTCGCCGCCGGCGGCGGAAATTTTGATTCCAACCTTGTCGTTTGGAGAAACCAGAGATGCCCATGCCTTTGCCACATCAGGCTGCCCCGTCGCAGTAAGGACGAGCCGATTGACCATCGCGCGCACAACCGGGGGATTCGTTTTGTAATCCTTGATCGCATTGAAATCGTGGATCGCATAAATAATCGACGGCGTTGGAGCTGGCTGCGGCCCTTGACCGGGCGCGGAGGTGATGGCGCAAAAAAAAGCAACGGCTACATTTCGTATCGACAAGGCACTTTTCAACGTGACGACGAACTTATGAGTGAGCGTGCGAATAACAACTGCGCACCTGTAACCATGATTCGTCACATTTACGTTCACATTCCCTTCTGCGCGCGCATCTGCCCATATTGCGCGTTTTACAAGGACTTGCTCGATCGTTCGGAAACAGCGCGATTTTGTGAGGCTATCCTACGCGATCTCGACCAGCAATGCGCCGCTTTCGCCATAATGCCCAGGTCAATCTATTTGGGCGGCGGCACGCCAACGGCGCTGAGCACTCCACAACTGGAATTCCTGCTCGGAGGTTTTCGCCAGCGCCTCGACCTCTCGGCGTTAGAAGAATGGACAGTCGAAGCGAATCCGGGGAGTGTTTCTGCCCGGAAGGCGGCGTCTTTGCGTAAACTCGGAGTGAATCGCATCAGCCTCGGCGTGCAATCCTGGGACGAAGGTTTGCTCAAACTTCTCGGACGCGAGCACAATGCGCCCCAGGCCGAGAAATCATTTCAAATTCTGCGCGGCGCCGGATTCTCAAATATCAATGTCGATCTCATGTTCGGATTGCCCGGCCAGACGATCGAGCAATGGAGAGTGACTCTGGAAAAAACGATCCGGCTGCAACCTGAACACATCTCCGCCTACTGCCTGACTTATGAAGAGGACACGGAATTTTTCCTGCGTCACTCACGCGGCGAGTTTCGCCAGGATGCGGACATCGATGCAGAATTTTTCGAGACGACGATGTCGATCTTGGAAGACGCCGGTTACGAACATTACGAAATCTCAAATTACGCGCGTCCCGGTTTTTCATCGAGACACAATCGCGCCTATTGGTCAGGCGAAGATTATCTCGGCATCGGCCCAAGTGCCTTTTCCACGGTCGAAATGCGGCGCTGGCAAAATCTTGCGGATTACCGTGCGTATGCCGATCAGGTTCTCTCAGGACAATCACCAATCGGATCGACAGAAAATCTGACAAAAGAGATAAAACGCGCGGAAAGGATCTCGCTTTCCTTGCGAACGTGCGAAGGAGTCCCGGCCGCTTTGTTGACCGATCAATCCAAAGCAATCGAGGAATTTATTGGTCTCGAATTGCTTCGAGAATCGAATGGTCACTTCATGCTAACACAAAAAGGCAAATCTCTTGCCGATTCAGTTGCAGAAGCGTTTGTGTAACATTGGCGCGCGGGGTCTCCGAGCTCGGCTCTAGAATTATTCGACCGCGCCGTAGCGGCGTTGCCGCCGGCCAAACTCTTCTACCGCGGCAAAGAGATCTTTCTTTGTGAAGTCCGGCCACAATTTCGGCGTGACATACATCTCGGTGTACGAGAGTTGCCAGAGAAGAAAATTCGACAAGCGCATTTCGCCCGAAGTGCGAATAAGCAAATCGGGATCGGGATAATAGCGGGTGTAAAGATGTTTGCTAAACATCTCGACATCAATCATCCCTTTGTCGATGTGACCGGCTTTTGATGCCGTCGATGATCTCAAGTCGCCCGCCGTAGCTCGGCGCCAGAATGAGAGTGAGCCCGTTATTAGCGGCGGTTTGTTCGATCGTTTTGTGAAGTTGTTTCTGCGAGCTCTGTGGAAGATCGGTCAAGCGGCCAATCGCCTGGAGCCGAACATTTTTCTCCACTAATTCCGGCGTCTTCTCTTTCAAAAACTTTTCAAGCAAACGCATCAGAGCGAAGACTTCGCTTTTGGGACGCTGCCAGTTTTCTGCCGAGAACGCGTAAAGGGTGAGATACTCGACTTTCAAATCGCCGCAGCCTTCCACGCATTCACGAACGGCCTCGGCTCCTGCTTCGTGACCTTTGATGCGCGGAAGACCGCGCGTTTTGGCCCAGCGGCCGTTGCCATCCATGATAATGGCGATATGGCGCGGAATGATCGCGGTCGGGGGCATGACTACAGAATGATTGTGTCACTGCGTTCTGGACCCACGCTGATCATAGACAATTTTGCGCCCGTTAATTCGGAAATGTATTTAACGTAATTCTGTGCCGCCAAAGGTAACTGAGACAATTTGCGCGCGGAACGCGTCGACTTGTTCCATCCGCGTACTTGTTTGTAAACCGGTTTGCAATTCGCGAGCTGGGCCGCGTCGGATGGAGGGACGTTCAAGCGTTTTCCATTCAATCGGTATGCCACGCAAACACGAATCGGATCGATATCGTCCAACCCGTCAAGGTTCGTAATCGCGAGCTCGTCGATGCCATTAATCATGGTCGCATAATGGGTTGCAACGGCGTCGAACCAGCCGCAACGCCGCTTGCGACCGGTGGTGGCTCCAAATTCGCGTCCCAAGCCATGGAGCCTTTCGGTGAATTGTCGATCTTCGGTGGGTAACGCCCCCTCACCTACACGCGTCGTGTAAGCTTTCATTACTCCAACCACTCGGTCCATTCGATGCGGTGGCACGCCGGTGCCTGTGCACGCGCCGCCCGCGGTCGTGTTTGATGAAGTGACGTAAGGATACGTTCCATGATCGATATCGAGAAATGTGCCTTGCGCTCCTTCAAAAAGAATTTCTTTGCCGCGCTCAAGGGCACGATGAAGATAGACCACCGTGTTCCCGATGAATGGGCGCA
>WNFJ01285514.1_pt1 | contig 10629 bp, 14 predicted proteins | sample 5400461 | NCBI WGS metagenome assembly WNFJ01 (sample SAMN13153349, study PRJNA577476) | soil metagenome | isolation source: 115 cm saprolite on Douglas fir-dominated hillslope | place: USA:California | collected 2013-09-17
ATGGCCTGGGTCACGGGACCGCGTCGGCGCGCGTCGGTGCGCACCTCACGCGCGCCGAAGCGCTTGATGATCACCTCGAGGCCGCGCTGCGGCAGCGCCCCGCCCATGCCCGCCAGGTCCGCGAAGCAGAGCCCGACCTCGGGCACGGCGTGCAACGCGACGTGCCCGCCGTGGCACAAGAGCGCGGCCGACAGCCCGCGCGGCCCGAGCTCGACGAGCGGCGCCCCCGCCGGATTCAGGCCCGCGGCGTTGGCGGCTGCGAGCAGCAGGCCGGCGATGCCCTGCCGGTCGGCCAGGCGGGGCGCCGGGATGCCGCCCAAGTCGGCGAACACGTGCTCGAACGTCACCCCTAGCAGATCCTCCGGGTACGCACCGGCGCCACGAAGGTGCCCCGGATCGTCTCCGCACCGAGCGGATTGTAGTACAGGTCGGTGCGCTGGCCCGTGAAGGTGTACCGGCCGCTGATGATCGCCCCACCACCGTTCGCGGCGAGACGCTGCGTGATGATGAGTTGGCCGGCGGCGGCACTGGTGGACGTGCCGTGCGCCGGGGCCAGTACGCCGTTGCCGAACTGCGGTAATGGCGTGCTCGCCCACGCCGCCCACGGGCGGGGCGGAACGCAGATCGCGTCGAAGGGGGTGAGCCGCGCGCTTGCGAACTCTTGAGGGCTGATCGAGTCGATCTCGAAGGTCCCCGCGGCGGAGAGGGTGTCGAGCAGCGTAACGAAGATTCGCTCGGTCACGCTGTCTGGCCGGAACAGCGTGTCGGACAGCTGGAATCCCCCGCGCGGCGAGTTCAGTCGGGTATAATTGATTCCCATCGCGGCACCGCGCTGGTGGCGAACCCCGGTCCCCGTGGCCGTCATGTAGAACACGCCGGTGCTCGTCGTGTCCACCAGCCCCAGCACGATGACGCCGCCCGTGTCCACGACGGTCGTCGTCCCGTCGCTCAAGCGGGCGACGTAGCGCACGGGTCCACCCGCGGCCAGGGCGGTGATGCGACCGGTGACGGTGTCGATCGTGTAGACCGCCGGCGCGGGGGAGGGATCGAACCGCAGCGTGGTTGCCCCGGCCACCTTTTGCCTGATCGCGAGCAACGGCGGCAGGCTGAGCGTGTCGCCGGGCGCCACGACCACGGTGTCCATGAGGAGCGTGAGATCGAGGCGCCGCGATACGTGCACCACCGCCAGGGCGGGGCGGTTCGTGGCCGCCACCGTGGCGATAATGAGCGCGGGGCCCTTCGCCACACCGACGACCTTCCCAGTGGCGGCATCGATCGTGGCCACCGACGCCGGGTTGATGGCCCAGGTGACGGGACCGGGGGTCAGGAGCTGGCTGTTCGCGTCGTACAAGAAGACACTGCGGGCGGGCAGCGTGTCGCCGACGAACATCGAGTCGAGCACCGGCGCCAAGACGAGGGTCGGCTGCAGGGGGCTCGTGACGTCGAAGCACGCGGTGGCGGCGGCGGCGAAGGTCAGCGCGAACAAGTGACGTTTCATTGGGTCCGAGGGTAAGAGGACTCGGTCGATTGCGCCGCGACGCGCGGCGTCCTATGGAACACCGTCCGCTCGGAATCGCTCCGGCACGCCCTAGAACATCGACATCGCGAGGAAGGAGCGGAGGTTATCGTTGGTCACGCGCAACCGGGCGGACAACAGCCGCACCACCGACCAGAGCACCTTGTAGGCGATGTCGCGGTTGAAGTCGAGCAGCAGCTCGAAGTCCGAGCGGGCGATGGTGAGCAGGGTGCAGGCGGTATTCGCGATCGCGTCGGTCGAGCGCTCGGAGCGGTCGAAGATCGCCATCTCGCCGAAACAGGCGCCGGGTTTGAGCACCGCCAGGGCTTCTTCGCCCGAGCCTGGGATCGTGCGGGAGATGCGGACCTCGCCCTCCGAGATGATGAACAGGCGGTTGCCCGGCTCGCCTTCCTTGAAGACCTGTTGTCCGACGGCGAACTTTTGCTCGCGGCACACCTCCGCGACGCGGGCGAGCTCTCCGTCGTCGAGGTCTTGGAAAATCGCCGCCTGCTTCAGCAGACCGAGATTCACGGACCGAAGCTACGGTGCACCGGAGGGACGGGCAAGTGAAACCGTGGGTACGGTGGGCGGATCTGCTTACGGCGCTTCGGCTTCCCCTGGCCGCGCTGTTCCCGTTTGCCGAGCGTCCCGCCCTGCAGTTCGGGATCGTCGGCCTGGTCGCCGCGTCGGATTTCTTCGACGGCAAGCTGGCGCGGCGCTTCGGCGGCTCGCGCGCCGGCGCCGTGCTCGATCCGATCGCCGACAAGCTGTTCATGGCCGCCGCGTTTTTCACCGTGGCCCGCGCGGGGGTGCTGCATCCGCTCGAGATTGTGGGGGTGCTGGCCCGGGACATCGTGGCGGCGCTGGGGTACGTCGGAGCGCGGCTGTTGCGGCGCCCGGTCGCGCTGCCGGCCCGCGCCGGCGGCAAGATCGTCACGGCGCTCCAGCTCTTGACCCTGGTGGCGTTCATCGCGCGCGCGCCGCTCGTGCGGCGGATGGCCTGGGCCACGGCGGCGGTGGGGCTGTACGCGATCTGGGATTACGGGCGCGCGGCGGCGCGGGCCAACACACCACGCTGATGCGGGGGAACGGAATGCGCAGCATGTGGTTGGTGGCGGTGCTGACCGTGGCGGCGGCCCTCCCGGTCGCGACCCAGCAGTTCCATCCTCCGGCGGTGCGGCGCGCCGACGACGAGGGCACCAAAGTCGGTCTGTTCGGTTTCGGCGTGCGGAGCGGGATCGATCTGGCGCGGCCACGGCAGATGGTGGTCGGGGTCACGCTCGACGGGGGCAACCTGTGGACCAAGCGCCTGCGCATCCGGCCCTCCGGAGAGGTCGGCGTGTTCAACGGAGCGAATAGCTACGTGGGGAGTCTCGAGGCGCTGTACCGCCTGGCCGGGGACGAGGAGACGGCGACGCCCTACGCGGGCGGCGGGTTCAGCTTCGCCGGCCACGACGCCTGCGGTTCCGACCCGAAGTGCCCCGGCCTCTGGGTCAACATCGCGGTGGGGGTGGAGCTGCATTTCCGCTCGACCTTCAACTGGCTGCTCGAATACCACGCGCTCTCGGGCTTCGGCCACAATCGCCTGTACGCGGGCCTCACCACGCGGCGCGGGAACTGAACGTGGCGAAGAACGTCGTGGAGATCACCACGCGGTGGCGCGAGGGTCTCGCCTTCGAGGCCCGCGCCGGGACGCGGCCGGCGATCACCGTCGACGGCGACAGCCGCGCCGCCACGTCGCCGGTCGAGTTACTGCTCGTCGCCGCCGCCACCTGCACCGCGACCGACGTCGTGCTGATCCTCCAGAAGCAACGGGTGGGTCTGCGCGGGCTCGAGGTGGTGGCGCGCGGCACGCGCCGCGAGCAAGAGCCACGCCGCTACACGGCGCTCCACTTCGTGTTCACGATCGAGGGCGACGGTGCGGACGAGACCAAAGCACGGCGCGCCATCGAGCTCTCGCTCGCGAAGTATTGCTCGGTGGTCGCCTCGCTCGCGCCCGACATCCGCGTCAGTTACGACGTCGCGCTTCGCTAACCGGCTCGTCACGGCCGGCGGCCTCGCCGGCCTCGGCATCCTCGCGGCGACGCCGGCGCGTGGGCAGGGGCTGAGCGCCACCGAGGCGAGCGTCGGGGCGATGGTGGTGCTGGCGCACCACGCCCTGTGGGGTCCCGCGGTTGCGATCGCGCGGCGCCCCGGAGGCCAGGGACGCTTCACGCTCGCGCTCGCGGGCGGGGACTACGAGCGCACGCTCGGCGTGCGGCTCGATGGCAGCGCCCAATTCCTGCTGCGGCCGGGCGAGCGCTCCGGCGTGGGACCCTACGCCGGGCTGGGGCTCGCGTTCGTCGGCGCCGAGGGGTGGCGCGGCGCGGGCTACGTCACGGCACTGCTGGGGATCGAAGCGGCACCGGGCCGGGGCCAGGGTTGGTACGCCGAGCTGGGGTTGGGTGGCGGCGTGCGGCTGGCGGTGGGGCAGCGGTTTCGGCGGTTCCCGACCTGGTGGTAGCAACGAAAACGGGCGCCTCGCCGGGCGCCCAGGACAACCTCGATGCGACGGAGTTCAGGCGCCCGCGCCCACCGGCGCGTTGCGGCCCACCACCGGGCGGCAGTAGCGCTCTCCCAGCAGGCGCAGCTCGGCGAGCTGGGGCTCGTCGAGTCCCTCGTAGCGCTCGCCGAGGTAGAGCATCGTGTCGTCGAACCATTCCTTTTGATGCTCGACGTTGGCTTCGAGGACGCCGCACCGCAGAATGTGGGAGAATAGTTCGTCACGGGCCTGCTCGAATGCGGTGGGGGTGGACATTCTCCGGGGTTCCGTACGCTTCTTGGCCATGCCAGAGCTGCTCCTCTCTCGAAAAAGACCGGGGACGCGGGGCGCGGGGTGCGGGAACGGCGCGAGCGCTGGCCGCACATCGATCGGCGCCGCAATGTAATAAGGCGCTTGAGGCGGCGCAAAGGGCGGACCCCGAGGGCGGCGCGTGGTATTATGATGGGGCGAGGGAACGAGACCGGCGCGCGCCGCCGGCGAGGTGGGTAGGCCGGGTGGGGCGGGGGAGTGGGGGTCGTGATGGCGGACATGTCAGGGGAAGGTGGGCACATGAGCGAGCCTGTCGACGAAGTGTACGGACCGGACCGCGCGGAGCGCCTCGTTGCCATGTTGCGCGCCTTGGCTGAGCGCATCCAGGCACTCGAGCGGACCGGGCAGTTGCTCGAGCGGGTGCCCGAGCTGCAAAAGCTGCTGGGTAATGCCCGCAGCGAGCTGTTCCACTACGAGGTCCGTTTGACCTACGATACGCCGGAGGTAGCGGAGAGCCGCCGCATTGTGGATGAGGCCGCGCAGCAGGCGCGCGAGGCGGCCGCGGAATTTGACGACGACGAGGAGGACGATCCCTGGCGGAGGGCTCCCGAGCCATGAGAGGGTTCTACCGCCTGCTCGTGGGAGTCGCCGCAATCGGTGGTGTGGTGCTGTGGTATGTGTCGCAGCGCCAGCCGTCCTCGGCCGCTCCGCTCGCGGCCCCGGGCGGATCCCTGCCGGTCGCGGCGGCGGATGGCTTTCGGGGTTACACCTTGGGCGCGGCGTCGGCGCCGATCGAGATCACGGAGTATTCGGACTTCGAATGCCCGTTCTGCGCGTCGTTCGCCACGGTGCAGATGCCCGTGATCCGAGAGCAACTGATCGCCCCGGGGAAAGTGCGCTGGCGGTTCCGCGATTTTCCGCTGCCCTCGCACGCCTACTCCCGCTACGCCGCCCTCGCCGCCCAATGCGCCGGGGAGCAAGGGAAGTTCTGGGAGATGCACGACCAGCTGTTCATGAACCATCAATGGGCGCAAACAGGCAAGAATCCTAGTGGGTTGTTCCGGGACTTCGCCAAGGCCATCGGGCTCGACCTCGCCACGTACGACGCCTGCGTGGGCAGCCAGCGCTCTGCCGGCCGCATCCAGGCGAGCGCCGCAGAGGGTGCGGCACTCGGCGTGAAGGGCACGCCCAGTTTCTTCGTGAACGGGCGCCCATTCGAGGGGCGCGCCACCTCAGACGACATTAAGGCGCTCGCCGATAGCCTGAGCAAAAAGCTGCACACGTGATCCTGCGGCGCCAGGCGCTTGTGCTCCTCGCGCTCGTGGGGTTGCTCGTCGCGACCTACCTCTGGCTGTACAAGATCGGTGTGGTCGGCGAGCTCAAGTGCGGCACCGGGAGCTGCGAGACGGTGCAGGCCAGCCGGTACGCGGCGCTGCTCGGCGTTCCCGTCGCGCTCTACGGCGTGGCGGGCTATGGCGCGCTGTTCGCGATCGGGCTCGCCGCGCTTGATCCCCTGAGGGCCGCGGATCGGCGGCTCACCCGCCTGCTCGCGGCGCTCGCCACGGTCGGGTTCCTGTTCAGCGTGTACCTCACCGGCATCGAACTCTTCGTGCTGCACGCCATCTGCCGCTGGTGCGTGGCATCGGCTGGGATCATGACCGCGCTCTGGGTCTTGTCCCTGTCGCTCGTGGGCCGCCCGGCCCGCTGACGCCCGTGGATTGGCGCGCGATCAAGCGGGTGCTGGTCGGCAGGCCGCTCTCGATGCACGACCTCGAGTCGGAGCGGCTGTCCAACCTCACCGGCCTCGCGGTCCTCTCCTCCGACGCCCTCTCGTCGGTCGCGTACGCCACGGAGGCGATGCTGCTCGTCCTCATGGCGGCGGGCCCGGCGGGCACCGCCCACGCCCTCGCGGTCGGCGGCTTCATCGTGCTGCTGCTCGCCATCGTGGTCACGAGCTACCGGCAAACGGTACACGCCTACCCGCACGGCGGCGGCGCCTACTTCGTCGCGAAGGACAATTTGGGCACGTCGGCCGGTCTCGTGGCTGCGGCGGCCCTGCTCGTGGACTACGTCCTCACGGTGGCGGTGTCGATCGCCGCCGGCGTCGACGCGGTCACGTCGGCCTTTCCCGCCCTGCTGCACCACCGGGTCGCGATCGGTCTCGCGGCGATCGCGCTCATCGCGCTCGGCAACCTGCGCGGCGTCCGCGAGTCGGGCGCGATCTTTTCCGTGCCGACCTACTTCTTCATCCTCGCGTTCGCGCTGATGATCCTCGTGTGCCTGGTGCACCCGTTCGGCACGTGGCCCGAGCCCCGGGCCTGGAGCGCGACGACCCAGACGGCCGTCACGACCTGGCTCTTGTTGCGGGCGTTCGCGTCGGGATGTTCCGCCCTCACCGGCGTCGAAGCCATCTCCAACGGCGTGCCGCTGTTCCGGCCGCCCGAGTCGAAAAACGCGGCGACCGTCCTCCTGTGGATGGGGCTCATCCTCGGCACGTTCTTCGCGGGCTCGACGTATCTCGCGCACCACTTCAACGTGGTGCCGGTCGGCGACCAGACGGTCATCTCGCAGCTCGCGCACGGGGCGTTCGGGAACGGCGTGTTCTACTTCCTGCTCCAGTTCGCGACCGCCCTGATCCTGCTCCTCGCCGCCAACACGTCGTTCGCCGATTTCCCGCGGCTCGCCTCGATTCTCGCCCAGGACCGCTACCTGCCGCGCCAGATGGCGAATCGCGGCGACCGGCTCGTCTTCTCGAACGGGATCATCGTGCTCGCCTGCGTCGCGGGGTTGCTCCTGGTGCTGTTCGGCGGCGACACGCACGCCCTGATCCCGCTGTACGCGATCGGCGTGTTCGTCTCGTTCACGCTGTCGCAGGCGGGGATGGCGCGGCGTTTCGGGACGCGGCGCGAGCGGGGCTGGCGGCATCGGGCCGTCGTGTCGGCCGGCGGGGCGACGGCCACCGGCATCGTCGTCGTGATCGAGATCACGACGAAGTTCAGCGAGGGCGCCTGGATCTCGGTGCTGCTGATCGCGCTGCTCGTCGTCGGGTTCTACGAAATCCACCGGCACTACGAGTTCTACGCGGGCCAGCTGTCGAGCAAGGAGTGGCAGCCCGTGTGGCCCCGCAAGCACGTGGTGGTCGTTCCGGTCGCGGGCGTCTCGCGGAGCACCGCCGACGCGCTCGCCTACGCGCTGCTCCTCTCCCAGCATGTGCGGGCCGTGGCCGTCGCCATTGACCCGAACCAAGTGCGGCGGCTCCAGGACGAGTGGGACCTGTGGGACTCGGGTGTGCCGCTCGAGGTGCTCGTCTCACCCTACCGCGCGATCGTCCGACCGCTGCTCGATCACATCAACCGGGTGGAGGCGGAGGAGCAGCCGGACTGGCTGACGGTGGTATTGCCGGAAGTCGTGCCGGCGCGCTGGTGGCATGCCTTCCTGCACAACCAGACGGTGTACGCCATCAAGGCGGCGCTCTTGTTCCGCAAACGCATCGTGGTGACGAGCGTGCGCCACCACCTCGAGCAGTAGGCGGGCGCGCGGCTAGCTTTCGGCCGCCTCGTACTGGTTCTTGAGTCGCTCCACCACGCTCGGGTCCGCGAGCGTCGTCGTGTCGCCCAACGCGCGGCCTTCCGCGATGTCCTTGAGCAGGCGGCGCATGATCTTGCCGCTCCGGGTCTTGGGCAGGTCGGCCGTGAACAGGACGTCGTCGGGGCGCGCGAGCGAGCCGATCTTCTTCGCCACGTGGGCCTTGAGCTCGTCGCGCAGGGCGTCGCTCGGCGCGCGGCCTTCCTTGAGCGTCACGAACGCGGCGAGGGCCTGGCCCTTGAGCTCGTGTGCCCGTCCTACCACCGCCGCCTCGGCCACGGCCGGGTGATCGACCAGCGCGCTCTCGACCTCCATGGTCCCGATGCGGTGGCCCGCGACGTTCAGCACGTCGTCCACCCGACCGAGGATCCAGAAGTAACCCTCCGGGTCGCGTTTCGCCCCATCACCTGGGAAGTAGAGGTCCTTCCATTTGCTCCAGTAGACCTGGCGATAGCGCTCGTCGTCGCCCCAAATGGTGCGGAGCATGCCGGGCCATGGGCTCGTGATGGCCAGGAATCCGCCGCCCACCCCCACGCGCTCCCCCTCGCCGTCGAGCAGCTCCGCCTCGATACCCGGGAACGGGACCGTGCAGGACCCCGGTTTGCACGTCGTGACGCCGGGAAGCGGCGTGATCATGATGCCCCCCGTCTCGGTCTGCCACCACGTGTCGACGATCGGGCACCGCTCGCCGCCGATGTTGGTGTGATACCAGATCCACGCCTCGGGGTTGATCGGCTCGCCTACCGTCCCGAGCAAGCGGAGCCGGGACAGGTCGTGTTGCTTCGGGTGCTCAGGTCCCCATTTCATGAACGCCCGGATCGCCGTGGGGGCGGTATAGAACACGCTCACGCCGTGACGCGCGCAGATCGCCCAAAAGCGATCCTTGGTGGGGAAGTCGGGGGCGCCCTCGTACATGACCTCCGTCACCCCGAGCGCGAGCGGGCCGTACACGACGTAGGAGTGTCCGGTGACCCAGCCGACGTCGGCGGTGCACCAGAACACGTCGCTTTCCTTCAAATCGAACACGCACTTGGTGGTGGCGTACACGTGGGTGAGATAGCCGCCCGTGGTGTGGAGGATGCCTTTCGGCTTGCCGGTGGTTCCCGAGGTGTAGAGGATGTACAGCGGATCCTCGGCGTCCATCCGCTCGGGCGCGCACTCGGCCGCCGCCCCGGTCATGAGCTCGTGCCACCAGTGGTCGCGTCCGGCGGTCATCGGGACCGGCGCGCCGACGCGCCGCAGTACCACGACGTGGCGGATGCTGGGCGTGGCCTCGAGCGCCTCGTCCGCATTGGCCTTGAGCGCTACCACGGCGCCGCGCCGATAGCCGCCGTCCGCCGTGACGAGCACCTTCGCCGCCGCGTCGTTGATGCGGTCGCGCAGCGACTCCGCCGAGAAGCCGCCGAACACGACGGTGTGAATCGCGCCGATGCGGGCGCAGGCGAGCATGGCGACGGCCACCTCGGGAACCATCGGCAGGTAGATCGCTACCCGGTCGCCCCGCCCCACCCCCAGCCCCTTCAGCACGTTGGCGAATTGGCCCACGAGCCCGAGCAGGTCGCGGTAGGTGAGCTTACGCACCTCGCGCGGCTCGGGCTCCCCCTCCCAGACGAGCGCGACCTTGTCCCCGCGGCCGGCCCGGACGTGGCGGTCGAGGCAGTTCGCCGAGGCGTTCAGCTTGCCCCCGACGAACCACTTGGCGTGCGGCGGCGTCCACTCGAGCACGCGATCCCAGGGCTGGAACCACTCGAGCTGACGGGCCCAGTCGGCCCAGTACGCCATGCGGTCGGCGCGGGCGCGGCGCTGGAGGCTATCGTCCTGGACGTGGGCCGCCCGGCGGAACGCGGCCGGCGGGGGGAAGCTGCGCTGCTCGTCGAGCAGGGTATCGATGCGGTCTTTCACGGGTCTCGAATGCGAGCGCTAGGGGAGAGGATAAAGCTATGCCGGGCGAGGGACCTCGCAAACTGCGCCGGGGCGCTCGCTCTGCTAGAGCCGCGCGGCGTGAGGCGTCTCACGTCGCCTTTGACAAGCGGTTGCCGGCGCGCAGCTTAGCTCTGTTGGCACCGGAGTCGCAAGGCGTAGGTGCCGGCGATCTACTGGAGCTACCTGTGGAGGAGTTGATGACGACGTCTTCGCGGCCGAGCGAGAAGGTCCTGGCCGCCCCCGAGGAGTTGGGCCTCGATTCCCGTACGGCGTTCCGCCGCGCGGCCGGCGAGCTCTTAGAGCAGCTCGACGAGGGGTCTGGGCGCCTCGTGATCGATCTCTCGGGCACGCGCCAGATCGACAGCGCGGGCCTCGGGGCCCTGATGCTGATTCAGCGTAAGGCAGCCGAGCGCCGCCTGGCGGTGTGTCTGCGCGGCGCCAACGAGGAACTGCGGTTCCTCCTGGTGCTGACCAAGCTGGACGACTTGTTCGAGTTGGAGCGCGGCGCCAGCTGAGCGGCCCGTAGCCGCCTGGGAGGGCCAGCATATATTGGCCCACCATGGCGCCTCCCAGCCCGCGACGCAGGGTGCTGTTCGTAGAGGACGAGGCGTCGCTGCGGCGCACCTATCAACGCTTCTTCGCGATGCGCTACGACGTCGCCTTCGCCGGCAGCGGGACCGAGGCCCGGCGGCAGATGGACGACTTCCGGCCGGAGGTGCTGGTCCTCGACCTGCGCCTGCCCGATACCGACGGCATCACGCTGCTGCAGGAAATCCGCCAGTCCAGTCCGTCCCTGCCCGTGATTGTCACCACG
>WNFJ01625084.1_pt1 | contig 10629 bp, 8 predicted proteins | sample 5400461 | NCBI WGS metagenome assembly WNFJ01 (sample SAMN13153349, study PRJNA577476) | soil metagenome | isolation source: 115 cm saprolite on Douglas fir-dominated hillslope | place: USA:California | collected 2013-09-17
AACGCCGCGCGCGCCCGCGAGATCGCGCGCGCCTATCTGCGCCCGTATCTCCGCCTGAGCAACTACGTGAACAGTTGGCGGCGCGCGGGCTTCGACGACGGCGATTTCGCCGACAATGGGTCGAATCGACTCGTCGGCACGCTGGTCGCGTGGGGCGATGAAGATGCGCTCGTCGGGCGCATCCGCGAGCACTGGCAGGCGGGCGCGGATCACATCTGCATTCAAGCGCTGCATGCGGATCAGAGCAAATCGACGTTCGATGGACCCAATATCGATTTGATCCAGCGCCTTGCGCCGCTCGCACGTGAGAGCAACACGCCGCGGTGAGTGTCGCATGCTCCCACGCACGGCTGTACCTGTACCGAGGGGCTGTACCCGCGTGACCGCCGGGGCCACGACGGACGTCTAACAAGGAAGCAGTAGGAGGGACAAACGATGGCTGCGACGACTCAGGAAGTGCTGACCCACCACCTCGACACCTTCGGCAAGGGCGATCTCGCCGGAGTCATGGCCGACTACTCACCCGAGTCGCGGCTGTTCACTCCGAACGGGATGCTGAGTGGGCCCGAGGCCATTCGGCAGCTGTTCACCACGCAGTTCAAGGAGTTCGCCAAGCCCGGAGCGTCGTTCCAGATGCTGAGGCAGGACGTCGACGGGGACACCGCCTACATCCTGTGGAAGGCCGAGACGGCGGACAACCGCTACGAGATCGGGACGGATACCTTCGTGGTGAAGGATGGGAAGATCGTCACCCAGACCTTCGCGGGGAAGATCACACCGAAGCACTGAGGCGTTCGCAAAGACGGCGGGGGGCGGCCCGCGTCCCCTGCCGTCTTTGTGGCAGCCCCGGCCTTCAGCGGCCGTGCCGAGTCGGCGAGGCCACACAAAGGTTCCGTCAACTGGGCGTTTATTCGGCCTACGCACACGTGAACCGCGAAGAGAGGGAATGTCGATGAAGATCGGAATCGTTGGGGCGGGGATTATCGGCGGTACGCTCGTCCGCAAGCTTCGTGCGTCCGGGCACGGGGTCCGCGTCGCGAACTCGCGTGGACCGGAGTCCCTCAGCGGCTTGGCGGCCGAGACGGGGGCCACGGCGGTCACCGCGGCGGAAGTTGCCGCTGGTGTCGACGTTCTCATCGTTTCTGTGCGCTTCCAGCAGCTGACCGCGTTGAAGCCTCTCATCAGTGAAGTCGCGAGCGACATCACCGTTGTGGACACGTCGAATTACCTCCCGGCATCCGGCCAACCCGAACAGTATGAGGCTAGCCCGGTTGAAGCGATCGACGCCGGCCAGCCGGAGACCGCCTGGCTGCAGGAGCAGTGGGGCCGGCCTGTCATTCGCGCCTGGAACCCGCTCTTTGCCCCCACGCTTGCAAACAAGGGGAAGGCGCACGGTGAGCCTGGCCGGCTCGCCCTGCCGGTGTCAGGAGACTCTGCCGAAAGCAAGCAGCTCGTCATGCGGCTGGTCGAGGACACCGGGTTCGACGCGGTGGACGCGGGCACGATTGCCGAGTCGTGGCGTCAGCAAATGGGAACTCCGGCCTGGTGCACCGAACTCACCGCCGACCAGCTCCGCGAGGCTCTCGGTCTCGCCGACCGTGAAGCCGCTCCGAAGCGCCGCGACGCAGCAAGGCAAATCATCTCGACGTGGCAGGATCGCTCGAACTTCGAGGACTGGCTCAGGCTCTACCGCGCAATCGCCCGCTTCCCCGCGGCCGATGACTGAGCACCCATAAACCATGCGACCCCGATCACTGGTCGGGGTCGCACAACGGCGCAATTGATGCGCTTAGAGATGGCATCGTCTCACGAGGCGTGCTGATCGACGTTCCTCGTGTAAAAGCTCAAGCGCGCGTCGGCGCGCTTGGATTCGGCCTCCGCATGAGCGGGTTCTCGAGTGTTTCGCCCTCCCCGACCGGTCGCACCGTCATGAGATGGAAATCGAGTGCTCATCGCACGACGGTTCGTCCCGTTGCGTGAAGTTCGGCGAGCCCTGTGCGCTTTGGACCTTGTCCGTGCGGAAACGCACGACGTCCCGTGCGATATCGCACAGCGCCGGACCTGATGACGACCGAGCGTCACGGAAGTGGGCGACGCGACGATGTTTGCCGACCGTCTGTGAATCTGGCTCGGTCTTTGCCCTTCGCAGTTGGACATGGGAGGTGGACCGGTGAGTCAGAACGCAGTCGAACGCACGCTCGGCAAGCTCGCAACGGACGACGAGTTCCGCGCGCGCTTCTTCGAGAATCCTGCGGCGGCGACGTGGGAAGCGGGCCTGCCGTTGGCACCCGTCGAGCTCGAGGCGCTCTCGGGATTGTCACAGGCGGCGGTTGCCCGATTCAGTCAGAGCCTCGACAGGCGCATCCGCCGGCTGTGTGTCGCGTCGACGCCGTCACGCGCGGCGCGGACAAAGCAAGGTCGCGGCAGTAAGCGACCCGAGGCAAGCCCGGAGGACACGACATGAACGTCGACGCCATCATCCGCCACGCGGGATGGGTCTTGTTCGCGTGGGTGTTCGTCAATCAGAGCGGCGTCCCGGTGCCCGTGGTTCCGACGTTGGTGGCTGCGGGCGCGCTCGCCGGCAGGGGCGGCTCGAGCTGTGCCGTCATGCTGGCGGCGGCCGCCGGCGCAGCGCTCGTCGCGGACATGGTCTGGTATGGCATCGGACGCTGGCACGGCGCCCAGGTTCTGAGTCTGCTCGGTCGGGTCCTACACCGACCGAGGGTCTGGATCGATCACATCGAGCACGCATTCCACGCGCATGAAGTCGGATTCCAGCTCTGGGCGCAGTTTCTACCACAGCTGAACCCGATCGCAGCGGGCCTGGCCGGCGCAACAGGCGTTGGCCTCCCGCGCTACATCGTGATCGCCAGCGCCGCGGCAATGGCGTGGGCGGGCACGTGGATCGCCGTGGGCTATCTGCTGGCCAACGTTCTCGCCGATGCCATCGCGTACCGGGGCTTCTCGATCGTCGTGCTCGTCGCGGTGGCGATCGTGGCGTTCGGCGCCCTCCGATCTGCGCGCCGACGTCGTTCGCGAACGAGCTCGTGAAGGCAGCGGCGCTTGTGCTCGTCATCGCCGGTGCCCTCTCAGGCAGCGGGGGTGCGATGAGCGAGGTCAACGCGTTGAGCGTCTCCAAGGTCAACCAGGAGGAAGACACTATGCCCGTCATCGCAATCCTCGGCGCCGGCCCCGGAATGGGGCTGGCGATCGCCAAGACGTTCGGCGCGCACGGTTACCGCGTGGCGCTCTTGTCGCGCCACCCCGCCAAGCAGGAGCCGCTCGTAGCCGAGCTCGCCAGACACGGCATCATCTCGGCCGCCTTTCGTGCCGACGCGCGCGACCGTGGGTCGGTCGCGTCCGGCTTCGAGGCGGTGAAGCAGCGCCTGGGCTCGATCGACGTCCTCGAGTTCTCGCCGGTTGACCGCACGATGCCGCTCCCGGCGGTGACGGAGCTAACCCGTGAGAACGTCCGGGTCTGGATCGACTTGTACGTTCACGGCGCCGTCGCCGCCGTGAACCAGGTGTTGCCCGATATGCTTGCGAGGCATTCGGGGACGATTCTGTTCACGACCGGCGCCTCGTCGGTCCTTCCGGTTCCGCGATGCGGCCCGGTCGGAGCCGCGATGGCCTGGCTTCGTAACTGGGCCCATGCGCTGCATGCCGCGGTCGCGCCCAAAGGCGTGCAGGTCGGCCATGTCGCCATCGGTGACTTCGTCGGCCGTCGGCCGGGCGCGACCCCCGACGCGATCGCGCCGCTCTACTGGGAGCTCCACACGCACCGCCACGAGATCGAGAAAGTCTTCCTGCTGGACGTGGTCGAGTGGCTTCCGGAGCAGAGCCAGCCGGCCAGGCTGGCCTCGACGACGAAGGGAGTGCGACGAGCATGAGCACGAACCGCGCATCCGGGGTCATCGCCGTGAGTCTTTCCAGTGTCGCCCTGGGCGGCCTGCTGATCGTGATGATCGCAGCGCTCTCCGCCGGGTGTCGACAGCCGACCGAGGCCGCGTCCGAACCACTGCCTGCCGTCGAAATCGAGCCGGCGGCCGAGCAGGACGTGCCCATTTACGGCGAATGGGTCGGTACCACGGTGGGATACGTCACCGCTCAGATCCGAGCCCGCGTGTCCGGGTACCTGATGCGCCAGAACTACAAGGAAGGGACGCTCGTCAAGGCCGGCGATGTCCTCTTCGAAATCGATCCCCGGACATATGAGTTCGCCGAGCATCAGGCCCGGGCCGCGCTCCTGTTGGCGGAGTCTCAGCTCGAGCAGTCCAGGGCCCAGGTTGCCCAAGCTGAGGCCGACCTCGCCAGGGCCGAGGCGACCCAGAAGAGGTCGGAGCTCGACGTCGCCCGCTACGCGCCGCTCGCCGGCAGCGGTGCGGTCACCCAGCAAGAGGTCGACAACGCCGTGCAAACCGATTCGGCCAACGTGGCCATGGTGAAGGCGGCCGCCGCGAACGTGGCGAACGCCAGAGCGGGAGTGTCCAGGACACAGGCGGACATCGAGCGGCTGCGTGCCGCGCTAGGCGATGCCCAGCTCAACACCGGCTGGACGAAGGTCCTCTCCCCGATCACCGGCATCGCGGGAATCAAGAACGCAAACATCGGCGACCTGATCGAGGCTAGCACCCCGCTCACCACGATCTCCAAGCTCGACCCGATCTACGTCCAGATCGCCATCAGCGAGCAGGAGTATTTGCGATGGAGCCAGCGTGGGGCCACGGAGCGATTGCGGGACCTCAGGATCGTCCTGGCCGACGGGACGACGTATCCGCACCGCGGGACGGCCGAGATCCTCGACCGCGATGTCGGTCGGACGACCGGCACCATCAATCTCAGAGGAGTGTTCCCGAACCCGGGGGAGCTTCTACGGCCCGGCCAGTTCGTGAAGGTCCGCGCCGTGGTCGATCTCAAGAAGGACGCGATCCTTGTTCCGCAGCGAGCCGTCCAGGATCTGCAGGGGATCCATCAGGTCGCCGTGGTCGGCGCCGACGAGACGGTGGACGTGCGAAAGGTTCAGCTCGGCCAGCGAGTCGGCTCCTTCTGGATCGTCGAGCAAGGGGTGAAGCCAGGCGAGCGGGTCGTCGTCGAGGGACTCGACAAGGTCAGGGCCGGTGCGAAGGTCAAGCTGACCGTAGCCGAGATCAGGTAGGAGCGCGCCATGGCCAAGTTCTTCATCGACCGGCCGATCGTGGCGATGGTCATCTCCATCCTCATGGTCATCATCGGTCTCGTCGCCATCGCCCAGCTGCCCATCGCGCAGTACCCGAACATCGCCCCGCCCGAGATGCTTTTGACCGCGAACTACCCGGGAGCCGACGCGGTGACGCTCGAGCAGTCAGTGGCCACGCCCATCGAACAGCAGATGAGCGGCGTGGACAACATGCTCTACATGTACTCGACCAGCCAGACCAGCGGTACCGAGATGAATCTCCGGGTGAGCTTCGACATCACCACCGATCCGAACATCGACCAGGTGCTCGTGAACATGCGGTACTCGCAGGCCTCCTCCCAGCTGCCTCAAGATGTCGTCAACCAGGGCGTCACGGTCAAAAAATCCGTGTTGAGCCCGCTGGCGCTGTTCATCCTGCACTCGCCCAAAGGCACCTACGACGAGCTCTTCCTCAGCAACTACGCCTACGTCAATCTCAACGACCCGATGACGCGCGTCCCCGGCATCGGCCAGGTAACGGTCTTCGGGGCGAACAAGTACGCCATTCGGTTCTGGGTCAATCCCGACACCCTGGCCAAGCTCGACATCACGGTGAATGAGATCGTGAGGGCCATTCAGGCCCAGAACACCGTGAATCCGGCCGGCCAGCTCGGCGGCAAGCCAGTGCCCCGGGGGCAGGAGTTCACCTACACGGTGCTAGCGCAGGGCCGGCTGGCGAGCGTCGAGGACTTCGAGAACGTCGTGGTCAGGGCGACTCCCGACGGATCCATCGTGCGGGTGCGAGACGTGGCGCGCGTCGAGCTGGGCGAGCAGTCCTACTACCGCGACGCCCGCCTCAACGGGCGCCCCGCGGCGGGCATCGCCATCTACCAGCTGCCCGGCTCCAACGCCGTCGAGACCATGAAGGCTGCGACGAAGCTGATGGAGGAGGCCAAGGCGCGATTCCCGCACGATCTTGACTACGTGACGGCGCTCGACACGACCCTGGCGGTGAGCGCCGGTATCCATGAGATCGTCAAGACGCTGGTCGAGGCGCTCGTGCTGGTGGTCATCGTCGTATTCATCTTCCTCCAGGGCTTCCGGGCGACCCTGATCCCACTGTTGGCGGTGCCGGTCTCGCTGGTCGGCACGTTCATGGTCTTTCCGCTCCTGGGCTTCTCGATCAACACGCTGTCACTCTTCGGCCTGGTGCTGGCCATCGGCCTCGTGGTGGACGACGCCATCGTGGTGGTCGAGGCCGTCGAGCAACACATCCAGCAGGGCCTCTCCCCGCGCGACGCGGCGCTGAAGGCGATGGACGAGGTGTCGGGACCGGTCGTGGCCATCGCCCTCGTCATGGCCGCGGTGTTCATCCCGACGGCGTTCATCCCGGGCATTACCGGCCGGATGTATCAGCAGTTCGCGGTCACCATCGCGGTGTCCGTCCTGATCTCGGCCTTCAACGCGCTCACCTTGAGCCCGGCGCTCTCGGCGCTGCTCCTGCGGCCGAGGCGCGAGATGCGCGGCCCGCTCGGGTTGTTCTTCCGTGGGTTCAACCGCGTCTTCGAGCGGGTGATGGGCGGGTATCTGGACGGGAGTCGCTTCCTGATCCGCAAGGCCGCCTTCGCGATCCTCCTGCTGCTCGGCGCGGCGGCCGTGTCGGGCCTCCTCGGAATCCGGCTTCCCGGTGGTTTCGTCCCCGAGGAGGACCAAGGCTACTTCTACGTTAACGCGCAGCTCCCGCTTGCCGCCTCCCTCGAGCGTACGGCGGGCGTCATGGACAAGCTCGACGCCATCCTCAAGGACACGCCGGGCGTCAAGTACTACACGGGCGTGGGCGGCTTCAGCCTGCTGAGCGCCGTGTCCACGACGTACAACGGGTTTTACTTCGTCAGCCTGGAGCCCTGGGATCAGCGGAACGAGAAGGGGCTCACCGCCGACGTCATCATCCGGGACCTGAACCGGCGGCTGGCGGGCGTTCCCGCCGCACAGGCCTTCGCGTTCGCGCCGCCGGCCGTCCCGGGCATCGGCACTGCCGGCGGCGTGACGTTCATGCTGGAGGACCGCGCGGGCAAGGACCCCGCGTTCCTGGCCGAGAGCACCGCCAAGTTCCTCGAGGCTGCGCGCAAGCGGCCCGAGTTCTCCCTGGTCTTCACGACGCTGCTGCCGAGCGTGCCGCAGCTCTTTGCTGAGGTGGACAGGGACAAGGTGCTCAAGCAGGGGATCGAACTCTCCTCCGTGTACCAGACCCTCCAGGCGTTCCTGGGCGGCACCTTCGTGAACTACTTCAATCGATTCGGTCGGGTCTGGCAGGTGTACGTCCAGGCCGAGGGCGACTTCCGCACCAGGGCCGAGAACGTCGGCCAGTTCTATGTTCGCAACGCCAGGGGAGAGTCGGTGCCGCTCTCCACGCTGGTCTCGATCAAGCCGGTGAGCGGCCCGGAGTTCACGACCCGGTTCAACGAGTACCGCGCGGCGCAGATCAATGGGCTTCTCGCGCCCGGGTTCACCACCCGGCAGGGGATGCGGGCACTGGAAGAGGTATTCGCGCAAACCATGTCGCGCGACATGGGCTTCGACTACTCGGGGATGTCGTTCCAGGAGCAGGTGGCTTCCCAGGGGGTGCCGGCGAGCGCGGTGATCGGCTTCTCGGTGCTGGTGGTGTTCTTGCTCATGGCCGCCCTGTACGAGAGCTGGACGCTTCCGTTCGCCGTCCTGCTCGCCACGCCCATCGCCATGGTCGGCGCCCTCGGAGCGCTCTGGCTCCGCCGCTTCGAACTCGATGTCTTCTCGCAGATCGGCTTGCTCATGGTGATCGGCCTCGCGGCCAAGAACGCGATCCTCATCGTCGAGTTCGCCAAGGTCGCGTACGAGAGTGGTATGTCGCTCGTCGACGCCGCGCTCGAAGGCGTCCGTGTGCGTCGGCGCGCCCTCTTCATGACCTCGTTCGCGTTCATCCTGGGCTGCGTGCCGTTGTGGACCGCCGCCGGTGCCGGCGCGGTTGGACGCCGGATCCTCGGCACCGTCGTGATCGGCGGGATGCTGACCGACACACTCATCGCCAGTCTCTTCATCTCGGTGAGCTTCTATGTCAGTGAGCGCTTCCTGTCGAAGCGCAAGACGGCGGCGGTGCCTGCCCCGATCCCGGCTCCAATCCACGGTGGATCTGGTGACGGTCTTTCCGAGGAGGGACAGAGGCCATGAGACCTCTCGGCTTCGCCTGGCGACGCCTGGCAACGGTGCTGGTTGTTGTGGGTCTGCTCTCCGGTTGCACGGTGGGACCCAATTACAGGCGGCCCGAGGTCATCGTGCCCGCGGACTGGCGAAACGCGCCGGAGCAGCGCGACTCGCTCGGCGATCTCGGATGGTGGGGCATTTTCCAGGACCCGGCGCTCCACGAGCTGCTCAGCACCGCCGTCGTGGCCAACCGCGACGTCCAGGTCGCGGTGGCGCGTGTCCTCGAGTCGCGCGCACAACTCGGAGTCGCGCGCGCCGCCCAGTTCCCCCAGGTCAATGCCGGCGCCAGCTACCAGTACACGCGCCCGAACTCTGAGAACAGCCCCTTCCTGAACGGCTCGAGGGGCCGCTCCCCCTTCACCGGAGACGACTTCGAGACCAGCGTCGACCTCGCCTTCGAGCTGGACCTGTGGGGGCGGCTGCGGCGGGCCACCGAGGCGGCCCGCGCGGAGCTGCTGGCCAGAGAGGAGAACCGACGCGCCGTACTCATCACGCTGGTGTCCGATGTCGCTCGGACGTACTTCGATCTGCTCGAGCTGGACCAGGAGCTGGAGATCGCCCGGCGCACGCTCCAGACCCGCGAGGAGTCCCTGCAGCTCCAGCGGCGTCGCTTCCAGCAGGGGCTCTCCACCCAGCTCGACGTCGATCGGGCTGATGCCGAAGCAGCCGTGGCCGCCGCCACCGTGCCCGATCTGGAGCGCCGCATTGCCCAGAACGAAAACGCTCTGAGCGTCCTCCTGGGCCGCAATCCCGGTCCTATCGCTCGCGGCACACCGCTCGACGGGCAACGGCTGCCGCCGGCGGTGCCAGCGGGGCTGCCGTCGGCGCTCCTCGAGCGCCGGCCCGACATTCGCCAGGCCGAACAGACGCTGGTCGCCGCCAACGCCCGAATCGGTGTGGCAAAGGCGGAATACTTCCCGAAGATCACGCTCACAGGAGTGTTGGGCGTCGAGAGCGTGTCGCTGTCTGACCTCTTCACCGGGGGGTCACGGTTTTGGTCGATCGGTCCCGCCATGACTGTTCCTCTCTTTACCGCAGGGCGGATCAAGAACACCGTCAAGGGCTTTGAGGCGCGACAGCAGCAAGCGGCCCTCCAGTACCTGCAGACGATCCAGCAAGCGTTCCGCGAAGTCGAGGACGCCCTGGTCTCTCACCGCAAGGTGAGGGACATCCGCGCGGAGCGCGAGCGCCGCGTGACGGCGAACCGCCGGGCGCTCTCGATGGTCACGCTTCGCTACGAGCGTGGGCTCTCCACCCAGCTCGAGGTCCTTGACATCCAACGCGAGCTCTTCAGCGCAGAGCTGGAGTTCGCCTCGGCCACACGGGATCAGCTCACCGCCGTGGTCCAGCTGTACCGAGCGCTGGGGGGCGGATGGCAAGATCAGCGCGCAGCCAGCAACGACGCCATTAAATGAGACTCGAGCGCGCCGTGGTGATCGGCGTGATGGTAGCGTGTCCGCTGGCCGCGACCATTGCCGGCTACCACCTGGGCTCATCCGGCGACTGGCACGCCCAGGCCCCGATCGTCTCAGACCCAGGCGTGCTTCCTGACTTCAGCGCGCTGGTGGCCGCCTATAGCTCCGCCGTCGTCAACATCGCGGCGACCCAGACGGTGAGAGCCAGTGACCCTGCGACCGGCGGCGACGTCATCGTCCGCACCGAGGGATCCGGCTTCGTCGTCAGTCCTGGCGGCGTCATTCTGACCAGCGCCCATCTCGGTACATTTTGTTCCAGCGGGCTGTAGGTGGGATTCCGTGCCCCTGGGTCCAGTTTCCGATGGAAATATCGTCCCGATTCCCAGCTTATTCCCAAACCTCTCACTCTGGTCTCAGCCAATGACAATCCGTGGGCCTTAGAAGGGCGAGGCGGACGTAAATCACGACCGTATTTCAGTCCCGGCGGTGCGGGCATTGAGTCAACAGCTCGGAACTTCGTTCAACCATTACGAAAGCGCGTGGCGGACCGTAAACACGGGTTCGAATCCCGTTGGGGTTTCGAACCCGTCTTGACCACGACAGTTGAGGGCATGGAAATGAAGAGTAGCTCTGCCCGGGAATGGTAGTCGGGGCATGAAGGGGATGGAGGGGGCGCCGAACTCCGACTTACAAGGCCGGGGTCCGTCGACGGTGAGATCGCCGACTCCTCGTGCTCGCCGTGTGTTGTCCACGGCATCTGTCGCAAACCGGCCCTGTTTTGGCGGCGTCGGGACCCCAGAAAGCGGGGACGTATGGGGACGC
>WNFJ01329216.1_pt4 | contig 10628 bp, 6 predicted proteins | sample 5400461 | NCBI WGS metagenome assembly WNFJ01 (sample SAMN13153349, study PRJNA577476) | soil metagenome | isolation source: 115 cm saprolite on Douglas fir-dominated hillslope | place: USA:California | collected 2013-09-17
AGCCGGCCGCCCCCCACACCGCGGTGTAGAAGACGGCGATCCAGCCGCCGGCATGCGCGAGCCCGAAGAGCCCGGCGACGATCGCCAGCGCCCAGGGCCGGGCGCCGGTCGCGAGCAGCCCGAGGAACAGCAGCGAGAAGCCCACCAGCAGCAGCTGTGGCCGGCACATGTCGAAGCGCATTGCGAACAGCGAGCCGAGCGTCGCCATCCCCAGCATGTGGGCCCAGGCGTGCCGCACCCGCAACCGCCAGAGCGCGACTCCCAGGCAAGCCAGCACGAAGACCTGGCCCAGCATCACGCCGGCCAGGCCGGCGCGCTCGAGCGGCCAGCCGGCAAAGGGCATCAGCGCCGCGTGGAACAACGGCACGCCGTCGGCGAAGTGCTCGCTCACCAGCGAGAACGGCGTCCACGGAAAGGAGCGCAGCGGGAAGTGCGCGCGCAGCTCGCGCGCCATTCCCAGGTGGTAGTACTCGTCGTACGACCATGGCGCCGCAGCGGCCAGGCGCGCCGACGAATAGAACAGCACGACGGCCAGCCCGGCCAGCCCGAGCCAGAGCGCCTGCCGTGAGCCTCTCCGCGCCTCCGGCGGCGCCGCGGCGGCGGCGGCACCGGCGGCACCGGCGGCAGCGGGCACGGCGGCGCGCTTCCCCCGCCCCGCGGTGTTCCCGGGGAGGGCTCCGGCCGGCCGCCGATCGGCGGGCGCGTCCCGCCCCGGCTCCCGGCGGCGCTTGCCGGCGCCCCTCCCGCCACCCGCGCCGCCCGTCGCGGCGGCGCCTGGCGCTGGCGCTGGCGACGACTTCCCGACGTCCATTCTTGACATAGCCGCCCCACCATAGACCCCACGTTAGAATCTGCAGCCGGACCCGGCGGGCCGCCGGGCTCCGAATGGCCGAGGAGGTTATCGCATGCGAGCAGACATGAGGCCACTCCCATGAGCGCCGACGCGTTCCTGCAGCTGCACCTCGCCTGACCCTCCCGCTCCAGCTCGCCGCTCCCGCTCTCTCGCCCGGCGGCGCGAGATCCCATCTCGAAGCTCGGGCCCCGTTGCCACCGGCGACATAGGGGCCTGCCCTATTTTCGCATCTCTGATTCTTGACTGATACGCAAATTCAGCTATAGTTCGCGGGCTTTATCTCACGTAGCTCGACGCATTCGATTGCCCGGTTCGCCCCGGGGCGGGCGCGGCGCCTGCACGCGCGCGTCCCGCCGCCCCCCCGGTGGCGCGCCGCATCCATGGACGCCAGGTCCACAAGGAGGGTCGATCCCATGAAGCCCATGCAGCGCAAGGTCCGCTCCCATCCGCTCGGCACCTCGGCGCCGTTGGCGCTCGCGTCGCTCGGCTTGCTCGCGATGCTCGGCGCAGTGCCGGCCGCGGCCGGCAACGGCCACTTCCTCCATGGCGTCGGCGCGGTCGACGACGCCATGGGCGGCGCCGGGGTGGCGCTCCCCAACGACACCCTGGGCGCGCTCAACCTCAACCCGGCGCTGCTCACCGAGCTCGACGGCAGCGGCTTCGAGTTCAGCGCCGAGTACCCCAAGGCGGGCAACGCGGTGACCAGCCAGGTGGGACCGTTCTCCGGCCGCACCAGCGAGACGGGACGGACGCCGTTGGTCCCCGCGTTCGGCTTCACCCGCCATCCGCAGGCCAGCCCGTTCGCCTACGGCGTGGGCTTCCTCGGCCTCGCCGGCGTCGGCGTCGACTACGCGCAGGACCCTCGCAACCCCATCCTCTCGCCCCAGCCGCGGGGCTTCGGGCGGGTCTACTCGAGCTACCAGTTCCTCAAGGTGCCGGTGGTCGCCGCGCTGCGCCTCAGCCCGGAATGGTCGGTGGGCGTTGCTTTCGTCACCGGCCGCTCGTCGTTCACCGCCGATCCCGCCGGCTTCGCGTCTCCCGACTGCGGACCCAACGGCTGCTTCTACCCGCGCGTCAACACCGACAGCGCCTTCGGCTATGGCGGCCAGATCGGGGTCCACTACCGCCCCAGCCGCGTCTGGGCCTTCGGCGCCTCCTACACCACCAAGCAGCGGTTCCAGAGCTTCGCGTGGAACTCGACGCACGCCAACCCGGCGCTGCCGGACTTCGGCACCGCGCGCCGCATCTCGTTCCGCATCGACAACCCGGCGACGGCCGTGGCCGGCATCGCCTTCACCCCCACCCCGACGCTCGCGTTCGCGGTCGACGGCAAATGGATCGACTACGCCCACACCACCGGCTTCAGCGGCTTCGGGCTCGCGCCGGACGGCCACGCGCTGGGGCTGGGGTGGCGGAGCATCGCCGTCTTCGACGCCGGCGCCCAGTTCCAGGCCACTCCCCGGATGACCCTGCGCCTGGGATACAACCACGCCCAGAACGCCATCCCCGACAAGTCGGCCTTCTTCAACGTCGCCTCGCCGGCCATCTGGGGCAACCACGTCTGCGCCGGCGCCGGCTTGCGCGTCGATACGATCTTGACGCTCAACCTCGCCTACTACCAGGCGCTGAAGACCCGCATCACCGGCCCGCTCTACCCGGTGCCGGGGGGCGTGGTGAGCGACGAGCAGTCGCTGCGCTCGGTGATTGCAACATTTTCTTTCAAGCTATAAGATGTTCGCGAGGCCGAGCACTTGCAGGAACCTTCCACGACGGTCCGTCTTCTTGTTCAGCGCACGGCGGGCTGCCCGGCGCCGAAAGCCGAGGTGCGATGGAGCGGGTCACGATCACGGACTACGGCGCGGACATCGTGTTCGGCGGCCCCCTCACCGGCGAGGAGGCCGCCGAGCTGCTCGCGGAGCTCGACCGCAAGCTGCCGCCGCCTGGCGGCGACTTCGGCCTGCTGGTCGATTCGCGGCGATCGCGGGCCTACTCGGCCGCGGAGCAGGCGATCTTCAAGCGCGGCATCCTGCTGTGCGTGGAGCGCGGCATGAAGCGCTCGGTGGTGGTGCACGACAGCCATATCGCGAGTCTGCAGGCCAAGCGCCTCGGCATAGAGACCGGCACGCTGGCCTGGACGCGCTACATCGACGCCAGGAGCCACCCCGAGTGGCGGCGAATCGCCGAGGACTGGCTGCTGCACGGCGTCGACCCCGAACTGACGTAGCCCGGACGATGGGGTCTCGGTAGCGGACCCACGACTCGGATCGTCGCGAATGGCGGGAGGAGATGGTCGGGGCGAGAGGATTTGAACCTCCGGCCTCACGGTCCCGAACCGTGCGCTCTACCAAGCTGAGCTACGCCCCGGCGGTTGCGGATGGCCTCGCCGCCGGCAGCGGGCGGCGAGTTGCGCAAGAACGATGGAGGATACCGCCCCGCGCCAGGGCGGTCAAGATGCCCGCACCACCGATGCCCGCACCACCCCCGGCCCGCGAGTAGTGGGTCCGTTTACCTGCCCGCGGGCCGCCGCAGGCGGCCAGCCGGCCGTGCGGTACAATCCCGGCCTGTCTCGCGCTCACTGGCCCTCGGGAGGACACATGGCGGTCACCACCCTTACGGAGTTGTTTCTCCAAGCCGCGACGTACGGCAAGCCGGACTGCATGCTGCACAAGATCGGCGGCAGCTACCAGCCGGTCTCGACCGCCGAGCTGGTGGACCGCGTGCGGCGCCTCGCCAAGGCCCTGGCCGGGCTCGGCGTCGAGCGCGGCGACCGGGTGGCGCTGATGGCCGAGAACGGTCCGCACTGGCCGGCCGTGGACTTCGCGACCCTCTGCGCCGGCGGCGTGCTGGTGCCGATCTATCCGACGCTGCTGCCCGAGCAGGCGGCCTACATCGCCCACGACTGCGGCGCCAAGGTGGTGTTCGCCGAGACCACCGCCCACCTCGAGGGGCTGCTCTCCCATGCCGGGGAGCTGCCGGACGTCAAGCAGTTCGTGCTCATCCACGGCACCACCGACGACCGCCGGGTCCTGACCCTGGACCAGGTGCTCGAGCGCGGCGCCGAGCCCGACGTGGCGCAGTTCGAGGCCACGGCCCGCGCCGCCCGCCCGGACGACCTCGCCACCTTCATCTACACCAGCGGCACCACCGGGCAGCCCAAGGGCGTCATGCTCACCCATGGCAACCTCGCCTCCAACCTCGAGTCGTCGATGACGGTGATCCCGTTCCAGGACGGGTTTCAGGCCCTCTCGTTCCTGCCGCTCTCGCACTCCTTCGAGCGCATCGTCGACTACGTCTACTTCCTCAAGGGGTGCCCGATCGCCTACGCCGAGTCGGTGTCCGCGGTGCCCAAGAACATGCTGGAGGTGCGCCCGCATATCTTCGTCTCGGTGCCGCGCGTCTACGAGAAGGTGCTCGCCAAGGTCCAGGAGAACGTCGCCGCCAGCTCGCCGATCCGCCAGCGCATCTTCGCCTGGGCGGTCGAGGTGGGCCGCGAGGCGATGGCCTGGCGGCTGAAGCTCGAGCGCCCGCCCGGCGTGCTGGGTTGGAAGCTCGGCCTGGCGGACAAGCTGGTCTTCGCCAAGATCCGCGAGCGCCTGGGCGGCCGCTTCCTCTTCGCCGTCTCGGGCGGCGCGCCACTGGCCCGCGACGTCGCCGAGTTCTTCTGGGGCGCCGGCATCCCGATCTACGAAGGCTACGGCCTGACCGAGACCTCGCCGATCATCTCCGCCAACGGCACCACCGGCGTCAAGCTGGGCACCGTCGGCCGCGTGATCCCCGGGGTCGAGGTCGAGATCGCCGCCGACGGCGAGATCCTGGCCCGCGGCCCGAACGTCATGAAGGGCTACTGGAACCTGCCGCAGGAGACCGCGGAGGCGATCGACGCCGAGGGGTGGTTCCACACCGGCGACATCGGCGAGCTGGACGGCGAGGGGTTCCTGCGCATCACCGACCGCAAGAAGGAGCTGATCGTCAACGCCTACGGCAAGAACGTCGCGCCGGCGCCGCTCGAGAACGAGCTCAAGAGCAGCCCGTTCATCGCCCAGGCGGTGGTCATCGGCGACCGCCGCAAGTTCCTGTCGGCGCTGCTGGTGCCGGAGTTCGATCACCTCAAGGGCTGGGCGGCCAAGAACGGCGTGGCGGGCGGCGACGTCGGCGACCTGCTCCGCGATCCGCGGGTGCGGGACCTCTACGCGGCCGAGGTCGCCAAGGTCAACGCTCACCTGCCCGGCTTCGAGAAGATCGTGGCCTGGGACCTGCTGCCGAGCGAGTGGACCCTGGAGACCGGCGAGCTGACGCCGACCCAGAAGGTCAAGCGGCGCGTCATCAACCAGAAGTACGGTGAGGTCATCGATCGCCTCTACGCCGAGGCGGAAGCGGCGCAGGGCGGTTCCTGAGATGGCTCCCATTTTTCATCTGGAAGTCGGCACGGATCGCCTGGCGACGCTCACCTTCGACCTGCCGGACAAGAAGGTCAACGTCTTCGGGCGGCCCGCCCTGGCCGAGCTCGAGCGCATGCTCGACGAGCTCGGGGCGCGGCGCGACATCGGCTGCCTGGTGCTGCTGTCGGGCAAGCCGGGCGGCTTCATCGCCGGCGCCGACGTCGACGAGATCGCCCGCGTCACCGACCCGGTCGAGGCCGAGGCCGGCTCGCGCATCGGGCACCGGCTGTTCGGGGCCTGGGCGGAGCTGCCCTTCCCCACCGTCGCCGCCATCCGCGGCGTGGCGCTGGGCGGCGGCACCGAGATCTCCCTCGCCTCGACCTGGCGCGTGGCGAGCGACCGCGCGGACACCCGCATCGGCCTGCCCGAGGTGCGCCTGGGGATCGTCCCCGCCTGGGGCGGCTCGACGCGGCTGCCGCGGCTGATCGGCATCGCCGCCGCGCTCGACCTGATCCTGACCGGCAAGACGGTGTCCGGCCGCCAGGCGCTGAAGCTGGGCCTGGTCGACGCGCTGCTGCCCGACGCCCGCTTCCTCGACCTGGTGCGCGACTTTGCCCGCGAGCGCATGCTGACGGCCTCCGGTGCATCCCCGGAGCCCCCGGCGCACCCGGCGCCGCCGCCGGCGATCCGGCGGCCGCACAAGCGCCCCGGCGGCCTGCGCGGCGCGCTGCTCGAGGGCAACCCGATCGGCCGCCACATCGTCTTCGACCAGGCGCGCAAGAAGACCCTCGAGCAGACCCGCGGCCACTACCCGGCGGCGTTGCGCGCCATCGAGGTGGTGCGGGTGGGGTTCGAGGACGGCATGCAGGCCGGCTTCGACGCCGAGGCGCGGGCGGTGGCGGACCTGGCGCCGTCGCCGGTGTCCAAGAACCTGGTGCACGTCTTCCGCCTCGCCGAGAGCGCCAAGCGCGAGCACGGGCTGGCCGGCGGCGAGCCGCTGCCGGTGCGCGAGACCGCCGTGCTCGGCGCCGGCACCATGGGCGGCGGGATCGCCCAGCTGATCGCCGCCGAGACCGACCTGCCGGTGCGCATGAAAGACGTCAACCACGACGCCCTCGCGACTGGCATGCGGCACGCCGCCGGCCTCTTCGACCGCCAGGTCCGGCGCCGCCGCCTCGACGCGCCGGGGATGCGGCGCAAGATGGCGCTGCTGCGCCCGACCCTCGACTGGAGCGGTTTCCGCCGCGTCGACCTGGTGATCGAGGCGATCGTCGAGAAGCTCGACGTCAAGCAGGCGGTGTTCGCCGAGCTGGCGGCGCAGGTGCCCGAGGGAGCGGTGCTGGCCTCCAACACCTCCTCGCTGCCGATCCGCGACATCCGCGCCAAGACGCCGCGGCCGGAGCGGGTGGTGGGCATGCACTTCTTCAACCCGGTGCACCGCATGCCGCTCGTCGAGGTGATCGTCCCCGAGGGCGCGGACCCGTCGGCGGTCAACACCGTCTTCGACTTCACCCGCCGCCTCGGCAAGACGCCGGTCCTGGTCAAGGACAGTCCCGGCTTCCTGGTCAACCGGCTGCTGACCTTCTATTCCATCGAGTCGTTCTGGCTGCTCGACGAGGGCTGGCGCATCGAGGACATCGACCGCGCCATGGTCGATTGGGGCATGCCGGTCGGGCCGCTCGCGCTGACCGACGAGGTCGGCATCGATGTCGCCGGCAAGGTCGCCCACATCATGGCCGGCGCCTTCGCCGACCGGGTGCGGCTGCCGGCCTGGCTCGACCGCCTGAGCGACGGCGGCCGCCTGGGGGTCAAGAACGGCAAGGGCATCTATCGCTACGAGGGGCGCGAGCGCCAGGAGCCCGACCCGGCGGTCTACGCGGCGCTCGGCCTCGACCCGAAGCACGCGGGGCGCACCGGGCACGCGGAGGGCGGCGGCGCTCCCGGGCTGGACGACCTGGCCGACCGCATGGTGCTGCCGATGGTCAACGAGGCGGCGCGCTGCCTCGAAGAGCAGGTGGTGCGGAGCGCCGGCGAGCTCGACCTGGCGATGATCTTCGGCACCGGCTTCCCGCCTTTCCGCGGCGGCCTCTGCCGCTGGGCCGACCAGCAGGGCCTGCCGCAGATCCTCGCCACCCTCGAGCGCCTCGAGGGCGCGGCCGGCGACCGCTTCCGCCCGTCGGAGGCGCTGCGCTCGACCGCCGCCGCCGGCGGGTTCTACGCCCGCTTCGCCGCCGCCGCCGCGGCAGACTGAATCCGAATCCCCCTGCCGGGGATTTCTTTCGCGAAGGACGAGGCCCCGCTGACCCCGGAAGCCGCGCCGGTCAAGCTGGCACCCATGGAGGACGGCGCGGCGGCCCGGGCCGAGGACGGCCCGCCGCCCTGCCGCGCCCTACGGCACCCTCGCCGCACCGGCGCCTCGCACGCAAAGCTCTCAGCCATCGTGATTTACGGCCAGCGCGGGGGCGCGCCGCCAGGGCTCCCCGAGAGCTGGCTCGGGGTTTGCTCTACCTTGGTTGGAGCTGTGCTTCTGGCCGCTCCGCGCAGGAAAGGAGAACGCAAATGCTCGCAACGCTTCGCTGGACCGTCCTGGGGCTCGCCGCCCTGGTGGTGAGTGGGCTCGGGCCGGCCGCGGCACAGGACAATCCGCGGCAGCCGCCGCGTTTCGGCGAGAGGATCGAGGTGCGCGAGGTGCTCCTCGACGCCCTGGTCACCGACCCGCGGGGGCACGTGATCGTGGGCCTGGGCAAGAACGATTTCGTGGTGCGCGAGAACGGCAAGCCGGTCGATCTCACCGGGGTGACGTTCTACAGCAACCGCCGCCTGCTCGCGGGATCGGACGTGCTGGCCAAGAAGGGCCTGAGCATCGACCAGGTGCCCGAGGACCGCTATTTCATCCTGTTCTGGAACGATCAGAAGGCCAGCTCCGCCGATGCCCCGGTGCTGCTCGCGCAGCAGGTCGAGGGCGGCCGCCGGGCCAGGGAGTGGATCGACCGCGAGGTGCTGCCGAACGACTGGGTGGCGGTCGTGAGCTACGACGTCAAGCTCAAGGTGCACCAGGACTTCACCCATGACCACCAGCTGCTGACCGCCGCCGTCAACGACGCGGTGAAGGGCAAGGAGGCCGAGACCAACTGGCCGTCGCGCATCCCGTCGCCCACCAGCGGCCCCTCGCTGCTCGCCGGCCTGCCGCGCGGCAGCGAACTGCGCGAGCGCACCAAGACCATCTACGACGGCTTGCAGGTGCTGGCCCACGCGGCCGGCGCCATCCCGGCGCGCAAGAACCTGGTGATGTTCTCGACCGGCTTCGGCTGGATCACCCCCGGCCCGTTCCGCCAGTACCAGCCCGATCCGCGCTACTACGCGCCGACCGTCGCCGCGCTCAACACCGGCGACGTCGCGGTCTACACGCTCGACCTCTGGCCCGCCGGCGAGACCCAGCACGTCATGGCGGACGCGCTCAACCAGCTCGCCACCGACACCGGCGGCCGGTACCTGTTCAACTTCACCAACTTCCTGACCGCCCTCGAGCAGGTCTCGACGGAGAACAACGGCTACTACCTGCTGAGCTACCGCAGCGAGCACCCGGCGGGAAGCTCGGGTTTCCAGAGCGTCGAGGTGAAGGCCGCCAACCCCGAGCTCCGGGTCAAGGCCCGCAAGGGCTACTCCTACGGCCCGTCGGCCGAGAGCGTGGCGGCGAAGGCAGGAGGTTAGCGGCCTATCGACGATCGCGGCTGGCGGGGCTGGCGTCGGTCGATCGCCGGACCAGCCTGCGGTCGAGCTCCTGGGCGGCGGCGTAGCGCAGCAGGTTGGGATAGGGCGGATCGACCCATTGCGGCGTGGGCGGCTCGCCGAGGTCGGCGGCGAGCAGGGCTGCCTCCTCCATGAAGTAGGTCTTGCCGACCCCTGACTCTCGTGCCCTCCGCAGGCCGCGGCGGGCCTGCTCTCGCTCGCCGGCGGCGAAGGCTTGGCGGGCAAGCAGGAGCTCGTCGACGCCGGCGACCTCCGGCTCCTGCGCCACCGCCGCCGCCAGCGCCCGTGGCTCCCGCGGCGGCCGCACCCCCGTCCACAGCGCCAGCAGGGTGAGCGCGGCGTCGTTCGGCCATTCGGGCTTGGCGCGCAGGCCCGCCGCCTCGGCCAGGCGACGATCGCGGCCGGCCAGGTCGGCGCGCCGCCAGGCCAGCCAGGCCCCGAGACCGAGCGCCTCGATGGCGATCCCCGGACGGTGCTCGTCGAGAGCATCGAGGGCCGCCAGATCGAAGCGCGAGGCGGCCGCCGCGAGGTCGCCTTGTTCGCACGCCGCCAGCCCGCTGAGCAGCCGGGCGTCGGCGGCGAGGTCCGGCTGGTTCTGGCGAATGGCGACGACCAGCTCGCGATCGAACGCCTGTCGCGCCTCGGCCGCCCGCCGTCTGCTCCAGGCGATGCGCCCGCGCACGTACCAGGCGAGCGCCTCCTGGCCGGGGCGCCGCTCGGAGGCGAAGGCGCGCTCGGCGCCCGCGACGTCGCCGAGCGAGGCGCGGTCGGCGAGGACGATCGACAGGTTGGGCTCGTCGAGCGCAGGAACGGGGATCTGCTGCAGGTCGGCCAGGGCCGCCGCCGCTTCGCGGCGGGCGAGGTGGTAGTGGGCTCGCGCCAGCCGCAGCGACCAGGCCGACGGACGGAGAGCCAGCAGGGCCGAGCTGGCAGCCACCCAATCCCTGTCCCGATCCCCGGCGGCGGCCGCGGCGTAGCGGATGAGCAGGTGCAGGTAGGGCGACGAGCTGGGCCGCACCCGCGCCGCGGCCGCCCTCGCCCAGCGCTCCGCCTCGCCGGTCCTCTCCTGCCACGGGCTCCAGATGCACAGGAAAGCCGCCGGCACCGGGGTGACGGCGTCGGTTGCATGAGCGGTTTCATCGCCGATGCGCTCGGCCGCGAAGGCCCTCGACACCAGGTCGATCGTCTGCCGGTGCTCGGCATCGAGGTCGCCGCGCTGCAGGGCGTAGCCGGGTTCGATCACCTGCCACGGCTTGGGGAGCGACGACCAGGCAGCCGCGGCCGCCAGGAGCAGCAGCAGCAATGGCAACCAGGTCTGCCACCGGCGCCCGTCCCATGCTCGCCGAGCGGCGGGAAGAGGGGCCGGCTCGGCGCCGCCGCTCTTCGCCTCGCCGCCGTCGCTCCGCGCCTCGCTGTCCTGCTCTCTGCCGTCACCGGCCGCCGCGAGCCGGTCGCCCGTGACCTCGATCTCGCAATCGAGCCGGAATCCGACGCCGCGGACGGTGTGGACGACCTGGCTGCTGGGCCCGAGGGTGGACCGCAGCCGGTGGACGAGCTGGGTCAACGATTCGTCGGAGGCCACCGCCTGGCCCTCCCACAGGCGCGCGAAGATCGCCTCGCGGGGCACCACCGCCCCTCCCGCCTCA
>WNFJ01471572.1_pt3 | contig 10628 bp, 9 predicted proteins | sample 5400461 | NCBI WGS metagenome assembly WNFJ01 (sample SAMN13153349, study PRJNA577476) | soil metagenome | isolation source: 115 cm saprolite on Douglas fir-dominated hillslope | place: USA:California | collected 2013-09-17
CCGGCGGTGGATTTCATGGCGGCGGGGGTGCGCATGGCGGCGGAGGCTTCGGCCGCGGTCGACGTTGATGTTTCGCGACCTGACCGCCAACAGCTTGATTCTCCAATGTACCGGTCAGTGATCGAGTAGCTCGTCCAATTTCTCGGGATCAAGCACGACCTTAAACTCCTTCGCGCCGTGCGATGTCGCTTGCTGCTGCCATGACGCGAGCCGCGCGCGGTATGCAGTTGGATTGGCGTTGTCCGCGTTGAGCTTCTTTACGTTCATCGCGAAGACGCGCATCCCAGTGAACTCGTCCGCGGCCAGAGTACGTTTCACGCCTTTGGGCAGATCCTCCTCCAAATCGCTAAACACCACCATCGTCCGCGATCCGGCGCCCGTCTCCTTCAGATACTCGGCTCCCAGCATCATTGCGCCACGGATGTCGGTATGCCTGGCGCGCTCGCGCTTCTTGGCGAATTCGTCCAGTTTGGCTGCAAACGCCATCTTCTGTGCGTTGGCCTTCGACGGCCGCACATCCAGCGTCATGCTGCCTTCCAGATTCGACTTCTTGTAGCTCTCATCGTCGATGCGAATGACGAAGAGACTGTCGCCCGGGTTCAGTTTGGGCAAGATGCCCTTCTTGATGAGGTTGATCACTTCTTCCTTCTGGTCCAGATATGTCCCCGACACGTCGACCAGCGCGACGATCGCCAGCGCATAGTTCCGGCCGCTCGAGCACGAGCTCAGCGCCGCGACTGCTACTGCCAGGATCAACTTCTTCATCGCCTCGCCTGCTGGTTGGCCGGCTCACGCAGGGGCGTTGCTCCGCGCCCGCCCGTGGCAAGCCGCTCGAGTTGAAGAGGCAGGATGATATAGATGTCGTACACGTGTCGGACTGTTTCGACGAGATACCGCCCGCCGTGCGCCAGCACGCGCATCACTATCGAGAGCACCGCCAGAGTGCCCGCGGTGACGGTGAGCACGATGTGTCCGCCGGTCGAGATTAAAGTCTCCAGCGGCACCGCCACCATCGCCAAAATCCAGGGCAGGATGAATCCGAGCACCGCCTGGCCCACGACCGGGATCCGCGAGAAGACAGGATCCGCAACTGATTTTTCCGAAATTCCAGCCAGAGAGTGTTTCAGCGCGGAGGACGACTCGACGATCTGTTCGCGCAGAATCGCCAGCGAGCTTTCGATACAGGCGAGCAATAACAGGCCACCCAGCGAGACGAAGAGGATGATCCTTCTCCGCGACAACGGCAGAAGATCCATCTTGGGGAAGAAGCTGGTGATGCCCAACATCTCCATCACGAAGATACCCGCCGCGATCTCCATCAATACGATCACCATCGCGGCCACCGTGGACACTGGAACGCCGCCGATCCGGTTGCCCGAGGGAACCAGCTCCGACATCGGCAGCGCAATCAGGTTGAAGTTCACGAACGCGCCACCGATCGCTACTCCGAGCACGATGAGCGAAACGACGAAGAGCTGGGTCGACTGCCAACCCATCGCGCGCGCCGCCTTGTCATCGCCCTTCCGCGTCTGCTCGTAACTCGCCATGTACGAGTCAATCCGCTTGGTGGACTCCAACGCTGCGGCCACCGATTTGCCCGCCTCGCCGGCGAGGGTCTTGACCTCTCTCCACATCGACGCCATTCCGTTCAGGATTTTGTGCCGCTTGGCGGTCGAATCGCGATACTCCTGCAGCGCCTTTTTCTCCCCAGCCTGCGCCGATTTATGAATCTCCTCGAGGACCTTCTTCACCATGCCGTCGCCGTTCTCCGGCATCTTGGCAACGGCCGCAGTGGCCTCGGCCCAGCCCGGCGGCGCGGGCGGTGCGCTCCCGCACTCGCTATAGTCGGAGTCAAGCCGCGCGGTGAGGTCGTCGATCTTGCGGTGCAGCTTGGGATAGCGGTTCAGCTCCTTTGCGAAGCTGTTCTCGATGCGACGGAACTCGCGCGCGATCTTGCCTTCCGCGTCGCCTCTCGCCATTTCCATCACCATCTCGCGGTCGCGCTGCGCGATTGACACCGATATCGACTTAAGCCAACGAGCCGCCATGCGCAGGCCGCCGAAGAGTACGCGCCCCATACTGCGGAAGGCGCGGTGCATTGGCACGCGACCCGCCCAGAAGATGAGCTGACTGAAGAACCAGAGCGCGAAAAGCGAGGCGCCCGGTTGCTCAGGCCAGAGGTAGAAGCGCTCCATACACGACTCCTGATCAGGCCGCGAAAGAATGAAACGCTATCGCTCTTTCCGTGTAGGCCCGCGAGACTGTGGAGTAGGTGCCGCTTCTATCTGCTACGGAATCCGGTTGGTTAGCGCATCATTGTCGTAAGGCCACTAGCCATTCGGTTTTCTGGCCTCGAATACGACCCGTCCTACGGTCTCTTCCTCGACCCTGGCTCCGTCATCGACCTTGCGCTTCTCGGAGCTCAGTCTCAGCTGGCACTGGCCGGTGTCCTTCAATGACTTGATCCCCAGGAAGGTGGAGTCGTTGGCGCAGACGATTCCGTTCGCTCCGTTCCGGTAGATCACCTGCTTCTTCGCCGTATCGTAGTAGAGGCCCTCGAGGGGTCGCCGAACTACCTCCGGCGCTCCGATCTCCGCGTAGTCATCCGTGAGCACCACGTCGATCCAGGCGCGGCCGAGGTCGCGATCGACATCGAAGTGCGCACCGAGATTCTCGGTGGTGAGCTTTCGCTCGAAGACCGTCGTGCTCACCTCGGTCGCGCTTTGCTGGGTCACCGCGGCTGACACGGCGGGAAGCAACGCCCCGAGGACAGCGGAGGCAAGACCCGCACCCAATACTCTTCTCTCCATTTTCATTTCTTTGGCTCCTCGGAGTGTTGACTCCGGTCCCTGCGCTATGTTTCGCGGCTTTTTCCGCGCCGGGTGTAGCGACTCTTATCGCTTCGAAGAGGCTGTCGCCTTCCGGTCCCCATTTCCGATCTTCTGATCAAGGAGCCGGGTTTCGGCTCCGAAACGAGATTCGAGCGGAGCAGGAAGACCGCAACGGGAGAGACGATGACTGCGCTGAAGACCTCGATGGTTTCGCTCGCGCTGTGTTCTTTGTTGGCGAGCTCGCTGGTCCATGCTGACGATTGCCGTGATTCGCTGGTAGCCGAGGCATGCGGCTGTCGGACGCATGCGCGCAGCGACCGGGAGCCGCTCCGCAAGCCGGATGCCTCGACGTCCGTTCGTCAAGCGAAAGGCAGGAAGAAGGCGAGCACGCCCGCCCCTCAGCGTGAAAAGGGAATCAACGGGGATGGGAGCAATCCGCGGAGCGTGACGGAGCGCTGAGCGCTCTATGAATCACATCGGTGGCACAGAAGGGATCAACGACAGCCCAACGGGATTGTCTGCATAGAGCGACCAGCGTCAATATCCCCCGGTCTCGGGTCGATGCGTCAGCTTTCCCCGGAACGAGCTGAACAGGTACACGAAATAGCCGACAGCGAGCAGGATCGACGGGATCCACCAGGCGAGGCCGATCCAAAGACCCCGGCGGCCGTTGGCCGCATTCCAGGCGGTGAGGCTATAGGCGGGATCGACCGTGGACGGCAATATAGTCGGGAACATCTCCGCCGCGGTGACCGCGAGCATCGCCCCGATGAACGCGGCCGAAGCCAGAAACGCCTGCAGCTCCCTGGCGCGGGCGATCGAGCGAAAGACCACCGCCACACCGCCAGCGGCCACCGCGAGCAGCGGCCACGCCCAGACTCGCTGCCCGAGTGACTCGAAAAGCGCAGGACGAACCCACGCTGTCGCAATCGTTACCAGAATTGCCATTACCGCGATCGCTGCCCAGCACCGATGTGCGATCGACTTGCTGCGCTGCGCCACCGCCCCGGTGGTCTTCCACCACAAATACAGCGCTCCATGACCAGTCAGCACCGCGACCACAAAAACGCTGACCGAAAGAGTGTACCAATCCAGCGCTCCGGCGGAATGCGTCCGGAAATTGGTGAACAGGGGAGCCCGGAAATATCCGGTCCGGTCGAGGGGAACGCCGCGAATCAGATTGCCGAGCGAAGCTCCAAGCACCAGGCCAATAACCAGCGAGGCAAAAGCAAACGCCGCATCCCAGAACGAACGCCAGAGCGGATTCTTCAGATGGGATCGAAACTCGATGGAAATGCCGCGAACGATCAGTACCCAGAGAAGGATAGTCAGCGGCATGTAGAATCCGCTCAGCGCCGCGGAGTACACCCGGGGAAACGCGAAGACGAGCACGCCGCCGGCCGCCACCAACCATACCCCGTTTCCATCCCAGAATGGGCCGATGGCGGCAAATACGGTGCGGCGTTCGTCATCGGTTTTGGCAACGAAGAGGTGGAGAATTCCAGCGCCGAAATCGAATCCGTCGAGCACCACGTACACGGTGAGCATGAAGCCGATCAGCGCGAACCAGGCAGCTTCCACACCGCCTCCTTAGGCCGCCTGGGCCTGCGGCACGGGAGCGGGTCCATGAGCGATCTCCCTTCCGACGAGATAGAGGAAAAGGATCCCCAGAACCAGATACAGGCCCAGGTAACCGAGCGCGGAAAAGACAATCGTGCCGGTGCGCACGTTCGGAGAGGTGGCATGAACGGTGCGCTGAAGGCCGTAGACGATCCAGGGCTGTCGGCCGAGCTCGGTGGTCAGCCATCCTGCCGTGGTCGCGATGTATGGGAATGGCACTGAGAGCATCAAGATCCAACGCATCAGCCGAGATTGATACAAAAGTCCTCGCCAAAGGAGGAATACCGCAGCGGCCATGATCGCGATGAAGAGGGTCCCCAATCCCACCATCACATGGTACATGTAATAAACCAGCTCGACATTATCGGGCCACAAGTCCTTCGGGAAATCCTCGAGACCATAAACGGTTGCCCCGAAGGAGCCGTAGGCGAGAAAGCTCAGCACCGCGGGGACGATGATCGGATTGTCCAGTCGGCGACCCTCGACATCTGGCTGCCCGATAATGACGAGCTCGGCTGGTGCGCTGCTCTTGAATTTGCCTTCCATCGCCGCGAGGGTGGGCTGCTGGTGGGTCGCGACCAGCCGACCTTGGCGATCCCCAGTAGGAAAGAGCTGCAGAACACAGGCGGCCAATCCGGCCAGGACGCCGACCCGCAGGCAAATCCGGGCGTGTGGCTCGTGCAGCTTCATCAGAGACCAATAGGAACCCACTGCGGCAACCACGAAGCCGGAGGTGATCACCGCGGCGGTCATCGTGTGCGCGTACTCCCAGATCGCCCACGGATTCAATAGATACGACCAGAGATCATTCAGCTGCAGCGCTCCGTTGGGCGCGACGGCGTATCCGACCGGGTGCTGCATGAACGCGTTGGTCACGATGATGAAGTAGCCCGAAAGCCATGAGCCCAACAGCAGCATGATCGCGGCGCCCAGGTGCCCTTTCGGTCCAAGCTTCTTCTCGCCGAAAAGAAAGAGCCCGAGGAATGCGGATTCGGCAAAGAAGGCAAACAGTCCCTCCAGCGCCAAGGTGAGCCCGATCACGCCACCGGCGAAATCCGAGAAGCGGGCCCAGTTCGTTCCAAACTGGAACTCCATCGGAATGCCGGTCGCCACGCCAACCGCGAAATTCACTCCGAAGATTTTTGCCCAGAAGCGGGCGACGTCGTCGTACGCCGGATCGTTCGTCCGCAAACGGAGGAGCTTGAAGACCACGATCATCAGGGCGAGACCCATCGTCAGCTGCGGGAACAGATAGTGAAAGGTGATGGTGAACCCGAAGAGAAATCGGTCCCAAACGACGGCGTCCATGCGCCCTCTATACCCAATTTCGGGCGCGCATCGCCCGCAATTCGCGGCCCTTTACGTCGCCTGATTGACAGCTCTGCAAATTCAAACCTACCGTTGATGGTGCGATGACTGATGAGAGTGCGAAACCGCCAAGAAATGCCTTGTTCTTGTGTCTGGCGGTGGGAATTCTCGGTGCCTCGGTAGCGAGCGCGGAACCTGTCAAGCAACGCGAGGGATGGGGCCTCGGGCTGATGCTGGGTTACCCGATTGGGCTTAACGCAAAATATTGGTTGGGAGGGCCCAATGCGGTGGACGTCGCCATTGGCGGAGGGCCCGGTTTTCGAGTGCATGGAGACTACGACTGGGGGCTCGCCCAGCTGCTCAGGAACAAGTCCGACCTCACCCTGGATCTATATCTTGGCGTGGGAGGAGCGGTCGGATTTGCATCGGGATTCTGCGGCTACTACGGGGACAGATTCTGCCGCGACAGATTTGTGGTGGGAGCGAGAGTCCCCTTCGGGCTCGATGCCCGGTTGCGCCGCGCTCCGGTGAATTTTGGACTGGAGCTCGCCCCGGGGATCTGGGTCGGCAACTATGTAGAAGGCCTGTTCGACGTTTTTGTTTTCGTCCGCTTTCTACTGTTTTAGCCGATGGGGTGACGCACTCCTCGGAGCCGGCCCCCATTTCGTTTGAGCTCGGCCGCGGGCGGGCGCCCCATTCGCCCGCCGTCGGATTTTCAGCCTGGCGCGGCGATGCTCAGTTCAGCGCGGTCGTGCAGGTGCACGACGGATCCGAGCTGGTGCAATTGAGCAAGGATCCATTGACGCAACGCAGCCCCGAGCAGCACGAGTTGGTCACGGAGCAGTGTTGGCCGGCGCCAGGGCAGCTACCGGCTTGACAGGTACCCGTGGTGCTTCCGGCGGGCACGCTACATGCCATCCCGGAGCAGCAGTCCGACGTCGCGGTGCACACGCCGCCAAGCGACTGACATGAGGCCGGAGCCTGGCAGACTCCGGAGCTGCAGAGCTGCGAGCAGCAGCTCGCACCGCCGGCGCAAGCCGACCCGTTCGCCGCGCAGGTGCCGCCCGCGTCTGGGCTGGACGGCGGTTGGCATGCGTACCCGCTCAGCTCACCCCCGGTGTGGAGGCAGGACGTGCCGGCGCAGCAACTGTTCGCGCTTGGCACACAAGTCGCGCCGATTGGATTGCATGTCGAGCTGGGCGCAGTGCAGAAGAAGCCGCCGTCGCCCGGCAAGCACGGCGCGCCGTTGCAGCACTGGCCGCTGAGCTGGCACGCCGCATTGGCGCCGATGCAACACGGGCTCTGGCCGGTGTAGCCGCTCGGGCAGGTGCTGGAGCCGCCGCCGAAGCAACGCGGCACGCCGCTGATGTCGAGGTGGCAGACTTGCTGGTGGCCGTCGCAGCAGTCCTGTGGCGCGTTCACGGTAATCACACCGCCGTCGGGGTAGCGCGCCGGGCCACCGTCCGGCAGGTGAGGCGCGCCGCAGATGTTTCCGGTGCCGTTGCATGCCTGCCCATTGTCGCAGCGTCCGGACCCCACTGCGTCTGGACGGCACTGCACCGTTCCGTTGGGATTGGGCCCACCGCCGCAGCACGCGTTGGTGGACAGACAGAAATCGCCGGTCAGGCGGCAGCCGCCGACCGGCTGGCACACCGTGGCGCCCGAGCCGAGGTCAATACAAACGCGCGAGCAGCAGTTGGTTCCACCCGAGCAGGGGTTGCCATCCTGGGTGCAGCCTCCGCCACCGCCACCGCTGATCGCCAGGCACACGCCCGCGCCGCCATCGTTGGCGGAGCAGGCGTTCCCGCAGCAATCGCTGTTGCGGAGGCAGACGTCCCCGGTGGCCTGGCAGCTGTACGCGCGCACGCAGACGCCCCCCTGGCAGTTGGTGGAGCAACAATCCGCAGCCGAGCCGCAAGCCTGGCCAATCACCTTGCACGTCGAGGTCGAGCCTGGAATGGTTGCGCAGCTGCCGGACGTGCACGTGGCTGTACAACAGTCGGTGCTCCCACTACAGCCCATCCCCACGTCGAAGCACTGTTGGGACGAGCATTGGCCGTTCAGACAGTGATTGGAACAGCAGTCGGTGCTAGCGGTGCACGCAGCCGTGGGGCCACTACAGAAGGTCGGCGAAGCGCACGAGCCACCGTTGCAAACGCCGGAGCAGCAGACGCCGCCGCTGGTGGTGCTGCATGCAGCGGCCGTGTCGAGGCAGGTGCTTCCTGGCCCGCCGTCATTATTGCCGCCGTCGACGCCCCCGTCATCGGGGCGATTGTCGAGGGCCGGCGGTGGCCCTCCGCAGTTGCAGGCGCCGAACGTGTAGCCCATCACCAGTGCGACACAAAACACGAGCAGTGGCTTTCTCATTTTGCTTCTCCGTTTACGGAACGACGAAATGGCCCCGATTGCTCCAGCTGCTCGCGTTCGGCCAACGCGCCAACGCTCAACTATCACGCTCAAACAAGACAACAATTACTGAGATGATAAGCATTAATGCGCGATCGACGAGCAACACATGCGTTGAGCGTACCATATTCACCGCTCATCTTAGTTCCCTGCTCGAGCGACAACAAAACCACCTCAGTCTCGGGGGTCGGTTCCTGTAAGGGGTGTGACAAGGTTCGGAGTCGGCGTTTGCTCCGTCGCCGGAGCAGTGCATGAAACAGCTCATGTTCCTTGCCGTGCTGATGTCGACTCGTCGGACTTGCGAAGCGCTTCGCGATCATGAGTTACGAGTGAGCATGCACCGCCAGATCTCCGGCCGGATACGGCGTTCCGGGCGCGCTTTGCGGGCGGCATCAATGGAATGCGGGCTATTGGCGCGACGCTCGGGAAGCAGCTGTGGATCGCCGGGCGTTGGACGGTGCCGCCTGTGGGTATGTCTGGGAGGTCGTACCAACACTGCGTGACATTCGAGTCGCGCCCGGAGGGTGGGCCGAGCGAAGGCCTTTCCCGACAGCTGTTTCGAGGCGTTGCAAAGAGCGATACTTCTACCGCGATGACGTGTTTATTCAGTGGCGCGATTTCGGCCGCGTCCTTGCATCACCAAGTCGCATCACCACGTCGAACCTTGTTCGGAGCTGCCATGAAGCGTCTCTTCCTCCTTGTCGTCCCGTTGCTGCTTGCCGCGTGCGGTGGGAACACCAATCAATGCAAGCTCGATGATCCCAACAGTTGCTCTTCGGGTCAGGTCTGCGAGTCGATCCTGAACCAAACTGCGCCTTCCTGCTTCTATCCGGTGCAGGTGCAAGGGCACATTTCTGATCTCTCCAACTTGGCGCCTATTGGTGGAGCTACGGTGAGCGCGCTCGACGAAAATGGAGCCCCCGCCGCTTCGGTCGTGACCTCCGCTACAAACGGCAGCTATGTTCTCCGCATCCCGACGGTCCGCGCGGACAGCACGGGCAAGCCGATTGGACGCAAGGTGGCCCTTCGAGCCGCCGCGAAGAACTATTTCAACTTCCCCACGGGAGTGCGCGTGTCGTTGCCGATTGACACTTCGGCGGCAGCGCAGGCCAACGGCAGCAGTCCATACCTCATCTCGGGGGGGCTGGCGGATATTGGCCTGATCGCCTTGTCAAACGCCGCGCAAGGCCGGCCATCCATCTCGGGAACGGTCGACGTGTCACCCAGCCAGATGGGCGTCCTCGTCGTTGGCGAGACCAGCAGTCTGACGATAGCCGCCATCGCCGACCTGAGTGGAAACTTCACGCTCTTCAATGTGCCTCCAGGCAGCGTCCATGTGCAGGCATACAGCCGTGGCACGAACTACACGGCGGTGGACCTGAGCATCCAGGCGGGCGTTGACACCACCGGACTCCAGATCCACAGGTCTAGTGCGCCGACCGCAACGCTGAACGGCACGGTGAACCTGGTCGCCGGCGCGCCCGGCCCGACGAGCGTCATCCTGGTCGTCGAGAGTACTTTCAATGCCAGCGTCATCCGGGGCGAAGCGCCGCCGGGTCTTCGCGCTCCCGATCCTGGGACGGCTCCGAACGTCACCTCCGCCTGGTCGATCGCGGGTATTCCTGACGGCAAATACGTCGTGCTCGCCGCCTTCGAGAATGATGGGGATGTCCGGGATCCCGATCCGAACATCGCCGGAACCCAAATCCCGCACATCGTGATCTCCGGCGGAGCGGTGGTAAACGGAGTCCAGCCTTCCTTCAAGGTCACCAGCGCAGTCGGTATGGTCTCGCCAGGAGCAGGTGATGCGGTGGACCTTACCGCGGCGCAGCCAACCTTCATTTGGCAAGCGTACCCTAGCGCTCGAACGTACGACTTTACGCTCTTCGATGCGACGGGGAATACGGTCTGGACCAAGACCGTGACCGCACTGACCGGCCAAAACAATTCAGCGACCTACGATGGTGCTGCGCCCCTGAGCTCGGGAGGGTACTACCAGTGGCGCGCCCTGGCCAAGGGGAACGTCGGCAATCCCATTAGCCAGACCGAGGAGCTGCGCGGCGTGTTTCGCGTTCAGTAACAGCAAGCCTTAAGGTGGCGCCCTTTCCCAATGCGGGTCTGGGCGCGCGAAATTGCGATTGTGGTGAAGAGCTCGTTCGTTTCAACACCTTATCCTTCCGTAGACATGTCTCAACAAAAGGGTGAGGACAGTCCTCCTCAATTCTAGGTTGGCTCGAACATCTTCGGACGCTTACAAGCGGCACATACTCTGCTGTTACTTCGCCTTGGCCGGCAACTCATCGAGTACGACGTCTATGGAGGTCAGATGCCCGCAGCCAAAATCGGTCGACTGCAGCAAGGTGCACTTTTCGTTGCTTTGTCGATATTTGCAGTCGGATGCGGAGGAAAAAACGCTCCCGACGATCCGGGTATGTCGAGCGCCGATGAAAGAGCACGAGACAG
>WNFJ01247778.1_pt1 | contig 10627 bp, 6 predicted proteins | sample 5400461 | NCBI WGS metagenome assembly WNFJ01 (sample SAMN13153349, study PRJNA577476) | soil metagenome | isolation source: 115 cm saprolite on Douglas fir-dominated hillslope | place: USA:California | collected 2013-09-17
GCCGCCCCCAGGCTACGGGCGTGGATACGCGCGGGCCTCGCGCGAGGCCTGCTCAGGCACCTGGCCGTCTGCGCGGGCCGGACACCCTCGATCCGCTCGCAGTGCTGGGTGACGTGACGCTGAGCGCGACGGGCCGTATGGAGTGGCGTGTCATCGGGCTGCTCACGGCGGTCGCCGCGCTCTATCGGCATGCTCTCGGTGAGGGCACAGCAGACGCCTCGCGCGCGCGGGCGTACCTGCGCGCGCGAGGCGTTCCAACAGCGGTCGCCGCCCGTGCTGGCCTGGGATATTCCGATGGGGCGACGCTGCTCCCCTTCCTCAGCCATGCGCCCGCCACCCTCGCCTTGGCTCGCGCCATCGGTCTGCTCAATGAGGCCGGACGCGAGCGACTGCGCGGACGGGTCATCGTGCCCGAGATGCGCGGCGAGTTGTGCGTGTGGCTGCACGGGCGCTGGTTGCCATCGGCGCACTATGACGAGGCCGGCGGCATGCGGGAGAGGCCGCGACACACCGCATACACGCCGGACCTGCGCAAGCCGGCCGTAGCCACGCCGCCTCCCAAATACCTCGGTCTCGCCCTGCCGAAGCCGCTGCTTGGCCTCGGGCTAGCGCTCGCCGAGCGCAGCGCGCGCGAGGACGACGGAGGCCTCCGCGCGCCGCCGGCAGAGCGCGGGACCGCCGGATCCCCGCGCCAGATCCGTGAGGACAGCGCCCTGGCGCATGGTATCTCCCTGGGACTAGCGCACTCGCCCCCCTGCGGGCAGGGCCTGCTCGTGGTCGAAGGCTCGTTCGATCTGCTGACCGCTCTTGCCTGGGACGTACCGCTCCCTTGCGTGGCGCTCGTCGGCACCCATGCAAGCGGCCGTCAATGCCGCGAATTGCTGGCGCTCGCCGACGGCGGCCCAATCTGGCTCGCGCTCGACGCCGATGCGGCAGGCGAGGAGGGGGCCGCGCGACTCGCCGCGCAGCTCGCGCCCGTTGCGGGCGACGTACACCGCGTGCGTCCGCCCGGCGGCGCGAAAGATTTCGCGGAGGTCGCCTCCTCGGTGGAGGCACGCGAGGCCATCCTGCAGGTGCTGACAGCGGTCCGCACGGAAGGCCGAGGAGATGAGCATGCAGCGGACGGAGAAAAGGTGGACCCATGAACGCTTCGCTGCCCGGGAACCAACCAGTGCAACCGCCGGCTCGTCGAGTCGTGCCGGAGGCGCCCCACGGCGTCGGCGGCCCGATTGGCCCACTCGGCGAGATCAGCCCAGACCTGTCATTGTTGCTCGTCGCCTACGTCGGCGCCGATTGGCGGCTCGAGCGCCGGAGCAACTCGTCTCGTTGGCGCGCGGGCGTGGAGGCGCTTTGCACTGTCCTGCACCTGCTGGAGACGCGCGACGGCCTGGGAGTCGGACCGTTTTGGGGCCCGGGCGATGTCCTCGCTGCTTCCGCACAAGCGGCATACGACATGAGGGCGGAATGAGCGCGGACGGCACACCGCAAGCAATTCTCCAGCGCTAGCCATCATCCAGAATTGCGGTACGCCATGGGCCCAGGGGAGGCACACGATGAGACAGGTATCCCACCCACCGCTCGACCGGCGTGCGCAACGCGACCGCGAGCTCACCCACCGTCGTGCCCGCGCACCACACATGATCGCTGGGGCAGGCTGGGCCTCGCTGTCGTCCGTCCTTTCCGTGGTTGTCCGCCTCGTGCGTGCGGGAGTGCGCATCGCGGGACAGAGTCGGTGCAGGCCGCGCAGGCTCGGCAGGCCGGGCGGGCCATGCACCTTCCTGGCCGAGGTCGTCGCCCCGCGCGGCGGACAGCTCGACGTCCTCCTACTGGAAAATCTGTTTCAGTCGGTCTGCCTCAGCGCGCGCGAACCCGTTGCTTTCGAACTGCTCGGTCTGCCCCAGGCGCGCCGGTTGCTGGTGCGCGCCACCACCGCCCGTAGCCTCGCCCACCTCTGCGCCCAGCTCCGCGCCCATCTACCTCAGGTCGAGATTCGTCCGCTCTCCCCTATCGCCCCCGAGAGCGGACATAGTACAGGAGACGGTGGGGAGCGTTCGGCGGCACAGGATGACCCCTTGCGGATCGGCGCCAGCGAGAGCGTACGGGCCGTCGCGCTGCGTCCCCGCGCCGGGGGCCACCTGCCTCTCAAGCTCTACGAGCAGCGCGAGCTCGGCGCGGTCGGCGTGGATCCGCTGCTCGGCGTGCTCGGGGCGATGGACGGCCTTCCGCCCGGCGGGCGCGTGCTCGCTCACCTGGGGCTGGCCGCCGCGCCCGAGAGCTGGTCGCGCCACCTGCAGCGGCTGGCGGTCGAGCATCCACTGGCTCACGAACGGGCACGAGAGGCATTGCGGGCACGCGGAGGAACCGGGGTGTTCGATCCCGCTGGCCCGACGGGTGCTACCGGCCCGCCGCTGCTCCCGTTGCTGGGCCTGCTCGGCGTGCTCGTGGCCTACCAGCGGTGGGGCGCTCTCCTCCTCATCTGGTGGCGCACGCGCGACGTCGCGCACCTCGCACGGATCGGCGCGATCGGGATCGCGGCACTGCTGCTGCTGGCCGGCGTGCTTGTACTGCACGCGCGGCTCGCGCGTCGGCCCGTCTACGATATGCGTCTGGTTGAGGGACGCACCGCCCGCATTGCCGCCCGCACGAGCCTCGTGGTCGTCGCCATCGCGCCGCATGCGCCTGCGACATCCGGACCCGCGACCATGGCCGTGGCGGACACGGTATGCCAACTGGACGATGTGCTCGTCGCGATCGTCGCCGCGTACCGCCAGCACGCGCTCGCCAGCGGCAATGGCTTCATCCCCCGCCGCCTCTCGGTCCGCCAGACGCGCCACCTCGCCAGCCACTGGCCGCGTCGCGCCCTACGCTCGCGCTTCCTGCTCAACGCCCGCGAGTTGGCCGCGCTCTGGCACCTGCCGGCGGGCGACGCCGACGTGCCGCTCCTCGAACGCACGCGCGCGAAGGCGCTGCTTGCTCCCGCGCTCCCGCTGGCGTCCGGCTATCGGGTGGGCGTCTCGGCGCAGGCCGGCCACCGGGTAGCGGTCTGCCTCCCCGCCGAAGCACTGCGTCACAACGCAGTGCTCGTCGCGAAGACCGGTAAGGGCAAGAGCTCGCTGCTCCAGCACCTCGCGCGGGTCGCTCTTGAGCAAACGACATCTGGAACGATGGATGGGACGACAGCCAGGCGCGCAGGAATCACCGCACGCAGCGGACATGCTGGAAGTGGCGAGCGGATGGGGCTGGTGGTGGTGGACCCGCACGGCGACCTCGCGACGAGCCTGCTCGGCCTCATCCCCGAGGGGCGGCGCGACGATGCCGTGCTGGTGGACCTGGCCGATATCGCCTACCCGGTCGCGCTGAATCCGCTCGACGCGCTGCTAGGGCGTGACCGCGACAAGGCGGTCGAGAGCCTGTTGCAGATCCTCTCCCAAATCTGGGCGCGCTTCTGGGGCCCGCGCATGCAGAACGCTCTCGAATACGCTCTCAAGACCCTCTACGAGGCCAACGAGGTGCTGGTCGCCGCCGACCCGCAGAACGGCCCCGACCAGCAGTTCACGCTGCTCGATGTGGCCCCAGTGCTCTCGGCCCCCGGCTTCCGTCGCGACGTGCTGGCTCTCGTCCGCGACCAGGCGCTGCACACCTGGTGGACACACTATTACAAGCCACTCGATCCCCGGCTGCAACTGGAGATCATTAATCCCGTCCTGACCAAGATGGCCGCCTTCTCGGGCAGCCGGGTCGCGCGGCGCATCGTCGGCCAAGGCCGCTCGACCATCAACCTAGCGGACATCGTGCGCGAGGGGCGGGTGCTGCTTGTCAACACCGCCAAGGGCGTGGTCGGAGCGGAGACGGCGACCCTGGTGGGCGCGACGCTGCTCGGGGCGCTGCGGGTCAGCCTGGAGGAGCAGGCGCGGCTGGCGCCGGAGGAGCGCCGTCGCTTCCTGGTGCTGGTGGACGAATTCCAATCCATCCTCGGTGTGGATTATGGCGCGATGCTCTCCGAACTGCGGAAATTCGGCGGCACGTTCGCCCTTGCCACCCAGGCGCTCGCCTACCTGGATCCGCTCGACACGACGCTGCGCCCGACCGTGCTGGCCAACGTCGACGCGCTCTACGCCTTCGCCGCCAGCGCCGAGGACGCCCGCGTGCTCGTGCGTGAGCTGGATGAGGCGCTCGCGGTCACCGACCTCATCAACCTTGACGACTTCACGTGCTATGCCAAGATGACCCTCGGTGGACGACGGCTACCGGTCTTCTCGCTCGCGCTCGACCCGCCCGCGCCAGGTGATGAACAGATTGCTCGTCACGTCCGCGGACGTGCCCGGATGCGCTACGCCCGCCCGCTGGAAGCCGTCGAGGCGGCCCTGGCTGGGGCGGGCGCACGCTATCTGCCGCCGCATGAAGTGCTGGACCCCTCCTCCTCCGCCCACCGCCACAACCTGGAGACTCAGGTGCTTGAGCCGCCGGCCGGCGTGTCGGCGCGGGCGCCTGGCGATGCGCCCGCGGCAGGTGACAATGGCAGCGGGGATCGCCGCCCTAGCCCAGACAGGAGCGGCGGCGTCACCGGTCTGGTTTCGGTCTCCGCCCCCCAGCAAATCAGTCTTTGGTGCGGCCGGCCGGCGTTCCACTCGTAGAGACCGCCGACCTCTGGGCCGATCTTTCGGACGATCTGGCGCTGCAATCGGGCAGTGCTCAGCCTATCGGCCCGCGTGCTGACGGCAACGCGACATCGGTGGTACCGGAAATGGGGGCCGCGACGACGCAACATGGTGAGGACGCGCAACTGGAGTGCAAGTTGGCCGAAGCCGAGGAAAGTGAGGCAGGTGAGAGACTATGATGCCTTCGGCCCCTCAGCCGCTCGCCCACGACGATCCGCCAGCCATCCCGACAGCTTCGCGCATACTCGACGCTGCGCCGGGAACCGACGATGACATCCTTCGCTGGTTGCTGCGGTACCCGCTGCTGCGCGGCGAAGACTTGGCCGTGCTGGCCGGGTGCAGCCGCTCGTGGATCGCTGCGCGGCTCGGCGGGTTGCGGCGACAGGATCTCGTCGAGGTCGTGCATGCTGTGCAGGCGCCGACGCGCGGCGGTCGCAACGCCGCGCTCTACGCACTCTCAGCATCCGGTTTGGAGCGACTTGTCGCCGCCTTCGGACCGTCCGTGTGGGCGGCCGCGCGACGCTGGCACGCCGATGCGGATGGTCTGCTTCGGCTGATCCCGCGGGCGCCGGCCCTCGTCGCCGTCCAGTCCTTCGTGCTCGCGCTCCTCCGTGACGCGCCTGCTGCACTCTCGCGGATGCCGCACGGCGCCGGTCTGGATGCCACGAATGCGCCAGCGGCCGACGCGGGAGATCCATGGTCGCATCGGCCGGATCAAGCAAGACACGTCATCCGACGGGATGCAATTGGGCGAATCGAGTGGGGCTGGACGCGCGATCACGTGCAACGGTTCGTCGGCCGCTCGCGCAGCGGTCAACTGCGCTTCGACGCATACGTCCGCCTCACTCTCGTGCCGAAGGACGGCGCCGCTGCGGAGGCTGGACGGCAGGGCGAAGGCGACGGCGGGCGGCATGTTGGGGAGGTCGCCGGTGCTCTTGACGCGCTGCAGGTGCAGCAGCGGGTGGCGTACGGCTGTTTCATCCTCCACGACGGCGGCTGGGCCGACGAGCATCTGCTGCTCCAGCAGCTTCGCATGCTGCTGCGTTGCCGCGAGACGTTCGAAGAGACGCTGCCCGGCGGCGTCTTCCCGGCGCTGCTCGTCCTCACCTCCGACGCCCATCGCGCCGACCGCTGGCAGGCGCTCGCCCTGCGTCTGGCGACCGAGCGCTGGCTCACGCACCCGCTGCACGGCGGCGTGCTCGTGCCCGCCTCGGCCTCCCCGACGCGGCCGGCGACGGCCCTGTCTACCATGCCATCCATGCCACCCATGCTATCTCCCTGGTGGGCGGATTGGCTCTCATTAGCACAGCCGGCGTCCCGCTCCCTGGTCACGCTGCTCGTCCCGACATCGAGCACACGCTGTCTGCCCGAGATGCGTTCCACGCGCTCCATGCCGTCCGCACGCTCGGCGGCGCAATCGGCATCAGGGATGGTGCGTGCAGCATCCGCGCCCCTGCCGAATGCCGGATGCGGCCCGGCCCATCCGCCGGTCCAGTGCACTTCCGTGCGCCAGCCAGGCGTGGTGTCCCGCCGGGCGCGGGGGAATCATTCGGGGCACCTGGAGTATCTGGAGCAGCTCGCGCGAGCTGGCCGCGATGCGCCTGCTCTACGCGCACCCGCTGCTCGCGGCTGACGACCTAGCGGCATTTCTTGGGATCACGCCAGACTCGGCGCGCCGTTATCTTCGCACCCCGCTCCAGCTGGCACTCATCAGATCAGTGCCGATGCCAATCGGATGCTGCTCGTCATGTGGGAGGCGCCCGAAGCCTGGAAGAACGGCAGCCACGCCTCGGGCGCGCAGGGTCAGGCGCGCTATGCGCTCACACCTGCCGGCCTCGCGCTCCTTACAGCAGGTGTCGGCCTACCCAGTATGGCAGAGCAAGTCCGCTTCGCTCCTGCGCGCACGGACGGCCACGGACGGCAACGCGTCTCTCGCTTGCTCGCGCGCTACGCCCGGGAGGTAGCAATGCTGACGCGCACGCCCGAGCATACGGCGGGCATCTACACCTTCTTCGCCCAACTGCACAGGGCAGCGCAGCTGGAGCACGCGGCGGGGTGCGAGTGCGTCGTGACGTGCTGGGAGACCGGGAGCGCCTGCGCGCGCCAGTACCGAGAGGCGGACGGCTGGCACGCGATCCGGCCCGATGGCGCCTGCGAGGTCATCGCGGCGGGGCGCCGGCTGCGCTTCTGGCTGGAGTGGGATCGCGGCACGATGAGCCGGCGCGACCTGCGCGCCAAGTTCGCTGCCTACACCCACTACGTCCGGTCGCACGAGTGGCATACCGATGGCAATGCGCCCCTGCCGGTGCTCCTCGTGGTGACTCCGGATGTCGGGCAAGAAACGCGCATCGCGCAGGAGCTCCGGGCGGCGGTGTCGACTCGCGCCACACTGGCCATCCGCGTCGCCCTCGTCGCAGATCTCAACCGATACGGGCCGCTCGCTCCTATCTGGAAACCCTACCTGCCGCCGTCGCCGGCGACGCGCCTGGCGCTTGGCGAACCGCGCGTTCACTGGCCGCTGAGTGAGAGCGAAGCGCTGTTCCCCCGCGTAGCGGTGGGTTGTGGTGCAATACTGGAGGCGTAGGCAATGACCGTGACTCAGCAAGTACAGTCGGCGACAGAGGGCAGCGCTGCGCGGACGCCCTCGTCGCCTCGGCGAGGAAAGGCGTCCGCACGAACAGCCAAACGTGGGCCGACGTCGCGAGATGAATATATCCATCGGGTGCGGGAAGCGCTCGCCGCGGACTACCTGGACCTAAGCGCCAGTCCGCTCTGTGAATTGCCCCAGGTGATCGAACTCGCGCGCACGACCTATAGCCGCAAGATCTTCCCGGAGGCCTCCGCGCTGCGGGCGCTGCTCAACCAAGCCTACGAGGCGGCTCTTGTTGAACTCGATGGCGTCGAGGATCGCCGCCTACAGCGGGTGGCGACCTATCTCCGGCTCGTGCGTGAGGGGGTGCCCAAGGGCGAGATCACCCATCACTTGGGTTTTCACAGCCGAAGCCACATGCATACCGCGATTGAGCGGCAGGCGCTTGAATTGGTGACGGAGGCATTCATCCAGCGTGCGCGCCGCCATGCGGGTGGCGCGCCATTGGCAGAAGCGTGAACAATGTGCGCGCGCCCATCCGAAGGCCCCATCTGCTACATCAGCTTGCTTGCGTAGGCGCTCTTTCTCCCTCGCCCGTGCTGCCGTCCGTGCCGTGGCGGAAATGTCCTGCGACCGCTCACTTGAGATTGTCCCAGGCTGTTATCGCTCCGCGGCACTAGTCCGGCTAGGGAATGCCATCCGAGATCAGGCCGCGCCGTGTGCGAAGCGTAACAGCGCAAACCGATGTAGCATCACGAATACAACTCACATCCCTGCGAGGCAGACTGGCGTGGCACCAGTGGGCTCAATCACCTATTCACTGTCCCAGTTGCTTGTCACCGACCAAGGTGAGTTGTACATGCGCGGAATCTGGTGAGATTGAGCGCGTTGCATAACCTACGCGGGCTCGCCCTGCTACGTGTGAGCGAGCCCGCACTTGGGCGGCTGCATCAGGTCAGTGTGATGTGGCAAGCGACGACCAGGCAAGGATGCGCAGCACGACCAGCTCGTCGTCATCGATCTGATATCCTACGCGAAAGGGCGGCGCCATCTGCACCTGAGCGAACGCGTCCTCCTCTACCAGCCGTTCCACCACGCGCCAGATGACGACCCGTGCGTTGCCTTGGGCATAGTCGTCCTCGGACTCGGACGTGGGGGGATAGTCTTCGCGGGATTGGAGCTGCTTCAGGGCTTCGATCTCGAGGGCGGGCTCCACGTGGTAGGCGAACGCACCAGCATGGGGCGCATAGTCGACCACCCGCGGGGTGACCGAGAAGTACGCGGCAGCGCGCCAGCCCCACTCCGGGCTGAGCATGCTGCGACGCCTTGCGATTGCCTCGCGTTCGGTGCGCTGCGCTTCCTGCACGGCGTTGTCGGGCGTGTCCAAGGCCAACTGGAACAGTCCCGCATCCGTGTTGTACCCGTAGGCGACGAAGGAACAGATGGCGTCGGGATGGTCCTGGACAAACCGCCGGAGGCTGTCCCTGGACCAGGCAAAGAGGCGCTCTTCGACATCGCGCCAGTCCACGAGCATGGGGCGACTTACCTTTCTGTCCGACCTTCGGCGCCAGGCACTCGATGGATCCCGCGCACATCCCTCCCAGGGTGCGCCACCCTCGAGTGGAGGGCGGAACGAGGGCGTGGCATCCCTCATTCTAGCAGGCCCTGCCACGTGTGAGCGAGCACGCGCTTGGGCGAGCGAATCAGATCAGGTCGCCCCGCCTGCTGGGCGGCCAAACCGACGACGAGGGTCGCGGCATAGGTCAGCATGACCCGCGCGGTAATGGCGGACCAGCCCGCGAGGGGAGGGCGCTGCAAGCGAAAGAGACCGAACAGGCTGAACACCCGGCCAAAGAAGCGCTCGATACTGGTGCGCTTGCCCAGTTCGTCGGCGGTCCAGGTGGGCGGAAGGCCGTCGCGCCGCTGCTGCCGCTTGGGATTCCAGGGCACGACGGCCACCGCTCCCAGGGTGGTATGGATCCACGCGATCAGGCGCAGACCCCAGTAGCCCGCGTCCAGACGCACCACGCGTGGACGCAGCCGATAGAGGCGGACAGCGGTGGCCAGCAGCGGCTGAGCGAAGGGGGCATCGTGGCCGTTGGCTGGGGCGACGAAGCCGAGCAAGGGCAGGCCGGAGCCGCGGCAGAGTAGGGTATGGACGCGGTAGCCCCACAGCAGCGGGCGCGCGTGATGATGGGGGGCGTGGCCCAGGGCGGCATCGGGATCCCGCCGGCGCCAGGCCAGGATCGGCGCGCTGTCCACGATGAGGTCCCGTCCGCGGAGGAGGCGCAGATGGAGGGCAAGCTGGACCAGGACCACGAACAGCATCTCGCACACCGGCGCGCCGGCTTGCGCCGCACGGCGGCATTGCTGGGAGGCGCTGGGGACGCAGGGCCGGCCGTGGACGTCGGCCGGCAGTCCACATGCCCAGGCGAGGGCGGGCCAGGTCACCAACCAGTCATGCAGGTCCTGATACGAGAGCCGCCACAGCGTGCGCAGCAGCGCCAACAGCAACAACGACTCCTCCCCATAGCTGTCCATACACGTATTATACACGTCTTTTGCGTGTACTACAAGTGGGAGGACTTCGGGCTAAAGCCACCAGAAGCCCGCCTAACCGCCAGGGTTAAAACCCTGCGGCTTGCGGCGGGCTATTTCTGTCATTCAATAGGTAGTGCTGACCACACTTCAGAGCGGTAACCACAAACTCAAATTTACCATCGTCAGCGGTTGATTCAGACCGGGCGGACTAGGATTGATCGTCACAGAGTTACTGGCAGGGGCCGACGACGCAGCACCATCATGAGACGATGCAGCAGCAGACGAAGGCTGTTTATTAGAGCTGTTGGAACTCGACCCACTATAAGTAGCAATGCCAATCAGACCAGCCATAATCACAACGAACACAACCGCACCAACTATCCTTTTGGCAGACCCCTTAGCCGCCTTAGCATCCGTGTCTGCCTCACTCATTGGCACGAATTGTGACACAAGCTAGCGGTATTACAAGCCGGCAACGATGCCTGCATCAGAAACGACCTCGCCGCACCGGCTCAGCGCCCCCAAGCCAACCACCAGCACTCACCGTTGCTCGCCAATCAACTGCACACCAAAGTTATTCGGTGACTAGTCAAATCCAGAGACCGTTTGGTGGCACACTTGCCACACTTGCCGCTGACGCGTGTCTACAGCGGCTGCCACAGGGCAGCCCAAGGACGGTGGAGGTGCTGGCGGTGAGGAGGCAGTCTGGGCGCCGGGGGTGACGCGTCATGCGTCATAGGGTAACCCTCTACCGTATTTCGTTCTGCATGTCCTCCTGTCTGGTGTAGGCGTGTGTCTCCGCAGACGAGAGGCTATCCCTGCCCATGGTGCGAGTGGG
>WNFJ01382378.1_pt3 | contig 10625 bp, 11 predicted proteins | sample 5400461 | NCBI WGS metagenome assembly WNFJ01 (sample SAMN13153349, study PRJNA577476) | soil metagenome | isolation source: 115 cm saprolite on Douglas fir-dominated hillslope | place: USA:California | collected 2013-09-17
GCTGGGCCGTTGGGTATTCCGTTTCAGCCGCCCGAGAAAATTGTCAATCCAAAAACTTCCGAAGCGCCGGAAAAGCCAATTCTTCGACAGGCCGGCGCTCCCACACTCCACCTGGCAGAAGTCGTGCCGGATTTCGGCAAAACCTTCGAACAAATTGAGACTGGCGCCGCCACGATTACGCTCGCGCTTAAGCCGCTCTTGCAAAATGTTCCGGCGTTTCAATTGAACGGCGATCCCAGCACGGTAGCCGAAGATGTTCGAGTTCAGTTCCCGCTGGCCCTGGTGGAGCCCCAGTTAGCCAGTGGGCGCGTGGTTATTCCGGCAAAAACATTTCACGAAGCGCTGGCGGAACCGCACCGCACATTGTTCATCATTGATCCGGCGGAGACGGAGGTTGCATTGCCATTAGCAGAAGTATTGAAAAATCTTCCCGACGGCGTTTTGAAGATGCGCGACGATCAGGAGAAGAATTTCGCGGAAGCGGATTTCGAAACGCCCTTCTCGGCCAAGGCAAAAGAAGACGCCGACCGTTTTCAGCCGCCGGTCGGCAGGATTTCGGTCAAACCGGTCGATGAGACGTCTCCTGAACTAAACGTCCACATCAAACCAAAGATCGACATCGCGTCGGCCAGTCGGAGGGACTCGTCCCGTGGCGAGCCAGAGGAGAAGATCGATGGCAAACAAGTGGTCGCGCGGGTCTGCCAGCTCCCCGGCGTGAAAGCGTGCGAAATCATGTTCCCCGACGGCTTGAGCCTGGCGGGGAATTTTCCGTCCGAAGCCGGAGCGATTGGTTTGTGCGCGATGGCGCCGGCATTGTTGCAAAGGATCGATGCGCACATGCTCGAAAGCAGATTGGGGCCGCTGGACACCATGACGCTGCGGTCCGCGCACTCAGCCATCACGTTTTTTATGAAAGGAAATATTTGCCTGGTCCTATTGCACAGCGACGTCGCGGCACTTGCGCCCGAGACGCAAGCGCAGGTGAGCGAGCTGGCGGAGAAGCTTTCACGCACGTTTGCGCAACCGGAAACTCCACATGTCGATCATTAATTACGCGAGCCGCGAGATTCAGTTCAAAATCGTTTACTACGGCCCAGACGTCTGCGGGAAAACGACGAATTTGAATTATTGAATTACATTCATCAACGGATAAATCCGCAAAACCGAGGGGACCTCGTTTCACTGGCCACCGCCGCCGAGCGGACGCTGTTCTTTGATTTTCTGCCGCTCAATGCAGTGGTGATCAAAGGTTTCGTTACGAAATTTCAGCTCTACACCGTGCCCGGACAGGTGATCTACAACGCCACCCGGCAGCTCGTCTTGCGCAGTGTCGATGGGATCGTGTTTGTCGCCGATTCGCAGTGGGAAAAAATGGAGGAAAACGTCGAAAGCTTCACGAACCTGGCCGAAAATCTCACACGACAGAAGATGTCGATCGACGAAGTGCCGTGTGTGCTTCAATACAACAAACGCGACCTGACGAACATCGCTCCTGTCAATTACATGGAATACGTCCTCAACAACGGGAAAAAGCGACTGCAAAGTTTTGAAGCCATTTCCAGCACCGGGCGGAATGTTTTCGCGGTGTTGAACGCGGTTTCGCAAATCTTGTTGCACAAATTCAGCAAGCAAAACGAAGTCCCGCGCGCTACTCCTTTGGCCATCGCCATTCCGGCCGAGAACGTGATCCCCCACGACGAAAACATGATAGTATGAACCCGATTCCGGTTCTGACCATCCAAGACGTCGCTATGCTCGACGGCGTGCTCGCGGATTTTCTGAAAAAAACCGAGGCCGACCTCACCGTCGTGATCGATCGCGGCGGCAACGTTATCTCGCAATTTGGCGACATGGACTTGATGGAGGTCACGATTATCGCGGCGCTCGCCGCCGGCTCTTTCGCCGCCACCCGCGAGCTTGCGCGTCGCATCGGCGAAATCGAATTCAACGCGCTCTATCATCAGGGAAACGGCAGCCACGTTTTCATGAACTCAGTCGATGACGACACTATCATGATTACGGTGTTTGGTTCGCGCACGACCGTCGGCCTGGTTCGATTTTATTCCGCGGCTACCGCGCAAAACGTCGCCAACATTTTGAAATCGCTTCAGCGCAACGGGCATGGGCTGGCTTTTGATGCCACAGATATTTCCGGTGCGCCGATTTTCACGGACGCAAATTCGGCCTCGAGCTAGTTCAAGCGCGCCCGCGACTTCCTGGCCAGCTGCTTTGCAGCGACGCGTCTGTGGCGCGTTTTCCCGGATGCAGCCGGGGAGACACAGCGCACCCGCCTTTGCCCCTGCTACGGCGCTAAGCGACGCGTGACTACAAAGCAGTCAGGCTTTTTTGATGGGTCGGAGCTAGACCGGCAATCGGGCCTTCACCAGATTGGGAAATGCTCTGGCAAACGGCAGCAACCGAAAGGGAACTCGCGCGGCGCTTGCATCCGCGATTGATGAGCTGGTTTCGCCAGAGTTTTCAAAACTTTACCCACGCCCAGCTGCTCGCCGTGCCTGCGATTTTGGATCGACAATCGATCTTACTGACTTCGCCTACCGGCAGCGGCAAAACCTTGGCCGGATTTCTCGGCATCTTCGATTTTCTTCTACGCGAGATCGATAAGGTAGGAACGGCCCGCCGAGCCGTCCGGCGCGTCCAGCGGTCGTGCCCTACCAGCGTGCAATGCATTTACGTTTCGCCGCTGCGCGCGCTCGCCTACGACATTGAAAAAAATTTGCGCGCCCCGATCGCCGGCATGTCGATGGAAAAAGAATGGCGCATCCATCTCCGAACCGGAGACACAAGTCCGGCCAATCGAGAAAAATTCCGGAAATACGGCGCGGAATTTCTCGTCACCACACCGGAAAGTCTTGCCGTGATGCTGGCACAAGAAAGTTACACAAAGCATTTCCGCGATTGTGGGTTCGTCATTATCGATGAGCTGCATGCCTTCGCTGAAAACAAACGCGGCGCTGATCTGACGATCTCGCTTGAACGCCTGGAGCATCTGCGCAAGATCGACAGGATCGGGATGCCGCACTGCCCCGAAAGCTTTCAGAGGTCGACGGAGCGCGGTGACCCTGCCATTTGCCGGATTGGCTTATCCGCCACGGCCGCGCCCCTCGAGTTGCTCGCGCGTTTTCTCGTCGGAGAGGATCGGCAATGTCTCGTTGCGGAAGCGCAGGCGGAAAGGAAATCGATTGTCGAAGTTTTCTCGCCGATCCGCCGCGATCCATATCCGCCCGCTGGCTACACCGGTGTGCGCCTTTACGCCGAGCTGGCCGATTTGATTCGCCGCCAACAATCGGTTCTCGTTTTTACCAACGTTCGCTCCGCTGCGGAGCAAATCGGATTGCGGCTGAAAGAACTCTTGCCTGAGTTGTCCGACCAAATCGAGACACACCACGCCTCGCTCGATCGCAGCGTTCGTCTGGAAGTGGAGGACCGTCTGAAAAACGGCGAGCTGCGCGCGGTCGTTTGCTCCACCAGCCTTGAGCTCGGCATCGACATCGGTGCTGTCGATCTGGTGGTGATGGTAGCGACGCCGAAGGGCGTTTCGCGCGCGATCCAGCGCATCGGGCGCTCCGGGCACTCGCTTAACCGCACCAGTCACGGTGTGCTCGTCGCGACGAACGTGAATGATCTCGTCGAAGCAACTGTTACAGCCAAATTAGTTCGCGCCCGCGCTCTCGATCCGATTCGCGTCCAGGCAAAACCATTTGATGTGCTTGCGCAGCAAATTGTCGGCATTGCGGCCTTAGAACCGACTCCGGTAGATGAGGTTTTTGCGCTCGTTAGGCGAACGTTCCCATTTCGCGATCTGACTCGGGAAGAGTTCGATCGCATTCTGAATTATCTCCAAGGCGGCGGCGCCTCGTTGGCCAAACAGTATTCGAATCTCTTCGGCAAAATTAAGATCGACAATGGAGTTGTCTCACTGGCGCACCCACGCGTCGGGCGCGACTTGCTCGCGAACATCGGCACGATTGTTTCTGAAGGATCTGTCGATGTTTTGCTCAAACGGCGCCGCCTCGGCTCGGTAGAAGAAAATTTCATTAAACAACTCAGCATCGGGGATCGGTTTGTTCTGGCCGGCCGAGTCGTTAGACTAGTCGATACGGGAGTCAATGAAGTGTTCGTCGAGCGGGCGGACGGTCAATTGCCCACGGTGCCGCGCTGGAACGCAGCCAAGATGCCGCTCACTTCGGGCCTGGCTCGAGCCGTGCGCCAATTGCGATCGGAGCTCGCGCAGAAGCTCGAAGACAGCCGTCCCGGCCGCCATGGCGGACGTGTTTCCAGCGTGTCTAGTGTGCGCAAACAGGGGGGACGCCCGCTTGCTGTGACAGCCGCGACGGCGGTTTTCCAAGATCCAGTGGATTGGCTGGTGGAGAACTACGATGTCTCGAACGCAAATGCAGAAGCCATTATCGAGCAGTTTCGGGCCCAAATGCATGTCTCGGAAATTCCGATTGGGAAGGAAATGCTGATCGAACTTTATCGCGACGGCGAGCGTCTGCACTATTTCTTTCATTCGCTTATCGGGCGTAGCGCCAACGACGCGCTTTCGCGCATCGTCGCCTGGCGCGTGAAAAGCCGGATCGGAGGCAATGCCCTGGTCACGATCGACGATTATGGATTTTTGCTGACACTGCGGCCATTTCAGGAAATGCCGCTGGAAGAGTGGAGGCGTTGTTTTGAACGCGGGCGCGCGGAAGGGGATTTGCAGCGCGCGTTGCGCAGATCGGAGCTGGTGAAGTGGCAATTTCGCGGCGTTGTCCAGACCGGCTTGATGGTGGCACGCAATTTGCCGGGCCGGCGACGGGAGCGGAAGCAACTAGGTTGGAGCAGTGAAGTTTTGTTTCGTGTGCTCGAGCGGCACGAACCCGATCATCCCCTTCTGGTGGAAGCTTATCGGCAGGCAACACACACGTTTCTCGACGCGGACGAAGCGTGCCGATTTCTCGAGGCGGTAGAGAACGTCGATTGGAAATTGCGCGAGCTGCCTGCGGTCTCGCCGTTTTCGTTCCCGATCTACGCGAGCGTAATCAAGGAATCGATGATGCTGGAGGATCCCACCATCGCAATCGAGCGCATTTATCACGAAATGTACGGGAAAGTGACATCGGTCCCGAAGGAAAAGAATGACGTTCGGCTGACCGGTGGCATAAGGAATTCTTTGTAAAAGCAAAAAAGGAGGGTGTATCTCGTCTGCAGCAGGTAAAAGACTCCGAATGATTTGATTATAGTCAGCAAAACGCCGGTCCTTTCGTGGTTGTCGATCTTCGGACAAGCAAATGCAGAAAAGGGGCGGACCTTGCGATCCGCCCCTCCCTGTCTACGAGCTTCTCCTTAGTTGCTCTTGCTCTGAGAAACGATTTCGTTGAGTTTGAAAATCGGCAGGAACATCGCAATGACGATGCCACCCACGATCACGCCAAGAAAAACGATAAGCATCGGTTCGATCAATGAGGTGAGCGCGTCGAGCATGGCTTCGATTTCCTCGTCCCAGAAATCGGCCATTTTTTCCAGCATGGCGTCGATCTTACCGGTCGCTTCGCCCGCGGCAACCATCCGCAACAGCATCGGCGGAAAAATTGGCTGCTTGGAAAGAGCGGTGGAAAGATTGTCGCCTGTCTCAACGTCTTGACTGACTGCGCGGACGCTTGTTTCAATAACGTGATTGCCCGAGGAGGCGCCGACAATATCGAGCACTTCGAGAATTGGCACGCCGCTGCGGATAAGCTGGGCGAAGGTGCGCGAAAATCTCGACATGCAAATCTTCTGCACGAGCGGACCGAACACCGGCAGCTTTAGGCGCCAGCGATCGGAAAGTTGTTTGCCGTGCTTGGAACGCAGAAAAGCGCGCACGCCAAAAACGATCCCGCCAATTCCCAACAGTAGAAAGTACCACTGGCCGCGAACGAAATCGCTCACGTCGATGAGGAATTGAGTCGGAGCGGGTAATTGTGCGCCGAAGTCTTTGAAGATTTCGCCAAAGATCGGAACGACCTTGACGATGAGAAATGTAGTAATGGCAAAAGCGATGCAGACGACAATGACCGGATACGTCATGGCTGATTTGACCTTCTTGCGCAAGCGCGCGCTGGCTTCGACAAAGCCGGCCAGCCGGTCCAAAATCTCGGCGAGCAAGCCGCCCGCTTCACCTGCCTTCACCATGCTGACAAAGAGACGGTTGAACACGCGTGGATGTTTCGAAATTGATTCATGAAAAGTTTCACCGCTCTGCACGCGCGTGGTTACATCGCTAATGATGTGTCGCAGATTGCGTTGCCGCCTCGGGTCGCATTGCTCGTAGAGCGCGGTCAACGCCTGAATGAGGGAAATTCCGGCCTCGATCATGGTGGCGAGCTGGCGCGTAAAGAGCACCAGGTCAGTTTCTTTGACCGACCAAACCCGTTTCCGGGAACGGCCGGCGATCGCTTTTTTCTGGAGGGACAGCACCATTAGGCCTCGCGCCATGAGGCTGGTTACAGCATTATCTTCGTTGAGCGCCTCCTGAATCCCGGAGACGATGCGGCCCGAGGCGTCGCGAGCTTGATAGGAGAAGGTGGTCATATTGTAACGATTATAAAAAATATAGCAGGTGCGATGCCAGCCCCTCCTTCTTGCTTCCTTCACTTAAACTCAAAATTCTTATTCCGGAACCAATGCCCGTTGCCTGTGATCTCACCCGATTGCTTCCCGGACTTTTCGTCTGGCAGAAGTACGATTCTGCGGTCAAGGCGGAGCTCTTTTCCTGCGCTATCGTGACTTCGGCTGGTCTTTACATTGTCGATCCAATCCCGCTAGTGGATAAGCGCGTGATGGAACTAATGGATGTCGCTCCTGTCAGCGGCGTCGTTATGACCAACAGTAACCATCTGCGGGCGGCGAGTGATTACGCGAACAAGTTCGGGGCACCGGTCTTCGCCCACGCCGAGAGCTTCCCCCACAAGGAATTCCCGTGCCTGATTGAAATTGACGATGGTCAGCGAATCGCAAATCAATTCGAAGTGATAACGATTGACGGTGCGCCGCCGGGCGAGATCGCACTTTATCATTCACTCGACGGCGGAACGCTGATCGTGGGCGACGCGCTCATTAACTTTGAACCGTATGGTTTCACTTTTCTTCCTCGGAAATACTGCCGGAACCAAAAAGAAATGCTGCGCTCATTGCGAAAACTGTTGGGGCTCGAAGTCGAGCGCATGCTTTTTGCGCACGGCACACCCCTCCTTTCCGGTGCGAGCGCGCGCTTGCGGCAATTGTTGGATCTCGATCCTTGACTCGCCCAATGCGCCTGCAAGATCGACAAGCTGAGACGATGAGCGTGCCGGGCGGATCGGTCGGGCGATTTCTTCGGCTCATCCGGTTCTCGCATACCCTCTTCGCGCTGCCTTTCGCACTCGGCGCACTGATTGTCTCCGCGAATGGCTGGCCTTCGCTGCGAATCTTGCTGCTCGTCCTTGTCTGCATGGTGTGCGCGCGCACCGCCGCAATGCTGTTCAACCGCTTGGTTGATTGGTCGCTCGATCAACGCAACCCGCGCACGGCTACGCGGCATTTGTTGCTGCCAAAACCAATGGTCGTGATTTCGCTTCTGTTAAGCTCCGCGGGTTTCTTTTTGGCTGCCGCAACAATCAACCGACCGACATTTTTGTTGTCGCCCATCGCCCTCGCCGTCATCTTTTTTTATTCTCTGACCAAACGTTTCACGGCTGCGACGCATTTTTTCCTCGGCCTCGCCCTGGCAATTGCGCCGATCGGCGCGTGGATTGCCCAAACCGGGCATGTCGATCTTGCGCCAATGATCCTTGCCTTGGGGATAATTTGCTGGGTCGCGGGTTTTGACTTGATTTACGCGACGCAGGACTACGATTTTGACCGGCGGGAAAACATCCATTCGCTTGTTGTGAAACTGGGTATCGCGCGAAGTCTGCGCCTCGCTCAGTTGCTGCACGCCGCCACGTTTGCCGCGCTCATCGGCTTCGGTTTGCTGGCGAAGCTCGGCCCGGTTTATTTTTGGGCGATGCCGCTGGTGGTGGTGGCCCTCATCTTTGAACATCACAGTGCTCGAGATCTCGATATTAGGGGGACCAATCGCGCTTTCTTTCAGAGCAACGCCTTTGTTAGCGCCGTTTTTCTAGTCGCCGTTTGCGTTGATCGCCTGGCCTAACGAATTACATCGCGTTTAATTGTTCAACGCGCCTCTGGTGTCGCCCGCCTTCGAATGGCGTTTCCAACCAGATCCGCACGATTTTTAACGCGAGTTCTTCCGGGATCATTCGCTCGCCGATGGAAAGGACGTTCGCATCGTTGTGCTGGCGCGCGAGTCGCGCCGTTTCTTCATTCCAGCACAGTGCGCAGCGCACGCCGTGCACCTTGTTCGCCACCATCGCTTCGCCGTTGCCCGACCCGCCGAAGACAATCCCGCGTTCGCACTCGCCGCGCGCAACCGCTTCCGCCGCGGCTCGGATGAAAACCGGATAATCGACTGGCTCCTCGCTGAAGGTCCCGTAATCTTTCACTTCATGGCCGAGCGAGCCGAGTAGTTGCTTCACTTTCTCTTTATAACGGAAACCGGCGTGATCGGAGCCGAGCGCAATTTTCATCCTGCGAGTTTGTTAGCCGACGCGCGCCCGGATTGTCGATCTCATTATCAACTCGCGAAGCCTTTTGGATTCAGCCGCCGTGCAATTTCGCCAGTTCACTCCAGATTTCTCGCTCTCGTTCCGTTAACTTTTTCGGCACGTTGATTTGAACTTCGACATAGAGGTCGCCGCGCCTTCCCGAGACTCCTGGCAGACCGCGTTCCCGCAAACGAAACCGCTGTCCGCCTTGCGTGCCCGGCGGGATTTTCAGCCGCACACTGCCTTCCAGAGTGGGCACCCGTAATTCCGTGCCGAGAACGGCTTGCCACGGGGCGATTTTTACTTCGTGGATCAAGTCGCTTCCTTCCACCGTGAAATCCGGATGTCGCGCCAGGCGCACCCGCAAGAACAGGTCGCCGCTTTTTCCGCCGCGCGCGCCGGCTTCGCCTTGGCCAGCAAGGCGGATGCGCTGTCCCTCGTGAACGCCGCGTGGAATTTTGACCTGATAAGTTTCGACTTTGTTTGAGCCGGCCCGGCGCAGCGAAACCGTTCTTGTCGATCCATGCAAAGCTTCTTCGAGCGTCACCATAATGTCCGCTTCGACATCAGCCCCGCGCTCGGCTGTAGCCTGGCGTCCGCCGAATCCTCCGAACGCCGATCGGCCGCGGCCGCCGCCGAAAAACGCTTCGAAGAAATCGCTGAACCCCGTTCCGCCGAATTCAAATTCGACTCCGCCGTCGCCGCCGCCCCACTGATAAAATCCACCGCCGGGCTGCTGCGCTCCCCATTGCGGCGACGGTTGAAATCCGCCTGGCTGGTTCCAATTGGCGCCCAACTGGTCGTATTTCGTTCGCTTCTCCGGATCGCTTAAAACTTCGTAGGCTTCGTTGATCTGCTTAAATTTTTCCTCAGCCGCCTTTTTGTCCTTGGCAACATCAGGATGATATTTGCGCGCCAGTTTGCGAAAAGCGGTCCGGATTTCCTCATCCGTCGCCGTCTTCGAAACTCCTAGCGTTTCGTAATAATCTCGGAACTGCACCGCCATCACACTCAACCTTGTGTCTCTGAGCAATCAGCGCAACCTTCTCTCTGCATGAGCGAGCTTGGAAAATTCCTGGTCATCGTTGGTGTCGTCCTTGCAATCGTCGGCTTTATCCTTTGGAGCGGATTTGCTCCGAAATGGCTTGGGCGTTTGCCGGGCGACATTCGGATCGAGCGCGAGCACTCCGCATTTTATTTTCCGATCGTGACCTGCATCATCATCAGCATCGTGCTCAGCCTCTTGTTGTCGATCTTTCGTCGGTGACCATTGAAAAACGTTGCCGCGCCACACAAGCAAGTCGCGCTCGATCATCATATCGCGTTGCTGCTGAAATGCCGGCGTTGCCCACGTATGAAATCAACGCCCGTTTCGGGCGGCGCGATCGTGAGCGACGTGATGTTGATCGGCCAGGCCCCCGGCCCGCGCGAGCCGGTTTTGCAAAGGCCATTCGCCCACACCGCCGGCCAGACACTCTTCCGCTGGTTTGAACAATTCTGCGGAATGAACGAGGTAGTTGTTAGATCGACAATTTATTTTGCTGCGGTTTGTCGATGTTTTCCGGGCAAATCTCCCGGCGGCACGGATCGCGTTCCGGTGCCGGACGAGATTCGCAATTGTTCATCGTGGATGAACGATGAGATCCAGATCTTGCGACCGCATCTCGTCATTCCGGTCGGGCGATTGGCGATCGCGCAGCTCATTGAATGCAAGAACTTGGACCAAGTGATCGGCCGGACCTTTCGCGTTCGCCGCGCCGGACACAGTTTTGACCTTATCCCGTTGCCGCATCCCTCCGGTGCATCGCCTTGGCACAAAATCGCGCCAGGCAAACAACTGCTAGAAAAGGCAATGCGCAAAATCGCCCGTCACCCGGCGATGCGTGCATTGCGAGAGGTGGATCGGCCTCTCCGAGGGCGATGCTAAACAAATGCGGCTTCGCCGCCTGACTTAACATCGCGTTCGGAGAACGCGATCCACCTTTGACGTCGTTC
>WNFJ01557236.1_pt2 | contig 10624 bp, 8 predicted proteins | sample 5400461 | NCBI WGS metagenome assembly WNFJ01 (sample SAMN13153349, study PRJNA577476) | soil metagenome | isolation source: 115 cm saprolite on Douglas fir-dominated hillslope | place: USA:California | collected 2013-09-17
AAGTGGTTTCTTGACGTGAATTCGGCAACCGCGCCTGACCCCTCCGGCGGCGCCAAATGACAGTCTTTCAAAAACAAAAAGAGGCGGATCTGTTCCGCCTCTCTCTTCAACACTGAACACCGCCACTAGCGTTCAGATCTGTCCCATTCCGCCGTCCACATTGATCTCGACGCCCGTGATGTACGAAGCATCCTGCGAAGCCAGGAACGCCACCGCTCCGGCCACTTCCTCAGGCTGTCCAAACCGCTTCATGGGGACCTTCGTCAGGACACCCTTTGCGAAATCGTCGATGGCTTCTTGTGGGAGTCCCGTTCGTCCAAAGATCGGCGTAACGATCGGGCCCGGGGCTACGGTGTTCACGCGGATCCCACGGCCCACTAATTCTGCCGCAGCCGTCCGTGCGAAGGACCGCAGCGCCGCTTTGGTGGCGGCATAGGCGCTGGTATTGGGGCTGCCCAGGTCATCCACTACGCTAGTGTTCAAGATGATCGAGGCCCCATCGTTTAGAAAGGGAATCGCTTTCTGAATAGTGAAGTAAGCCCCTTTGGCGTTGATGTCAAATTGCTCGTCGTACAAGCTTTCGGAGGTCTCCGCAAATGGCGCAAACTTCGCGACGCCCGCGTTCACGAACAACACATCAATCTTTCCGAGTTTCTTCGAAACCTCCGCATACAGTTTGTCGACATCGGCGAGTTTGGCGACGTCTGCCTGCACTGCCACCACGCCATTGCCAATCGTTTTCACCGCTTCGTCTAGTGTCTTCTTGCTACGACCCGCAATGGCCACACGCGCCCCTTCTTCTTGCAGGCGCTTTGCCGCTGCCAGGCCGATGCCGCTGTTTCCTCCGGTTACAACCGCCACTTTTCCTTCGAGTCTCTTCATGACCGCCTCCCAATCGATTCTTTCTCGAAATCCAGAGCCTCAAGGCCTGCCGTTTGGCAGCTCTCTTGAGGTTTCGGTACTTAGATGAGCGTCTAACTATTCGGTTGCACGTTATTTCGATGGGTGTCAAAATGACTCCTGAAGGAGGGCCGTCAAACGGATCCCGCATCCGCTAACGTGAATACTTGCTTATGGATAGAGTCCAAATCGAAAAGATATCGAAAGCCTTGGGCGACCAGACCCGCCTCAAAATCTTTGAGGCCATCTCCTCCAACAAGTGCATAAGCTGCGGAGAAATCGTTTCCATGCGCGGCGTCACTCCGGCGACGGTCTCTCACCACCTGAAAATTCTGAGCGAAGCCGGACTAATCGCCTGCCGCCGCGCAGGCCAATTCGTTTACAGCGAAGCCGTGCCCGAAACCATCGAAGCCTACACGCGGGCTCTGACGAAAATCACGAGCCGGAAGAACACTCCGGGACGACGCGTTAAAGGAATTTAATTGGTCGGATTTCTTGGAAATTTGAAGTACGGCAGCCGCACGCCCTGATCCATGATTTGATCGGCGCGAATATTTGTGGGTGCTTCAAATCCGGCCGTGCCGCCGCTCGTTACGTAGTCGTCCTGGTCCACGCCGTCACCGCTCACCCCTAAACCGCCGACAAGCATGCCGTTTCGAAATAAGCCCGCGCTCCCCGGAAAGAAAACGATTCCGCTTTTGTTCGAATTTGCCGCGCCGCTCTGGAATCCCTGTGTGCAGGGATTAGCCAAATCCATCGTATACAGATTGAAAAATGGCCCCACACTCGATCCATCAATTCCTGGCGGATAGAGCGGCTGCGCGCCAAAACTAATCGTTCGGTTCGTCACCGCCGTTCCCATTGGTACGCCGTTCAGATCCGCGGCGGTCCGAGCGACGCTATTGAAGTACACCATGTTGCGCGCCTTGGTCGCGGCCACATCAATGCTGAAAACCGTGGAATCCTGCATCCGCCGCAAGCCAATAATTGTTCCGTCGAGGTCCGCCACCGCTATCACCATGCGCGCGCGCGAACCTAGGGGCAATCGAATCGCTGCGCGCGTGGTATTTGCTGTTGCTTCAGCGTTATTCAGAATTTGGGTAACGTCCGACGCGCTGAGCCCGCCAAGCGGTCCCGCCGCCGGCGCGATCAAATCACCTTCCGGCGGCTGCCCCTGGCTGTTCGAAGGCGTGACCATATAGCTTCCTGTTCCGGCGGCTGGGCCTGCGGAAAATCCCGATGGCCGCGAAGTCTGATCCACAAACGGTAGCGCGATGCCCCCGATGAAAACCACTCCTGGAGCCTCGGGCGCCGGCCCAAACGCATCGGCCGGTCCGCTGCGTGCTGTGATCGAACCTGCGAACGCTGCGTACTCGGCGACATTCAGATTGCTCGACGAGGTCACGACGCCGATTCCGCCGACCACCACGTTCTTATAAAAAATAGGCACGCCACCGGGATTCACTGCCGTCGCATTTGAATCCATCGCGTCGGCCTTGCCAGTAATCACTCCCAGCCCGAATCCGCCTCCCAATGCGAGTGAAGGAGGAATCTTGCTCTGAAAATTGGGGTCGTTGATCAGAGTGCAGCCGCGATTGGTGCTCTCAATTCCATACAAATCCGCTGGCGGCTGGTTCATTACTCCCGGAGGAAAATGAATTCCGCTGATGAACCGAACGGTTCGGGAAGAGAGCGGCGCCTGATCGTTACTGAAAAACGCGCCCGTTCGCGCCAGCGCTACAGCGACTTCGTTTGCGTCCTGCACTTGCCCAAAATTGCCGATCGTTGTCACGGGAGCGTTTTGCGTTCGAAACACGCCCAACATGAATCCCGCGCGGTCCACCACGGCTACAGCCATGTCCACATTCACGGAATTGACAGCCGCCTGCACGATATTCTGGACATCAGTTGTCTGCAGAGGTTGCACCGAAGCGACAGCTGGAGGCACAAGCGGTGCGCTACTTCCGCCTCCGCACCCAATGAGCACTATCGCGAACGCTTCCACGATTCCCGCGGCCAGAACACGAATCGCCAGCGTTTTTTTTCGTTGCGGAAGCAGACGATGGGATGTCGCCGGCTTCTGCGGTGTAGGAGTTGTTGCCATTGTGTGAATAACTCTGTTCGTATCACAGTCGCTCGCGGCCCCTCAACGAATTTGCCCGGAGCTTGCGCGTACTGGTGAATGGCCGCAAACGTTCGCGGTGTTATCGAATGTCTCCATCCGCCCGGGAAAACTGTTGCCCGCTGCTCGCTGATATTGTTAGCTAATACGCGATTCCTTTTTCATGACTCCGTTCAGGCCGAACGCATGATCTTTTTTTCTCCGCGGCAGGTTCGACGCGCGTTCTGCGCGCTATGCTGCATTGCTTGCCTGACATTTGCGCCGCGCGCCGCGGCAAACTTCTCAGACCAATGTGTGCCAGCGGCGCAAGACTCCGCAAAACAATCCAGCGAGCAAGGTCCGCCGCAGCGCATCCCCCGCCAGCAGTCGCAAACTACCGCTGCGCTCGACGGCCTCGTCCGCGACGCGAGCTCTGCTGCCGCGCCGCTACCGGTTGCTGCCGCCGTCGTTACGCTGCGCAGCGCGCAATCCGGTCAAACCTTCAGCACCACAACTTCAGGGGAAGGCGTCTTCCGGGTCTTTCCGCTGCCGCCAGGCCATTACCAACTCCACGTCGAAGCCAAAGACTACGCGCCGTTCGTTCTTTCCGATCTCGCATTGCAGCCCAACGAAGTCGTGACCGTTGAAATCTCTCTCGTCACCGCTGCTACGATGGAAGCGCGCTCGCGCCTTCCTCGTCTTTCTGAACTTGGTCCCGCCCTTTCCGCCGAAGCGCAGCCTCCTATCGGCACCTATCGCGAGTTTCGCCATCGCCTCGATTCCGACCCCAAGTACATCGAAAATATTTCACCGGACACGCTTCCTCCGGTGGCTGATGTCTACAACACCGTTCCCAACCGCTGGGCCCTCGAGCAGCCCGATTACCGCCGCTATTCGCAACGCGGAGAATATGCTTACACGAAGCACCGCTGGTACGATCCTTTCAACCGCAATCGTTTCAAAGGGGACGAGCCCATCTGGCCGGAGCGCTTCGGCCAGCAGGTTTTCTTGAATATTACTGCTTCATCCGAAACCTTTTTTGATGGCCGCCGCGTTCCGTCTCCTAGCAACGTCAGCGCGGAGCGTCCCGGCAGCTCCGGATTTTTCGGCAAAGGCGAGCAAGCTTTTTTCGACCAAACGCTTCGTTTCACCCTTGATTTATTTCACGGTGACGCGGCTTTCAAACCTGTCGACTGGCGCATTCGCGTCACTCCGGAGTTCAGTCTTAATAACTTGAAAGTCCGCGAGCTCGGCATCGTTGGGCCCGACCCCCGGAGCGGCACCAACCGGTTTGACGATCATCTCGGCCTTCAGGAAGCCTTCGCGGAAGTGAAGCTCCATGACCTCGGCCCCAATTACGATTTCATTTCCGCGCGCGCGGGCATCCAGCAATTCAACGCCGACTTCCGTGGTTTTCTTTTTGTGGATGAGCAACCGGGTCTTCGGATCTTCGGAAATCTTCACAGTGACAGCATCGAATACAATCTCGCGTACTTCCATTTCCTTGAAAAAAACACCAACAGCGGCCTCAATACTTTTGACCGCCGCCACCAGCAGGTCCTTCTCGGCAACATCTATCTTCAGGATTTCTTTTTTCCAGGCTACACGGCAGAGTTTGTCGCCGCCTGGAACAAGGACGATCCCAGCCTGCACTATGACGACAACGGGTTCCTTGTCCGCCCTTCGCCGATCGGAAATGTCATCAACCAGAATCCGGCCGGCGGTCCGATTCTCCACGGCATTCGCGTCGGCTATTTCGGCTGGCTTGGCAGCGGCCACATCCATCGGCTCAATCTCACGCATGCCTTCTACCAAGCGATCGGCGAGGACACATTCAACCCCATCGCCGCGCGCCGCGTCACCGTCAACGCGCAGATGGCCGCTGCTGAAATTTCCTACGACAAAGATTGGATTCGCTATCGGGTTTCCGCTTTTTACACTTCGGGCGACGGCAATCCCCGCGACGGGCGCGCGCGCGGATTTGATTCCGTCGTCGATCTTCCCAATTTCGCTGGCGGCCTCTTCAGCTTCTGGAATCGCGAAGGCATTCGCCTTCTAGGCTCTGGAGTTCTGCTCACCACACCCGGCAGCCTCATTCCTTCGCTTCGCGCCAGCAAGGAAGAAGGTCAGGCTAATTTTGTTAACCCAGGGATTTTTCTGGCGAATGCCGGCGCAGACCTCGAGCTCACGCCAAAGCTTCGCGGCTTTGCCAATTTCAACTTTCTCCGCTTCGAACGCACCGAGCCGCTGGAATTCCTTCTCTTCCAATCGCCGATTCACCACACTATCGGCGAAGACTTCGGCATCGGCGTCGAATACCGCCCACCGCTTACAGAGAACATCGTTCTCACCGGCGGCGCTTCCGCGCTGCAGCCCTGCCAGGGTTTCAAAGACATGTATACCGGCCGCACACTGTTTTCACTTTTTGGCTCTGTGAAACTTACTTTCTGAATCGGGAGACATCAGGATGAGCCTTCCATTGAAGCGCCTTCATGGCTATAATAGCCATGAGAAGGGGTTTCCAGAATGCGTAGCGTGAATGTGGCAGAACTAAAGAACAAACTGAGCAAGTATCTTACATTCGCCAGGGGCGGTGAAGAAGTGGTGATCCGCGACCGTAATTTGCCGGTTGCGAAGCTCGTTCCGTTTTCGGCAGAGGGCGCCGAGGACCAGGATCTAGTGCTGGTTGCCGCCGGGAAACTGCGTCTCCCTAAAGTGCGGCTTGACGTAAAGGAACTTCTAAAGATCCGCACGGGCAGCGTTCCTGGCCACAAGGCGATTCAAGCCATGCTTGCCGACAGAGAAGAAGAACTGTGAAGAAAACCACGGCCTTCTGGGATGCCAGCGCGCTTGTCCCATTGTGCATTCATGAGGCCGCGAGTCGTCACGCACAGTCCCACCTGAGGAGATTCTCCCCTGTGGTGTGGTGGGGGAGCTTGATAGAAGTTCATAGCGCGATTTGCCGCCTTCACCGCGAGAATGACATTACAGACATCGGCAAGAAAGGCGCAGTGGCTCGCCTGCGATTGCTAAGCCTCGGCTGGAGGGAAATCCTTCCCGGCGACCAGATTCGTGAGTTGGCGACGCAATCACTGGATAAGTATTCCTTGCGGGCGGCTGATAGCGTGCAACTCGCTGCATCCTTGATCTGGTGCGAACAGCGTCCGTCAAAGAGAACCTTCATCTGCGGCGACCACCGATTGTCGGAGGCCGCAGAGTCGGCGGGATTCTCGGTCCTCGAACTTCCGAACGTGCTCTATTCACCATGAAGACCGTACACCAACCCGTTTCTTCAACTCGGCGAACGCTGTGCGTTCTCGGCGTCTCCACGTTATCTTTTTTCTTTGCACTTTATGCCGGTTTAAAGCTGCCAGCAAGCGCTTCGCAGGAATCTGGCCCGTTTCGCGGCCAATCGCAGGAAGAGGCTGATCGCAAGTCCTCCGGCTGCATCTCTTGCCACGTCTCGACCGATGAGCCGACCATGCATCCCACGAAAACAGTTCATCTTGGCTGCGCGGATTGCCACGGCGGCAACTCTTCCGTTTCCGTTTCATCCGGAGCCGCGCGGAATTCTCCCGAATACAATTCCACGAAAGAAAAAGCCCACGTGCAGCCACGGAACGCGAGCTTTCGCAATCGCGCGAACCTTCCCGAACGCACTTTTACAAAATGGCTCGCGGAATCCGTTGAATACATCAAGTTCGTGAATCCGGGCGACCTGCGCGTCGCTCCAGAGACTTGCGGCGCCACCGGTTGTCATGAGGCCGAAACGCGCGCCGTCTCCACCAGCATGATGACCCATGCAGGAATGCTCTGGGGCGCAGCGCTCTACAACAACGGCAGCTATCCCACAAAAAACGCGCGCTTCGGCGAAAGCTACAATCGCGACGGCGTGCCGCAATCGATCAAGACTTCTCCGAAGCCCACGCCGGAAGAAACTCGCGCCAAGGGTGTGATTCCCGAACTTGACCCCCTCTTCCGCTGGGAAACTTCTCAGCCCGGCAACACCCTTCGCGTGTTCGAACGCGGCGGGCGCAAGAAGTCCGAGATTGGCAATCCCAATCGCGAAGAAGATCCCGGCAAACCGGACGACAAACTCAGCGACCGAGGTTTCGGCACTGAGCTGCGCACCGATCCCGTTTTTCTCGGCCTGCAGAAAACGCGGTTGCTCGACCCCATCCTGTCGCTGCCCGGCACAAACGATCATCCGGGCGACTATCGCGGCAGCGGATGCACGGCGTGCCACGTTATCTACGCGAATGACCGTGATCCGTTGCATTCCGGCACCTACGCGCCGTTCGGCCACTCGGGCTTCAGCGCGTCTTCCGATCCGACAATTCCGAAGAACGAGTCCGGCCATCCCATCAAACATGTCTTCACGCGTTCGATTCCTTCCAGTCAGTGCATGATCTGCCACATTCATCCGGGCACGAACATGGTTACGACGTATTTCGGGCTGACCTGGTGGGACAACGAAATCGATGGCGACAAAATGTATCCGAAAGAGCAGCGCCACCCAACGGAAGAGCAGCGTTATCAATCTCTCGAACGCAATCCGGAGGGCGCAGCAATTCGCGGCCTCTGGAGCGAGGAAAAGTTCCTCGAGAATGTGGGCAGCCCCGAATTCAACAAGCAATTGAAGACCACCCAATTTGCTGATTTCCACGGACACGGCTGGATTTTCCGCGCCGTTTTCAGTCACGATCGCAAAGGGAATTGGCTCGACAAGGACGGCAAGCAGATTGCTTTTGACGATCCCGACCGTTTCGGGAAAGCAGTTCACCTGGCCGACATTCACTTGGAAAAAGGAATGCAGTGCAATGACTGTCACTTTGCCCAGGACAATCACGGCAATGGGAAAATTTACGGCGAGCCGCGTGCCGCTGTCGAAATCGATTGCGTGGACTGCCACGGCACGATTCGAAGGAAAGCCACGCTCACGACGTCGGGGCCTGCGGCTCCGGAAGGCGGCCGTCATCTCGATGCGCTTCGAACTCCCTGGGGGCTGCACCGGTTCGAATGGCGCGATGGAAAGTTATTTCAGCGCTCCATGTCCGAGGAAAACAAAGAGTGGGAGATCGTTCAGACGACGGATACCATCACGCCCGGCAACGTTCATTTCAGCGAGAAATCCCTTCGCGCGAAGCTGATGAACAAAGATGGCGTCGTGTCTTCGCGAATACCCGGCGACGATGCTTCTCTCGCGCACGCCAACAGCAGCATGACCTGCTACTCCTGCCACACGTCGTGGACGCCCACCTGCTTCGGCTGCCATCTGCAGATGACTGCCAACGCGCGCAAGCCCATGCTGCACAACGAAGGCCTGCTGACGAAAAATTACACCAGCTACAATTTCCAGATTCTGCGCGACGACATTTACATGCTTGGAGTCGATGGCACCGTCACCGGACATCGCATCGCCCCGGCGCGTTCCTCCTGCGCCGTTCTCGTCAGCTCACAGAACGCCAATCGCGATTGGCTTTATTACATGCAGCAAACCATTTCCGCACCGGGTTTTTCTGGCCAGGCTTTCTCTACTTTCGTTCCGCACACGGTCCGCGCCAAGGAAACCAAACAGTGCAGCGATTGCCACGTCTCCGCGCAGAACGACAACAACGCCTGGATGGCACAGCTTCTTCTGCAAGGCACCAACTTCATGAATTTCATGGGCCGTTACGTTTACGTCGCCACCGGCAACAAGGGATTCGAAGCGATTGCGGTGGCGGAGCACGACGAACCGGAGGCCATTTACGGAAGCGATTTGCAACGTATCGCCTATCCCGACAATTACAACGAATTTGTGAATCACCACCGCGAGCTCAGCGCCGCCGTAGGGCATTCCGGCAACGTTCTCGACATTCAAGCCCGCGGAGAGTACGCCTACGCCGCTCTCGGCCCCGGCGGCCTCCGCGTCTATGACATCGCTAACATTGACAACAAGAATTTCTCCGAGAAAGTCACGACAGCGCCGGTTTCGCCGATCGGCCAGAAATTTTACGTTCCGACGAAAAACGCGCTTGCCGTCGCCTCACCTACGACGCTCGCCGTGGATCCTCTTCGCCAGCAATTGCCGGAAAACGAGGAGCAGACAGTCCACTCGCTCTACGGCTTCCTCTACGTGGCGGACAAAGAAGAAGGGCTCGTCATCATCGGCGATCCCAATCTGAAATCGAAAAATCCCGGCGTCGGCACGCTCCTCGACGGCAATCCCGCCAATAATTTCTTGAAACGCGCCCTCGCATTTAATCCGGGCGGCGCCCTCACTGGCGCGCGGCGAATCACCATCGCTGGAACGTTTGCCTACATCCTCACGGACAAGGCGCTCGTGGTCGTCGACCTGGATAATCCGCTCTCTCCTCGCATCACCGCAACGATGGGCGCTCCCCATCTCAATGATCCCCGCGGCATTGCCGTGCAATTCCGTTATGCCTTCATCGTTGATCATGACGGCCTGAAAGTTCTCGACGTGACCGACCTCGCGCAGCCAAAACCAATCGCTAGCGCGCTCGTTCCGCTCGAAGACGCCCGAAATATCTACGTCGCACGCACCTACGCCTACGTTTCGGCGGGGAAGCAAGGCCTCGCCATCATTGACGTCGAAAAACCTGACGCGCCGAAACTCGACCAGCTCTTCACCGCCGAAGGCAAACTCAACGACGTGACCGACGTGAAGATCGGCATGGTCGCCGCCAGCGCGTTTGCTTTCGTTGCCGACGGAAAGAACGGCCTGCGCGTCCTGCAAATTCTTTCCCCCTGGGACGATCCCGCACATTTTTCAGGCTTCAGCCCGCGCCCGACTCCCAAACTCATCGCCACGGCTCGCACTCGCGGCCCTGCCCTTGCCGTTTCGAAGGGTATCGACCGGGACCGCGCCGTCGACGAGTCAGGCAACCAGCTTGCCGTCTTCGGGCGCCGCGGGGCAGGACCTCTCAACCGCGCAGAGTCTCATTCGCTCTATCTCCGTGGTGGCCAGCTCTACACTGTTGCTGATTCGCCTAGCGATCACCCTTAGCGCCCAGCTGATGCCGCCTTCCCTCTTTCTTCGCCTCCGCTATCTCGTTCAGTGGACGGAATTTGCGGCGCCTTGTTGGTTTCTGAGACACCCATCTCCTTTCCTTTGTGCCTTTTACCCCTACGCAGCATCTAATCGAGGTATAATGAATCGTTCACATCTTTAACGCATAGCACCCATCAAAATAATTCGTGGGGCAGTGTGGAGGGAACGCAGTTAGAGTGTATTCGGAGAGGGTGAGGAGGCTTCCCAGAGCGGGCCCACCAAGAAAGGCAGCAACAGGAGTACTAGTACATGACTAAACAATTTCTTTTGGCCAGTGACTTTGACCAGACGCTCAGCTTCAACGACTCGGGAGTCGTTCTTAGCGAGTTGATCGGCTTCCACGGATTTCATGACAAGGTGAAAGGTCTTGCCGAGATGAATCTCGTCCAGCAAGGCGCGGAGCTCAGCTACCTGATTCTCCATGACCCGGACTTCCGCAAGGTCCGGCGCGAGCACCTTGTTGAAACCGGCAAGCGCATCCGCCTGAAGCACGACGTTGCGCTCTTTGCGCGCGCGCTCGACAATCTCGCCGAAGGTTACAAATTCCATTTCAACGTCATCTCCGC
>WNFJ01667814.1_pt1 | contig 10624 bp, 8 predicted proteins | sample 5400461 | NCBI WGS metagenome assembly WNFJ01 (sample SAMN13153349, study PRJNA577476) | soil metagenome | isolation source: 115 cm saprolite on Douglas fir-dominated hillslope | place: USA:California | collected 2013-09-17
TTATCTCCTGATGCGCCGGCTCCTTGTTCCAAAGCGTCGGGTCCTTGCGCCAGAGCCGCTTACTTCGCGATCGCCTCGACGAACTCCTGGCGAAGATTTTCGAGCGCGCCAATCGGATCCTGTCCCGCCAGATGGACCCGAATCACGCGCCGCCCATGCGCCTCGAGAGACTGGAAGTCGCCGAGGTATTGCGCCTGATTCAGCACCGCGAAGTCGTACGGCGCGCCAGGTATCGGAACCGATTCGCGATGGTCCTGCGTGATTTGCAGAAAAAGTCCGGTGTTTGGTCCGCCCTTGTGCAGTTGTCCAGTTGAATGCAGGTAGCGAGGTCCGTAGCCGAACGTCGTCGCGATTCCGTAGCGCTCCACCACGGCTTTGCGAATCGCCGCGATCTCCTTGTCCACGGTTGGATTCGGCGACACATACGCCATCGTCGCAAAATAATCGCCGGGCCGCGCAAGCTTCAAAAATTCGCCGAGCAGACTTCGAAAATCGCGGCCTCCCTTAAGCGCACCCGTCGCGGCGCCGCCGGAAAAAAGCGAGAGCTCGCCCTTCTCCAGCTTGTGATTCTTTTCGAACTCCGCGAGCAGACGATTGGTGTTGTCCTTGCTCTCCTGAACGTTCGGTTGATCGAACGCGTCGATACCGATAACCGCGCCGGCAGTCGCCGTCGCAATTTCCCAGCGCATAAACTCCTCGCCAACGTCGATCCGGTCCGCCACCGAGATCATCACAGTGGGAACGCCAGCCTTCCTGAGCACCTCGAACGCCGCGTCTTGCGCAAGATCGCCGCTGCCCTTGAGCTTGAGGAAAGCGAACACGCGATCCTTGCCGTAATATTTTGCTTCGACCAGCGGCTCATCGCAGATCGGAATCAGCCCGGTGCCTTCCTTGCCGGTGCTCTCGGCAATCAACTGCTCGACCCAAAGGCCAAACGCGCAAATTCGCGGCGACACAATAAACGTGACCTTGTCGCGGCCCGCTTTTTTGAGCGCGCCGATCGCTCCGCCCAGACTCACGCCGATGTTTTCCTCCACGCGCAAGCATCCGGCAGAGCTATGCGTCATCCGAATCGCGCGATCGAGCACGCACGCGATATCCACTCCAATCAGCGCGGCCGGAACGAGGCCGAAATACGAAAGCGCCGAGTAGCGTCCGCCGATGTCGGGCGGGTTCAGGAAGCAGCGGCGAAATTTCTGCTCCTTCGCAATCGCCTCGAGCTTGGTGCCCGGGTCGGTGATCGCGACGAAATGCGCTCCGGGCGGATTCGACGACTTGGACTTCACGCGCTCGAAGAACGCCTTGTAATGCGAGAGCGTTTCGATAGTGCCACCCGACTTGCTCGAGACGATAAACATCGTGCGGGTGATATCGATATTGCGTTCGAGCGCGCGAATCGTTTCTGGCACGGTGGAATCGAGCACATGCAGCTTTGGATAGCCGGGCGCACTCGGAAAAGTCTTCGCGAATAGCTCTGGGCATAGCGAAGAACCGCCCATCCCGAGCAGCACCACGTCGCGAAAGCCCGCGCTCCTGACTTCGCTGGCGAAACTTTCGAGGTCCGTGACGCGCTCCGACATCAGCTCTGGAACGTTCAGCCATCCAAGCGCGTTCTTGATTATCTCCTGATGCGCCGGCTCCTTGTTCCAAAGCGTCGGGTCCTTGCGCCAGAGCCGCGTTGGAAATTCCGCCTTCTCGAGATCTTTATAGACCGCGGAGATTTGCGAATCGTAGCCGGGTGCCGAGATCGTCTGCTTGTCGAGCGCGCCATCTATAATTGCTGCGCGCCGGCCGCTAATCACCGCGCTCAAATCCTCAAACGATTTTGCAAACGACTCGACGCCCTCTTTCTGCAACTCCTCGCCAACTTCGTTAAGGTCGATTCCGATCGACGCGAGGCGCTTAACGACATCGCGCGCCGCGTCAATATTTTCCTCCAGCGATGCGCGCGGCTTGCCGTGATCGCGAAACGCGTCCATCGTCGCCGGCGGCATCGTGTTGACGGTGTCGGGACCGATCAGAGTCTCGACGTATTTAACGTCGCTGTAGTTGTGATTCTTGGTTCCGGTCGATGCCCACAGCGGCCATTGCGAGCGCCCGCCCTTCTCGCGCAAGGCTTTAAAGCGATCGCCTTTGAAGATTTCCTTGTAGCGCTGATAGATGACCTTCGAGTTCGCGACCGCCGATTGCCCAATCAGCGCCGCGATCGCTTCGTTCGGTGCGGATTTCAGCTTGTCCTCGAGCTTGCGATCGACCAGCGTCTCGACCCGGCTCACGAACACGCTCGCCACCGACCAGATGCGCGCCAGCGACTTCCCTGCCTTCAGCCGCCGTTCGAGTCCGCGGATGTAAGCCTCGGCGACGGTATCGTAATGCTTCATCGAGAACATCAGGGTGACGTTGATATTGAGACCCTCGAAAATCAGTTGCTCGATCGCCGGAATCCCCGCCGGTGTGGACGGAACTTTGATCATCACGTTGGGACGCGCGAGCAAGGCCCAGTAACGGCGCGCTGCCGCGATCGTGCCGTCGGTATCGTTGGCGAGCGTCGGCGAAACTTCGTAGCTGATGTACCCGTAGGTGCCGTCGCTCTGATCGTAGAGCGGGCGGAACGCGTCCGCCGCCATCTTGATATCCCCCATCGAGAGCGCTTCGTAAATCTCATCGACGCTCTTTCCGCTCGGCGCGAGCTCGCGAAGCTGATCGTCGTAGTCGGTGGAACCCGCGATCGCTTTCTCGAAGATAGTCGGGTTCGACGTCATCCCCTTGAGACCGTCCTCGTCGAGCATGCGGCGAAATTCCGGCGAGACGAGCAGATGCCGCCGGATGTAATCGAGCCACACGCTCTGTCCGAAGTGTTCGAGCTGCTTGAGAGGATTTTCAGCGTTGGCCATTGTATTCACTCCCGGTTGAAAATCTGCGGCATACCTAACGCCGAACCGCCGGGGACGATTTCAATTTAAATTCCCCGGCGCGACACCAATTGCCTTTTTTGCGGACGCTAACGCGCGAGCAGTTTCAGCGCGCGCTCGACAACATGCTCGACGGTGAAGCCGAAATGCTTCATCACGTCTTCGGACTTTCCCGACGCGCCGTAGGTCGTCATGCCGATGATGTCGCCGTCGATACCGACCCATCGGTACCACGACATCGGCGCGCCCGCCTCGACCGCGAGACGTTTGCGGACATTCGGCGGCAGCACCGAGTCGCGATACGCCTGATCCTGCGCCTCGAAAATATTGGTGCTCGGCATACTCACGACGCGCACCGCCCTGCCCTTTTCTTCGAGCTTCGCTTTCGCATCGACGACCAGCGAAAGTTCCGATCCTGTTCCAATCAAAATAATTTCCGGAGTTTTTCCCGATGTCTCGGCGATCACGTAGCCACCGCGCCGCAGACCACTGGCCGGCGCGAGCTTGGTGCGATCGAGCGTCGGAACTTTCTGCCGCGAGAGCGCAAGCAACACCGGCCCGTGCGTATGCGTCATGACGACGCGCCACGCCTCGACCGACTCGTTGGCATCACCGGGACGAATCACGGTGAGATGCGGTATCGCGCGCAGCGACGACAGATGCTCGATTGGCTCATGAGTCGGGCCGTCCTCGCCGACGCCGATTGAATCGTGGGTGAACACATACACGACCTGGATTTCCATCAGCGCCGCAAGACGAATCGACGGCCGCGCATAATCGGTAAAGCACAGGAAGCTCGACCCATAAGGGATGAAGCCGCCATGCAGCGCGATACCGCTCAGTATCGAGCACATCCCGTGCTCGCGAATTCCAAAATGCGGATTGCGCCCGTCGTATTTGCCGCGCTCGAAATCGCCGCCATCCTTAATGTCTGTAAAAGTTGACTCGTTGAGATCCGCCGAGCCGCCGAACAAGCCCCAAACTTTTTTCGCGATCGCATTCTCAGCCTGCGACGCCGATACACGAGTCGCGAGCGAATCCTTTGGCGTGAAAACGGGAAGCTCGCTGTCCCATCCCTTCGGCAATTCTTTTGAGAGCGCACCTTTGAACTCGCCAGCCTCCGCAGGAAATTTCTTGGCGTAAGTCTCGAACTTCGCGTTCCACGACTTCTCGAGCTCCGCGCCACGCTCGACGCATTGACGATAGTGCGCGAGCGCCTCATCGGGAACGTAGAACGGCGGCTCGACCGGATATTTGAAAAATTCCTTGGTCAGCTTGACCTCTTCGACCCCAAGAGGATTGCTGTGCGCGGCCGCGGTGCCCTGCTTATGCGGACTGCCCTAGCCGATGATCGATTTCACCCGAATCAACGACGGCCGACTATTCTCCGCGATTCCTTTTTCGATCGCCTTGGTCAGCGCCGCGAGATCGTTCGCATCTTCGACGATCTGCGTATGCCATCCGTAAGCGTCGAAACGTTTACAAACATCTTCGCTAAAACTGAGGTCGGTGAAGCCGTCAATCGTCACGTGGTTGTCGTCGTAGAGATAAACGATATTGCCGAGCCCGAGATGCCCCGCGATCGACGCCGCCTCGCTCGACACGCCTTCCATCAAGTCGCCGTCGCTGCAAATCGAAAAGATCCTATGGTCGAACAGCCCCGACTTATCGCGCTCGTAGTGCGCCTCGAGATGCTTCGCAGCCATCGCCATGCCGACCCCGTTGCCGAAGCCCTGGCCGAGCGGCCCGGTGGTAGTCTCGACGCCCGGCGTCATCCCGTACTCCGGATGCCCCGGGGTCCTGCTCCCCAGTTGCCGAAAATGTTGGATGTCGTCGAGCGTCAGGTCGTAGCCGGTGAGATAGAGCAGGCTGTAGAGGAGCATCGAGCCGTGCCCCGCCGACAGCACGAACCGATCACGTCCGAACCATTTTGGATTTTTCGGATTGTGGCGCATGAAGCGCGTGTAGAGCAGGTAGCCGGCCGGCGCCATCCCCATCGGCAATCCGCAATGCCCCGAGTTGGCCTTTTGAACCGCGTCGATAGTCAGTACGCGAATCGCGTTGATACAGGTTTGGTCGAGGTCGGACGGATTCACTTTGATTTGCGATGCAGTCGCCACGATGTCACCAAGCCTCAAAGTTTAGGGCGGCAAAAGCTCCGCCAGTTTTTTTGGAGTTAGTGGATGCGCGCCATTTTTTCCTCGGCGACAACGGAGCCGAAATCTAGATGCTGAGTGCAGGGGTCACCCCTGCTACCAATCATCTTTATCGTCGTCTTTGGGATCGCCTGCCTTGTGACGCATCACATCTACGACTGTTTTCGCATCGCCCTTGTCGCCGGTGCCGAGCGCCGCGGTAAATCGCTCAGCGATAAATCGCATCATCGCACCTTCTTCAGGATCGAGATCACCGGCGAGCGCGGCCAGACGCTGCATCGCGGCGCGGATCGCGGCGATTGCCGCCGGCATTTCGCCACGCTCCCGGCATGAGATCGCGTCGCGAAGACCTGCGCGAACTTCGGCGATCGCTGGACGCGCACGTTCACCAATCACAATCTCCAGCTCACCGAGATTTTGTGCCAATTTTACGAACGGATCGTCGGAATTAATCTGGGGCACCATCGGATTGTTTCATCCGTGCAAGTTTGGATGCAAGGCTACGATGCAAGGCTACATAGTCACCTTTGTGCCACGAATCCGGATTCTCGACCGGCACCGCTTTTTGGTAGATGATTATGTCAAACGCGCATGGAGCAAATGCGCTTACGGTAAATGCTCATGGAGCAAATGCAGCTGGAGGATGTTGGCGACTGATGAGACGAATGCTTGAGCGCCGCGTCGTGGTCACCGGAGTTGGTCTGGTGACACCGCTCGGGATCGGTGTCGAGAAAAACTGGGACGCGCTGATGGCCGGCCGCTCCGGAATCGGACCGATCACGCGCTTCGACGCCTCGGAATTTCCCGCGCGCGTCGCCGGCGAAGTCAACGACTTTGTCCCCGAAGACTGGATCGAAAAGCGCGACGTCAAAAAGATGGACCCCTTCATCCAGTATGCGGTCGCGTCTGCCGATCAGGCGATGAAGCAATCCGGCTTCAAGATCACCGAAGAAAATGCCGACCAGGTCGGAGTGCTGGTCGGCGTCGGAATCGGCGGCCTCTGCACCATCGAGGAATACCACAAGATCTACATGGCGACCGGGCTCCGCCACGTCACTCCATTTTTCATTCCCAAACTGATCGGCAACCTCGCTCCCGGTCAAATCTCAATCCGTTACGGAGCGCGCGGCGCCAATATGACTACCACCAGCGCGTGCGCCTCCGGCAGTCACGCGATTGGCGAGGCGTATCGAATGATCAGGCTCGGCTATCTGGACGCGGCGATAACCGGCGGCTCCGAGGCTGCGATCACCTCGCTCGGCGTCGGCGGCTTTGTCGCGATGCGCGCGCTATCCACTCGCAGCAACGACGCTCCCGAAAAATCAAGCCGTCCCTTCGACAAGCTGCGCGACGGATTCGTGATGGCCGAGGGCTCCGCAGCGCTGATCCTCGAGGAGCGCGACGCCGCGATTGCGCGCGGCGCAAATATCCTCGCCGAGGTTTGCGGTTACGCCGCCAACAGCGACGCGTATCACATCACGTCGCCGTCGCCCGAAGGACGCGGCGCCGCCAAGTGCATGCGGATGTGTCTCGAGGACAGCGATCTCGATCCCAACCAAGTTGACTACATCAACGCCCACGGCACTTCGACCGAGCAAGGCGATCTCGCCGAGACCCAGGCGGTCAAGCGCGTATTCGGCGAGCGCGCCGCAAAAGTTGCGATCAGTTCGACCAAGTCGATGACCGGGCACACGCTCGGCGCCGCGGGCGCTATCGAATCGGTTTATACCGTCCTCGCGATCGACCGCGGGATGCTGCCGCCGACTATCAACCAGGATTTTCCGGATCCTGAATGCGATCTCGATTACGTGCCCAACCGTGCGCGAGCCGCGAAGATTCGGATCGCACTCAATAATTCATTCGGATTCGGCGGCACCAACACCACGCTGGCCTTCAGGCCCGCCAACCAGAGCTAGCTGGAAATCGAATGGGCTCCAGAATTGTTTCTACCGGACGCGGCCTGCCGCGGACCGCTCTGACCAACAAAGACCTCGAGCGCTACATGGACACCTCCGACCAATGGATCAAGTCGCGCACCGGCATCGGCCAGCGCTATGCGCTCCGCCAGGGCGAGTCGCTCACCGATATCGCCGTTGACGCAAGCCGCACTGCACTTGAGCGCGCCGGGATGAAGCCGGCCGATCTCGACGCGATCATCGTCGGCACCGTTTCCTCCGAGTATGCGTTCCCGTCTTTCGCATGCCAGGTTCAGAACGGCCTCGGTATCAACTCGATTCCCGCCTTCGACGTCGCCGCCGCATGCTCCGGCTTTGTGTATGCGATCTCGGTCGCGGACGCACACATGCGCGCCGGCGATTTCAATAAAGTGCTCGTCGTCGGCGCCGACGCGCTATCCACGATGGTAGATTGGGGCGATCGGCGAACCTCAGTGCTCTTCGGCGACGGCGCCGGCGCAGCCGTGATGGTAACCGAGTCGAACAATCGCGGCGTCCTGTCGAGCCTGCTCCGATCTTCCGGCGAGTATTGGAATCTGCTCTCGGTGCGAGCAACCGGAATCCGCGGCACCGTGGATTCTGAAATCCGCCGCTCAGCCGACGACGCAATTCAGATGAAGGGTCCCGAGCTTTTCAAAATCGCAGTCAAAAGCATGGAAGAAGTAAGCCGCCTGGTAGCCGAACGCGCCGGCGTGAAACTGGAAGAGATCGATCTGTTCGTGCCGCATCAAGCCAACATGCGAATCATTTCCGCAGTAGCCGAACGCCTCGGCATGCCGCAAGAAAAAGTCTTCACCAACATAGACCGCTACGGCAACACCTCAGCCGCCTCAGTCCCAATCGCCCTGGACGAAGCAATCGAAAAAGGCCGCATCAACGACGGCAATATCGTAATGCTAAACGCCTGGGGCGCAAACCTAATCCGCTGGTAACAGTTTGACTAGCTGAGCACTGGCTAAGAACGGTACCCGCTGGTCCGGACCCAGCTACTGCTGCTGAGGCGCCTGGTGCTGCTGTATCGCGGGCCAGTGCGCATCGGCTTGCTTGATGTTTTCTGCAGAATTGGCTTTCCACTGGTTGAGAGAATTCTTGCTCACGACCATGTAGAGCTTACCATCAACAATCGTCCATGCTGTTGGGTCCCCCGGCACCACGACTCCAAACGCTGTCGCTCCTGCGCAGTTGCCGCCATATTGCGGCATGTAGTGTTCGGGATCCGCAACAAACATTCCTCGATGAGCCGCGTTCGAGAACCACCATCTAGCATCGTCAAATACGTACTCGAACTGGCTACTCCCCTTTACCGCCTTAGCGTCGGTGAAATAGGCAACGGTGTCGTACCCTTTAATTGCGATGTGATTTGAGTCAACCGCGATTTGTTTCCCGTCGGCGGTGCCAGCGATCGCGGCCGCTTTAAGAAGCAGAATTGAGGCCAGAAGGAGCGTTCCAAACCGTCGCGGGGTGATGGTGCGCATACGGGCATTCTCCCAGACGAAGCCAGCCGCGATCGCAGTCCACCTTGCAAGCAAGTCCGCGCTCGCCAGGCCCTGCACAAGTTGTGTTATACGGGTCCGGCCTATAATTGTCCAACCGTTCCAGAACGATCCCAGCCTCCTGGTTGATTGGATGCAGACTGTGGTGCGGGGCCGGAGGGTTACGGTGGAAGAGCACGGGCCAAGACGAAAGCTTACGACCCTCCTCTGCGCCGACTGTGCGGGTTTCTCCCGCATGATGCGCGCCGACGAAGAAGGGACTTATCGGGTTCTTCAGGACTGCCGCAAGCTGATCGACCGGCTCATCGGCGAGCACGACGGCAGAATATTCGGCAGCGCGGGCGACAGCGTGGTTGCCGAATTTCCAAGCCCAGTCGAAGCGGTTCGCTGTGCAACTGAGATCCACCAAGCCATCGAAGGGCTCGGAGCCGAATTGCCTGAAGACCAGAGGATGCATTTCCGCATCGGCATTAACATCGGCGATGTGATCATCAAAGGCGATGACCTGATTGGTGACGGTGTCAACGTGGCGGCGCGGCTGCAGGGATTGGCAGATCCCGGCGGCATCTGCATTTCCGGCAGCGTCTATGAGCAGATTAAGAACAAGCTCACCCTCGATTGCGACGATCTCGGCGACCAGTTCGTAAAGAACATCGCCGACCCCGTACGAGTTCATCTGGTGCGGATCGGGCCACCGGCCGTCCGTCAGCGTGGGACGATTCGGATTGCGACTCCATGGCGCATTCGGCTCGCAGGGGCCGGCCTCATAACCTTTCTCTTAATTGCGATTTCCATTGTGTATCTCAATTACAACCTGCAAAGCCGAGTACGACCCCAGTGCACTCATGCCTCCATTGCGGTGTTGCCTTTCGCTAATCTCAGCGGCGACCCAGCGCAGGATTACTTCAGCGACGGGACCACGGAGGACATCATCGCGGCGCTTGGACGTTTCTCTGATCTCTCAGTCATCGCCCACGTAGCGATGCAACCGCTCCAACCTGGCCAGCTCAACCGTGAACTCGGCGTGTGCTACGCCCTCGAGGGCAGCGTGAGCAGGAATGGCAACCAGGTGCTCATCACCGGCGCAGCTTGTCGATGCGCTAAACGGAGTTCTTCTCTGGTCTGACAGTTATGCTGGAGAATTGAGGGACGTCTTCAAGCTGAGAAACGAAATCGCGCAGAGTGTCACGGGCAAGTTGGCTATTAAGCTTAACGATATTGAACGGCAACGTGCGTTCAAGAAACCAACCGAGAATCTAGAGGCCTATGACTATCTGCTGCGCGGGCGCGACTACATCGCTCGTAACACCCGTCTGGGGAATGAGAAGGCGAAAACGCTGTTCCAGCGTGCGATTGACCTCGACCCTACTTATGCGTCGGCTTACGTCGCGATGGGCTTGTCTTGGCTCAAGGATGTCGGTTCCGGCTGGACCGAGTTCCCCGATGAGGCGCTGAAGCAGGCCGAAAGCCTGGCGCAGAAGGCTATTGAGCTCGACGATGGCAATGCCGAGGCACACGCGCTGTTGGGGCGGGTATATATAATTCGCGGTCAGTTAGATGTGGCGATCAGCGAGGAAGAACGTGCGATCGCGCTCAACCCGAACGATGCGGGGAGCTACGGGTCACGCGGTGCGGTTCTGGTGTTCTCGGGCCGTCCCAAGGAAGCCCTCGATTCCTTTGAGATCTCGATGCGTCTCAATCCCGGCATGGGCTCAAGTCGTTACGAACCTGTCGGATGGGCCTATTATCTGGAGCGACGCTACCAGGAAGCAATCGCGGCACTAAAGGCGGGCGTCCGCACGAGCCCAAGCGACTATTACAACTATGCCGGACTTGCCGCTTCCTATGCCCAGCTCGGCCGGACCGAAGAGGCTGCGCATGCCGCGCAAGAGGTCAGACGCGTATGGCCATTCTTCGACGTCGATAGCTTCGTAGCACAGTTCGATCATGCGAATCGCGCCTCTATCGCCGAGGGTTTGCATAAGGCCGGTCTAAAGTAACTTTCGTCCGACCTTTGACGCGCCTCGCCCTGCCCCAGGGTAAGGTCATTAGCGGCAGCGCCACCAATAGTTCGTCCCGATAGGCCTTGACGAAGCAATCGAAAAAGG
>WNFJ01192477.1_pt3 | contig 10623 bp, 11 predicted proteins | sample 5400461 | NCBI WGS metagenome assembly WNFJ01 (sample SAMN13153349, study PRJNA577476) | soil metagenome | isolation source: 115 cm saprolite on Douglas fir-dominated hillslope | place: USA:California | collected 2013-09-17
TTCTTTTTAGTTACTGCCTGCTTTCATTACCGTTCTATTTCAGTGGCATATGCATCTGCCTGGCGCTGACCAAATTCCCCGGGAAAGCCAGTTCGCTGTACGCGGCTGACCTCGTCGGCGCAGCGAGTGGCTGCATTCTGCTGATATTCACGCTGAAGATAACTGACGCGCCTACGGCCGTGATGTTTCTCGCCCTGCTGGGTACCTTGGCTGCAGGCATGCTTGCGGTTGATGGGAACGTGCCTCGCTTGGCGCGAACGGCCGTCATCACCAGCGCGGTTCTGGCCACACTTGTGATCCTGAACGGCAGCCTTGTGCTACACCAATCGTCTCCGCTGCGAGTGACCTGGGCCAAGGGAAGAGCCGAACCGTCGCCGATTTACGAGAAGTGGAATTCGTTTTCTCGCATCGCGGTATACGGCGACCCGAAAATCGCAACCAGCGTGATTACCGAAGGCATTAGCGCAACTTATCCAGAAAGCCTGCGAACTCGCCAGCTACATCTGCTGATCGACAGTGATGCCGAAACCACTATCACGGCGTTCGATGGAAGTTTCGATGATCTTCAATACCTCAAGTACGACGTAAAGAATATCGTTCACCAGATCCGTTCCAGTGGCAGCGTGATGATCATCGGCGCCGGTGGGGGACGCGATATCCTGTCGGCGCTTTCAATGGGACAGAAGGAGGTTCGTGCTGTCGAAATCAACCAAAACATTCTGCGCACAGTAAATTCACGGTTTGGGGATTTTTCCGGGCACTTGGAGCGCAATCCCAGGGTTACCTTCGTGAACGATGAGGCTAGAAGCTATATTGCGCGCACGGACGAACGATTTGATGTGATTGAGGCCTCGTTCATCGATACGTGGGCTGCCACTGCCGCGGGCGCTTTATCGCTGACGGAAAACTCACTTTACACGCTTGACGCTTGGAAATTGTTTCTGAGCCGGCTGAAACCGGATGGCGTGCTTTCATTTTCTCGCTGGTATTCGCCTGGACTACCAGCCGAAGCCTACCGCCTGACATCGCTGGCGACTGCGGCGCTCCGCTCGGAAGGGGTAGCTGACCCGCGTGGCCACCTTCTGCTGGTTCGGAACTTACGAGCCCAAACCGGAGGTTCCAGTCTCGCCGGGGCTGCCACTATTCTGCTAAGCAAACAACCCTTTTCGCCCGCTGATCTCAGCAAGCCGGATGCGGTTTGACATTGTTCTGAGTCCTCGATTTGCGCTCGATCCCGCATTCGGGGCTCTGGCCAGCGGCGAGGATCCGTTTGAAGTAGCGAAGCCCTTACAGCTGGATGTTTCAGCACCGACCGATGATCGACCATTCTTCTTTAGCATGAAGCCTTTTCGATATTTGTTTCGTACCACCAAACTCGATAAAAGCGAATACGCCGGTTTACAGTCCGGCGAATTCGTCCTCATTCTGCTGCTCGGAGTTACTTGTTTATCGTTATATTTCATACTCGTGCCGCTGGCTCGCACGGTGAGCAAAGAAACTCTTCGTGGTTCGGCGCCGCATTGGCTTTTTTTCACTGCAATCGGCCTGGGCTTTATGCTGATCGAAGTTTCGCAGATGCAAAGGCTGATCGTATTCCTGGGACACCCGACCTATGCATTGTCGGTTGTCTTGTTCACACTGTTGCTCTCCGGCGGGTTAGGGAGCGCCACCACGGCGAGTGCAGTGACGCCGGGTAAGAGTGCTGCCAGCCGGGTGCTGCTTCTGTGGATCAGCCTACTCGTTTTTGGTTTTGTGACGCCGCAGTTGACTACCGTTTTCGGTTCCGCAACAACGCCCGTGCGCATTATGCTCGCAATCGGGATTCTGTTTCCGGTAGGATTCTTGATGGGCATGGCATTTCCATTGGGATTGATAATGTCGGCTAGATATTTCGATACGCTTATGCCGGCGTTCTGGGGGGTAAACGGCGCAGCTTCGATCTGTGCGTCGATACTGGCAATGGCCATAGCGATGAATGTTGGAATTTCGACCGCTTTTTGGACTGGTTTTTGGTGCTATGGTATCGCCCTCCTTGCGTGTTACTGGATCGCCATTGGGTATAGACCTGACGGCCCACCAGAACACGCATGATTGGTAACCGCGCTGGCTTTCGTGATTGAGCAGGTATCAATGATTCAGGAAGCGCAGAACGAGCCAAGGCCTTGCTTCCCCAAAATGTGGTGAGAAATCCAGACTAGGTGGTCCGTAGCGGCAAGTAGTCTCGAAGTGATTCTCCCCTATAGACTTCGGCAGCACATCTCTCAGAAATTTTTTGATTTCAGCTTTTCCGCGGACGAATCTTCGTTCTTCCTCACTATTTCCACAGGTGGCGTCAAGGAGGTTCTTGCGCCGATCAGGACAAACACGCATATTGGCATCGCCTGGTCCACGATAGACGTTCGGAGGGAATTCAATGATGTTCGCGATAGTCTCTCGCGGTAGAAATTCAGGAATCCGTTTGTTCCCGCATCGATATAAAGATAGCCGGTACCACGTCAGTCTAGGCAAGGAAGGGCCGTACATTCCCATTTCCGATGACCGAGATATTCCACGCTACCTTGCGAATGGTTATTCACTGCGAATGAGCAACAGCGCCAAGAGCCACAACCCGAGCTTAATATCGCCTGAATCCATCCAAGGGTGGAAATAGATTGGTTCCTCCGGCTTAGGTGGAAGTTCCATGCGTTTGCTATCTGTGCTTGCACTATTTGCTGTCTGTTTTGTTTGTTCGTCTGGTAGCGACGGCCCAAAGCCCACTGCTGGACAACCGGATATCAGCAAGTCTGGCAGCAACTTTTTGGAAGCCTGCTCAAGAATAGATAGTGAAGAGAACAAAAGCTCTGTCGGAATCAACGAAGCCGCCTGTCTGGGCTGGGTAGAAGGCTTCGCAGACGGCTTCACGGTCCATGACGAGCTGCTGGGTATCCCCAAAAAGGACAGGATGGCGTGCCTGCCTCGCGGAGTGACCACGATTCAAATCGTTCGCGTAATCAAGAAATACATCGCTGACAATCCTGACAAAGCGCGTCGTCCAACTCGGTACATAGCTTCGTTGGCGTTGGCGCGCGCATTTCCGTGCAAGGCAGGGAAGTAGAGCGGCAACGTCTAGCAAGCAGATTCCCATGATGAGTCGCCCGGCAGGTTTCGAGTGTCAAAAGCCCCACGCCCCAACCCTTTGGCGCGACTCTCTATGCTCAGACCCAGCTGAGGTAGGATCCGGTGCGAGGAGGAGTATGCGGCGAAATTGTTTTCGTGGGTTTCTCTTGATGATGGTTGTGGTGCGGGCTTGCGCAAGCCCTGATTTGCGCGCCCAAGATAAGCCGGAGATGAAGAGCGAAGAGATGCCGCTGCGCGTGGCGCTTGCGGGGCTGGCGCATGGGCACGCGTTCGGATTCTTCGACCAGTTTCAGAAGAGGGCGGACCTGCAAGTCGTTGGAATCGCGGAGGCCGATGGGCAACTGGTGGCACAGTTCGAAAAGAGATTCGGCCTGGCACACAGTCTCTTCCATGCGGACCTGGAAGAGATGCTAAAGAAGATCAAGCCGCACGCGGTGCTCGCTTACACAAATACCTACGATCACCTGCGCGTAGTGGAAATCTGCGCGCGTTACGGCGTGCCCGTGATGATGGAGAAGCCGCTAGCGGTCAGCGCGGAAGATGGACGCGCCATCGAGAAAGCGGCGCGCGAGGGGAAGATTCAGGTATTGGTGAACTACGAGACGACGTGGTATCGCAGCAATCAAGCGGCTTACGACCTGGTGCACGAAAACGCGCTGGGAGAAATTCGCAAGATTGTGGTGCACATGGGCCATAGCGGCCCGAAAGAAATCGGTGTCGGGCCGGAGTTTCTCGCCTGGCTCACCGATCCAAAGCTAAACGGCGGGGGCGCGCTCTTTGATTTTGGATGCTACGGCGCGGATTTGGCGACGTGGCTGATGGATGGCCGCCGGCCGGAATCCGTGACCGCGGTTACACAGCAAATCAAGCCAAGCATCTATACCCGAGTGGATGATGAGGCGACCATCGTCCTGACGTATCCGCGGGCGCAGGTGATTGTGCAGGCTTCCTGGAATTGGCCGTTCTCCAGAAAAGACATGGAGGTGTACGGGCAAAAGGGCTACGCCATCACGGTGGGGCGCGATCAGGTGCGCGTGCGGCTTCCGGAAAAAGAGGAGCGAATGATGGAAGCCAAGCCGCTGGCAGCGTCGAGTGTCGATTCGGTTGCCTATTTGCGAGCGGTGCTTCTGGGAGGGATGAAGGCCGAGGGATTGTCTTCTCTCGAAACGAACGTGATCGTGACGGAGATTTTGGATGCAGCGCGGCGGTCCGCAGCAACGGGGAAAACGATTTCCCTCGGCGGCGCTCACTGATCATTTGAAGCTGGTGTGGGCGAAGCTGAACCGGCGGCCGAAACAGAAGCAAAAAAGCGGAGGCGTGTCCTACTGCTTTACCGGAACGGGCCGGTCGAGGACTTCGCGGACCTTGATCGCGAGGGCGCGGGGAGTGAAGGGCTTTTGAAGAAAAGCGACGCCGGTTTCCAGAACACCACCGTGAGCGATGACGTTGTCGGTGTAACCGGACATAAAGAGGACCTGCGTTCTACCTTGCTTGGCAGTGATGCGGCGGGCGAGTTCACGGCCGCTGACTCCCGGCATGACCACGTCGGTGAGCAAGAGGTGAATCTCGCGTGAGCCGTTGGTAGCGAGCTCTTCGGCATGCCGAGCGCTTTCTGCCACCAGAACAGAATAGCCTTGAGCGGCGAGAATCGTGCGTGCAAGCTCGCGAACGGCTGGGTCATCCTCGACAAGGAGGATGGTTTCCGTTCCCCAGCGATGGACGGACTCCTCGGTCTTGACCGACGGTGCGGCGATGGATTCCTCGACGCGCGGGAGATAAACTTTGAAGGTGGTGCCCTTGCCAGGCTCACTGTAAACCCAAATGTAACCGCCGCTTTGCTTGACGATGCCGTAGACAGTGGAGAGTCCCAGGCCGGTGCCGCGGCCGCTTCCCTTAGTGGTGTAGAAAGGCTCGAAAATGTGCGCCTGCGTATCGGAGTCCATGCCGATGCCGGCGTCGGAGACGGCGAGCATGACATAAGGACCGGGCTTGACGGAACCGTGATCACGCGCGTAGTTAGTGTCGAGGTCGACGTTGGCGGTTTCGATGGTGAGGCATCCGCCGGTAGGCATGGCGTCGCGAGCGTTTACGACCAGGTTCATGATGACTTGTTCGATTTGCGCGGGGTCGGCCTTCACCGTCCCGATATCCGGGCTGCAGGCGGTTCGCATCTGAATGTCCGCGCCCATCAAGCGGTTGAGAAGTTTGTCGAGGCTTTCCACGATGTAGTTTAAGTCCAGCGACTTGGGCTGTAAAACTTGTTTGCGGCTGAAGGCCAGCAATTGGCGAATGAGGGTTGAAGCGCGCTCGGCGGCGTTGCCGATCTGCTGAACGTCTTTGGTGATCTCCGGCTGAATGCCGGGACGGTTGAGCGCCATCTCGCCATAGCCTTTGATAATGGTAAGAAGATTGTTGAAGTCGTGAGCGATGCCGCCCGCGAGGCGTCCCACGGCTTCCATGCGGCGCGATTGCTGCAATTGATTTTCGAGCAGCTTGCGATCAGTGATGTCGACGATCAAGCCTTCCATCACGGGATGGCTGTCGCTGCCGCGAACCACCACCGCCGAGTCGCTGACCCAAATGATTTTTCCGTCCTTGCGGGTGATGCGATATTCAGCTTGGAAGGGCTCGCCGCGCTCGCTAGCTTGTTCGGCAGCTTCCACGATGGGGTGATCTTCCGGAGGGATGTGCCGTATCCAGTCTCGCGAACCCGAGAGCCATTCATCAGGAGAGTAACCAAGAATCGGTTCTATCTGCGGGCTGACGTAGAACCACTGACCATTCACGCCAAGTTCCGCGATGTAACTGATGGCGGCGACCTGCTCGACGAGCATACGATATTTGATTTCGGCCTCGTCGCGAGCACGCTCCGCTTTCAAGCGATCACCAATGTCGCGAGCCACGCAGACGGTGCCACCTTGCGCCATGGTGGTGATGGACATATCGATGGGCAGCGTGGTGTCATCCCGGCGATGGAGGGCGACTTGCCCGGACCATTTACCGGTGCTCTGGACCGAGGCGCGAACCTGGTCTTCCAGCAGAGCGGATCGTACACTTGCTTCCAAGTTTTACCCAGTACCGCTTGGGCGCTCGGCAGTCCCACCATGCGGGCAAATGAGGAGTTAGCGTAGACGTGTTGGCCGTTGGTGTCTATGATGGTCATGCCGTCCACGGTGGATTCCATGGCCACCCGGTGTCGCATGACCGCAGCGGAAGTTTGCGCCTGCTGGAATTCCGTGATTCCCAGCCGCACTACGTAGGAAACAATAGAGACGGCCAGCAGAGAAAAACCGATCATCCGCCATTCCAGGCCAAGCCGGGCAACCAGCACCAAGACGATCAAGGGGGCTAGCGCCAGGGTCACGTTCTTGAGTGCTAGTTCTCTTAGCGTCTTAATTTGAGTTGCTTCCAGGAGGGTGGCCTCAGATTCTTCCTGCCAGCGTCCTGCCCACATCGCGGCGAACAAGAACGGAATCGTCCAACCGAGATCGTACCAGCTGCCCGTCAAGAGCAACTTGTTGGCCCAGGGGGACTCAGCAACTCCAGAACCCAGAGTGTAGATGAGCAGAAACAGGGCAAGGCCGCGGTAAAGCGAACGAATCCGTTTCGTCTTCGCGCTGAACATCTGCACCGCCGCGAGCAAAGTCAGCGTCACGTTAATTCCGACAAAGATCCAAGTCACGATCAGTTCGTTGAACTGCCCCTGGGCTCCCTCCAGTACCTGCACGTAGAAGATTCCGAAAAAAAGAGAGAGAAAAACGATGGCGATTTGCACGGAGTCCAAAACCATCTCGGCACTGAACTCCGGCGAATCCTTTTCCTTGTCGAGAAATAGCGCGATGGCATAGAAAACGCCCTGCACGTCAAACAGGATGCGCACCAACGAAAATCGGGGGACGGACGCGTGCAGCCAGTTCTCGTAATACATCCAGCCAAGGTTCGCCACTCCCCATGCAGCGATGCTGCAGCCGACAAGAGCCCAGAATGGACGGCTCATCCCGCGACCGCGCTTCGAAGCGCCGAAGCACATTGCGGCCGCGAACCCGCAACAAACGATTTGGAGGGAATTCGTCAGCAAAGAGCCAAGCGGGGACATTCCCATCGTCAGAATGATTCCGACGCTAAGCCCCAGCAAAACGAGCACCGACACCAGCAACTTACGCGGCATCCTTACCAGCTCCCGAAGACAGATGCAGATGGGTACCGTTCCAGTTTAGGACAGAATTCGGGCGAGGCCTGAAACTGTGGTGGGGCAACGTTCCATAAAGGGAAACGTTGGAGCAGGCCACCGGCGCGACTTATTTCTGAGAAACCTGCTGAAATGCTTGTCCGAGAAAGCCCCGCTAGCGACCTTCGAAGGGGTAGCGATCCTGGGACTGCACAGCGGCGGCGACACGGCGGCGAATGGCGATAGTGTCGACCGGCGCGCGCTTAGCGAAGCGCCTCAGAACAGCCATTTGCGTGGTCAGCATGTCACCGTCGTGGACCGCGGCGATGGCGCGTTTGGCTTCGTGCTCGGCGCGCTCGGCGGCTTCACTGATGAAAACGCGAGCGGCGTCGATCATGGCCTGTGTAGCGGAAGCACCCTTTGCGGCGGCGGCTTTTTGGGCGCGAAGCAGGCAGGACTCCATCGCGTAGATTTCCATCACTACGTTCGAGAGCGCGCCGATCAATTCCTGTTCGTCGGCCAGCTTTTCGCGGAATTTCTGGACGGCGCCTCCGGCGGCTTGCAGAAACATTTTCTTGGCGTTCGCAACGACGCGAGCTTCATCGGCAAGCACGCCTTCCGTCGGCAAGCACGCCTTCCGGGGCTTCTTCAAACGGCGGGCCAGCGAGGATTTCGTCCGCCAGCTTCATGGCCGCGGGAATCAGTGCGAGCTGCCCGCCCATGGCGCGCTTCATCAGCATCTGGATGATGAGCATGCGGTTGATTTCGTTGGTGCCTTCAAAGATGCGATTGATGCGTGAGTCGCGATAGGCGCGGCAAACGGGATATTCTTCATGGAAGCCGTAGCCGCCGAAGATCTGCACTCCTTCATCGACGACGAAATCGAGCATTTCGCTGCCGTACACCTTGGCGATGGAGCTCTCGATGGCGTATTCCTCGAGCACCTTCATGGTGTTCTGGATCTTGTCCCCGGAGCCGGAAGCCGCGGCCATCGCCGCTTCGATGTTTCCCGCCGAGCGGTACACCATCGATTCCACCGCAAAAATCTGAATGGCCATCTCCGCGAGTTTTTCCTTCATCAAGCCGAAATCGCCGATCTGCTTTCCGAAGGCTTTGCGCTCTTTGCAATACTTCGCGGAAGTCATGAGCACATGTTTCGAGCCGCCGACGGCGGAAGCGCCCAGCGTGAAGCGCCCGGCATTCAGAATATTGAACGCCACAATGTGGCCGCGCCCGATTTCATGCAGTAGGTTTTCCTTCGGCACTTTGCAGTTTTCCAGGAAAATCGGCGTCGTCGAACTGCCGTGGATGCCCATCTTGTGCTCTTCGTTGCCCGGCTTGAAGCCAGGGAAAGTGCGTTCGACGATGAAGGCCGTGAATTTTTCGCCGCCGACCTTCGCAAAAACAATGTAGACGTCCGCGAAGCCGCCATTGGTGATCCACATCTTCTGCTGCCCATTCAGGATGTAGTGCGTGCCCTCAGCATTGAGTTCCGCGCGCGTCAGCGAATTCTGCGCGTCGGATCCGGCTTGCGGCTCGGAAAGGCAATACGCGCCAATCCATTCCCCGGTGGCGAGCTTCGGCAAATACTTTTTCTTTTGCGCTTCCGTGCCGAAATAAACGATCGGCAGGGTGCCGATGCCGGCGTGCGCGCCGTGCGTTACCGCAAAGCCGCCGTAAATCGAAAGTTTCTCGGTGAGTACGGTCGTGGAAATTTTGTCCAGGCCAGCGCCGCCGAATTCCTCCGGCACTCCGCCGCCCATCAACCCAACTTCGCCGCCTTTTTTCACCAACTCGGCCATCAACCCGGGCTTCTTGTTTTCGAGTTCTTTTATAAGAGGAAAAACTTCCTTGAGGACGAATTCCTCGGCCGTCTGGCCGATGAGTTTTTGATCGTCGGTGAGGTCCGCAGGCGTGAACACATCGCCAGGCTGCGGCGATTCGAGGAGAAAGCTTCCTCCCTTTGCTGCCGGCTTCGTCAGAGTGGCGGTGGCCATGTCGGTCGCTCCTAGCGGGAAGTCTTTGTAACTGGGTTTCACTCAAACGGCTGTATGAGGTACACAACGCAATCAGTTCACCTCATTTTACCCCCGCGAACCGGTCCAGTAAACACCGTTAGGTTGCCAGTGTCGGATCAGTTTCTGGTCGTGCTGCCATGACTCAGTTTCCCGCTACTCACCCGCGAGCCATGCACTTCGCAACCAGAATCTGTCATGGCCAGTCAACCGAATACACGGAAAATATTCGATATGGGCCCGGCTCGCACTTAGCGAATGCGCCGCTGTTGATATGCATTTCAGCCTCCTTAAACGAAGCAAGCAAACAGTGGGTATTTGTAGGAAGCTCTTTCGCCACCGAATTGCACGAAAGCGGGGAGCACTCCGGTGAGGTTCTAGCGTAGAACGTAACCACGTCAAAGCCTTCAAGTCGCTTACTGGCAGGCAGGACTACATTTGTTGGAATCGACGCCTCGGGTCCGTATTCTTTCCAGCCCTTGCCATCGAACTCCAATTCATGCGCTTCATAATAAAATAGGGAGGTGCCCTCAAGGCTAAGCGAATTTTCTCGGGCGACGCATAGCATCACCTCGGGAGAGTCAAAAAACCAATAGCCATTGTGTTCCCAGTACTTAATGTAATCAGCGAAGTCATCTGAAACACAGCTACTTACGGAATAAATGTCAACTACCTGATTCGCTTCTAGCCATTCAGGACGCTCGCTCACACGTTTCGCCATGTAGCCGACGGGAATCATACTTCCATAGTCTATACGACTGGATCGGTGACCTGCCTCGGTTAGAGAGAGGGCCTTTGGCCACGCTCCGCCCTTGGCGGCAGTTTGGGCGACACTCCTATACAACTTAGGAGAGTTGTGTTATGCTTCCTAAGCTATTTAGGAGAGTGAAGTGTCCGAACAAGCGCAACTCCTTCCCGGCACGCTCGACCTGCTGATTCTGAAAGCTGTCTCGCTCGGTCCTTTACACGGCTACGGCGTGCTGTTGCGCATCGAACAAATCACGCGCGGCGCGCTGTTGGCTGAGCAGGGCGCTTTGTACCCCGCGCTCTCGCGTCTCGAGTACCAAGGGTTGCTCGAATCCGAGTGGGGCACATCCGAGAACAACCGTCGCGCCAAGTTCTACCGGCTAACTGCCGCCGGGAGAAAAAGATTCCGCGAAGAAACCGCAAGCTGGAACCGATTGGCGGTGGCGATCGGCGCCGCATTAAGCGCCAAGCCGCTGGAGGATTGAACATGCTCCCGAGATTGCGTTCGTTCTGGCAAGCGATTTGGAACCGTTGTCGATTCGAGCACGATTTGGACGACGAGATGAGCTTCCATCT
>WNFJ01416836.1_pt2 | contig 10623 bp, 9 predicted proteins | sample 5400461 | NCBI WGS metagenome assembly WNFJ01 (sample SAMN13153349, study PRJNA577476) | soil metagenome | isolation source: 115 cm saprolite on Douglas fir-dominated hillslope | place: USA:California | collected 2013-09-17
CCACCACCGGCGCCGGCCGCCGGTCAAGACCGGGGATCCCCGGTTCATGCCCCCCCCGAATGGTGCCGGGCGCCTCGAACCCTCGATCTCGGCCATTTAGGAGCCCGCCCATTGCACCGCGGTCGAGGCAGGGGTCGCGAGAGCCACAGCGCCTTGCGCGCTCGAGCCGGCACACCACATGAGCGACGCCCTGTCAGGCTCCCACATCCTATATAGAATTCCGCGCGCGGTGCGGCCTCGGCCATTCACCCTGACAGGGCTTGCCGGGGCCGCTACGCAAAGAGGGTCATGCTATGAAAAAGAAGCTGAAGGTGAAGAGGTTTCAACTCACCGGGACCGACATCCCGAACATGGTGGACGCGCTGTTCCAAGGCAGGGGCGACGGCTGGGTGATCATTGCGGCCAACGCCAAAGGTCGACAGTGCGTCGAACAGGTTTTCCCCGACGCCCGTATTGCGTGGCGCGATCCTGGTGATGGTCTGCCCGAAGATTGGCGAGGCTTCGATCTGAACCTGCCGGACGTCGCTGGCGCCACGCGCCACAACCTGCCACCGATCTACGACGTACCGCTGGATGAGGCTAGGCCGGATGCACTCGCCTTCGTGCTCGCCATCGCAGCCAAAGACCAGGGGGCGCGCTCGATGATGATCAAGGAAGACGGCAGCGCGGACATTTACGTCGCTGGTAAGGTGTCGTGATGCGGGCGCCAAGGCGGTGGCCGCCGGAGCCCATGCCCCCCAGCCCTTGCCGCTCCACGGCAGCCCCGTCAACGTCGCCGGCGATGGCCGCCCGGCACGCTCGAGGGGGCGCCGGGCGTCACCAACGCCGCGGCGAGCTCGTCGGATCCGTAGATCCTGACCGCCACCAGTGCCGTGCTGCCGTAACCCCGGCGTAACCTAACCCCAATTTTTTCAGCGTCATCCCATTGAAATCATTGGAGTCCAGACGTCCTTGAAGGGAACGTCGGAGCTGTGCGGTCCCGGCCAGCTTCCCCAGCAGATGTGATATCGGATCTTTTCGCGCGGAAGTCCTTTGATGGCGTGATTGATGATCTCGACCTGCCGCGCGAGCCATGCGCGATACTCCTTCAGGCTCTTGGGCGGCACCATCCGATCGTAGCTCACGGCGGCACGCGCATCGTCGAGCTGCACCAGCAAGCCGGCATCGATGATCGTCTTGTACTCGGCGTGCATGGCGTCGGCGATCGCCTGCTGGAGATCGTCATCGCTCTTGTAATATTCGTTCTTGCGATCGGGAATGACGCTCGAGGGCGCTGCCACCGGGAGGAACGCCTCCACCACCTCGACGCCGCGCAGGGCGGCTTTGAAATTGTCGATGTCCTGTTGCAGCTCGGCCTGCCCGCTATAGGTGATCGGCGCCACTACGACCGAGTCCATCACGGTTTCGACCTTGTCGCGAGAATCGAGCTCCGCATAGAACTCGGCGAACCGCGTGCGATCGACGCCGCGGGTGAAGGGATTGCCGCCGGCGAACCGCCGGCGTTCGAAGCCGCCCAGGCGAAACAGCGCGTATTGCGCCCAACTGATCGCTTTTCCGAACTCGCCGTCGCTGATGACGTCGATGCCGATATCGGCCTGCTTGCGCACGACCTCGGCGACGGAGTCGTTCAGGCACTTGGCATAGGCGGCGTGGTCGAACGGTTCGCTCGCCTCCTTGGCGCTGAGGAACGCGCGCAGCGCCGGCGGGCGGATGAGGCTGCCGACGTGGGTGGTGAGGATGCGATCGCTGCTGCGTTTCATCGCTTGTCCTCCCCGCGTGCCGGCGCGCGTTGCTGCTGTCGACCGACGACAGCGTAGCGCTTGAGCGCCGAAAACGACAGCGCGGGCCCGAAGGCCCGCGCTGCATCGCTGTCACGCCCCGCTCCGGCCTCGGCCGGCCGCCGCGCAAATCGATCAGAAGCTCGGCCGACGCGGTGCGCGCCCCGGGCCGCCGGGGCCGCCCGGGGCAGGCTTCGGTTTCATCGGCAACAGACCTTCGCGCTGCATGCGCTTGCGCGCGAGCTTGCGCGCCCGGCGGATCGCTTCCGCCTTTTCGCGCGCCTTCTTCTCGGAGGGTTTTTCGTAGTGGCCGCGGAGCTTCATCTCGCGGAAAATGCCCTCGCGCTGCATCTTCTTCTTCAGCGCCTTGAGGGCCTGATCGACATTGTTGTCACGGACGAGAACCTGCACGCGTCGTTCCTTTGGCTCGGTATGGTCTTTCTCGGTTTGATGTGCCGGAGCCCGCCGATCGCCGCTAAAGTGCGACCGCGCGGGCTCCCCATTGGCCGCGCCTGTAGCAGAATCAGCGCGAAGAGTCCATCGCCGCGCTCAGGATTTGCCGTCCTCGGGCGTCTCGGGCACCGCTTCGGTTTGACGCTGGCGCCAGGCTTCGAGCCGCTTCGCCAGTTCGCCATCGGCGAGCGCGAGCACGCTCGCCGCGAGCAGCGCCGCGTTGATCGCGCCCGCGCGTCCGATCGCAAGCGTCCCGACTGGGACGCCGGGCGGCATCTGCACGATCGAATAGAGCGAATCCACCCCTGAAAGCGCCTTCGACTCGATCGGCACGCCGAAGACCGGAAGCGTGGTCAGCGCCGCAGTCACGCCGGGCAGATGCGCGGCGCCGCCCGCGCCCGCGATGATGATCTTGAAGCCCTGCGCCTTGGCGGCCTTGGTGAAGGTGGAGTGGCGCTCGGGCGTGCGATGCGCGGAAATGATCTTCGCCTCGTAGCCGATGCCCAACGCATCGAGCGTATCGGCAGTGTGCTTCATGGTGGGCCAATCGGATTGGCTGCCCATGATAATCGCAACCGGCTTCCCCGCCATCGATCCCTCGAAACGCCCGAAAAAGAAGCGGGCGATTATAGGGACGGTCGTCGGGGTGGCAAGGCGGCGGCATAACCGCGTGAGAATCGGACCGCTTCCCCGATTTCCGCCGCAAAAATAAGCCAATTGGGGTGCATGGCTCCTGTGCGGGAGCGGGAAGGGGTTAGCCTCAGTTTCGCCAACGATATGAGCGAACGCTCGTTCGCGCTTGCTGCGCTGCAATAACGGGGTCGGGGGACTTCCTGTCATGTGCCGGGCCAACGCCCAGCTTCGGTCCATTCGTCGCGCCGCGGCTCCCTCGGTGTCGCCATGCGATGCCGTGCGCGCACGCCCGGCCAAAACCGGTACGCGCCTGGCCCACACCGCGCAGGGGAGCGCCCGATGAAAGCGCGCCGGCTCACCGCCATCGGTCTCGTGGCCGCCGCCGCGCTTTGGATCGCATCCGGCCATCTCATTCCGCATCAGAGCGGCGAGAGCCGCGTGGCCGTGCGCGCCGGCGACGGCGCGGCGAAAAAGCCTTTCCGCGTCGCGGTGGCGACGACCAGCGTCGTGCCCCACAGCCGCAAGTTCGCCATCGCCGGCCGCACCGAGGCCGACAAGCACGTCACCGTCACGGCGCGCACCGGCGGGGTGCTGACCGACCTCAAGATCAAGCGCGGAATGTCGGTCAAGAAGGGCGACGTCATCGCCATCCTCTCCGACGAGGCGCGCGAGGCCCAGGTGGCGCAAGCTCAGGCCGTGGTGACGCAGAAGCGCACCGAGCTCGAGGCTAAACGCACGCTGATCATGAGCGGCACGTTGCCGCGGCTCCAGCTCGTCGATCTCGAGGCGCAACTCAAGGCCGCGGAGGCCGCGCTTGCCGCCGCCGAGGCCGAGCACGACCGCGGCGTGGTGCGCGCCCCGTGGTCGGGCGTCGTCCACGACGTTGCGGTCGAGGTCGGACAGGCCGCGTTTTCCATGGCCGGCCGCGAGATCGCCGCGCTCGTCGCGCTCGATCCGATGCTGGCGGTGGTCGAAGTGGCCGAGCGCCAGCTCGCCGGCATCAAGGTCGGCGGCATCGCCGAGGTGCGGCTCGTGACCGGCGAGCGCGCGAGCGGAAAAATCCGATTCGTGGCCAAGACCGCGAGCCCGACCACGCGCACCTATCGCGTCGAGATCGAGTTGCCCAACCCCGACGGCAATATTCCCGACGGCATCACGGCGGAGGTCGTCGTGCCGCTGTTGCCGGTGCTGGCGACGCGCGTCCCGCGCTCGGCGCTGACCTTTTCCTCGACTGGCAATCTCGGCCTGCGCGCCGTCGACGCCAACGACACGGTCGAGTTCGTTCCGATCGGCGTCATCGAGGACGAGCAGAGCTTCATGTGGGTCACCGGCCTTCCCGACCGCAGCCGCGTGATCGTGCAGGGACAGGATTTCGTGCGCGAAGGGCAGACCGTCGACGCCGTGGGAATACCCGAGCTCACCGCGGTCGCGCAGTAAAAGAACGAGTGACGAAGAAGAGCGAATAGCGGATGGCGAACAGCATCGCCCCCCAACTCCGTTCACCCCCGCGAAAGCGGGGGCAAGTCTCGCTGCTCGCGAGCACGGCCACGTGATGTCCAGGTTCATCGACTACGCCATCGGTCACGCGCGTCTCACCATCGCGACGCTCCTGTTTCTGCTGAGCGCGGGCCTGGTCGCGTACGTGACGATCCCGAAGGAGGCGGAGCCGGACGTCAGGATTCCGATCATCTACGTACAACTCTCCCAGCGCGGCATCAGCCCGGAGGATTCCGAGCGGCTGCTGCTGCGTCCGGTCGAGACCCAACTCAAGTCGGTCGGCAACGTGAAGGAGATGCGTTCGACCGCCTTCGAGGGCGGCGGCTTCGTGCTGCTCGAGTTCGAGGCCGGGTTCGACTCCAAGTCCGCGCTCGCGGACGTGCGCGCTAAGGTCGATCAGGCCAAGCACGACTTGCCGCGCGAGGTCGACGAGCCGCAGGTGCAGGAGGTCAACCTCTCGCTCTATCCGGTGCTGGTGGTGGGGCTCTCCGGCGACGTGCCCGAGCGCACGCTGCTGCGCATCGCGCGCGCCGCCAAGAACGCCATCGAACAGGCGCCGGGCGTTCTCTCGGCGGAGCTGCGCGGCGCCCGCGACGAAGCCGTCGAGATCATCCTCAATCCCATGCTGTTGGCGAGCTACGGGCTCTCCCTCGACCAGCTCGGCTCGATCACGCAATCCTTCAACACGCTCATCGCCGCCGGCGCGCTCGAAGGCGAGAGCGGCCGCTTCGCGGTCAAGGTGCCTTCGCTGTTCGAGAAGCCGCAGGACATCCTCAAGGTTCCGATCGTGGCCTCGTCCAAGGCATCGGTCACGCTGCTCGACATCGCGCAGGTCAAGCCGACCTTCAAGGACGCGACCTCGGTGACGCGCGTCAACGGCCGACCTGCCATGACCGTCGAGGTGTCCAAGCGCAGCGGCGCGAACCTGATCGAGACCGTCGACGCGGTGAAAGCGACGGTGGCGGCGCTGCAAAAGACTTGGCCGGAAGCCGTGCACGTGACCTTCACCCAGGACAAATCGAAGATCATCCGGCAGATGCTCGGCGACCTGCAGAACTCGGTCGCGACCGGCGTGCTACTGGTGGCGATCGTGATCCTGTTCGCGCTCGGCTTTCGCGCCTCCCTGTTCATCGGCATTGCGATCCCCGCGTCCTTTCTCGCCGGCGTGCTCGGGCTCCAGCTGGCGGGATTGACCGTCAATATCGTCGTGCTGTTCTCGCTCATCCTTGCCGTCGGGATGCTGGTCGACGACGCCATCATCGTGTCGGAATTCGCCGAACGCCGCATGTCCGAAGGCATGCCGCCGCGGGACGCCTATGCGCTCGCGGCCAAGCGCATGTCCGGTCCGGTGATCGCCGCCACCGCGACCCGCATCGCCGCGTTCTCGCCGCTGTTGTTCTGGCCGGGCGTGGTCGGTCAGTTCATGAAATATCTGCCGATCACGCTCATCGCCACGCTTTCGGCCTCGCTGGCGGTGGCGCTGTTCTTCACGCCCACCCTGGGCGCTTTGCTCGGGAAGGCGGCGCGCGCCGACGAGCCCGGTTCAGGGCGAGTGTCCGGCGCGCGTACTGTAAAGTTGCCGCGCTGGCCGCTCGCTTGGCTCGCCAGCGCGGCTGCGCCGCACGACGAGCGCGCGAAGGACCGTGGGCCCTATATGCGCACCGTGCGCCTCGCGCTGCGCCGCCCCGGCCTGACGCTGGCGCTGGCGGCGCTGCTTCTGGTCGCGGTGCAGGTTGCCTATGGCAAGTTCGGCCACGGGGTCGAGTTCTTCCCCAAGGTCGAGCCCGACTACGGCCAGGTGGTGGTGCACGCCCGCGGCAATCTCGCGCTCGACGAGAAGAATCGTCTCGTCGGCGAGGTCGAGAAGCGCGTGCTCGCCTTCGACGGCCTCAAGACCGTCTATACCCGCATCGGCGAGCAGCCGCGCGGCATGAGCGAGCTCACCGAGGACACCATCGGCGTCATCCTGTTCGAGTTCGCGGACTGGCGCAGCCGGCCGCCGGCGCACGAGATCATGGACGCCATCCGCGCCAAGACCGCCGATATCGCGGGCATCTTGATCGAAGTGACGGCGCCGCGCGCGGGCCCGCCGACCGGCAAACCGATCCAGGTGCAGCTCAGCGCGTTCGATCCCGCCGATCTGCCGGCGGCCGCCAGCAAGGTCGCGGCCATCCTGGCCGCGCGCAGCGACATCCGCGATCTCGATGACGGCCAGCCGCTTCCCGGCATCGACTGGAAGGTCGAGGTCGACAAATCGGAGGCGGCGAAATACGGCGCCGGCATCAACACCGTCGGCAGCGCCGTCCAACTCGTCACCAACGGCCTCAAGGCGACCGAATACCGGCCGGTCGACAGCGACAAGTCGGTCGACATCCTGGTGCGCTTTCCGCCCGAGCGCCGCAGCCTCGACCAGATCGACGACCTGCGCGTGCAGACATCGATGGGGCACGTGCCGATCGGCAACTTCGCGCAGCGCGTGCCGGCGCAGCGCGTCGGCTACATCAATCGTGTCAACAGCAGCCGGGTGATGACCGTCTCCGCCAACCTCGCCGAAGGCGTGCAGAGCGCCGCGGTGCAGGAGGAGATCGCGCGCGAGCTGGCGCACACCGATCTCGGCGCCGGCGTGATGTTCAAGCTCAAGGGCGAGGACGAGGAGCGCGCCAAGGCGTCGGCGTTCCTGCTCAAGGCGTTCGGCACCGCGATCTTCCTCATCTTCGCGATCCTGCTCGCGCAATTCAACAAGCTGACCTCGGTCGGCCTGGTGCTCACCGCCGTCGTGCTCTCGACCTTCGGCGTGCTGCTCGGACTGTTGGTCATGGGTCAGCCCTTCGGCGTGGTGATGACCGGCATCGGCGTCATCGCGAACGCGGGCGTGATCGTGAACAACAACATCGTGCTGATCGACACCTATGATCGATTGCGGCGCGAAGGCGTGGCCGCCTACGACGCCATCATCGAGACCTGCCGCGAGCGCGCCCGTCCGGTCGTGCTCACCGCCGTGACCGCGATCCTGGGCGTGCTGCCGATCGCATTCGGCATGAACGTCGAATTCCTCTCGCGCGAGATCACGCTCGGCGCGCCGGCGACGCAATGGTGGATCAATCTCTCCACCGCCATCGTCTTCGGGCTCGGCTTTGCGACCGTGCTCACGCTGATCGTTACGCCGGCGGCGCTGATGGCGCTCGCCAACCTGCGCGAGCGCCGCCTGCGCACCGTGGCGGCGCTCAGCGCCTGGCGCTGGCGGATGCCCGCGTTCGGGCGATCGTAAGATCCCCGAGAGGGCTCGCAGCAGCTGCTGTCAACCACGCGCGCGCGTTCCCGGCGCCGGGCGAGTTCCGCCCGGTACGCCGCGTCGCATTTACCGCAGCCGGCGCGATATGCGAGATTGGCGAGCGAGAGAGATCATCTCGCCCGCGATGCCGTCGTCGGCGCGGGCAAGGAGACGCGAATGTCGAGATATCCCGTTTTGGTCGCCGCGGCGGTTGCGCTCTTGGCGATGTCGCCGGCGCTCGGACAGCAAGACCCGGCCGCCGACTATCCCAATCGTCCGGTGAAAATCATCGTCAGCGTGCCCGCCGGCGGCGGCGTCGATACCGTGACGAGAATTTTCGCCGCCGGCCTCCAGCAGCATTTGGGCCAGCCGTTCGTGATCGAGAACCGCGGCGGCGCCGGCGGCAATATCGGCGCCGAGACGGTCTATGCCGCCGAACCCGACGGCTACACGCTGCTCGCTTCGCAGCCCGCGCCGATCACCAGCAATATCGCCCTCTACAAGAAGCTCAATTTCGATCCGGCCCAGCTCGAGTCGGTCGCCGTCATGGCGAAATTTCCCAACGTGCTGCTGGTACGCCAGGATTTTCCGGCGAAGACGGCGCAGGAATTCATCGCGTACGCAAAGGCTAATCCGGGCAAGATCACCTTCGCCTCGCAGGGACCGGGCACCTCCTCGCACTTGACCGCGGAGCTGTTCATGAAACTGACCGGAACCAAGATGTTGCACGTCCCCTATCGCGGGAGCGGTCCGGCGCTCAACGATCTCGTCGCGGGGCACGTCGATTTCATCTTCATGGAGCTTGCCTCGGCCTACAAACTGCACGAGGGCGGCAAGGCCAGGATTCTCGCGGTCGCGACCGACCATCGGATCGATGTGGTGCCGGACGTTCCGACGCTGATCGAACTCGGCGTCCCGGGCTTCCTCTCGGATACCTGGAACGCCATCAGCGCGCCGCCCAAGACACCGGCTGCGATCGTTTTGAAATTGAACCGGGCGGTCAACGACATCCTCAACGAGGCGGCAACCAAGGCGCGCTTCCGCGAGCTCCAGCTTAGCGCCGCCGGCGGCACCCCGCAGGACATGGCGAAGCTCAAGCACGACGAGACCGAGCGCTGGACCAAGGTGATCCGCGAGGCCGGCATTCAGCCGGAGTGAGTGCGGCCAAGGCCCGCGGCGCAGACCTCGTAAATCGCAATTCGCGGTCGGCCGCGGCCGATGTCCGCTCAAGCAATAATGTCGGGGGTGAGCTGGTCCTCGATAAAGGAAATGCGGTCGCGCAGGTAGAGCTTGCGCTTCTTCAGCCGCTGAACCTGCAGCAGATCGGACCCCGGCGAATGCTGCAAGGCGGAGATCGCGGCGTCGAGGTCGCGGTGCTCCTGCTGCAAGCGCGCCAGTTGCTCTCGCAACTCGCGTTCTTCGTCTTTGGTCATTGCCACCGCTGAAACTTGGGCCGCCGCAAAAGCGCGCGCAGCACACACGGGCTTTGCGTCCGAACGGGTTTCAAGTAGCGCGCTTTGCGGGCGCTGACCACCACCCACATCGGCGGCCGCCGACCTCGTCCCTTGGGGCCCGGACGAGGCCGATTCCGGCCCCGCCATCGCCGGCAGGCAATCATGCACAACTGACCTCAGGCCAAGCCGGGATCGGTACCCCGAAGCGCGCTACCCCAAAACCTTGAAAAAAGTATCCTTTTTTGCCTGTCCGCGTTCAAGCCGGCCGGTGAGGCGGTATTGCTGCGTTGCACAAGCGGAACCCACTTCGAAAATGGGTCAAAACGGTGTACACTCTCGGGGTCAGGTAACAATCTGACTGAGGAGAACCCCCCAACATGTCCATACAAGCGCACCTTGCGGAGCTTGAGCGACGGCACCGGGCGTTGGAAGCGGAAATTACCGAAGCCCGCGCGCATCCGTCGATCGACGATCTTCAGATCGTGGAGTTGAAGCGCCGCAAGTTGCTGGTGAAGGACGAAATCGCGCGCCTGCAGGTGGACAGCCTCGTCCACTGAAGCGCTGCGTTTATAAAGAGTAGCTGAGTTGCGACTCGGCCGCCGCTCCCCGCGCATCGAGGGCGGCGGTCGGTTCGGCTAAAAATAAGGGAGGGAACGATGCGCAGGCTGCCGAGGGCCGCGGCCGTCGCCGCGGTCGCGATGGCTGTTTGCAGTCTCGCCCTTGCGCAGGATTATCCCACCCGCACCATCACGCTTGTCGTGCCTTACCCGCCGGGCGGCGGCGTCGACGCCATGGCGCGCGTCGTCGCGGAGAAGCTTGCGGGTGCGCTCGGCCAGCAAGTCGTGGTCGACAACCGCGCCGGCGGCTCCGGCCTCGTCGGCACGCGCACCTTCATCAAGAGCCCGCCCGACGGCTACACGCTGTTCCTCGGCCACACCGGATCCATTTCCATCAATCCGAGCCTCTACGCCAATGCCGGCTTCGATCCGCGCAAGGACTTCGCGCCCATCGGGCTGATCGCCTCGATGCCGGTCGCGTTGCTCGCGCATCCCTCGTTCCCGGCCCAGACGATCGGCGACGTCGTCGCCATCGCCAAGACGGCAGGCGGCGCGTTCAATATCGGAACCTCGGCGGTGGGCACCGGCGGCTATCTCACCGCCGAATTGTTCAAGTCGGTCACCGGCATCGACGCCGCGATCATCCCCTACAAGGGCACGGCGCAGGTCATGAACGATCTCCTCGGCAACCACGTCCCGATTGCGTTCGGGGTGTTGCCGCCGGCGCTCGGCAATCTGCAGGCCGGCACGCTGCGCGCGATCGCCGTGCTCGGCCCGACGCGCTTTAGTCTCTTGCCCGACGTGCCGACCGCGGACGAGTCGGGGCTGCCCGGATTCGAATCGGTGCTGCATTACGGGTTGCTGGCGCCGGCGGGCACGCCGCAGCCGATCATCGAGCGCCTCAACGCCGCGCTGCGCGTGCTGGTGGAGAGCGCCGAGGTCAAGCAGCGCATCGTGGCCGAAGGCGGCGATCCCCTGAC
>WNFJ01110346.1_pt2 | contig 10622 bp, 19 predicted proteins | sample 5400461 | NCBI WGS metagenome assembly WNFJ01 (sample SAMN13153349, study PRJNA577476) | soil metagenome | isolation source: 115 cm saprolite on Douglas fir-dominated hillslope | place: USA:California | collected 2013-09-17
GAGGCACGATGTCTTCGCATTCCGATTCGTTTGTCGCATCCGGCAGTTCTCCCACGCAGTCAAAGCCGGATTTTAAAATCGAAAATCACGGCAGCATTTTCCTTGTCCGGCCTCTAAATCCTCACGCTCGAACCTGGATTGATGAACACATCGGTTCTGATAACGGATTCCAACCTTATTACCCCGCCGTCGTAGTTGAGCACCGATATATCGGCGCGATTGCAGAAGGCATCGTGGCAGACGGGCTGGTGCTCGCATGAAGATGCGAAAGGAATTCGGACCTTCTCACTATGCCAAGATGCTTGCTGGTTTGCGTCAGGCTGCGGAGCAAGTTTGCCGTGAGGAGTTCAACAAGATTGTTGCTCCTGCTCCGGTTCAAATGCGACTTGCGTTCATGGATGACAAACGGCCTGAACTCCCAAAAGAAAAGTATGACGCGCCCATCGGCTCATCGACGGGTCTAGCTTTAACCGACCACGACCGCGATTTCTTGCGCAACCTCAAAGTCGAAATTCCTGAAGACGCTCGATGGCCTTTGGATGACGACTCCGCAGACCCGGAGGCTGCTCTATGATGTCAATTGCAGACGCAATCCGGGAATTACGGCGGTCGAGGATGTTGACCGCATCGGAACTGGCGAAACGAAGAGCTTTATGCCGAGTCTGCGAACCCTCGAAAAGATTTCTGCTGGGTTGGGTGTTGGCGTTCAGCGGCTCCTGACTTTGAACTCGTCCGAGGTAGCGCTTGAGGACTCATTCGTTCAAGAAATTAGGCCGTTTCTACCCCGCTTGAATGCTCGTCAGCGTGAGTTGGTGCTCCGCACGCTACAGGCTGCCCCCAAGAATCAGAGGCAGCCCAAGTCGTGGTGAGGCGCAAATGAAGAACAAAGTGACCCTCAACGAAATGGGCGTTCTGCTCATGAAGGCCGTTAAGAAACTGTCGGCGGCTGACCGCAAGCGGCTAGGGGAATTGCTGATGGAAGGGTTGAAGACGCCAGTCGGCGGCGGCTTGAAAAGGAAATCATAACGACGAGTCGTGCCGTAGAAATAGATGGCACCTTAGTCGTATTGAATGGCTCATTCCGCCAGGGAATCCGGAGGAGCGACTATGACTCAGAGCCTAAAAGAGTGCCCGACCTGCGGAGCAAGCGTTGCAGTGCTCATCGTCAACGTCACGAGCCAGCAGCGCTTCTGCCACAAGTGTGCTGACACGGTGTGCCCGACATTCATGGCACATTATGTACTCACCCGCGAAGATGTCGCTTGGCTCCGGTCATGTGGCATCGACCCGGAAGTGCCTATCTGTTCGCTTGCAAAGTCGCCTTTCAGGCGTTAAAGTTCTGCTACTTTCACTGTTCGGAATATCAATGATGGATAACATATTTCTTTCTAGACGGCCTTTGAGCGCGTTGGTTCAACCGCCGCCTGGGACACAAGGCATTGTTTGATTCACCGGGAGATACGCAGCGTCCGATGGAGGCTTCATGTCGCTTCACTACAACATTGAGGTTAATAAGGACCACGCGTTGGTAAAGGCTACGTGGGACGTTAATGTTGATATTTCTGACACCGAATTGATTTCGAGCTTTGCTCTGACGGTCGAGGGCAAATCTCTAAACACCCAATGTAACAACCCGACTGGCGGCGGCAACAAAGCGTGTAAGGGTGCCGACTTTGCCACGCTTTCCAATCCGAATGAGGATTGCGCTGTCACGTTCGTAATTACGACGAACAAGCCAGACGTCCAAAATGGCAATGATGTTCTTCGCGGAGCCAAGACGTACGACGATGTAGCCTTCTCCGGCTAATTTCACAGTTGGGATAAATATTATGCGAAGACTTCTATTGACATTGCCGAATATCTATCTGCTCCGGTTCCCGTTGCTATTCGCAATAATTCTCCTGTTCTTCCCATTTGTCGCGCTTAAGACACCCTCCTCTTCGTTGTTTGCAGGCATTTTTGACCTGGCTGGTACCTCCTCGGTGAAGACAGGTGGTCGCATGTTCTTTGTGGCCCTGCTTGCTTTGAATGTTGCTTGGACCATCTTGGAAACATTCTGGTTGGTGCTCCTTTATGCGCCGGAACGCTTTGGAGTCTCTCAGCTGCCGCCGAAATGGACGAAGAAGCAGCACGCACTGGTGTTTGCTTTGCTTGCTGCCCCGATTTTGGTTGGAGCCGTCTGGGAATCAGCCACAGCAGGACAGGCAAAGACCTATCCATTGTTGGTAGGAGCAGTTCTGGGAGTTATTGTCGCTATTCTGCTGCTGTGGGGAATTAACGCAGTCACGGACAGGCGCGTCAATTCTCGGGAGGAGATGCTCGACAATGTCAAGCCTGGTTGGTTCGCTCGACAGCAGACTTTGAGTGTTGGTTATTTCAGCCAAGAAGCGAACAGGTCTCGGCTTCGACCCGGACATCTCCGCGCAACGACGCTCTTAGGGGTGTCCTTTTTAATTTACGTCGGGATTGGTATCAGCAAGGACCTGAAAATGGGCTTCTCGCCGATAGTCCCGACTCTCGCCTATGTATTGCTTCTGTTGATGCTGTTGTGTTGGGCGTTGGCGGGAATGGCGTTTTTTCTTGACCGCTACCGCGTTCCCATCTTCCTGCCTTTCGCACTTCTTTTCGCCATGGCTTCGTTATTTCCTCAATCCGACTACTACTACTTTCTGATGAATGGTCAAGAACAGAGAACGCTGTTGCCGAGGACCGTAATGAAGGCCGGGGACCCGACGCGCTCTTCGGCCGTCGTTATCGCCGCGAGCGGAGGTGGCATCCAGGCGGCGGCATGGACGGCCCGTGTTCTCACTGGCCTGGAGCAGAAGAGCCGCGAGGAGATTCCGGCCCACGATTTCGGCAAGTCTATCCGCTTCATAAGTGCAGTTTCAGGCGGAAGCGTCGGAACGATGTATTTCGTGAGTGAGTACACCCCAAACGGTCTCCCTGGCAACGACGAACTTCAGTCGGTCCTTGCCCGTGCGGAAGAATCTAGCCTGGACGATGTAGCGTGGGGGCTGTTATATCCCGACATTTGGCGCACAATCATTCCTCTTTTCCCGTTCAAGCATGCAGACAGAGGAGATGCTTTGGAACGAGCCTTCACGAGAGGTCCAGGATTGACGAGGGCACTTGGAGAGTGGAGAACAGGGGTGCGAGAAGGGTGGCGGCCAGCAACGGCCTTTAACGCGACAATCGTTGACAGCGGCGCACGGCTACTTTTTTCGACTTCTGATTTAGGGCCTCGGCCAGGAAGGGTGGAATTTTACGAACCCGACCGTTACCCGGACCGGGACATAGGTATCGTGACCGCCGTTCGCCTCTCATCCACATTCCCGTATGTCTCTCCAGCCGCACGAGCGGATGCTCAGGACAAAGCGACGGCACCTCAATTCCACATCGTGGATGGCGGCTATTACGATAACTATGGCATCTCAACGTTGGTCGAGTGGTTGGACAGTGCCCTCGATGCACCTGATAACGCGGTCCAACGCGTCTTGGTAATTCAAATCAGGGATTCGTCGCCAGACAAGCCCGCCAAGGGACGAGACTCAAACGGCTCGTTCTACCAATCATTCGCTCCTATTTCGACAATGCTGCGCGTTCGCTCGACTGGACAGCTTTCGCACAATGAGGAAGAGACGAGCCTCGTGCAGCGCGTCCGGTTCAAACCAGACGTATCAATCGAAAACGCAATCTTTCAGTTCTGTGGCGAGAAGCCGCCGCTGTCTTGGCACTTGACGCAGACCCAGAAGCAGAGCATTGAGGCAGAATGGGACCGCGAACTAACCGCGAGTGGCTCGTGGCAAATCGTGAAAAACTTCTTGTCTGGTGGACCGCCACCGTTGTCGCCGGGCACGCCTCCGTGCGTGGATTCTTCTGCCGACGCACCTGGAAAAAAGTGAACGTCCGCCGCGACACCTTGAGCCCATTCTCCGGAATCGAAGACTGACGGTCAGCGGCTGAAGTGGTTTTGCATTGGTTCCCGCAGTGATGTGTGTGGAGGTTTCTATGTCCGATAGCGACAAGTATGCTCCCCTCGAAGCCTATGCTCTCGCGCTAGACGATAAAGCTAAGGGTGCTGAAATTCTAAAGAACTTGGCTGATGCCAGAAACTCTGACGAGATGCTCCGAAGCCAACTTCGGCAGCTCAAAGCAAACAGGTTCGTCACATGGGTTCCCCTGCTGGCGCTCATATTTACACTCTTAGGAACTACTATCACCGTCGCAGTCCAAAACAGGCAATTTAAAACAACGCTTCGCGAACAGCGACAGCAATCTGACAGTGTAGCGAGTTTGCAAAGAGACGCGAGTGAAGATGCACAGTGGAGAGAAGCTCTGAAATCAGTTTCCTTTAAGGACCAACCTGTTTTGGGTGCGTTCGCCATGCAGGGCTTTTTCCGCTCACCTCGATATGGTTCACAAGCTCTCGCAGTCGCTAGCGCTCTGCTAACCGGCATTCCGAATGTGAATGCATTCGATGAGGTCATTTCGAGGATACGCGACAATACGACTGATGAAAACTTCACAGATTTGAGTGTCGTGGCTCAGATGCTGGGGTTCGCTCAGCGTGAAAGGTACCACATGAAAGAAGCTGCATCTAAAGATAACACTCCATTCCTAATGGAAGACGTTGATGAAATCAACCCTGACCCGAAGGATTTGGTCGGTGACAGCGAACAGCGAACAAAAGTAGCGGCATGGGAAATAGACACCGCAAGTCAGTGTTTGAGGCAGGTTTGGCGGAAGACAGAAAACACCGTGTTACCTGCCCGGAAAACGCTCACCGGGATAGTGCTTGAGAATGCGAAATCACCCAGGCCCAAGGAGGCCTTTAATGACCTGAATTTCTCTGGAGCTAATCTCAGTTTTGGCATTCTCTATAATGCGAGCTTTAAGGGTGCTAACTTCAACGCGGTCAAGCTGAAAAATGTTTACGTGCGCAACGTGACCTTGAATGACGCCGATTTCAACGCAGTAACAGTTTTTGATGGTAGTAAATGGGAGGGCTCGAACTGGTGGAATGCGAAATGTATCCCCCAAAAGATGCTTGATTATTTGCTTACGGTTGACCCTCACCCGCTTGCACCGCAAGAGAAATCCAAGCTCGTGTCGAACTGCGTAGGCGAGAGGAGCGAGTGACATGGCCCAATCGCAAAACAGGTGGTGGCCTTCCGTGGATGACCTCGAAGGCGCTAAAGAAGCAGCCCATCAAGCCGCTGGAGCAGCCGTCTTCGTTGCAGCAATCACTGCTTTGTTTTCATTACTAGTTATTTTCGACATCCGAATCCTCCCCGGCTTTTCTCCAAGCTCGTTTGTGGATGCGGCTCTATTCGCCATCGTAGCTTGGCGAGTCTACAAATTGTCCAGAGCGTGGGCGGTCGTTGGGCTATTGCTTTTTGCTGTAGAACGGGCCTATGCATTTTATTATCGTGGCACGACAGCGATGGCTGGCTTCGTTGTCGGAATAATTCTTTTGCTGGCCTTCGTGCACGGTGTGCGTGGCACGTTTGCTAACCACAGATTGACAATGAAAGCGGCAACTCTCGAACCGAATACGAATCAAGTCTAAACTCTTCTGTTTTTAACTTCATGCTTACAAAGTGGGTCGATGCTCGGTGAAATGGAGGCGGAATCAATGAATGCTCTTCTCTCGTCGCCATTGGCGATGTTGTTCATCATCCTGGCGATTTTCCTTGTCCCGGCTTGGCGCATTCTGAAACGCACAGGGCACAGCGGATGGTGGTCGCTTATTATTTTCGTTCCGTTCGTAAATCTTGTCGGCGTCTGGTTTCTAGCTTTTGTCAAATGGCCTGCGATTGACGGGAAGAGTTAACGATGTAACTGGTCCGCGTCAGCTTCACGAATCGATACGGGTCGCCGTTCCACTGGGACTTCCAGGTGGAGACTGACGACTACGCCAAAGCTATCGATGAAGCTGTCCTGACATTCTGGAGTGGCCTGACGTTCGAGGAGCGGTGGGACGCGGCGCACACGTTCAATGTCACGGCGCATCCGTACTTCCTGCCTCAACAGTGCTTATCGTGAATGTCGATTCAATCTCCAATAGTGAAAGAACTGAGGATTGATTTACTTAAAAACGGTTATTCCCGCTACTGAGTCCCGGCCAATTTCAATGGACTTTTCGTTAGGTTCCAGTGAGCGAACCACATAAGACCTGTCGGTTGTTAAGAGCAGTTCGTTCTTCTGCTACTGCCGACGACATAATATTGAATCGCAATTCGCTCTTCGTTAATCCGGTTACTGACCGGAGCGGAAAATGTCACCTCGCTTTTCCCGCGCCGACCAGAAAAGATACAGCAGCAACATGTATAATCTCAGCTAAATGTTAAGCCCTCATACCGCACTTGGATTCGTTGGGCCTCAAACATCACCGCCTCCGAAAAGATGGGAAACCGTTGCTTTGGTGATTACCGCGCTCGCCACCGTTTTCTCGGTGGTTACTCAAGGGAAAGAGAAGCCCGGGTATGCGGCGATTCTGGTCGCTGTCGCGCTGCTGGCTGCGGTATCTGTCTTCTACGCACCTGTTATGGCATTCGGGCGCAAGAGTATACAGCGGACTCGTCGCAACCGGGCCGCGCACAAACTATGGCCCGACTTCAGGCTATTGGAAAAGCGGTTCACACACTTCCTCAACAAAGATGACCCAGGGAATCTACGTAACATACTTTCCGAGGTTTGTAATCGGAATCCAGATGACCTAATCAAGCTGTGTCCACCTGACTATCTCAACGACTTTTGTCCTCCCCTCACAACGCGGCACGCGGAAATGAATCATGGTCGCGAAAGGGATTTATTCCTTGCCATGTCCGAATTCCGAATGATGGTGGCCTCCTACAACGAAGATTACGTGCTAGGGCCCCTAAAGCGGGTAAGGAGCGGTCAACTCCTAGCGGAATTTCCCGCGCACAGCAAGCAACACTATCAGGAAAGAATCGAGGATTTTCGAGAGCGGTGGGCGGGATTTCTTGACAACTGCAAGGAATTCTTGGAAAAGGCCAACAGCGACCTTGACTACGAGCCGTACCATGAGGCGATTAGCACCTGCTTTGAGCGCCCGAAGAAATTTTCGCTCTGAGAAAATTGCTGTGAGGCACCACAACACGAACATCAAATCTCAATGGCTTGTTTCGGGAAAACCTCTGCGAGGCTGTGTTTGCTTCGACTATGGTGGCGACCATGATTTTATCCTCGAAAGACGCTGCAAATCTATTGAGTAAATGGAAAGCAGACCATACCCCGGTCGTGGTCGCGGTTTCCCTCGAAGGACTCGTGGCATTTCGTTTCAAAGGTTTTATATCGGAAGTATCTTGGCCGAAGATGCGAGTTGCAGACGGGGATACCAGCATTGACGTGGATTTTACAGCGGCGACAGCATTTGAACATTGGGAGTCACGCGAAGCCCGTCCTGACATACGTTTCTTGGTGGAGACCGGATTCATTTCCTTATTGCGAATTGACGTACCGCAAGGCCAACTTTTCTTTGCCGACGTGCGGCCCAAAGACACGGCCAACTGATTGGCTATCGAGAAGCCCGGCTCTTGAGAGCGGCGTCATCCATCGCCCGACACAGCGCCTTCCACTCTGCTTCCGAACACGTCTTCGTGACGGTGGCGATAATTTCCTGCTCTCCGTCCTCGTCGCCCATGCGCCGAATGTTTCCTGACGGGTCGCACCAATAACCTTTTGGATCAACGTAGTCTTTGGAAGCCATTCAATTCTCCTAATCAGCTAATTAGATGATGGACTCACGCAGTCAGGAACTTGCAAATCCCTGCAAATCCCCATGTTAGAATCCGGGCAAGTGAGGAGGTGCTTATGGGTCTTGCCGAGGATTTGAAAGCACTGCAAGAACTACGCGACAAAGGGGAACTGTCCGAGTCGGCCTATACAGCGGCAAGGGATGCTGCCATAGGAAAGCAAGGTCAGCCCGTTACGGCGGCTAAAGCAAAGCCACTACTCAGCAAACCTACAAAGATATTTCTTGCGGTTGTCATTCTACTCGTGGGTCTTGGCGTCTTCCTGAACATTTACGATAAAGCGAGCAGCAGCCAAAGCACTAACCTGTTTCATCAGCCGCTTACGATTACGGACGAAATTGAGAACGTCCCTGCTGCGTCGTGGAAGGCACTCAATTACAACTTTCCATCAGGCGGGACACTGGACATCACCGCTCGCGTTGTGAACGGCAATCCTATTGATATTGTCCTGACGCCCGCCGACCAAATGGACGCAATGAAAAAGAACGAGTGGGACAGCGTGAAAACCTACAGCGATTTCAACGCGACCAAGACCAGAGAATATCACCGTACAGCACAGTTGGGTTCGGGCAGCTACTATCTGGTATTTCGTGACACTTCGCTTGGAATCTTTTCCGCTCATGCCACAGATGTTTCTGTGAAAACGATATTGACGCCTTAGTCGTAGCTCGGGGTGAAGCCAATGCACAAGAAACTTCGATTAATTGCGCTCGTTGCATCAATAATCTTGTTTGCGTTAGCTGCGGAGGCAGGGGAACCGCCAGCGGGATTCAGAACTTTCAAATGGGGATCGCATCCGCGCAGCGGTCTTAAAAAGATCACCGATACTGGCGACGGTTTGACGATGTATATTCCGACCGCAGCAGCGAAACTTCCTTTATTCGATCTTCCAATCGCCGAGGAAGACTATTCGTTTTCAAAAGGAAAATTCTACAGCGGCGATGCTTACCTCGACGGCGAAGCCAACCTCCAAAAGATGAAGGCTGCTTTGACAAAGGCTTTCGGTACTCCATCTTTTGTAAATGAGAGTCTCAGAGTGTGGAAATGGAAGTGGCCCAAGAGCAGTGTCGAAGTTCATCTGTCGTATCAAGTGAAGTTCGCTCGAACGACCGTTACTTTCGTGAATTCGGCGATATAAGGGCGATGAAAACACTTTGCGCAGGTTGCTTTCTACTTTTCCTCGCGCTCGCGAAACCTTGCTCCGCTCAGATTTGCATGCCGGGGGCGGAGATCGCACCCGACAGCGGCTATTCGTACATTCGCGAAGAGGTTAAGGCGCTTCAATGGATTCGCCGCGCACTGGACGAAACAGACAAGATAGCCGCGCCATTTATATCTCCGGACGACCCGCAGCGACTTCATAAAACCGTGGAACTCTACACTGTGTTTGGCAACGCGTCCGATGATTACACCTGTGCGGAGTCTCTCCTGAAATCGTTCAAAGACAGCAAAAATGAAGCGATTCACGGGAGCGTCGATGCGCTCTTGACGGCGATTGGGATGACCAAGCAGATTAATGCGGATTTGATCGGCATGATGGAGGCGCTCAACAAAGCAACAAAGCCGGAAGACATCGACCAGACCGCTATCGGTAAAACATTCGCGAACATAAAAGGTGCCCAAAAAGACGTAAGGCAGATGACGATGATGGCGGTCAAGCTAAGCACCTTTGGGATTCTGGTGATGACAGGAGAGGGAGACAACACACATCCCGTTGCTTTTAGCATCACAGCAAAGGAGCATGCAAAACTACACGCTGAAGTTCAGGAGCTTGTCAAAGCGAAAGGCCAGTCTGGAACCTACGTGGATGTCTGCGCAGACGTTCTCTTGGCGACTCTCAACCGAAACTTGCCGTTGGCTGACACAAATCAGAAGTCGTGAATCCACAATGACAACTGAACTGCTGCTTGGCTGGATAGGTCTCCTAGCTGCTCTCATCGCGGTAGGTGTCAGCATTTACGCGATTCTAGATGTCAGAAGAGAGGTAAAGAAGCTCATTCGCATCGAACGCAATCGAGCATACGCAAGGATTCTAAACGACATGGCGTGGTTGTTTATTACTCCCACAGAGCGAGCACACTCGAAGGAGATAGCCAAGGGGCTTGAAGAGTTCTCTATGTTTGCAAAAATCCTGAATCCCGAAAGGACTCCCGACATTTCGACTAACACCGTGAACAACGAGGCTCTTGCAATGGCAGATCGACTGGTCACAAACGGTTATGCCAGATGGAACGATGGTTGGGACATTGAGAAAGTGAAAGTCGAACTCCAAAGTTGGCAGACGGCCAAGAATGAAGTGCGGCTGGCGAATATTCTCGGCAAAGAACAGAAGGCAAAATCGTTGTTTTGACTTGGGTCCGTTCAGGCGTACTATCCTGAGCGCCCGTTTCCTCTTCACCCCTGGAGAGGATCATGCAGAAATCAGTTTTGCTTCGCGCACTACAGCAGGAAATTCTCCGGCATGACTTTTCCTATTTTGTAGATGAACCGCCATCAATCGCGCAGGGCGGGAGAGGTGTGGTCGTGCCTGGCTGTCCCGCTTGTGCGAAGCGAATCAACACGATGAGCCGGTTCTTACATCTTGCAGACGATGTGCTCCCTGCGTTGATTGAGAGAATGTCCGTGGAGAACTTATCAGCCGACTATAACATCTAAACGACGCCCAGGACGCGAGAGGATAGGGATGAACGACAGCACAAAAAGGTGGTCAAAACATGGCTAACGACAAATCGGGGACCGCAGCAGCTCCTGCGCCAAAAGGTGACCCAACCGGGAAGTACACCCTGAACGGGTGGGGGCAGACCGAAGCCGACTTCGCCTTCTTCGATCTCGCGCAGGACAAGG
>WNFJ01392568.1_pt1 | contig 10621 bp, 4 predicted proteins | sample 5400461 | NCBI WGS metagenome assembly WNFJ01 (sample SAMN13153349, study PRJNA577476) | soil metagenome | isolation source: 115 cm saprolite on Douglas fir-dominated hillslope | place: USA:California | collected 2013-09-17
CGCCTGTTCTCGCAGGTGCGTGCGTGTCTCTGCCACCCCGCGCGCATACTCGGCCCGTTCGACGGGGTCCATCTCCGTCGTGGCGTCCAACCGCTCCTCTGTCGCAGCGAAGAGTTGCGCCGCCTGCCAGTACCGGCCGCGCGCAAGGGAGACATGCGCTAATCCCAGCAGCGCTTTGCCTGCGGCTTGCTGCTCATCGAACACCCGAGCGAGCGAGAGACTGTCCTGGTAGTGAGCGAGGGCGGATTCATCGTCGCCTCGCTGCCGTGCGATGTCTCCCAGGCGCGCGAAGACGCGACTTACATTGGCCTGGTCGCCCGTTTCCTGGGCGAGCGCGAGACTCTGCTGATAGCGCTCCTGCGCCTCCTTTTCGTCACCCAGGCGCAGCGCTACCTCTCCTAACGTGAACAGCGCATCGAACAGGTGCGCTTTATCCCCGACCTGCCGGGTAATGGTCAGCGTCTCCTGAGCCAGGGCCGCAGCTCGTCCATACTCCCCTTGAGCCAGCGCGATTGCCGCCAATAGCTGGCGGGAGCTGGATAAGGCCCAGTTATGCTTTATCTGCCGGGCCATAGTCGCGCTCTCTTCTAAGAATGCGCGTGCGGCCTGGGCATCACCCCGTTTCCACGCGATGCGTGCCGCACTGTCCAGCACCCACCCCTGCAACCATCTGTCTCCTCCCTCCCGGCATAGGCGCATGCTCTGCTTCAGGAGGTGAGCAGCGGCAGCTGGATTGCGCTGATAGGCACGCACCATGGCAAGGAACAGCAGTGCCTGTGCTAATCCTAAGCTAGCATTGCGCTCCTGGTAGAGGGCCTCACTTTCTTCGAGTAATGCAGCTGCGACGGTATAGTTCCCTTCGCGGAAAGCGCACGCGCCTGCGCCACAGAGAGCTCTCGCTCGTGCTTCCGTACGCACACCCCCATGTGGGAGCCCTAGCGCTCGTTCCAGGACATTCCGTCCCTCGCGGAAGAAACCCTGCATGTACCAGAACACCCGCAAGGCGCCGCTCAACTGAATTGCCAATTCCGCTTCCCGCTGCTGGATGAGGAAGCCGAGCGCGGCCCGCAGATTCTCCTGTTCGCGCTGGAGCCGTCCCCGCCACAGACCCTGCTGTCCGCCTAGCAGATGAGACGCGGCTTCCTCCGCGAACGTGAGGAAATAGAGCGCATGTGCGCGTTGTGCGGCCTCTGCCTCTCCCTTCTGTTGGAGACACTCCCAGCCATATTCACGGATCGTCTCGAGCATGGTCAGCCGGGGTTCGCCTCCCTCCACTTCTGTTTGCTGTACCAGGCTCTTGTCGATGAGGGAACCCACCATAGCCAGGATCGCGAACGGTGCCTCATGGGTTCCTGGGTCTTCGTCCCCCGGCAGTCGTATACACACTGCTTCTGCTGCTTGCAACTGGCATCCCCCAACGAAGACTGAGAGTCGGCGGAAAAGCCTTTGCTCCTCTACGTTCAGCAGATCATAACTCCAGTCCAGGGTGTTGCGCAGGGCCTGCTGCCGTGCTGGCACATCCAGGGCGGGGCTTGTTAAGAGCGCCAGGCGCTGGGAAAGCCGGTCCAGCAACGCCTGGGGAGGCAACAGCTTGCTGCGTGCGGCTGCCAGTTCAAGCGCCAGTGGCAAGCCATCCAGGCGCAGGCAGATTTCTGCCACGGCGCGAGCATTGGTTGAGGTGAGGGAGAAACCGGACACGCGGGTTTGGACCCGCTGGAAGAAAAGCGTCACGGCGGCGCACTGCGAGAGGGCTTGCAGATCGTCAAGCCGCTGACGGTCTGGCAGTGTCAAAGGCATCACAGGATACTCGTGTTCCCCCTGTACATGTAGCACAGCACGGCTGGTCACCAGCAGAGTGAGGCGTGGACAGGCCTGCAACAGGTCAATGAGTTGAGAGGCGGCTTCGAGGAGCTGCTCGAAATTGTCCAGTAGCGCCAGCATGTGCTTTTCATGTAGAGCCAGGGATAGGAGTTCAAGAGGCGCTGCCGCTCTCCCAGCACGCAGCCCCAGAAACTCCGCGAGCGTGTAGAGGACCAGTTCAGGATCACGGAGAGCGGCAAGCGGAACGAACAAGGCCCCATTGGCAAACGTCTCGTGGAGGAACGCTGCGACCTCCAGGGCCACGCGGGTTTTGCCAACGTCTCCCGTCCCGGTGAGCGTGACCAATCGTACCTCTGGACGCGAGAGGAGCGCACAGACTGCAGCGACGTCCTGCTCACGGCCAACCAGGGGAGTAAGCGGTGCAGGGAGATGATACCCGGGATGAGCTGTGCGCTCACCCGGCAACGGTTGTGGAAAGATGACAACATTGTCCTGCATAGCTGGCCCCTCGTTTTCAGAATCCCTTTCCCTGGTACCTACCTGCATTTTTTCATGATCAGAAGTATATCACAGGTTGAGATTCTGATACTAATATGGTGGCAGTTAGGAATGCTGGGATGATCATCCTGTCCAAGGGCTTAGGTAAATAATAAATAGAATGTGGGTTCAAAGGGCACATGATAGGACACATTTACAACCCCATATAATGAACTTTAAAAGTGGTGTAGCTGAAGCGGCCTGTAGGGCCGATGCAGGCTGCAATAGACGGCGATTGGGAAAACACACGTGTGTTTTCCCAATCGCTTTCATTCTGCTTCAGAAGCGGCGCGGGGCAAATATATGTGTCATTTCCCTCTATTATTTATAACCTGGGTAATCAAGGTTTCACTTCAGTCATCTTGCCATCCTCGTGTCGGAGTGGGAACGCCTTTTTCACTTGGAATTCGATGCAGTGATCGATATGAATCCATATTGTATGATGAAACGTAGCGCGATTAAGAGTCATACACGCGCTACTGCGCCATGCGCTCGAACACCGCGATAGCCTCGGCCTCCGTCTCCGGCTTGAGCACGTTGTTCTCTGCGAAATCCTGCGCCTGCGGATAGCCGCTCGCTCTGATACGTGCTGCTGCGTCCTGTAGATCGTAGCGCGTGCGCCGCAGCATGATCTCTGGCCCAAGCAGCAGCCAGTACGCTCCCGCATCCCCGTAGGGCATGCCGACGCTGCCCGCGTTCACGATGCGTATGCCATCAACAATGCGGTCGAACTGCATATGCGTGTGCCCACAGACAACGACACGCTGCCTGACGCCGACCAGCATAGCGCGCAGGCGCTCCTCTGGCGTCGCCGCAGTAATCATCTCCTCGTCGCTGCGCGGCGAGCCGTGGCAGAAGAGCACCTCGCCCAGCCTATCAACGCTGAAAGCTGCCTGTTCCGGCAGTTGAGCCAGAAAATCCCGCTGGTTGCGCTCCAGTTGCTTTGCTGTCCAGCGCATCCGCGCGCTCACCTCTTCTGACATGCCTGGACGGGGCGGCAGGCCGTCGAACGCTGCGACCACCTCCCGTTCGCAATTACCCCGAATATAGTGTATTTTATCCCCAAGCGCCAGCAGCCGCTCCAGCGCGGCGCGCGGCATGGGACCAGGGACGATATCTCCTCCCACCAGGATCAGGTCAGGATGTTCCTGCTCAACTTCTTTCAGGACAGCATCTAAGGCGGGCAGATTGCCGTGGATATCATAGAGAGCTACCATCTTCATTGGGAAGTACCTTTCTCTCGCTTACAGAGTTGCTGGCTTTTTCCCTCAAAACATACCAGATTTCAGGAGCGTCAGGAAGGGAAAAACTATGCTTGTAGCATATCGAACCAGCAAAATATAACGCATTTTTGCGGGTACCTGGTAACTTTCTCGCGAACATGAGGTAGAAGGGAATATGCGTGTTAGATTTCATCCGAAACGAGCGACAAATAAGTAGTGAATAGTTGAATACCTCCTCTCTTCAGGGAGCATTATCGGTGATTCAGAATACAGATAGATCTAAAAGTTTTGAAACGATCTTGTCGCTTGAACGCACACGGCTGGTGCGGTTGTGCGCCAGGTTCACAGGCGATAGTAATGTCGCCGAAGACCTGGCACAGGAGGCCCTACTTGAAGCATGGCGGCATTTTGATGCCCTGCGCGACCAGGAGCGTATTCCGCAATGGCTCTCCGGTATCGCTCATAATGTTTGTCTTCGTTGGATACGCAAACAGAGACGGAACCTTCTCCGGTCTGCGGAACCGCTTCTCATCGATGAAGATGTTGGACAGGCACAACTTGAAGTGAGTGTAGAAGATGACTTCGATGTCGAGGCCGAACTTGAACGTAAAGAACTCATCGAGCTTCTGGACAGAGCACTTGCGCTGCTGACTCCACAGGCTCGAACACTGCTGATTGCGAGATACATCGAGGAGACTCCACTGGCAGAGGTCGCGGCGCAACTGGGCATGAATACCGGCGCGGTCAGCATGCGACTGCAGCGTGGCAAAATAGCTCTACGCCGCGTCCTCACGACCGAGCTCCGGCATGAACTGGCCCCATATCGGATGGGCACGACTGACACATCAGGCTGGGAAGAGACGCCCCTCTGGTGCATGTCCTGCGGCCAACACCGCATCATCGGGCGATTCCGACAACATGAAAACGAGCTGTGGCTCAAATGCCCAGTCTGCTGTCCCGAACCGGATCATTTTTTTGTCCATACTCACTCACCCTCTCTCCTGAGCGGGGTGAAAGGGTATCGACGGGCATTTTCCAGGATTGCGAGTTGGGTCGATAACTTCTTCCTCCTAAACCTTGCCGCTGCGAGGGTGACATGTTACTGTGGTCACACTCTGCCGCTGGAGATAGCTCGACCGGGAGAGGCACCATTGCTTCCCTACAGCCAGAACAGTCTCTACTGCCAATGCGAGGTTTGCGGTTTCAGTGATTCGGAGTCCCTGGAAAGCCTGGTCTTCGCCTTACCGGAGGTCCAGCGGTTTTACCGGCAGCATCCCCGTATACGCCTTTTGCCCAACTACGCAGTGGAAGTGGATCGGCGAGCCGCCATTGTCACGCGCTTTGAAAGCATCACAAACCAGGAGAGGATTGCCGTGGTTTCGGCAGCCAATACTTTTGAAGCGCTCCAGCATCATGGGATTGGCGTATAAAGTCCAGGGCGATACTCCCTCTTATCAGCTTGTCTCAACATGTTTGACTGATGACCGGAATAGAGTATGTCAAAAATAGCTATTGGAGCCAACAAACAAGAAAGCAAAGAAAAGCACTATGGCAAAACCACTTTCCGACAGAGAAGAAGCCTCTCATAGCTCAACCGTTAGTGAGCGTTCATCTTTTATAAAACAACCACGATGGTTGCCTCGCCTATTGCAACTCCTGCTCTCCCTGATCGTCGCGGCAGGGGTTTTGTATGTCGCTGCCGATGGTGTAGGGCCGCTGCCTCCACTCGGATCAACACTGAATGTAGGAACAGGCGTCTGGACAGCCGCCAGCGCCGCCAGGCCGGTACAGAACGAGACGCTGCATTTTCCGAGTCTGCACGCGCCAGTCACGGTGATTTTTGAGGCAAATGGCACACCGCATATCATGGCCTCGACGGATGATGATCTTTTCTGGACGATTGGCTACCTGCAGGCGCGCTTCCGCCTGACCCAGATGGACCTGATACGTCGTCAGGGCGAGGGGCGACTGTCCGAAATACTCGGGCCGCAGGCGCTTTCATCCGACGAGTTCCAGGTAATGTTGGGCCTGGACCGCGCGGCGCGGCTCGACTGGCAGGCGCTCCCTGCGAGCATTCACGAGGTGCTGACGACCTACACACAGGACGTGAACACGCTCATACAGGAGGAAGAGCAGAACAATTCGCTGCCCTTCCTGTTCAAGCTGCTGAATTACCAGCCCCAACCCTGGACACCTATCGATAGCCTGGTCATACAAGGCGAACTCACACAGATCGGTGCATTCTCAACTATGCCGCTCGACTATGCGCTAATGGTGAAAGCGTTGGGCTATCAACGCACCATGCAATGGTTCCCGGTGCTGCCGCCCGACACACAGCATCCCTACGACACGGGTCCGTATCAGCAATCGACCAGCCTGAGACCACTACCCTCGCAACTGACCCTAAGCCAGGAAGCGATGCAAACGATCGCCAGCTTGGATCAACAGATCAGAGTGCTGCCCAACGCGATGCGCGACGGCTCGGACAGCAACAACTGGGCGGTCAACGGACTCAAAACAGCCTCGGGCAAGGCGTTGATGGCGGGCGATCCGCACCTGCAGTTGACCTTGCCATCTATCTGGTACCAGTTAGATGCCAGCTCGCCGGGCTACTCCTTCAGCGGCGCAAGCATTCCCGGCTTCCCGGTAATCCCCATCGGGCGCAACCAACACATCTCCTGGAGCCTGACCGACGTGCAGAACCAATCAACGTTCTTCTATGTCGAGCAAACCGATCGCGCACATCCCCATCAGTATTACTGGAACGGCGGCTGGCGGCAGATGCAGCATCTCACCTACACCATCCCCGTCAAGGGCCAGCCTTCTGTGCGCCAGGAGGTCTACCTGACAGTGCATGGACCCATCTTTCCAGCGGACCAGGGCATCGCAGGCGAGACGATCTCAGTAGACTGGATGGGCGCGCTGCCCTCGACGGATGGCGAGGCGTTATTGGAGGTACTCAAGGCCACGAGCTTCAACCAGTTCCGGTCGGCACTGAGCCTGTGGACGGCCCCCACACAGAATTTTGTCTATGCCGACGACCAGGGGAATATCGGCATGATCTCGCCTGGTTACTATCCGGTCGTTAAATCTGGTGCACCCTGGCTTCCCCTGCCAGGAACCGGTGAATCAGATATTATAGGCAGCATCCCATATAATGCCGTACCCCAGGTCTACGACCCGCCCGACCACCTGGTCTTCAGCGCCAACCAGCGGCCGGTTGGCAACAACTACCCGTACTATATCGGCACGACCTGGAACTACTTCGATGATGGCTACCGGGCCGACGAGATCTATGCCGAACTTACCAGCAAGCAGCAACTGACGGCGCAGGATATAGAGTACATGCAGAACAGCACGCACGACGACCTGGCGGGCTTGATCGTGCCGAAGCTCCTCAAGACCCTGCAAATGGCCTCGCTCAGCGGCAATGAGCAGCAGGCGGAGGCGCTTTTACAAAGCTGGAATGAGAACATGGACGTCACCTCGCCGACAGCCTCGATCTGGTGGACCTTCTGGACGCACTACCTGGCGGATACGTTCGAGCCATGGTGGAATGCTTATCACGTCCCGGTTGCAGCCCATCCTGACCTGGCGGTTCAACCTGGCCAGACCTCGCTGGACGAAGATTTAGAGGCATGGACCCTTCATGATCCGTACAACGCGACGTTCTCATTGCCCAACGGCACCAAACGGGATGCGAGTGTAGTGATGCTCCAGGCATTTCACGAGAGCATCCGTGAACTCATCAAGACATTGGGGAACGATCCCGTGCAGTGGCAGTGGGGCAAGCTACACACGCGCGAAATCACCTCATTGCTGGGAGCCAAGGTGTTGAGCTACGGCCCGCGAGCCAGTGGCGGAGATGATTCGACGCTGAACGCAGCAGGAGGTGGCTTGATGAGCTTAACCGATCCAATACTCATGCCCGCTGTACACGGGCCGAGTTGGCGCATGATTGTGGACTGGAGCAGCGGACAGGCTGAAGGCGTCTATCCTGGCGGGCAGGACGAGAATCCAGCCTCACCCTGGTATGAGAACGAAATTGCTGCCTGGTGGAATGGACACTACTACCCAATGATCAATGGCCCCGCCGCTCAAAAACAGCCAGGCAGTGTGACCTGGACGCTGAACAACTAGGAGGAAATGACGTGCGCAAACTCGGTTTCTACATACTGATAGGGATGATCGGGCTGGTGCTTGCCTGGCTCAGCGGACAGGCAGGCTGGTGGTGGATGACAGCCATCGTAGGATTGCTGATCGGAATGCTGCTACGCCCCACATGGCCCGCCATACTAGTCTCGCTCGCCGCAGGTGGACTCGGTTGGGGCTTACCGTTAGCCCTCCTCGCGCTTAATGCACCCGTGGGACGAATCGCGGCGGCGGTTGAGGCCGCCATTGGGCTAACGGCGACCGGTGGGACGATCATCATCCTGCTCACTGTCGTGTTGGGCTGTGTGTTGAGCATAGCAGGCACCTGGGTAGCTATCGCGGCCAGAAGAGTGCCCGCGATAGCTTAAAGAAAACCGCCTCTTTGGCCCTCTGCTAGCAGTAAGAAGGGAGAATGTATGCCTGGTGGTAAATGCCCTGGAATGTGAGCAGGTTTTGCCCTCAAACATGAGCACTTGCCCTCAATCTTGAGCACTGGTACAAGCTTTCCTGGGCAAATCGCCCCACATCTCGCTTCATCCATACATATGCTGTCAATTGGTCGCTTGTGAGATGCTCGACTCCAGTGCCTTTTGACTCCAGAAAAGGCTCATGGATCTCTTTTCGTTTTTCCTGTCTGATGTGGTTCCCCGCAACGCTCATGAGAAGCTGGAGTCCATGCCCGTCGAGGATGGCTGGGGAGCCTGAAGAAAAGCAGAGGGATGAGTCATCACACGCTTTCGTCTCTGTGGTGAGACACCGGGATCACTCAAGGAAACAGTTTCTTCGTTCGCCCCACATGTGCTATGATGGAGGCAGAGACAACAGGGGGGCTGGGCCCATTTGGCCGTGTCCCAGACCCCCAGACAGGCGTTCACCCACGCAGCGGGCACACCTGACAGTCACCAGTATACCGGATGGGTCCTGGGGAAGTCAGCCTCCATCAGGTGACGTGTCGCTTCACATCACTGCATAAAATTTCGCTCCGCTGGGTCACGCAGGAGGGAGATCATTCGTGAAGAGATACTCGTACAGAGAGCGAGACTATGCCTTCGGTCAACTGATGCTGACGCTGCGCACCGCCATCGGCCTGACCCAGGCTGGCCTGGCCGAGCGGCTTGGCGCCTCCCGGCGCGCGGTGGCGGAATGGGAGGGAGGCCTCAGCTACCCCAAAGCTGAACGCCTCAAACAGTTCATTACCCTGGGGGTGCGTGCCTCAGCCTTTCCCGCCGGGCGCGAGGCCGAGGAGATCCGCGCGCTCTGGAAAGCGGCACACCAGAAAGTGCTTTTGGATGAGTCCTGGCTCGCGGCGCTACTCGGTCGGCCGCGTCCTGCGCTTACCCTCCTGCCACCTGTGCCGTTCGAGGAACCCCAACGAGGCGAGGAGATCTCCGCGGCTCAGCCTCCGGCAGGGCGACGAGTGGATTGGGGCGAGGCGCTGGCGGTGCCGAGCTTTTATGACCGTGAGCGAGAGGTGGCTCAGTTGACCGCGTGGGTGACGCAGGAGCGCTGCTGGGTGGTAAGCGTGCTGGGCCTGGGCGGCATCGGCAAGTCGGCACTCGCGGTGAGCCTGATGCACCAGGTGGCCCCGCACTTCGAGGTGGTCGTCTTTCGGTCGCTACGCGATGCCCCCGAATGTTCCGCCCTCCTGGAGGACTGCCTGCAGGTGCTCGCCCCCCAACCACTGCGGGAAGTACCGACCAGCCTGGAACGACGCCTGGGCCTGCTGCTGGAATACTTGCGCACAGAACGTGTGCTACTGGTGCTGGATAACCTGGAAGTGCTGCTGGAGGAAGGGGAGGGCATGGGTCGTATGCGTGCGGGTTACGAAGACTACGGGCGGCTGCTACGCCAGGTGGCCCAGACCGCGCACCAGAGTTGCCTGCTGCTGACCAGCCGGGAGAAACCGCGCGAGCTGGTGGCCCTGGAAGGCAGTCGGACGCCCGTGCGCTCCTTGCGCTTGGCAGGACTGGATGCTGTGGCTGGTGAGCAGTTGCTGGCCGAGAAGGACGTCGCGGGCAGCACACCAGAACGGGCGCGGCTGATCGAAGCGTACGCGGGCAACCCGCTGGCGCTCAAAATCGTGGCAGAGACCATTGTGGAGCTCTTCGGGGGCGAGATCGCGCCGTTCCTGGAGCAAGGGGAGGTGGTCTTTGGCAGTGTGCGCCAGCTGCTGGACGAGCAATTTGCTCGCCTCTCGGCGGACGAGCAGACGGTGTTGCTGTGGCTGGCCATCCTGCGCGAGCCGGTGAGCATCGAAGAGGTGCTCGCGGCGAAGGCCTCGCCGCTCTCGCGTGCCCAGGTGCTCGATGCCGTCGAGGCGCTGCGCCGCCGCTCGCTGATCGAGCGCGGGCAACGCCGGGGGAGTTTCACGCTGCAATCGGTGGTGCTGGAGTATGCCACGGCCCGCCTCATCGACGAGGCAGCCAGCGAGATCGAAGAGGGCAGGCTCTCGCGGCTGATCGAGCATGGGTTGGAACTGGCCATCTCCAAAGAATACGTGCGGCAGACCCAACAGCGCCTGCTGGTGGCCCCGCTGCTGGTACAGCTGCGCAGCCGATACCACGGACGAGGTGAGGTGGAGAGCCACCTGCTCGCCTTGCTCTCCCGGTTGCGTGAGCGCGCCGACTACGCCCAGGGCTATGGCCCGGCTAACGTGCTGGCCTTGCTGCGCGAGGTGCGCGGGCACCTGCGTGGCCTCGATCTGTCGCGGCTGGTCTTGCGCGGCGTGTATCTGCAAGGCGTCGAGATGCAAGATGCCAATCTCTCCGGGGCAAGGCTCGAGGAGAGTATCTTGACCGAGGCCTTTGATGCCATCTGGGCGGTCGCCATCAGCCAGAGCGGGCAGTACTGGGCCGCCGCTGGTCGGCGTGGGGAAGTGCGGCTGTGGC
>WNFJ01423478.1_pt1 | contig 10621 bp, 11 predicted proteins | sample 5400461 | NCBI WGS metagenome assembly WNFJ01 (sample SAMN13153349, study PRJNA577476) | soil metagenome | isolation source: 115 cm saprolite on Douglas fir-dominated hillslope | place: USA:California | collected 2013-09-17
CTGTCGCCGGTCTACCATTTGGACAAAGTGACCACGCCAATGCTGCTCGCTGTTGGAGACGAAGACGTGCATTCCCTACTCCTGAGTCTTGAAATGTACCACGGCTTACGCTACCTGGGCCGGGATGTGACGTTGCTGCGATATCCGAAGCAAGGGCACGGATTCGAAGGAGCGGCGCTCGAAGACTACTGGCAGCGAGTTAATGTTTTCTTTGACTCCTACCTGAGACCTTGAGGAGCGAGCGGCTATTGACGATGGAAGGTTCTGAACCACATCCAACAGTCGGCACGACGGAAATTGTCCCGAGCATAGTTGAAAGTGGCGGCACTCGGAGGACTGCACGTTACGCGACCTGGGACTGCTGAGTCAACGACGGATTCAGTTTGCGATGCACGTTTGCCAGTTCGCGGAACCCTTTCACCTTGCGGAATTTTCTTTCTGCTTCCAGCAATCCGGTGGCGGTCCAGCGCAGTGGCTGATCGCCGCCGTGCCAGCGCTTGACGTTGCGCGCCACTCGCTCGACGGTGGAGAGGCACGACTCGATGGGGTTGGTGGTTGCCAGGCTGCGCCGCAGCAGTTCTCCCACGCCCAGCCGATGCACGGTGAGTGTTTCCTCCAGCCCTTCTTCGAGACTTCGCGCCGCGCTCGGATTGACGCGTTCCAGTTGCCGGAAGATTTTCTCCAGCTCGGCTTTGGCTTCCGCGTAGCCGGTCATCGCGTAAGCGTTGCGGATTCTGCGGTCGTAATCGCCCTGGGCGTTTTTCGGCAGATATTCATTGACGTTGCGCCGCTTGTGCAACTGGCAGCGCTGCACTTCGGCGCGTGCGCCGAACACCCGCTCGATCGCGGCGCGCAGTGCCTTGGCTCCGTCGATCACGAACAAGTAGCGCCGCTCCGTGCTCAGCCCGCGCGCCACCAGGTCTTCCAGCAGATCCTTCACCACCGCGGTGTTTTCTGTGGCTCCTTGCCACAGTCCCAGCACGTGCTTCTTCCCAGTGGATTCGATGCCCAGCGCCACCACCAGCACCTGCTTGCCGAGATGAATCCCGTCGATCAGGATGGCCACCAGATCCAGACCGTGCAGTTTTTTCTCGCACAGTTTTTTCAACTGCGCCGCGCTGGCCTGCACGAACTGGCGGCTCACGCTGGATTTCTCGATCCCGTAGCCCTCCAGCACGCTGGCCACCGCACGGCGATAGTTCCGCGAAGTCAGTCCCGCAACGATGCCTTCCCGCACCGCTCGCTGCCGTCGCCCGTCGTCTTGCAGCCGCGCGTAACTCGTGAGTGCCACTTCCTGGCCTTCTCGCGTGCGCACCCGCGGTCGCTCGACCGCCACCTTCTGTCCGGAAAACACCACGTAGCCCGGCTGCTGGCCCCAGCGCACACAGTTCGACTCCATGTCGGGCTGATGACGCGGCCCCACGCGCCGCGTCACCTCATCTTCGATCACCGCGCGGATGATCTTCAACCCGGCCAGCCCGGTCAGGTGCTCCACCTCCGGCTGCAACTCCTCCCACACCTCCACCAACGGCAGCGGAACTTGCACCGCCAACTGCTTTGTCCCACCAACTGAAATTTCCGATTGGACTTCTGGGCACTCGTCTGGTATCTGTCAGCCATAGCGGCTCTCCTCTCAAAAAGAGATTGATCATCCCGGACTCTATCCGAGTCCGGGCCGAGAGCCGCTACTTCTTCTTTCAGGTTTCAACCACGCGAGGGACAATTTCGCACGACGTGGCGGGTGGATTTCGTCTTCAAAGTGATCGTTGCTGTTATAGGCGGGGTGTGGGCCTATGAGACCTTCTGGCAGCAGAGAGAACAGAACGAACGGTTAACCAAGCTTCAGATAGATGCTCAGTACTCATCGGCGCGGTCGCAGCGGGAGATTGCCGAGACACAAATTGTCGCGGGATTGATTCCTCTTCTGAAGTGTGATGCCCCTAAACAGCAGAGGTCGTTCGCGCTCGAGCTGCTACGGAAGATGGATTCAGGATATGCAGACGCGATAATGCTGTCGGCTGCAGCGTGCCAAAAGTTGACAAAGAATGGAATGGCGAATTCAATTCAAGAGGTCGCAGGGAATCAGTCACGACGTAGCACGCTGGATCACTTGCGCGTTGCGAGGCAATTGCAGGGCGTGGAACTCTTTCGTGATGCGGCACGGGAGTACAGCGAAGCCTATCAAATCGGCACGCGGCTGAAGGTTGATATCGACTTGGAGAAGGCGAGTAAGGGCCTAGCCGCTCTCGAATCCAAGAACTACTACGAAGCTGCGGAATGGTTCCGCCTCGCGTTTCAGAAGGTCTTTACGTCCTGACAAAAGAGGTAAATAGCAATGAGATTTCTGATTGTCATCACAACGATGTTGTTGACCTCGAATTGGGCACAAACTCAAGATGCATCTCCGTGCAGACTCGATATTAAGTCGCCGAAATCCGGCGACACCGTCGAGACGGAAATACAGGTCCAGGGCTTCAGTAGTCTACCTCCAGGATCCTATCTATGGATTTTAGCTCATAGAAAAGGTATCTCCCAATGGTGGCCCCAGGGCGGTGGAGCCGCACGAATTCAGAACGGAGATTTCGATGTATTTGTTACGCTTGGCAACGATAAAGATTCTGGCCGCACCTTCGAGATTATGGGGATCGTATTGGATAAGGCTGGGAACGCACAGGTGGAGAAATGGGTTTCGGATAGCGACGCCAAACAGAAGTGGGATATCGGTCTGAAGGTGCCGTCGCCCATGCCAGGGTGCGAGGCCCAGGTTCGGACAATCATTGTCAACAGGAAGTAAGTGAAGTACGCTTTCATTTCAAAGTCCTCTCCTGGCCGCTTGCGCGGCCAGGAGAGGATGCCGAACCAATAGCCAAGAAATAAACTTGACTATTGCTGGGCGTTAGTCGTCCAATTCGCAGTCCTGCGCCTGCGTCAGCGGTTGAAACGGCGACACTGATTCAATGCGCTTCGAGTTGCTGCCTTGGATCGTGAGAGTCGCTTCACCCAGTAGTCTAATTTCAGGCTTGCTGTAGTTCATTGTGTTCACCTCCTTCCTTCATGAGAATCAACCACTCCGCTAGCGTGAGTAGTTAAGTTCATAAAATCCTAGCCAAGGTTATGTTCGGCCTGAATACAACTAGGCCCTCAGTTCTACAAAGTCCATACCAGCCTCCCGCAGCGTGGGAGGCTGAGTCGAAATTACACCGCGAGCTTCGGCGTCCCGAAGCCAAAATTCCAGAGATACTGCCCTCAGCAATCGCACAACGTAAGGAGAGGACTGTCCAGTTTTCAGAGCGAGTAAGGCTTCGCGAATCCGATCCTTGTCGACATATCCAAGACGCGAACTGACGGGATCACAGAAAACGCTCTCCACCTTTGCCCAATGCTTTTCCAGACTGATGGAATAACAGCGGTTGGCACTAGCTTTTGTCTTCCGGGCCAATATTTCAGACGGCAGGATGTCTGCAAGCGCGCGTCGCATCAGATGGCGACGTTGGCCTGGGCGCAACAACTGATCACGGGGAATGGTCATGAGAAACTCAACCAGGTTTTGATCGAGATAGGGATAGCGTTTTTCGATAATGGAAGGTCCAGCGTTGGTCATCTGCTGCGAGAGACTAGCAATCGTCTGCACAGCATCCCGATCAGTGGGACGCAAGAACCCCAATCCCAACACCGTCTGCACTTGATGTGCGGACATTCTGTGCTCTTTGGCGAACGTGTGGGTCACCCATGGCTCCACTTTCCCATGGTCTGCCAAGGCTGCGCGCAGGGACAACGGCGCGAGTTGTGTCAAGGTCTGAAAGAACAGATGAATCCAGGGCCGCTTCCTTATGAGCAAGCTCCAAGCAGTGAGCTGTCTTGCCAGTTCCACGAATCGAAGCTGAAGAACGAGATCGGCCATTTGTGCGCGAGGATCCAACCCCTGCCCATTGACGTCATCTCCTCCTCGACCAGAAAGCCCAACCCTATATTCACAGCGCTTCAGGACGCCCTGGACTGCCACTTGGACCTCTGTTCTACCCGTGAAGACGGGACTGGCTACAAATGTCGGATATTCGAAAACCAATGAGTCGCCAGTTGATCTCATATCCGAGTGAAAACCTGCCCTCCCGCGTTTGTCTTCGACCCTTGTTAGATGAGGCAAATCGTCCTCTCCCGGCTCATTCGAGTCATAAAGGGAAAATGTGTCTACCCTCGGTGCCACTGCCCCTTCTTTGCACAGGACGTCATCGGCGATGCACACGATGGAAGATGAATCGAATCCGCCACTAAGATCGGCCAGGACAGAGGAGTCGGTCCGGAGCCTACGACGGACCGACTGACGAAACAAGTGTCGGTATTGCTCTTCATACTCGGCATCTTTTTCATAGCGAGTCTTGAGCTTTGGGTTGAAGACCCAGTACGGGCGAACTGCAGTTTTCGTAAGGCGAATCTGGACAAACTTGCCCGGAGGGACCGAATGAATCTCAGCATACGGAGTGAGATGTGCGTCTGGGTCGGCCGCGAGATAACCAGCGACATATTCATCACAAAGGCTGAAGCGATCACCACACATGGCCAATGCAGCCAGATGGTTGCACCAAAGGATTCTTCTTGCTTCGGGATAATAGTAGAGATGGCGAATTCCAATGTAATCTCTGGCGAGAGTCAGCTGCTGCTCGCGAGGGTCCCAAATCGCGAGTGCCCAGTCTCCGACGAGTTTCGCAAAGCAATCCGTCCCCCACCGGTCGACGGCAGCGGCAACAATGGCGACATCCGTTTGGTCATCTTTCAACACATTAACGAGCTGCTTTATGAGTTCGTCCCGGTTGTCGAGGCGCCCGTCCCACGTCAGGATTTTTCCACTCTCAGAGATGCGAGGTTGCCGTTCGAGTCTAGATTCTGGGGTGGTATGAAAGGGTCGGTATAACATACCTACGGGGCCATTAAAGCAAGTCCACTCACCATCAGGACCATATTCCGAAAGACTCTGGCTAGTCTGGACTAGAAACTCCCGGTCGACTGACTCTCCGTCAAGATTCCACATGCCGGCTTGCACGCTCATGATCAGTTCACCCTAGCAACGTTCCCAAACGCCGTATAACTTCTGTACGTCTCTGCGCTCGTTGATGGCGCGGCCGTTGACTTCGGTCCAGGCGTGTGCCTTGAACGGAAGCCTCTGCGCGCCGATCACCATTTGTCCGGGTACACCGCAACTGCGCAGCAGGCACGTGGTCACAGCCGAGCGCTGTAGGCAAAGCACTTGTTTGGGGTACCAGACGCACGCGTAGTTGACGGCCTTGCAGATTCGATCGACGGCATCCGGCGGTGCCGTTCGGTGAGAGATTTTCCAGCCGCTGACCAACTTGTGCATCCGAGCAAAGTTGTGACCGAATCCCAGTAAATCATAGGTCAGTAGGGCGACGATTGCTTTCCAAGTGAGGAATCGCACGATGTTATCTCCTCTTCATACGTTCACATTCAGCTCGTGACAAATGAAAGCGAGTCTGTCTGTGAGTGCCTCGATGCGTCTTGTTAACGGTTGTACGGAAGCGTGACCCCACGTTGATTTATAATCCAAAACTACTGGGCGACCAGAACTTGTTGCTGCTTGGAGGCGAGCGGCCATTTTGCGGGCATGCATTGGATTACAGCATGTGTCCTCGTCGCCCGAAATGAGCATGACCGATGGATACGGTATTCCATCTTCCACAATGTGGTAGGGTGAGTAAGCCCGCAAGTGAAGGAAGTCATCTTTTATGTCAGCTGTCCCATATTCGTCGACTGAGAGACGTGCAGAATCAAATCGGTGATAGCGCAGCATGTCCAGCAGAGGACCCATGCAAACCGCGACCCGGAAGAGATCCGGCCTCTGCGTAAGAGCCGCACCCACCAGGAGACCAGCATTCGAACCTCCGCCAATGGCGATCTTTTCAGGAGTCGTATAACCCTCTGCGATAAGCCATTCGGCGGCGGCAATGAAATCGTCAAATGCATTTTGACGATTGTGGCGCTTTCCGGCCTTGTGCCATTCTTCCCCGAACTCCCCTCCCCCGCGCACGTTCGCGAACGCAAAGAGAAATCCGTGCTCTATCAGGAACGTGGAATAGGCATTGAATTGCGGAGTGCGGCTGATGCCGAATCCTCCATAAGCACTGAGGAATGTCGGGCGCGGACCAGACAAACCCTCCCCTTGCCTTGCAACCAAGAACATAGGAATTTCGGTGTCATCCCTTGATTTATAGCGAATTTGTTTCACTTCGAAGGAGGATGGGTCAAAGCTTACTGGGCTTACCGTCCATACTTTTTGTTCGCCACTGGGAATGTGGTAAGAGAGGATCGTCGGCGGGTGCTGGAAGGATGAAAAAGTGTAGTGCAGAGTTTCGGTCTCTAGGGGCTGCCACAGCGGATGGGCGCTACCTCGCAACGGGCACGGAACCGTGCCCACTGAACGTCCTGTCCGATCAAAGATTTCAATTCGGCTGGAAGCGCTTTCGACATAGAAGACACAAATGAAGTTCCCGATAAACACGACGTTCTTGATGGGATATGGAGCTTCTGGAACCACATCCACCCAATGTTCACACTCTGGATGAGCGAGGTCGATATTGACGAGGCGAAGATTTGGCGCACTGAGGTCCGTGACTGCAAATAGCAGGTCACGCACAAAAAATGGATCGAAGACTGGCTGCATCTGTTTGAGGATTTTACTTGCTGGATTATTATGAAACGCATCTTGTATGTACAAATCGAATGTCACAACGTCACTCGCCGTGGTGACGAGGTATCCAAGAAGACGACCACCTACGGACCCCAACAATCTGAGGTGAATGTCAGGGTTTTCCCCCGCAAAAAAGACTTCTACGTCTGCATTTGATTTCGTTCCGAATTTGTGGAAGTATGCGGCTCGGTAATGGGGACACGCCTTATCAATGATCTTGTGCGAGTAATAAAAGCCGGTTCCATCCGGTGAAAACTGCAACTGAACGTCGAAACCCCGGGGCAGCCGATCTGACAGGACTTGCTTTCCATCTACATCGAGGAATTCTACACTTTGGGAGGAATCTGCCCCCCTGCCGATGCCATAGGCGAGTAAGTTGCCATCCTTTGAAATGTTCATGATCTTTACGGTGGTCGCGTTGTCCCCACGCCCTTGTGACGGGTTGACAAGAACGGTCTCAGCATCTGAACCCTCCTCCCGCATCATGATGACTGGCTGTTGTTGATAAGGTGAGCGTTTCATATAGAAGTAGCGGTTCCCAACTTTTTTGAGGTCGGAGACGATTTCAACGGCGAGCAGTTCCGCTACACGCCTTCGGATTGTGTCACGGCTAGAAAGGGCATCAAGGTAAGCACGGGTATAGTCGGTCTGCAGTTCCAGCCATTCTCGTGTTCGGGGAGAGTTCTGATCTTCTAACCAGCGATAAGGATCCGTGATAGGAACACCGTGGAGGACATCCGTTACTGGCTCAATGGACGTTGGTGGCGGGGGACTCAGCACGAGCGACATTTGGTAATCTCCGATTCGTTGGAGGGCTGGGCGCTAGGAATTTCTTCAATCTCGTTCGTGATGGTGGAGCAGGGTATCTGGTGAGTCAATCCCAAACAGTACGCTTATTCGGCCAAATGCACGCGGATTCGGCCATGCATTTAATTCAAAGGGGGCACATTCTCCTCAGCGGGTAAGGTTTGAACAGGGGAAAGAAGCCTCAATGACCCGCCGCGACGGCTGGTGTGTTGTGCAGGTGGGCGTAGAGGCCGCCGTTACTAATCAATTGTGGGTGGGTGCCTTGTTCCTCGATTACACCTCGATTCACTACGACAATGCGGTCAACCCAGTTGAGCGAGGAGATCCGGTGCGAGATAAAAACCATTGTCTGGTGCCGAAAATGCTGCGTCAGATTTGTGAGAACCCGTCGCTCAGATGGAGCATCCAGCGCCGAAGTCGATTCGTCCAACAGAAGCAACGAAGGGTTCTGAAGCACAGCCCGTGCCAAGGCAACGCGCTGCCGCTCGCCACCTGACAATGCACTGCCTCTCGGGCCCAGTGGACTGTCCCAAGCCTTGGGTAGGCGGTGAAGTAATTCCTCGAGATCGGCAATTTCGATCGCACGGCACAGGTCTTTCATTGTTGCGGAGGGATTCCCCAGCAACACATTCTCTTTCAGAGTCTTATCGAAGAGGACGGCGTCCTGCATGACGTAGCAGAGTTTTGTTCGAAGACATCCGAGTCGTAATTCTCGAATGTCGATTCCGTCGATATAGACGGCGCCGGAATCAACGTCATACAACCTGGCCATCAGCTTCGCGACGGTACTTTTGCCGCTCCCACTGACGCCGACCAGCCCGACTTTGACACCGGCCTCCAGTTTTAGATCAAAGCCCTGCAGCACGGGCTGCCGATCGGAGTATGAAAACGAGACGCCTCGCATCTCGACATAACCGCGAGTTGGTGAGGGAAGACGGAGCGCGGCGGGCTTTTCCGTCACGCTGGGCGCCATTTCGATCACTTCCAGGATTCTCCGAACGCTCGTGCTCAACCGGTTTAGCCTTGAATAGATCTCTACGGCAGCATGAAGGGGATCAAAGAGTCTCGCCATGTAACTGTAGAAGGCAACGAGGCCACCAATTGTCAAAGCTCCAGCAAACACCTGGTAGCCGCCATAACCCAGGATGGCAATGGTGCCGAGAGCGATCACCGCCATATAGGAGGTGCTGAACAATATCTCGATCAGAGTCCGATAATTGATTGCTCTCAATTTTGCGGAGCCGCGCTCCATGAATGCCTTCGTTTGATCTTGCTCCTGGTGCAACAGCTGGATTTGGACGATGGAGGCTAAATGCTCTTGGAGAAAGCTGCTTTCCATGCTGGACTGATGCTGCGCATCATCCGAGGCTGCGCGCAGGCGGGCTTCGAAGTACCTCCGGAAGACGAAGAAAACGGGCATGAGGGGAAGAACCATGCATGTCAGCCGGAAATCCAATACGAACATGGTCCCGACGACAAAGATTGTGTTGAAAGTAGCCTGGAGGGCATAGGGCACGAGGCTCGATCCCAACTCCGCCACCTGATCAACGTCCTGTTCCATGCGGTAGAGCTTTTGGCCTACAGGCGTTGTTTCGTGGTAGTCCGCGGAGAGGCGGTTCATTTGCTCGAGGATTTCGAGTCGAATGCGGAAAACAAGATTTTGCATTGTGCGGGAATAGACCAAGGCCCCGAGGCCCGAGAAGCCTAACCGAGCAACATAAATTAGGAAAAATCCTGACGCGGCAATAAGCAGCAAGTGGGCGTCTTTACTGGGAAGAATAGTGGGCGTCTTTCCTGGGAAGAATTCGGTCAATCAGCCACTTGATGATTAGGGGGTCCAGCAGAAACATCAGGCTGCTCAAGACGATCATGGAAACGCTGAGCAGATGTGCCTGCAGGAAGGGCCTCACTTGTCGGACAAACCACTGAAACTGGGGATTGAGTCTCAGACCCAAGAGTGCTCCTCCGCTCTTTCGACCAGCCGACATCCAAACTGTAACGACCAGCTGGCGGGGCCAATTTGAAAAGGTGTAGTGTCGCCTGGACACATCCAAGTGGGATCCATCGTTTCTAAGTGCATATGGGCGAAGTGGGCTTCTCCTTCCTCTTATTCCTCTCTGGTGGGAACCTTCCTTGTGACCTCAGATACGCGGTTGTGGATTTTCGTCCCTCTTCGATTATGGTCAGCAAAAAATCCGTAAATTGCCCAAGCTCCAAGGTCCTGACCTCTCGGCCCATAGCGAGCTGAACTACTGGCTCCATGTGGTTCCGGTCAGTAAAAGTCACGGTCATGTCTTGTTCTTTCCAGTGGTAAACCAACAAGGCCTTATCCTTTCCTCCGGAGTCCGCGGAAACACTCAGTTCGACATGACGCAATAACTCAAATTCTCCTGAGCAGCATAAGCGTGTGTGAACCTGCTTGAGGCTGCACCGAGATGGGCCCTAACCCGTTAAGCTGCAGATTCCCTCCGATTCCAGATCCTCCTGAATTCCAACGGGCTCAGACGAAATAGTTCTTTAAAGCTCCTTGTGAATTCGGCAGTTCTGCGATACCCAATTTCCAGGGCGATCACCTTGATGGGTGCCCCCGTGGCCTGCAATCGTCTTGCTGCGAAAGCGAGCCGTTTATTCTTTGCGTATTTTCTGACGCTTATCCCGGTCGAGGTCTTGAACAAGCGTCGTGTTTGACGCACGGATGTAGGCAATCCAATCTCCTTGCAAATCTCCAGCTGAATGACTGTCGATGAAATCTTTTAGCTTCTCCGCGCGCCAATCTACGTTTGTGGAAGGGTTGCATTCTTCGCGAATAACGCGTCTCACGAAGGCATCCGAATTGTCCAAAAGCAGAACAACAGGTCGTTTATATGCGATTGAGCGTGTATCCATGACTGGTATCCTTTCTGGACTAGGCTGCGTTTTAGCGCCAGACGGCATGGGATTTGGCGTTGGCTTCAGTCCGACTGGTCGGTTGTGTACGTCGCGATGAATACCTCTCTAGCGGGCAGCTTCGCCAAACAGCTGCCGTGTAGGTATCGCTAAAGTTCAGGTAAATTGCTCATGAGGGCGATCCCCTCTCCTGCCAAACTTCTTTCAGCTGATTTGTTCTCCATCGAC
>WNFJ01282902.1_pt1 | contig 10620 bp, 10 predicted proteins | sample 5400461 | NCBI WGS metagenome assembly WNFJ01 (sample SAMN13153349, study PRJNA577476) | soil metagenome | isolation source: 115 cm saprolite on Douglas fir-dominated hillslope | place: USA:California | collected 2013-09-17
CGTGGACTGATCAGCCGCAGCCCATCCCGACCGAGCCGTGCTCTGTTTCGTCAGGTTCGCCCGCAGGCAGGCACTCGGCGACTACGTTTTCGCAGCAGCTGGCATAGATCGCTACATCGAAGTACGACATTCGTCGCCTTGGACGGACGCCTTCGGAGTGGCGCTGGACGGGCTTCCTCAACCCAAAAGGCATTACGTGCAGGTCCCCAACTACGACGGCTAATTCTCTTAGAGCCTGTTCGCGCATTTCGATCGATCTACCGCGCAGTCATCCCGCCGTCCATCACGAACTCGCTTCCATTGATAAAGCGCCCATCGACAGATGCAATGAAGGCTATCCCGGCAGCAACCTCATCCGGAGTGCCCATCCTGCCGTCGAGCTGGCGCTCAGACATCGCTCGACGGGCCGCGCCAGGGTCGGGATTGTTTGCCAGGATCTTGCTGATCCACTCACTCTCGACAGTTCCGGGACAAATGACTACGGCTCGAATCCCCGCTGCGGCGTGATCCACTGCCAGGGCTCGCGTCAGACCGATCACTCCTGCCTTGGATGCGCAATAGGCGGCGCGGTCGGCTATTCCTACGAGCCCCGCGACGGACGCGACGTTCACGATGACGCCGCCTCCAGAGCCAAGGAGAATCGGGACCGCCGCGCGACAAACGACGAACGTGCCGGTGAGGTTCACGGAGATGACGCGATCCCATTGTTCCTTCGACGTCCCCAAAACAGTGCCGGCGACGCCGATGCCGGCCACGTTCGCGACCAACCACAACCGAGCCTCGCTCGAGAATGCTTCGAGGGCGGACGCCACAAGCTCTTCGTCTCGCACATCGCCGACGAAGCCGGCAGCCCGTCCCCCCGACGATTGGATGGCGTCAACAGTCCCTTCCACACCACTCGAGCTGAGGTCGAACACCCCGACCCTGTATCCGTCGCGCGCGAGGCGCCGGGCGGTGGCGCGTCCGATGCCCGAGCCGGCGCCTGTTACGAACGCGCCCAGCAGGTGAGCATCACTGTTCAATGAGCGCGCAGCCTGTATGCACCGATGGCGTTCAAGCCGAAGATTTGGGCGGTTTCACCAGAGGAGATTGTCCCGAGCGCTTCCTCGAGACCTCTGACAACGCCCTCGTATGACGTGGCCAGCAAACAGACTGGCCAATCGGAACCGAACATCAGCCGATCCGCACCGAACCATTCGACGACCGACGCGACGAACGGGCGTAGGTCGGCTGGCGTCCATGACGCCCAGTTTGCCTCCGTCACCATTCCAGACAGCTTCGCCGCGACGTTCGGCAGAGCTGCAAGGACAGGCATGCGTTCCCGCCACTCCGGGTCTATCCCTGCGGCGATGCGCGGTTTGGCGATGTGGTCGAGCACGAACTGGAGGTCGGGGAGCACCCGAACCGTCTCGATCGCCGCCGGGAGCTCGCGAGCTCGGACGAGCAAGTCATATGTGAGCCCCCGCTCCATCACGGCGGCAAGCCCACGCCGAACATCCTCCCGACAGAGCCATTCTGGGTCGCCCTCGTCGTGAACCTGATGCCGGATTCCGACGAGCCTCTTACCGCCAGTTCCGGCGATCAACGCATCGAGGTCATCCCCGACGCGAGCGGACGTCAGGTCGACCCAACCGACAACACCCCAGATGAAATCCGTGTCTTCGGTGAGCTTAAGGAACTCCCGTGTCTCGTCTTGGCTCGAGATCGTCTGTACGAGGACAGTCCCCGACATGCCCTGGGCAGCGAGCTCGGGAGCGAGGTCATGGGGGGTAAAAGGCTTTCTGACCGGGTCCATGGTGTCTCCGACCATCCATGGATACGTGGCCCGCGTCGGATCCCAGAAGTGGTGATGGGCGTCGACGCGTGGAGGGCTTTGCTTCATTGATGTTGTGACTCGATCCGTGACCTCTGCGGTGTCGGCGCGTCTTCGCGCAGCACGCCCTCGTGCTTGAGCTCGGTCCATAGCTCGTCGGGGATCGGGACCTCGAGCCACGTCAAGTTCTTCTCAAGCTCGTCGATGGAGCGAATTCCGAGTAGGACGGTGCATACGCGCGGATGTGCGAGGGGAAACTGGAGCGCCGCCGCTGGCAGGGGAACGTCGTATCGATCACACACCGCCTTGATCCGCTGCGCTCGCGCCAGTACGGCCGGCTCGGCGGGGACGTAGTTGTACCTGGCGCCCGGACCAGGGTCGACCAGGATTCCGCTGTTGAACACTCCACCGACGACGATCGAGACCGTCAGTTGTTCACAAAGCGGCAACAACTCGTCCATTGCCACTTGATCGAGGAGCGTGTAGCGGCCGGCAACAAGAAGGACATCGAGGTCGCATGCCTTGACAAGCCGGGCCAGCATCGGCGCCTGGTTCATGCCGGCGCCGATGGCTCGGGTGGCGCCTTCTTCTCGCAGCTTGGCAAGGGCCCTGAACCCGGTAGTGCTGGCAGCTTCGAAATGGTCGTCTGGATCGTGGAGGAGCAAGACGTCAAACCGGTCGAGCCCGGTCCGCCCGAGGCTCTCCGCAACCGACGTCATGACCCCGTCGTAACTGAAGTCCCAAACAGGTCCTACCGGCGGGACGTCCTTGTAGAAGGGTTCGCCGAGATAGAACTGGCTCTCATCGCGAGGCGCGTCGGCGCGGAGCAGCCGGCCAACCTTGGTGGATACGACGACCTTGTCACGCGGTAGTCCGACCACGGCTCGGCCCACCCGCTGCTCGGCAAGGCCGTGGCCATAGAGCGGCGCAGTGTCGAAGTATCGAAGGCCATGCTTGACAGCGCTTGTCAGGACCGCGTCAGCGTGCTCGTCTGAGTGCGCTTCGAACATGTTCCCGAGCGGCGCGGTCCCAACACCAACACGTGGAACTTCAAGGTTCGTCTTTCCAACCCTGACGCGTGCATGCAGGTCCATCAGTGAGCCGCTGGCTGTGGGAATTTCGTCGGGTCGTAGTAAGCACGGACGTGAGTGAATTTGCCATCTCGGATCTTCACGAGATTGACCCCGTAGATCGGAAAGCGCTTGCCCGCTCGGTCGATGAGCACAGCCGCCCATTCGAGGGCAGCCTCGTCGCCCTCGGTTATGTCTCGGACCACGGTGACCTCCAGGCCCGGGAAGTCGTCGCCCATTCCGTCGTAGAAAGTGCGGATCTGGTCGTGGCCGACAAGGGGACCTGTTACCGGGTGAAAAACGGCATCGCTATGGAAGTGGGCCAGCACACCTTCCACGTCCCGCCGCGCCTCCGCCCGCCAGTACGATTCGCCAACTTCTCTTGGGGTAGTCACGGGTTCACGATCTCCTTCTTCTAACCGCTGTTGAGACTCGATGGGCGTGAGAGACGCGAGAGCGCCCTCCGTGTCCCGCGCAAAACCTCGCCGATACCAACGGCGAAGACCAGCAGGATGCCCTTGACGACGTACTGCGAGAACGACTCCACGCCGAGGAGGTTGAGTCCGTTGCCCAGGACCCCGAGGATGAACACGGCAACGACAGTGCCGATGATGGTTCCCTGGCCGCCCGCGAGCGCCGTTCCCCCGAGGATGACGGCCACGATGACGTCGAATTCGAAGCCGATGCCCGAATTTGGATCGCCTGTCGCCACCCGGGAATTGATGAAGATGCCGGCGATTCCTGCCGCGAGGCCCGACAGGATGTAGAGGATGATCCGAGTCCGGTCGATAGGTATGCCTGACAACCGAGCCGCCTCGGTGTTGCCGCCGCTGGCGACGGCCCAGCGGCCGAGCAGTGTTTTGCGCTCGATGAAGAACATGGCCGCCGCCACGACAGCAAAGATGAACACGGGCGTGGAGATTGGCCCGATGGTGCTTGTTGCGAGGTCGTTGAAGGTAAGGGGCACGCCCTTCACCGGCTCGCCCCCGGCCAGCAGGAGCGCCATGCCGCGTCCCATGTAGAGGGTGCCGAGTGTGGCTATGACCGGGTTGATTCTCAACCCGACCACAAGAACGGCGTTGATGGAGCCAAAAACCCCCCCGGCAAGAATCCCCATCCCGAAGGCTTCTGGGAGGGGCCAGCCGGCCTCAGCGGCGAACTTGGCGGCGACCACGCCGGCGATTGCGACCACGGATCCCACCGACAGGTCGAGTCCTCCGGCGACCATCACCAAGGTGACAGCGCAGCTGGTGATGCCGACGAATGAAACCTGACGCAGCACGTTGGTCAAGTTCTCGACCGTCAAGAAGCGATCTGTGGTCAGAGAAAACACAATCCCCACCAGGAGCAGGATCCCGATGTTTCGGGCGAACGTCTGGTTCGTAGGTCGCGCGATCCACGTGCGGAGCGAACCGCGAAACGCGGCGATCCTCTCTGTCCTTGTGGCTGGCATCGCCGTCAGCTTCTCGTTGATGCTGGTCGGCTTGCTCATGCCGGCAATCCGTGGGCGCTGCGGAGGATGGACTCTTCCGACATCTGACCGCGGCTGAATGTGGCTGCGATGCGTCCTTCGTTGAGGACCAGCACACGATCGGAGAGCCCGATCACCTCGGAGAGCTCGGACGACATGAGCAGGATGGCCGTTCCGTCGGTGGTCAGCTCCGAGATGAGCCTGTAGATCTCCTGTTTCGCGCCGACGTCGACGCCGATGGTGGGGTCGTCGAGAATGATCAGCTTCGACCCGCCGATCAGCCAGCGGCCGAGGACGACCTTCTGCTGGTTGCCGCCCGACAACGCGGAAACTACCTGGTCCAGCGAAGCCGCCTTGACGCCCAGCCGCCGCGCCATCGCATCGACCAGCCCGAAGCGTGCGCCGTCGTTTACCAATCCGAAGCGCGAATATAGCCAAGGCCGAGCGGAGCTCATGTTGTCCAGCACCGACAGCTGCGGGAAAAGTCCGTGGAGGACTCGTTCTTCAGGCACCAGGCCGATGCCGGCGCGCACCGCACGTCGCGGCGAACCCATAAACGCATTGCTGCCCGCGAAATGAACGTCGCCTCCTGTGATCGGATCTGCGCCGAAAATTGCGTGGGCCAGCTCCGTGCGGCCTGAGCCGAGCAAGCCATAGACGCCGAGCACCTCGCCGGCGTGGAGCGTGAGCGTGATGTCGTGCAGTCCCGTGTCAGTCGTCAGCTCGCGGACGTCGAGGACGGCATCCGGGCGGGCGTGCGACGCCGCCGTCTTAAAGACCTGGTCTGAGTCGCGGCCGATCATCAGCCTGACCAGTTGCTCGATCCGTGTATCGGCAGCCTCGCGGGTCGCTACGGTTTTCCCGTCTCGGAGCACCGTGATGCGGTCGCTGACCGTCAAGACCTCCTCGATCCGATGTGAGATGTAGATGATCCCGAGCCCGGCGCCCCGGAGCTCGCCAAGGACCCGATGGAGGTGGGCGACCTCGTCGGTGCCGAGCGAGGCCGTGGGCTCATCGAGGATAAGCAGGCGCGAATCGTGCAGGAGCGCCCGCGCGATCTCGACCAGCTGGCGTTCGGCGGACCGCAAGCTTGCAGCCATGCGGTTGAGCTCGATGCTCGATCCAAGGCTCGCAAGGACATCGCGCACCGCACGTCGCTGGGCGGAGTCGCGAAGGATGCCGAGGCGGGACTGTTCGACCCCCAGCGTGACGTTCTCGGCCACCGTGAGTTGAGGGACGAGGTTCGCGTGCTGGAAGATCACGCTGATACCCGAACGCATCGACTCGGCTCGTGAGTGGAAGTCGACCGGAATCCCGTTCAAGCGCACCTCGCCGGAGTCCCTGGTGGTCGCTCCCGCGAGGATCTTGACGAGCGTGGATTTGCCGGCGCCGTTCTCGCCGACCAGGGCGTGGACCTCGCCGGCGCGCACGTGCAGGTCGGCCGAACGCAGCGCCCTCACGCCACCGTAGCTCTTGGCGAGGGTTTCGACGGCCAGCAGCTCGCGATCGATACTCGGGTTCATCTCCCGCAACTAAACCTCATCAACCAGCCAGGGTCGAGTGGGGACCGGAGGAGGAACTCGTTCCTCCTCCGGTCTGAGAGAGAACTGCTAGCAAGGAAGGTTCTGGGTTGCGAGGTACTCGACCTTGTTGAACGTGTTGGCGGCGGCACAGTCGGCGGGGATTGGCTTGTCCGGCACGTTCGCGACGTAGTTGCCGTACGGGTCGATCGTGCCCTTGATCATCTTGAGCAGCGTATCGATGAGCGTCTGGGAGATTTCCTTCGGCGTAAGGCCGAGGACCTCCATGAGCGGAGACGACTGATCCACGAGCGCCTTCAGTTCCTCGTCAGTGCCATTGATGCTGTAGAAGTACGTGTGATCCGGCTTCTTGTTGGTCGCTCCGCCGAGGCCCGCTGACTTGAACGCCTGCAGCGCCCCGAAGGCCATGTCCGAGTTGCAGCCGGTCGCGATGTTGAAGCCCTTGTCGCGCTGAAGCGCGTCCTCGGCCACCGTCACCGCCTTCTCGCGCGACCCGGCGCCGTCGACGGTGGTGATCTTCGCGTCAGGCGCCACTCCCAGCACACCCTCCTTGAACCCTCCCATCCGGATGTCTGCGCAGATGGAGGCTCCGGCGATGGTGACGAGCAGCACGTCCACCTGCTTGCCCGGATAGTTGGTCTTAACCCACTGCGCGGCGCGGGTCCCCGCCCCGACGGTCTGCGCCCGCTCATCCAGGCCGACATAGGGTGCGGTGACGCCCGTCCCGAACGGGATCGCCCATCCGAGCACCGGGATTTTCTTGCCCTGTGCCTCCTTCACGAGAGGGACCGACACCGCGGCGTCGGCCGGCTGGAAGATGATTCCGTTGACGCCCTTTGAGAGAAGGTCGTCCATCAAGTTGGGGGCGTTCGTGCCCACGCCGAGCTGGTTCTCGAAGACGATCTGGATGCCCAGGCTGTCGGCGTAGGCCTGCATCTGCTTCTGCTGGGCGGTCTGGTAGGCGTCGTTGTTGTAGAGGATGTCACCGATCACGGTCTTCTTCGCCGCCGAAGGCGAGTTGCCGCATGCCACCGCGAATACCGATGCTATCGCCACCAGGGCGAACAGCTTCCCAAACGTACGGTTCATTTCCGAACTTCTCCTCGCTTCATTTCGTGGCTGACGGGAACGGCTTGGCACTCGGCCGTTTGTGTCGTCAGGTCGGGCGTCAGGTCGTGCTTCGCCTCCCGATGCCCGGCATCTGCCATTTGGTGCGAGCGTCAGGCCGGATTGCCGTCGAGGCCCCCGGGGCCTGCGGTCTTTCGAGGTAGGCATCGCGGACGACGCTTCGCTCGACGAAGGCGTCCTGTGTCCACGGGATGAATTCGAGCAACGGAGATCCTTCTGACAGAACCGTTCCCGCCAGGTGCTGGTGCACCTGCATCATGTCGCCCGCGTGAGGGACGACCCTCAAGCCCCTGCCGGCGGCGTGCGAGGCGACCTGAAGCCACTCGGTAACTCCGCCCACGCGAGTCGCGTCGACCTGAACGACGCGCATGGCGTCGGCCGCGATGAAGCTCGAAAAGGCCAGGTAGGAGTAGAGGCTCTCGCCGGCCGCGATGTCCACGGCGCTCGCCCGCTGCAGGCGAGCGTGGCCGTCGAGATCGTCCGCGTGGATGGGCTCCTCAACCCAGGCCATGCCGACCTGTTCGAGCACCGGCAGCATGCGGACGGCGGTCGCCATGTCCCAGCGCTGGTTGGCGTCGCACATGAGCCCAACCTCGTCGCCAACCGCTCGGCGGACAGCACGGACGCGATGCGCATCCTCGCGCCAATTCGGCTTGCCAACTTTGATCTTGACCCGACGCCAGCCCTGTTCGATCAAAGAGCTGACGTCGCTGATCAGGTCGTCGAGCTCGAGGTTGAGCCAACCCCCATCGGTGTTATACGTCTCGATGGCGTCAGCCGACCCTCCGAGCAGTCTCCACAGCGGGACTCCCGCGCGCTGGGCGGCGAGATCCCAAAGCGCGATGTCGACCATGCCGAGAGCCATGTGGACGACACCGGCCCGACCGATCCAGTGAGTCGGAAGCCAGTAGAGCCGCTTCCAGGTGCCAAGGATGTCGTGTGCCGACGCTCCGAGGAGCGCGGGTGCGTAGTAGTGGTCGATGACGTCGCAGAGGAGCTCGGGTCCGACGTGCACGCCGGAGATCCCGGTGCCGACACGTCCGTCCGCCGTCCGGACCTCGACGACGGGCACGATCCAGGCCGGTATCGATGCCGTCGAGTCCGCGATCGTCTTGCCCAGCGGCACGGCTAGGGCGTAGGTCTCTACGGACGTGATCAAGGTGCCCTCGTCGCCGGGGGGCAGGTCTATGAGCGCCGATGAGAGGACGCCCCGTGCGATGTTTAAATCCATACGCGGCTCTTTCCCTTCTCTATTGAGTTGTTTCCAGTAACGCCGAGTGCCACGCCCGATTAAGCCATGTCAGCGAACAACCATCAATACCGAAGACCGGATGTGCTCGATACGTTTTCCGGATCGCCATTAGTCGCATTTCGCGGTTGACCACTTCGTGCCGCGGGCGGACGATATTCGGCCATGAACTACCGGCGCCTGGGCCGCACGGGTTGGTCGGTGAGCGAGATCGGCTACGGCATGTGGGGCATGGGCAACTGGAACGGCACGGATGATGAGTTAACGGTCGACGTGCTCCAATGCGCCGTCGACCTCGGGTGCAACTTCTTCGACACGGCGCTGGCATATGGCGAAGGCCGGAGCGAGAGGTTGCTCGGCCAGGTCGTGCGCGCCAATCCGAACAAGAGGATCTACACATCGACCAAGGTGCCACCCCTGAACCGTCAGTGGCCAAGCCGCCGCGAATTCACGCTCGACGACTGCTTCCCTCCCGAGCATATCGAGGAGAGCGTTCACCAAAGCTTGAAAAACACGGGACTCGAGACCCTCGATCTCGTGCTGCTTCACACCTGGGAAGACAGCTGGGTGGACGAGGACCGCTGGGCGAAGAAGTTGGATGAGTTGCGCCGAGCCGGGTTGATTCACGCCTTCGGCATCAGCATCAATCGCTGGGAGCCGTGGAACGGTCTGCGCACCGTGCGCAGCGGTTTGGTGGATGTGGTGCAGGTGATCTACAACATCTTCGACCAGAATCCGGAAGACGAGCTCTTTCCTGACTGCGTTGAAAATGACGTTGGGATCGTCGCGCGGGTGCCTTTCGACGAGGGCTCATTAGCAGGCACGCTCACGAAGGAGAGTTCGTGGCCCGAGGGAGACTGGCGCAAGGGTTACTTCGTGCCCGAGAACCTCAACAGCAGCGTGGAGCACGCCGAAGCGTTGAAGCCGGTCGTGCCGGCGGGCATGACGATGCCCGAAATGGCCTTGCGGTTCATCTTGAGCAATCCGAACATCAGCACCGTGATTCCTGGCATGAGAAAGAGTCGCTACGTGGAAGCCAACGTGGCCGCGAGCGACGCCGGCCCACTGTCGGAAGAGTTGCTCGTGCGGTTGCGCGCTCATCGCTGGGAACGCCAGCCGACCGAGTGGTCGCAGTGACGGCTCAGTCGCCGTCTGGAACGGGGCACGTTCCCGCGGGTAGCGGGCTGGCAAGCGCCAGGTCGATGAGGGCCTGCGCGGCCCGACTGATGGGGCGTTCGGAATGCCACCAGATCCCGACGTCGCGATGGAGATGGCGATTCTCGATCTCGCGAACTTCAAGTCCATCAGTCCGGGCCATGGCAGCCGCCAGGAGGTTCACAAGGCCCAGGCCGTGTCCGGCTCGCACCATCGCGACCAGGGTGGTCGGATGGTGGGAAATCATGCCGAATGGCGGTTCGAGGCGGCTCGCAAGGATCGCGGACAACGCCTCGTAGCCAACAGTCTGGTCGGCCAGTGGATCCCCAATCGTGATCACTGGATATCGCGCTATCTGCTCCAGCGTGACGGTCTTCGAATCGAGGACGGGATGCCCGTGCGGCGCTAAGACCACGAATGGCTCACGCCAGAGTGGCCGCACCACCAGCGCTCGGTCGGACGGCTCTGGGCGAAGTGGTCGAATTGCGATCGACGCTCTTCGATCCGACAGAGCGGCTTCGATTGCCTGCACGTCTCCGTCCAGCACGGCAACTTCTACCAGTGGATTCGCCGACCTGAGCTGCGCGATGAGGCCGGGCAGGAATTCGGAGCTCGCACTGACGAAGCTCGCGATCGTGACTCTGCCTGCGACTGTCGCTTCCGTAGAGCGGAGGTCGGAGATCGTGTCGTCAACAGCGGCTACGATGGAGCGCGCACGCGGTAGGAGGCGCTTCCCCGCGTCAGTCAGTGTCAAGGGACGAATCCGGCGCTCGATGAGGGAGCATCCAAGTGCGTGCTCGAGACTGGCGACGTGAGCCGAAATGCGTGGCTGGGAGAGGTGAATCCGGTCGGCGGCCCTAGCGAATCCTCCGGAATCTACGACCTCTAACCACGAGCGGAGCCATGCCAGTTCAAGATCCACGACGTCATCCTCGTCGGAACAATGTACTTGGATTAGCGCCTCACGGCCCCGTCATGTACGACCGCCTTCTGCAGGGTAGACCGAGCCACCGATTGCCGCCCCAGCGAGTTCAGGTCGGCTTACGAAGACATTCTTGGGCGACCTAGTTTTCCGTGGCTCGGCAGGAAATTGTGATCCGGCCATGATCCGGCGACTCCACAGAAAACGCGAAATTGCCGATTTTGAACTCGAAAGTGGTCGGGGGCCCGGGATTTGAACCCGGGGCCTCACG
>WNFJ01132943.1_pt1 | contig 10618 bp, 7 predicted proteins | sample 5400461 | NCBI WGS metagenome assembly WNFJ01 (sample SAMN13153349, study PRJNA577476) | soil metagenome | isolation source: 115 cm saprolite on Douglas fir-dominated hillslope | place: USA:California | collected 2013-09-17
CCACGCGAGCCAAACAGGGACGCCCCCTGGCTCCACTTCGGCGATAGCCGCCACATCCCACCAGACAGCAAACTCCTTTAGAATCAACACTTACACACCCGCCCGCAACTGTTGATTCTAAACCACTTACAGCATCGTCTAAGTCCTTTATCAGCAACACTTACAAAAAACCAGGAGGGGTACCCAATGGCACTTAAGTGAGCCAGCCTTCCCTCCAGAAATCTCACTGCTGAGCCTGAGGCCTCAAGAGAGCAGGAACCAGTCGGATTGAAATCAGGAAGCTGCCGTTCTTCCGCCCCACCAACTCAAACCGGGCAAGATTCTCCGCGTCTCCACTGCTCTCGGCGCGCACTGGGTTGCCTTCGGAAAGTTCCGCGATATCCGGAGCGAGGTTTCGCGCTTCAAGCGCAATCTTCGCAGTGGTTCCCCGCACCCGCACCGTGAGCACTCGATGCTCCCCCGGTTTCAGCGCCGAGGGATTGGCCTCGAGATCGAGCCCAACAAACGTAACTGTAAATGGGGCTGACTGCCGTTTCGCGCAGGAGACTTCCACCGCTGCGGCCCCGGGTTTCAAGTCCAGAGGAGGAAGCACTACCAGCGACGATGGCGAAGAGGCCAGCACGATCGCCTGCTGCCCCGCGATCGTGACTTGGTTGGCGTCGGCATCGCCGCAGAAACTTTTCCCAAAGAGTTCAAAGCGATCGGTCAAGGACGCCACGCGCGGCGCTGAGGAAATCTCCATCGAGGAAGCCGCCGCCTCGCTGGGAGAAAGAATCGCCGTGGTGACTCGCCCGGTCCGTCCGGCAATCGAAGCGAAAATCACGCCGGGATTCAGAGGCGCCACGAAAAGGGCCCTGCCCGTCGCATCGGTCGTGAGTCGGTCCCCATTCGAGAAATTCACCGTAACGCCCGGCGTGAGCCGCCCGTTCACGTCCAGCACGGCGAGCGTGGCGCGCTCTCCCGAAACGATTCGCCGCGGCAGCAGCAGGATCCGCGCTCCGGACGCTGCCGACGCCGGCTGCTGCGCCTTGGCACATGGCGCAAAAACACTAACAATGAAAAAGACTAAGCAAAACGCTAGGCCGGGGCGGTGCAAGAACATGCGTGGAATTGTAGTGGAGAACCTCGTGCCGATGAAAGCGATGCGCACTTCATCTACGGAAGACCGCTCACTTCATTTCTTTGCGAGAACTGGAGCTTCCTGCGGCGAATAAACCAGCACGGTCCGGCCCATCACTCCCGCGGACAATTTCCGCAGCTTGTAGCAAAACGGCCGAGGCGGAATCTCGTCGCTACACGCCTCCAGTCGGTAAAACGTATCTTGGTAACGCACGGTGCGCGGCGGATTCCAGTCGGCTTTTCTCCGCGACGCGCGAATTTCTAGAAATTCATCGGGCGCGCTTCCCGTGAAGCAAAGTTCGTCCGGCACCTCTGCAAGTCCCTTGAGCATCACTTTTTCTCGAATGGCCCCGGCATAGGAGGAAATATTCCCTCCTGAATAGCCTGCGGCCTTGGCGACGCTTGGCTCACTTCGCCCGGAAAGCTTCATGATGATCTTATCCAGCACGAAGAGCGGGAAGATTCCCAGATTCGTCTCCGTGAATGCCGCGCTCACCAACCGGATGGTGCCTTCGATTCCGGCAAACCCAATGGCCCACGTCAGTGGATGCGTCGCCCAAATCACCAGCGCCGTAAATCCGATCGCCTGGTCTGTCACTCCCGGTCCCATTTTCCCGCCGAGCGCCGCGTCCAGACCCTTGTTCACCAAAAGGTTTATATAGTACGAATACCAAAGCAATAAGGCGGCGAGCGCGACCGCCCCCTCCGCGAATCCGCTCAGGACCGTCGCTCTGCGCCACTCCACGGCGGAACCGAAGCGCAACAGCTTGCGCCACCTTTGCGGGAACACCGCCAGCAGCGGCCCCAAGAGATACGTCAGCACACAAATACTCCTCCTCTTATCTTAGAAGATGCTGTCGCGCGTTCACGGGGCCAATCCAGTTCGGAACCAATGAGTAATGAGCAATTTGAAGCTAAGCAGTTTTTCCGGCCAGCCGGTAAATCTGCGCGTCCAGAAAAACTCGAAAGAGCTCGGGATCGATCTCCTCGTCACGCACGCAGAGCTTTAAAATATCCAGCGCGCGGTCGGTGGGAACCGCGCGTTTGTAAGGACGGTCCGACGCGGAGAGCGCGTCGAAAATATCGCAAATGGTCATCATCTTCGCTTGCACAGGGATTTGTCCGGAATTCAGTCCGAACGGATAACCCTTGCCGTTGAGTTTTTCGTGGTGCGCCCGGGCAATCTCCGGGATGGCCCGGAATTCCGGTGTCCACGGAATCTGCGCCAGAAAATTGAAGCTGTGCACCACGTGCGATTCGATCTGGCGGCGCTCGTCGGCATCCAGGCTGCCGCGCGGAATCGAAAGTAACCGTACCTCCTCGGCGGATAAATAGGGACGCTCGGCCCCCTTCGAATCGCGATAGGTTTTCTGGGCAATCTGGTTGAGCAGCTCGAAATCGCTCGAAGGAAGAAGCGTCGGCTCGTTGGCCTTGGCGATGAATTCCGCGAAGCGATCCAGCTCGCTAAGAAGCCGCCGCGATTCTTCATCGAGCGCGCGCAGACGCTCTGCGGCTTGTTTTCGGGACAACGAAAGCATCGCTTCCACTTTCCGCTGCGCGATGCGTGCCTCGGTGTCCCGGCGGATGTAATCGAAACGGTCCAGCACACGCCCGAACTGCAGTGGATAGAGTTTCTTCGCCTTCACCAGCACTTCTTCGCGTACTCCCACTTTGCCGAAATCATGGAGCAAGGCGGCGTAGCGCAGTTCCTTCACCTGTTCGCGGGAAAAGCGCAGATCCCCGTACGGGCCGCTCGGCTCGCGGTCCACCGCTTCGGCCAATGCCACGGTCATTTCACAAACGCGATGCGAATGACCGGAGGTGGTCGGATCGCGCTGCTCGATGGCTTTCACCGCGGCGTTCACAAATCCATGGAACAGGTTCTCAATGTCTCGATAGAGCTTCGAGTTTTCGTAAGCCACTGCGGCCTGCGAAGCCAGCGACAACCCCAGTCGCACGGCGCGCTCCGGAAACGGATGCACCCAGCGCCGCACCGCGCTGCTGTTGGTCAGCCGCGCCTTCGCATGGCGCTTGCAATTGATCAGTTGCAGCACGCCAAGGACTTCACCCTTCCCATTCTTCATCGGGAGGGTGATCAGCGACCGCGTGCGATAGCCGGCCTCTCGATCGAACGACGCGTTGAAGTGAAACGGATGCGCCTTTGGTATGCGGTAGGCGTCGGCAAGCTCGATCACTTCGCCGTGCAACGCGCAGTACCCAGCCATGGAGTCTTCGGATAGCGGGAGTGTGTGTTCGCTAAATGGAAACTGCGCGCTGTCGTTTTGCGTCAACTTGAACCGCAGCACCGGAACTCGCAATCCTCCATCGGCCGCCGCTCCGACTTTCTCCACCAGATACAGGGAGCCGGCGTCGGCCGCAGTGATTTCCCGGGATTTCTTTAGGATAAGGTCCAGGAGCATGTCCACGTCGCGCGTTTCAGATAGCGCAATCCCCACGCGGTTCAGCTCTTCCAGCTCGAAGGTAGCTTGCGTCGCGCTGAGCGTCTTGCTTCGGGGTCTGAGGACGCGCTTGGGTGGCGATTTCTTGATTCCAGACATAGAAGAAGGGCAGTGAGCCACAGAGGCAGAGCGCTCCGGGCAGACCGAGAGTATAACGAAAGCAATTACTTGAGGCACGCAAAGTGTGCGCCCATGAACGCCCGCAAGCGTCCTTAAGTCAAAGAGGGCGAGTCACTTCCCCGCCCCTGCGTGGCGAAAGAGCGATTAATCAGTAGGGTTCAGAGCCTTTCGCAAGCCTTGGGGCTCTGTTAGCGTGGAAACAGAGTTGCCGGATACACGTGTGGCTAGGGGTGTAATCTAGGGCGGCAAAGGGAGTTCGTGTGCGTATCGTAAGTGGCGGCGTGACCGATATGGGTCGCGTGCGTGCAAACAACGAGGATTGCTACAAGATCGTTGAGCCGCTGAACCTCTTCGTGCTTTCCGACGGCATGGGAGGCGAAGCGCACGGCGAAATCGCGAGCGCCATGGCTGTCGAAACGGTCGTGAAACACTGTCTCGACTTCGAGACCAATCCAGCGGCCCGAGTCATCGGAACTGTTCAACCCTCCTGGAGCGCCCAGACAAAGCGCCTTTCGACCGCCGTCCATCTGGCTAACGACAATATTTCTAAGTCCACGGAAGAGCATCCCGAGCAGCATGGCATGGGCGCGACACTGACGGCGGCATGGATCGCTGACGCCAAACTCAGCATCGCCCACGTCGGCGATAGCCGCGCCTATCTGCTGCGCGGCGGGAGTTTGCTGCAGCTCACTCGGGATCATTCTCTCGTTGCTGAACAGGTGCGGCGCGGCATTTTGACCGCCGCCGAAGCCGAAGAAAGCGACATGCAGAGCGTGCTCCTGCGCGCTCTCGGCGCGCAGAAGGAAATCGAAGTCGACGCCGAGGAGCACACGCTCTTCCCTCGCGATGTTCTGCTGCTCTGTTCCGATGGATTGACGCGTGTGGTCACCGAGCCCGAAATCGCCGGAACGCTCCAGGCGGAGACCGAACCCGTCCGGGCAGCGGGAAAATTGGTCGAACTCGCCAATGAACGCGGGGGCCCTGACAACATCACGGTTTTGATTGTGCGGCTTGAAAAAGATTCCAAGGGATGGTTTTCGTGGTTACGCCGTGGAGCGCACAAGAATCCGAGTTCAAATGGCAGCGCTGGAGGAAATTGAGATGCCGAAGCTCAGCCTCATGTTTGACAACAAAATCGTGAAAGAGGTTCCCGTGGGCAACCGGCCGGTGACCATTGGCCGCTCTCCGGACAACGACATACCGGTGGATAATCTTGCGGTGTCCAACCATCACGCGAAAGTCTATTTTGAGGCCGGCCGCATGGTCGTTGAAGACCTAGACAGCCTCAACGGCACTTTTGTGAATGACCTTCGCATCGAGCGCGCCACTTTGCACGACGGCGATAACATCCACATTGGCAAGCACAAAATCAAAGTCGACACCAGCGGCGATGCCCCGCTGGCCTGGGACACGGGCCGCAAAACTGCCGCTCCGCGCATCGACGAAACCATGGTCTTGGACACCAAGGAACGCCGTCAGATGCTCCAGCAAGCAGCCGCCATGGGCGAGTCCATGCAGTTTGCTTATCGTTCTCAATGGCCAGACCGACCAAAAAGAGTATGTGCTTACGAATAGGCTGACGGTCGTGGGAAAATCGGCCATGGCCACGGTTCGCCTGAAGGGCTGGTTCAAGCCGCAAATGGCCGCGCAGATCAATCAGCGTGATGACGGCTATTACCTGGGCCCCGGCGACAAAGTGCCTAAGATCAACGGCGCCTCCATCTCCGGGCCCGTCCGCCTCAACGACGGCGATCTCATCGAGGTCTCCGGCGTGCGGCTGAATTTCATCTTCCGCGAGTAGCTGTCGAACCGCGATGGCAGCTCCGTCAGAGGGCTTTTGGCAGCGGCGGGGCGCTCTGGGCCTCTACGAACTGCTTCTGACGTGGTGGCGCCACCGCGTCTCGTTCGTGACCAGCGTTTTCATCACATTTTTTGCGCTGGCGCTGTACTACTTCACTTTCGTCGGCGAACGCACGACTCCCATTTTCAATTTTGTTCAACGCCTGGAATACGACTCGCTGGATACGCGTTTCCGCTACCGTCCGCGCAGCGCTACGGCAATCGATCCTCGCATCGTTATCGTGGACATTGATCAGCATTCGCAGGAAGTGCTCGGGAAGTGGCCATTCTCCAGAACTCATTTTGCAAACATGCTCGATGTGCTCCGTGAGGATGGCGCGAGGGTGGCCGCATTCGACGTCACCTTCAGCAAACCGGATCAGAGCGCGGCGCCGATTCGCACGCTGTGGGCCGAGATGGAAGCGCGCAGAAAACGCGGCGAAAGAATTGATCCGGTGCTCTCTGTGGAAGTTCAAAAGATCGCCGCCCAATACGATGCCGACAAGCAATTTGCCGCCGCCATTCAGCGCTTCGGCGCGGTCGTGCTTGGAAATTTCTTTCTTCACACGGAAGCCGACCTCCGCGGTCTGGATGACAAGACGCTCGATACCTACGCAAATCAAATCGCCTTCTATTCATTTCCGAGCGTGCGCCCGCTTCGCCCGGAAACCGGCAAGCAGGACCGCATCAGCCTGATGGAGAAATTTCAACCAGACAATCTCCTGCCCAAAGGCACGGAAGCAAACATGGAGGTTCTCACCAGTGCGCTCAGCGAGGAAGCCTCCTCAACGGGATTCTTTAATGTATACCCTGACGTGGACGGCGTTGTCCGTCAGGCCAACCTCATCATTCCGTACGGACGCTCCAAGGACTTCAGCGATTGGGACATTTACGCTTCGCTCGACGTCCAAACCGTGCGATCGTACTTCCGTTTGCCGAATGAACAGGTTGTTCTGGAATATGGGCCGGTCGGCGCGTACCGAATTCTCTTCGGCCCGTCCACTCCGGTCCACACGGACGATCTCGGACGCACACTCATTAATTTTCACGGACCGGGTTACACATACCCCCACATTTCACTCGCCGACGTCGTGGAAAAGAAAATCTCTCCCGATGTGTTTCGCGACAAAATCGTCCTGGTCGGCGCAACGGCCACGGGCATTGGCGATCTGCGAACGACGCCCTACGGCGGGCTCGATTACCCCGGAGTGGAAATCCATGCCAACGTGATCGACTGCATCCTGCACCAGTCGTTTCTGTATCGCGGAGCAAAGCAAACCCTGGCGGATGTTTTGTTGATTTTGTTCTTCGGCATTCCCTTGGGAATCTGGATGGCCCTCGTTTCCCCGCGCTGGATGTGGTTCGGCGCGTTCCTCATTGCTCCCCTGGTTGCGGTGGACTATTTTGCATTTCTGCATGGGTGGTGGCTCAACTTTGGCGTGCCTGCCGTCACGCTGAGTGCGAACGTATTGCTCGTCTCCTTGTATCGAGCGTTGTTCGAAGAAAAAGAAAAGCGCCGCGTGCGTTCCGCGTTCGGGCAATACCTAAGCCCGGAAGTGATTCGCCGTTTGCTCGTCAACCCGCGCCTTGTCGAACCGAGGAAAACCGACATCACCGTGATGTTCAGCGACATTCGCGGCTTTACTACCATCTCCGAAAAACTCGACGCCCAGGAATTGGCACTGTTCCTCAACCAGTATCTCTCGGACATGACCAGTCTGGTCTTCGATAACCACGGCACTCTCGACAAATACATCGGCGATGCCGTGATGGCCTTCTGGGGCGCGCCTTTCGAAGAACCCGGCCACGCCGGCCGAGCTTGCGACACGGCGTTGAAAATGATGGACCGCGTGCGCGAGATGCAAAAGAAATGGGAAGCCGAAGGCAAGCCGCATCTGGACATTGGTATCGGCCTGAACACCGGCGTGGCTAGCGTTGGCAACATGGGCTCCGCACTGCGCTACGGCTACACCGCACTGGGCGACGCCGTGAATCTCTCCTCGCGCTTGGAAGGACTCAACAAAGACTACGGCACGCACATTCTGGTCAACGAGACTACCTACGCGGCCACCAGGGACGATGGCTTCGCCTTTCGCGAACTCGATCTCATTCGCGTAAAAGGGAAGCTCCAGCCGGTCACCCTCTACGAACTCATCGGCCGCTCCGGAGAGAACTCTGTTTACGGCACGCCGGACGAAGTTCGTGCGCGCCTCGATTCCTTTCAACAGTCTCGCGAACTCTACCGCAACCGCCGTTGGGAAGAGGCGCAGAAATCTTTCCAGGCCATTCTGGACAAATGGCCGGACGAGGGACCTGCGCGCACTTACTGGAAACGTTGCCAGGACTACCTCTTCGACGAACCTCCGATCGGATGGGATGGCGTCTTTACCATGACGCACAAATAGCGCTTGCGCGCCTCGCGCTCTTCTTCCCTTCAAGTCTGTCCGTCGACCACGATAGCCGTCCAATTTGGATGGAGTCAGTCGTGTGCCTTGTGTCAGAATGAGCGCATCCAATGGGCGTGGAAACCTGGGGAGCAACGTGCTTCGACGGTTTAACTGACACATGGCGTGAGACTTAATCCGCGGTTGAACCTTTCCAGGGAGGGCGGCAGCGAAACGGACGAATCGCAGCCCAATCCCCATCGAGGACGTACCCAAACAAACGCTCTCAGGAATCTAAGTTGGATTGGCGGAGGCTGACGAGTCTGTGGCAACCATCGATCGCCGCCGCTGCAAGAAAGCGAACTAAGGGTTTATGTGGATTGTCCGACTAGCGCTGCGCAGGCCATACACGTTTGTCGTCATGGCATTGGCGATCATTCTGCTGACGCCGGTCGTGCTCTTGCGTACCCCAGTGGACATATTCCCCGATATCAATATCCCCGTCATCTCTTTGGTCTGGACTTACAACGGCCTCGCGCCGCAGGAGATGGAGCAACGCATTACCTCCAACGTCGAGCGTGGCGTCCAGACTCTTGTTAATGACGTTGAGCATATCGAGTCGCAATCGTTTAATGGGATCGCCATCATCAAGGTGTTCTTTCAACCAGGCGCCAATATCCAGACGGCGCTCGCCCAAGCGACTGCAATTTCACAGACATTCTTGCGGTTCCTTCCGCCCGGAACCACTCCCCCGCTAGTGATCATCTATTCGGCTTCGACGGTGCCGGTCATTCAGATTGGCCTGACCAGCGATACGCTCAGCGAACAGCAACTCTTCGACACCGGCAACTACTTCATTCGCACGCAGCTTGCCGCTGTGCCAGGGGCTGCCACGCCATTCCCCTATGGAGGCAAGCAGCGCGTTGTCAGCGTCGATATCGATGCCGTCGCGCTGCAGTCCAAAGGGCTTTCCTCGGTCGACATCGTGAACGCCGTGAATGCGCAAAACCTTATCCTTCCCACCGGCACCACGAAACTCGGCCCGCTCGAATACAACGTGGAAATGAATGGAAGCCCGCAAACTATTGCGGAACTCAACGACCTTCCAGTCAAGACCGTTAATGGCGCTACCATCTACATGAAGGACGTTGCTCACGTACGCGACGGCTTCTCCCCGCAGACCAACGTCGTCTTGGCCAACGGCCAGCGTGGCGTGCTCATGAGCATTTACAAAACCGGCTCTGCTTCGACGATCGAAATCGTCGACAACGTCAAGCGAATGCTGACTTACAACAGTGCGTCCTTTCCAGAAGGTCTGCATATTTCTACTTTCTTTGACCAATCTCTTTATGTGCGCGCTTCCATTCAGGGCGTCATCCGTGAAGCGATCATCGCCGCTTGCCTGACGGCGATCATGATTTTGCTGTTCCTGGGAAACTGGAAAAGCACGCTGATCATCGCCGTGTCCATTCCGCTGTCCATCCTCGTCAGCATCCTTTCCCTGAGCGCCCTGGGCCAAACCATCAACATCATGACTCTCGGCGGCCTAGCGCTGGCCGTCGGCATCCTGGTCGACGACGCCACCGTGGAAATTGAAAATATCAATCGCAATCTGGCCATGGGCAAGGAAACTGTGCAGGCAATCCTGGACGGCGCGCAACAGATCGCCGTGCCAGCTTTTGTTTCCACGCTTTGCATTTGTATCGTCTTTATTCCTATGTTTTTCCTGTCGGGCGTGGCCAAGTTTCTCTTCGTTCCGCTGGCGGAAGCCGTGAGCTTTGCCATGTTGGCTTCCTATATGTGGTCGCGCACCATTGTGCCTACGCTGGCCATGTACCTACTGAGCTCGGAAGACGAGTATCACGCCGAAGAGCACATCGGCGAAAAGATGGGCTTCTTCCGGCGTTATCAGCAGGGCTTTGAACGGAATTTTGAAAAATTCCGGGGGGGTTACCGGAACGCGCTGGGCGCCGCTCTGCGTTCTCCGGGGCTCTTTGCTATGTGCTTCCTGGCGTTCTGCGTTTTCTCGCTGCTCCTCGGTAGTGTTCTCGGCCGCGATTTCTTCCCGAAGGTGGATGCCGGCCAGATTCGCCTGCACATGCGCGCTCGCACGGGTCTGCGCATCGAAGAAACCGCGCGCCTCGCCGACCAGGTAAACGGCGTCATCCGTGAAACCATTCCGAAGGAAGAGCTCACCACCGTCCTAGACAATATCGGCCTGCCTTACAGCGGTATCAACCTCACGTACAGCAACGCCGGCACCATTGGAACCTCCGACGCGGAAATCCTTGTGCAATTGAAGCAGGAACGCGGCAAGTCCACCAGTGCCTACATCAATGATCTGCGCGAAAGGCTGCCGCAGCGCTTTCCCGGCGTGCAGTTCTTCTTTCAGCCGGCGGACATCGTGACGCAAATCTTGAATTTCGGGACTCCCGCGCCCATCGACGTAGAAGTGACGGGCATGAATCAGCGCGGAAATTATTTAGTTGCTGAAAAACTTTCCAATGAGTTCCGGCACATTCCTGGGGCGGTGGATGTTCACGTTCAGCAGGCGTTTGATAATCCCACGCTCTTCATGGAGATCAACCGCGCACGCGCGCAGTCCGTGGGCATACAATCCCGCGACATCGCGCAGAACGTCCTCGTCTCGCTTAGCTCCAGTTTTCAGACCAGTCCGGCCTTTTGGCTCGATCCCAA
>WNFJ01214177.1_pt3 | contig 10618 bp, 7 predicted proteins | sample 5400461 | NCBI WGS metagenome assembly WNFJ01 (sample SAMN13153349, study PRJNA577476) | soil metagenome | isolation source: 115 cm saprolite on Douglas fir-dominated hillslope | place: USA:California | collected 2013-09-17
GCTCCCGCGCGATGCCAACCAGCAGTTTGATTTCCTCGAACATAGCATTGAGAGAAGCCAGCTACGGGAAGGCGACCTGATTTTCTTTGGTCGCCAGCGGATTACACACGTAGCTTTGGCGCTCAACGACCACGAGTATATACATTCCGAGGGGCAGAAATACAATTGTGTCACTATCAATAGTTTCAATCCCGCTGACGCTCACTATGATAAAAGGCTGGACGAGATTTTCTGGAGCGTAAAGCGCGTGATCGTGTGATTGACAACTCCCTCCCCATCCTGTTACCCTCTGAATATACCGAAAATTAATCGTCTATCCCCTCTCATGAAGGAGACAAGCATGACCCAGCCTCTCAGCGGCATACGTATCCTCGACCTCTCTCGCCTGCTCCCTGGTGCCTATGCATCGCAGATGCTAGCTGATTTCGGTGCAGACGTCATCAAAGTCGAAGAGCCGGGCAGTGGCGACTATGGGCGCTTTATGCCCCCATACGGTGCCGGTGGCATGAGCCTTTACTTTCTTGCAATGAACCGCAATAAGCGCAGTATGACACTGAACCTCAAATCAGCTGAAGGACATGAGATCTTTCTACGCATGGTACGCCACGCCGGTGCAGTGCTGGAAAGCTTTCGTCCAGGAGTAATGGAACGCCTGGGTCTAGGCTATGAACAACTCAAAGTGGTGAATCCAGGGCTGATCTACTGTGCCATTAGCGGCTATGGACAGGATGGCCCTTATCGCCTGCGCGCGGGACATGACCTGAACTACGCGGGCTACGCGGGCCTGCTCCACTACAATCGCGGGCCACAGGGCGAACCGGCTATGCCGGCAAGCCAGTTTGGCGACCTGGCAGGCGGCAGTTTCATGGCGGTCACCGGCATCCTGGCGGCACTGGTCGGGCGCACGCAAACAGGCGAGGGTCGCATGATCGATGTCTCAATGACCGAAGGCGTAATGTCCCTCTTGCCTCTCACCAGCGCTGCATACTTAAATACGGGTGAGGCTCCACAACCAGGCCATTCAGCACTCGATGGTGGTCTGCCCTGCTACAATATTTACGAAACACAGGACGGCAAGCATGTCACACTGGCTGCCCTGGAATACAAATTCTGGCATACCTTCTGCACGCGTATTGGGCACCTTGAATTGCTGCCTTTTCACCAGCCGGTAGGCCCTGGCGAGCGCGAGCAGGCCATGGATGTGTTACGCGCTATCTTTAAAACGAAAACACGCGACGAATGGGTTGCCGAATTAGCTGATATCGACGCCTGTGTTGGCCCCATCTACAGTATCGACGAGGCGCTTAACGATCGACATGCGCAGGCGCGTGGTATGAGCGTCGCCAGCCAGCCACTAGGCGAAACCGGCGCATCATTCAGTACGCTGCCGAGCTTTCCACGCATATCCGGCGTCGAGAGCCAACAACGCCACGCACCTCCAGGGCTGGGCGAGCATACAAGCGAGTTACTGCGTGAAATCGGCTACAGCGAAACGGAGATTGAGCAATTCAAAGCAGGAGGCGTAATATGACCAACAAACACCGCGCTATTGAGCGAGCAGAGCAGTTCATGGACGCCTACCTCGATGATCTAAAAACCATTGTAAATATTGATTCCGGCACCTTTACCAAGCCGGGTATCGACCATGTAGGAGCCTACCTGCAGGAACGTTTTCAGGCATTTGGTTTCTCCACACGCTTTGATAGGCAGCAGCAGTATGGCGATCACCTCATTGCCACACACAAGGGCAATGCACCAGGTGGATCCCACATCTTGCTCATCGGACACTTAGATACGGTACTGCCTGAAGGTGAGGCAGAACGCAGGCCATTCACTACCGGCCAACGCGGTGGCGCGCACATTGCCACGGGTCCCGGCGTTCTGGATATGAAATCTGGTGTGCTCATCGGTATGTACGCCCTGCATCTTTTGATAGAGGGACAGGAAGCGGACTACTCCCAGGTGACGTTCATCTGTAATAGCGATGAAGAGATCGGCTCCCCCAGTAGTAAAGAACTAATACGGGAAATGGCACAGCAAGCCGACGCCGTCTTAGTCCTGGAGCCAGGACGCGTTAAAGAGACCGTCGTCTCTGCGCGCAAGGGCTGCGGCCAATACCGTGTCGAGGTGCATGGTTTAGCGGCTCACGCCGGTGTTGAGCCACAACGCGGGCGCAACGCCATTCTTGAGCTTTCTTACCAGGTACAGAAAATGCAGGCCCTCAACGGCACCATTCCTGGAGCAACAATCAGCGTCGGCATTATCCGCGGGGGGGAACGCACCAATGTCGTACCAGACTATGCCTACTTCGATATGGACGTGCGCGTAACCGACCAGGCCAGTCTCAAAGCATTGGAAGAAGCCATGCGCCAGGTTACCCATCAAAATAAGCTGCCGGACACCCGCATTACGCTTAGCGGCAGCATGTTATGTCAACCATTTGAACGTAACAATCAAAACGCTCAGCTTGTCGAGCTGGCAAGAGATGCGGGACGCGAGCTTGGTCTAAGCATACAGGACGTAGGCAGCGGCGGCGCATCCGATGCCAATACAACCGCAGCGATGGGCATACCCACGCTGGACGGATTGGGCGCAGGCGGCGGCCTCGCCCACAACCCGGGCGAATTCATCGAACTAGATTACTTACCGGCACGCATTGCCCTGGTCGCGGGCCTCGTGAGAAAGATTGGCAAATGAAATGGCGAGAGCGGGTAGACAGGGCCGGGCTGGCCCTGTCTACCCGCTCTCGCCATTTCATGCTCAATTCACCATCAGCGTCACCTGCACAGTCACAGCTGTACCAGGCCTAGGCGTAATAACCACCGTCGCGTTATATGGCCGCCCCGGGCTCAAACCAGCCACATTCACATTGAAAGTAATCGTAGAGGACTGTTGGGAAGTATCACTACCAGAGGTAGGCGTTACCGACAACCACGATGCAGACGGCATACCTACTGTCCAAGATAGTATATCGCCGCCAGTATTCTGTATCGTAATGGTTTGCGCTGTGGGATTATTGCCGGCAGTTGTCGTGAATGTCAAACCAGCCGGACTAAGGGTCATCTGCGGCGGAGCGATAGCGATGGTAACCGGTATCGTCGCTGGGCTCCCCGCTGCAACATTACCCGTAATCGCATCAACCGCAGTAATCGTCACGCTCGTTGTATACGACGAGCCGCCGGCTAAGCCCGTTGCATTGGCATTGACGCTTATAGGCGTGCTTGTACTCCCCACCAGGTTAGTGCCCGTCACCGCCGAAAGCGAAATAAAGCTTGGAGCGGCCGGGTCCAGCGCCGCGGTCCAGTTCAATGGCATACCGCCCGTATTAGCAATAGTAATCGGTTGTGCGTTCATTCCGGTTGCAACGTTAAAGCTGACCCCTGGACCGGCCTTAAGTGTAGGAGGAGCCAGCACGTTCAACGTTACTCCGACCGCCTGCGGGCTACCCGTAATCGCAATGCCGCCCTCTACAGCAGCCAGCGAGATCGAACCCGTATATGGGGAGCCCGTAGACAGCTTCGCTGCCGCTACCGTAACTGTAAAAGTCGTGCTCTGGCCACTGGCGAGCGTCGCTGAAGCAGGCGATACCGCCAGCCAACCTGTCCCACTGTCCATCGTCACACTTGGAGTAACGGTGACAGTACCCGTGCAGTTCCCTATGGCCCCAATCGTGAAGCTTTGCGGCTCAGGATTTAAGCCAGGCTCAGTAGAAAAGGATTTCGCAGGCGGCGAGGGACTTTGTAACGTGCATAGCGGCTGCACCGTCAACGCGACTGTAACGCTTTGCGGAGTACCAACAGGTTTTTTGGTAACGCTATCAACGGCAGTGATAGTCACTGTGCCCGCATAGTTGGGAGCCGCCTTCAACCCTGCAAGCACAATTCCTACGTTTGTTACCGAGGGAGTCGTTAAGCTTACTGTACCTTTTGCCGGCGTCGTGGTAAGCCACGTTCCTCCAGCAGGCTTAGTAGCTGTTGTAGCCGTCCAACTCAAGGCATTTGCGCAGGCACCGTTAGCGGTGATCTTCACCGCTTGCGCCGCAGGATCATGCTGCCCGATAATCCCCTGGAAGTTGAGCGCGGGAGAATCTAACGCGATTGCGCATGAAGGCTGCACCACAAAGCTTACGGGAATGTACCGCGGGCTTCCAGCAGCAGGATGATTCAGGCTATTTACCCCGGTAATCGTGATCTCGCCATTATAGGGTGCAGTGCTAAATGTGCTAAATGTCGCTAGCAGTGCCGCTTTAACAGTTATAGTTGTGGATTGTCGTGGGCCGAGACTGCCCTCGGCCGGAGTGACTGAAAGCCATGCGCCACCAGTCGTCGAAGTTGTCGCATGCCAATTAAGAGTTCCGCCAGCCGAGTTAGTCACAGTAACTGTTTGGGGAAGCGGATCAGGCTGCCCAATGACACCGTTAAAGGTGAGTATGGTAGGCGTGATTGCCAAAAGCGGAGTCGGGGGTTGCCCCATGACGTATGTCACAGGCAAGATCTGCGTCCCGGCAGATGAACTGAAGATTACCGTGCCGGTATACGTTCCAGGCTTTAGACCTGCAACATTAACATTCACTGCAGGAGAGGCAGGCGTCACCCCGCTTGTGGTGGCAATACTCAGCCAGTGTACGCCGTCTTTGGTCGAAACGGATGCATTCCAATGCAGCCGATTCGTACAACCCTGCGTAACTCCCACCTTAAGGATCTGTGAAGCAGGAGCCGGCTGCAAATAGACACTGGTGAAGGTCATCCCCCCCGGTGAAACCTGAATGGCGCATTGAGGCACAATCGTTAGACTAATGTAGACCGTTTGCTTGCCGTTGATAACCGGTTCCGACCCCTGGCTGATAAAGGTTACCCATCCACGATAGACGCCGGGCAGCAAGCCGCTGGTGTCTACACTAATTGCCACCGGCTGGCTGTTACCCTTAGTAACCGTTCCAAACTGGGGATAAACCGCGAGCCAACTGGACCCGCCGCTCACAGAACTGGATGCGTCCCACTGTAAGGGCAACCTTCCCGGATTACTGACTGTTACTATCTGCCCTGGCCGGTCCCTACTGCCATCAGTAGCATTGAAAGAAAGCACGGCCGGTGTAAGCTGCAGCACAGCCTCATGTCCACGTTGTAGCGGTGTTACACCCATCCTCACTGGTAGAGCGGTTTGCCCGGTATTTGATGAGAAAATCACGCCGGCACTATACGGTCCCACTTTAAGATTCGAGCGATCACCCGCAATAGTTATCCGCATGGTTTGGCCGCTCGAAAAGCTGCCACTTTGTGGACTGATCAGCAGCCATGGCTGTGTCGCGGTAGCTTGCCAGGAGATTTCCCCACCGCCAACATTTGAAAGCGTGATCGTTCGAGCGCTATTGGCCGCCTGGTCGTCTGAACCAAGATCGATGTTATACATCGAAAAAAGCAGGTGCGCCGGACGCAGCACGGCGCCTTGTCCTGTGACCATCACTGTGAAACCGGCAGATCGATGCAAAATTGCATCCTCCGCTTGGATAATATGTGGACCCGCTCCCCACGAAGGATCAACAGCCACTGTATCGCTGAAGGTGCCTGCCTTGTCGGTATAAATAATGTTCATTCCGCCTGTATCAGCTATCGCAATATTTGTATCACGTGTCAGTCCGACACGCCCGGACGAGCTAAAGCTAGAACCGCGCAGGGCAAGGATCCCCCCTTGAGCAACAGTGGATGGAGTGACCTGCAGCGAGAGCAAACCATTTCCACTGGCTGGCTGCCTGATCCCGCGGCCAAGCGTCATCATGATACCAAAAACCCCACCCAACAACAGGCTCATTAACGCCAGCACACTAATCCAGGAGAATAGGTGAGTCGGTACGCGGCGTGACATCTTCCGCGGGACCTGTCGCAGTAGCGCAGGAGGGGAAGCTTTTTCCGGCCTGGGGGCCATCGGCGCAGGAGGAACTCGGAACGTCTTATAGGTCACTACCTTGTTCCAGGTCGCGTTGCGCTGCATTCCATAATCGTCACCATCCTCCTGCTCGTCATCGATTTGTTGTAGCGGTGGTACAGCCGCATTCCCCGAAGCCGATCCGCTCTGCCTGGCTTTAACTAAGGTTGCTGTTCTGCTCGTATCCCGGTGTTGAGTAGTCGTACCGGTTCCAATTGTCAGCCTATGAAACCGAGGCAATTTGAGAACATGCGGGCGATCAGCCAATTTAACGGTTGGGGCGAACTGATCTTCGTCACAGTGAATATCAGGGGATTGTTCCAGCATAGATAGGGACTCACCGCAATTTGCGCAATATTTAGCAAACCCTGGCAGTGGTCCTTGACATTTTGGGCAACGTAGCACTCTCATGGCCCATCCCTCTAAGAGTAGGAGTTACTCCCCTATCCAAAGTGTACGAGACGATCAGCCCGCTTTTCAAGTTACATTTTAATAAATCGGCTCCTGTGGTCTCGAAATCGTCGTACGCAGGAAGTACTTCAAGATCCAGAAGATTAATCCGTAAACCAGCATGCCGATCAGCGTCGACCATTCAAAGATGTGAGTCAAATGGGCGCTATACTGTGCGTTCGGCACAATGCCAAAAAACGGGTAGAGAAAGAAGCCGGTAAAGTTATAAAGAACCTGCGCAAACGGATTGGTTGGATCCGCTCCAACCAGCTTCAAGAAAAACCGCAAAAGGAACAACGCCTCTAATACCAGAATGGCCCACGTGATGTAGTCGATGGTCTTGGCGATCACATACCTGGTCTTACGTGGCCCCTGGTCTTTGGGAGCTTGCCTGTAGGGTTCCTGGCGCTGATAGGGTGGCTGTATATTCTGCCCCCCCTGCTGATATGGACTCCCCTGAGGGTTCACTTCAGTAGGCTGTGCATAAGGTGGATAATTTGGATTATAACCGGGCTGTGGATAGATAGGCTCATTCGGGTAAGGACCAGGTTGCGTGTAAGGCGGATCATTCGGGTACTGGTCAGGATTAGGCTGCATGTTAGCCGGATCATTTGGGTACGGGTTAGATGGCATCCTGTTCTCCTTTCAATTGTTGGGGGACTCTCTATGATCTCCCTGGATCTGAGGTCTGCGGATGCCCTGCCTCCATGATACCAGGTGCTCAATGAGAGCTCGGCAGAGCAACCAGATTCCCCCTACAATTATAACACTATTATTCAGAGTATGTCACCTTGTCACTTACTTCGGTAGCGTATCCTTCTCTAAGGGTGGAGAGTGAGGAAATCGAAGTAGAGGTGTTGAGAGGTCTCCCACCAGGTCTGCTTCGACCAGCGAGCGTTGAGCCGCTTGACTTGCAAAAAGATCGTCACCTCTGCACCCTTTGGACTGCCAAAGCAGCAGACTTGGCGAAACTTGCGCCGCAACTCGCGATTGGTGCGCTCCAGGAGGGAGGTAGTTCGCACCAGTTCGCGAGCCACGCCTTCGAGTTGGTAGTAGGCAATGGTTTGCTCGAAATCACGGTGGAGGGTTTCCACCGTTTTCGGCGTTCGGGCTTGCCAAGCATCGGCAAAGGTAGCCAACCGCGTTTTCGCTTCTGTGGCACTCTCGGCTTGATAGATGGCACTGACTTGGCTCATGAGCTTCTTGCGCTCTTCCTCCTTCTGCTCCCCCTTGAGTTCCTGGCGACATTTGTCGGCGACATTGCGCATTTTATGAAAGATGCAGCGTTGCTCGACGATGGTCGCCCCATACACCCACGCCACCGCTTCGCCCAATTCGCCACAGCCATCTCTGATCACCGCTTGTAGCCCGTTCTCTGGGCGCACGCCTCGTTCCCACAGCCGATGCACAAAGGGATCCCACGCCACCTTGCTTTCTCCATCAGCGATCTGCCAATCCAGAATCTCGCGTCTGCCACTCCCATCGGTCCAGAAGCCAAGTGCCACGAGCAGGACCACTTTCTTGCCACTGCGCTGATGCCGCTTGCGCCCCCGTTTGTCCAGCTTGATCGTCTCCGTTTGTGTCTGCTCACGGAGCCAAATGCCGTCGAATTGCACCACGGCTGGCACATCAGTGATCCGTTCCTGGCGAGCTTGCTCAAGCAGAGGCTCAAGCTGATTGATACGCTCGTTGATGGTGCGTAACCCCACACTGCTTTCCAAGGTGGCACTCCATTCTTGGCTCAAGTGGCGCAAACTCTGGCATAACCCGCTCCCGAAGAGGAGACGCTGATCCACATCCATCCAAAAGCGTTGATACTTGTCTAAGATGGCAAAGCGGCACACCACATCATGACCACAGCATTGGCACTCCAGCATGGGAACCTGCACTCCTTCCAGCAGTCCCCATCCCGTGGCCAGCGTGCGACGATAATGCCCATCTCGCGTAAACTGATGCGCATCGTGGCATCCACACTGCCCACACACCCAGTCAATCTCGCGCGGCTGGCTGCTCACTCGTCTTGGCTCCCCGTTCTTTCGTCCCAGTTTGGCTTGTTGTTCGGCTTGCAGAAAGGCAGTGATGAGTGGTTTGATCGCGGTAAGGGCTGCCGCTTTCGCTTGTTGTTGCACTTCGTGAATGATGCTGATGCGCTCCTGACTCTGTAGTTTCCCTTGATGAAAGTGTATACTCATGTGACTGAAGGCTCCTTGTGATGTAGATTGTTGTGATGAACCTACTTTACCACTTGGAGGCTCTTCAGCTTTCTTTTTCCCCCTTCTTTCCTCTCTTTTCTCCACCCTTAGCCATCGATACGCTACCTGGGGTTTGGAACAGTTGACCAAAGCCCTCAACGATGCTATACTTATCTCAACTGTTGATGCACCTTGATGCATCACTTCCCTCTTGTGCAGGGAAGAAACCTCTGCCCTATATGGACTGAGGTCTGCCGCTACGGTTGCCGGCAATAAGCCTGCGGGCTTACATCAGGGGATTGCAGTATCCTGTCATGCCCTTTTGCATGGTAGGATAGTTCAATCTCTTAGCAACGGTTTACAAGTAATCGCTCCAGTTACTTCTTGGCTACGAAAGCCGATGGGCAGAGCTTCGCCAGCGCACACTGCTCACAAAGCGGTTTGCGCGCAAGGCAGATAGCTCGTCCATGAAGGATCATCATGTGTGAGAGGTGAAGCCAATCCTTCTGGGGCACCAGGCGCATCAAATCCTGCTCCACTTTGACCGGGTCTTCATTGGTAGTCCAACCGAAGCGGCGTGCGAGACGTCCGACGTGCGTATCAACAATGAACCCCTCGACAATCCCAAAAGCGTTGCCCAGGACAACGTTGGCGGTCTTGCGACCAACCCCGGGAAGCGTGAGCAAGTCTGCCATTGTACGTGGCACTTCTCCATTGTAATCTGTGACTAGGCGCTGAGCGGCCTCGCGAATGTTTTTGGCCTTGTTCCGGTAAAAGCCCGTTGAGTGAATATCCTGTTCCAATTCTTCCTGGCTGACTTTCGCATAATCCTCTGCGGTGCGATATTTGCGGAAGAGAGTGGGCGTGACCATATTGACACGCTCATCAGTACTCTGTGCTGCAAGCTGTGTTGCGATCAGCAGCTCAAGCGCATTGGAGAAATCGAGGGTACCCTTGGCATCAGGATAAAGACGGCGTAGTTCTTCTGTGATTAACCTGATCTGCTCTGGTGAGCCAGGCGGCGGTCCTGTATAGGGTCTGTTTGGCTGTGATGCAAGTTCCATATCTACCTATCTCGCTATCTTGTCGATTTAGCGGCGAGGGTCATTATAGCATATCAATCTTTATCAATCACCGTTCGCGGCCAGGAGGCCTCTGGCTTCTAGCCATGGGGAGGAATGGCCGCTGCACAGGGACATCCGCCTGTAACAATCCCCTTGCGGGGAGCCGTTTTGAGAGAACGGCTAAACTCCCCCGTAAAGGGCTGTCTGACGCACCTCTTGCGAGGTGGCTCCTCTCGGCAATGTTATTCAAGGTTTGTGTGTCAAGAGCACTGCTCTAACCCCGCTACAGCTGTTTAACCCTTGACCGTAGCGTCGGATTGAGGAGGCGTCCGCAATTAGCCCTGGTGAGGGGCCGGTACCTATATATTCTTGAATAACGTAGCCCGATGGCCTGGTTGATTGTATCCAACCAGTATGCCCTGGCTGAGCCTGGACAGGATACCGAGCTTGCAGCAGACGGGCCTAAAGCGGCTCCAACTGCAAGCCCCTAGCTTCAGCTATGGGGTTCCTGACTGTTCGCGCTGCCGTTGCAAGATAGCTCGTAAAGCATCGGCCTGTCCGCGGTTATAAGCTGCCGAACGTATTCCCAGGCCCACCATCGGTAGCGAACTCTTTTCTCGGATCAGCGCGGCTCGTTCGCGCTGTATAATCTCATGCACCAGTTGCCGGTCGCTTAGTCGCCAGCCCTGTGCATTCGCATATTCGGCAAACCGCATCACACGCTCATATCCTGCCTGGTAGTCTCGCTCTGTTTCTTCTGTAGTAGGCATTTGTTGCATGCTATGTATCTCACCCGGGCACTATAGGTACTGCGCAACTGCATTGCGCCATCACTATTGTGATTATGACAAAAAATCTATGCTAGTGTCAATAACTGTAAGGACTGTAGGCAATGAGAGGTTTCTGTTTCTTCTCATAAGAGAAGAAAAAACACCACTTCTCAACCAGTTCTCTCACTTGATTTCCTTCTAGCTGATATACTATCGACCA
>WNFJ01587126.1_pt1 | contig 10618 bp, 11 predicted proteins | sample 5400461 | NCBI WGS metagenome assembly WNFJ01 (sample SAMN13153349, study PRJNA577476) | soil metagenome | isolation source: 115 cm saprolite on Douglas fir-dominated hillslope | place: USA:California | collected 2013-09-17
TCCGGTGACCATACCTGGATGGCCACACCCGTTCCCATTCCGAACACGGCCGTTAAGCATCCAGGGCCGATGGTAGTGCGAACAGCGCGAGAGTAGGTCATCGCCGGGATTTTTCACAAGCCCGTGGGCGAAAGTCCACGGGCTTGTGGCGTTTGATGGGGAGGTTTCGAAATGAACCAAGTGGAAGCCACCTGGGCAACAGAAAAATATCTAGAAAGTCTTGGTGGACGAGATGGGTTCTGTGATTATCGAGGCGAAGAGGTAGTCGTCATTTCCCTTGGCGGATCCTCCATTGGCGACGAGCAGATTGTACGAATGCTTGAGCTAATGGAATGTCAGCGCAAATATGGGGACATTTCGAAAGTCGTTCGGCCGTTGATTGAAGTAGAATGGCTTGAAGTTGCCGCCACCAAAATAACAAACGATGGACTCCGTCTTCTGACAAATACCCTTTCCAACCTGAAAGTACTCAACCTGGCGAACACGCAGATAAACGATGAAGGCCTTTGGCACCTCAAAAACCTGCCACGTCTTGAGGACCTGAATTTGTACGGAGGTCGAATTACTGGCCATGGGTTAGACCACTTGCGGGAAACCAATATCCAATATCTGCAACTCGCATTATCTTCGGTGACTGACGCCGGTCTGGTAGGATTGGCAAACCTAACCCGGCTTCAGGAGCTGAATCTTGTGGGAACGAAAATTACGGGATCGGGATTTGCCGCGCTCGGCAAACTCAAGAATCTTCGACAACTTGCCCTCGATTGCACTCCGATCCAGGATGAATCCTTTCAATTCCTGGCCGATTTGTCCGGCCTCGAATGGCTCACATTGGGATCCACACCCATCACGGATAATGCACTACCCTATCTGGCGAAGCTCACCCAGCTTCATGAGCTTTGGGTTCAGGAGACAAAGATCAGCAAGCGAGGATACACCACCCTTCGAAAATCGTTGCCCGGCGTCAAGGTGAAGAGGCCAAAATAGTTTTTGCGCCCTGTTGTGATATAATCATCACAAAACGACTTTTCTTTTTGGGGACCTTTTCATGCCCGCAACTGCCAGCTGGATCACGCGGCGACCGCACCCCGATGGGGTCGAAGCCTGCATTCGTGACACCAACGTCAACGTGTGGGGATTGGTCCAGCGCCGGCAGGGTGGGTGGGATGATGCCAGAATTCTGGCCGCCATTCAAGGTTTAACGCGGGATGATCTGGAAGCCGCCTGGCCCTACTATGAAAAGCACCCCGAAGAGATTGACGAGGCCATCCGCCTTAATGCCGAGGCTTGAGGCATGGCCGACTTCTATGCCGATGAGAACTTTGATTACCCGGTTGTCGAGCGGCTGCGACTTTTGGGGCACAAGGTGCTGACCGTTCAGGAAGCGGGCGAGCAAGGAGGCGATGATCCTCAAGTGCTCGCCACGGCCACTGCCGCCGGCCGGGCCGTCCTCACATTCAACCGCCGCGATTTCAACCGGCTGCATAAGAAATTTCCTGCCCATGCCGGCATCGTTAGTTGCACCTGGGATCGATAAAACAGTGATCATTGCTGGCTCGATGGCGGGCCAGCACCTTTGCGTGAACCGCCCACCCTGAAAGCCCACGAAAAAAGCCCGCGAGAGCGTTCGCGGGCTTGGCGGTTTTTTCTTGGTGTTTTAACGGGCGGACATGTCGAGCTCGATGGAGGACAGATCAACTTCACGCTGGTCCTCGATGGGCACGTTTTCGGAAACCTTTTCCCAGTCGCCGCCGCCGGGGCCGCCCCAGCTGCCGTGTTCTTCCATTTCCCGCTGACATTCGACGCAGGTGATGCTGACAGGCAGGGCATTGAGCCGGGCCACGGGGATCTTTTTCTGGCAGCCTTCACACAGGCCGTAGGTTCCTTGTTTCAACTTGGCCAAGGCCCGTTCGATGTGGCTGAGCTCGCGCGATTCCAGCTCGGCCAGCTGGGAGGAGACTTCCTCGCTGCCCGAATCGAAGGCCTGATCGGCGGCATCGCCGGTATCGACGGTCTTGGAGCTTCGCAGATCCTTCAACTCTCCGCCCAGCCTTTTTCGCAGCTCGTCGCGGCGGCCCGTCAGGGACTTGTGCAGGCGGAGCAAGGCGTCACGTCTAGCCATGGCTCACCACCTCTCAAAAATGAAATTCATTGAAATAACCACGGTTAATGCAGCAATTTAAATGCCGTTCCTTCCATTAAAGCAAAAATTCCGATTATTTTTCACAAACTCTTTATTTTCAAGCTGGTTACGGCAATTCATCGTTAACAGCAACCCAAGTCAAATCCCTGATTTGGGTAATTTATTGCCTACCTTTGCTCGAAATAGTTTGATTATTGAACAACTATCCGAACCGCCCCAAGTATATACGACAATTTCCAGCAAGGGGGAAAAGCGGCACAAACTTCAGCCTTTTTTTCAGCTTTTTTCCTAGCTGCGGGAATCCAGGCATCTCGCCTGGTGAACACGGTTCATTCCGCAATACCCTGCTCGGCCAATTATTCGTTGTCATCATTATACTTGGGGGGTCAAATCCCTTTCCCGTGATATGACGCCCACCCCTTGGCCAGCTTGCGCCGGATTTCTACTTTTCACCTATAGGAACCAAGACTGCAAGGACCGTGGGTTCCCTCCCCTTAATGCAATCAAAAACCACGGTAAGGCGAACCGCCATGTCAAAAACCCACTGTTCCTGGTAACGGCGATAATAAATCTGGCGGGCGATGGTTTTTTGGGTTTTCTCCCCGAAAATTGCCTGGACCTCTTTTGCTGTGCGGGCTGATTTCTCAACGGACCTGGCGAATCTTTCTGTCAGAACATCCAGGTCCTCCTGAGGCCTGAGTTTTTTGTTTTCACCAAGGATTTTGATAACCTGGCTCAAAATGCGGCGAGCTTCCTGGCTCTGGGCCTTTGCGGCGAGGTCTAAAAGCCTGCCCGGGTCAGTCCCAGCTTCCTGCGACAAGGCGGTTCCACCAAAAAACAAGGTGAAAAGGATCAAAAAGGCAGGCCGCATGCAGGTTTTCCCTTCAAACAAAAACCTCCGCCGATCGGGAAGATCGCGGAGGTCAGGATGGTCTGCTCGCCAATTGCAGCCAAGGCATGGTGCCTTGCGCATCCTGCGCTGCGCTTCCCGTCACTGGGGTTACCTGGCTTGTCCTATTTTCCTAATCCAATCGTTTCATAGGTTACTGCTCTATTTTCCCTTGTCAAGCCAATTTTCAAAGATATCGCAAACTTCGAGGTCGCCGGTTGCACTGGACAAGCCCTGGCAAGCACACTATGTCTCGGGCCGGGACCACACTCTGTTCCGCCGCTCGCCGACTTAGCATCTGTCTGCCGTAAGACGCTAGCCGCCAGCGGCACAAGCCGAGTCAAAACATGTTGGCAACCAGGGCCGGAATCTGGCTGACGGCGTTTCTGGCGATCTGCGGATCGGCCGCGGCCCAGGATGCGCCTTACTGGCTGCCACGTTACGATCTGGACATCAAGGTTGATGTCGCAGGCCACAGCGTCCTGGTCCGCCAACGCGTTACCTGGACCAACCATCATCAGCGGTCTACGCGCGAGCTGGTCTTCAACGCTCATTCGCATTACGAAATACCAAAAAAAGACATTGGATTTCTGGCCAAGACCGTGGAATTGCTGCGCCTGGCCCCGAGTGAATCCCTGAGCTTCGACGGGGCGGCCTGCGAGATAAACCGCGTGGTCGGCGTTAGCCCCGGCCTGGCAAAAACCACCTACCGGCCGAACGGCTCATCAACCGGCACCATGTCCTATCATTTTCAGGAAGATAACCCGACCGCCCTGGTAGTGCCGTTGCCCCAAGAGGTATATCCGGGAGAGTCGGTCACCATCGATCTGATTTTCACGATGCATTTACCGCAGCGCAAAGGCCGCTGGGGACAGTGGGGCGGCATCACCACCCTGGCCCAGTGGCTGCCGGTCCTGGCCTTTTACGACAACAAAGGCTGGCAACCCGCACCGTTCATTCCCTGGCACCAGCCGTTCTTCAACGAGGCGGGGGGGGACACCCCCCACATCACTCTCCCCAAGGAACAAAAACTCGCCTGCACCGGCTCCATCGAGGCCGTCAAGGACATGGAAAATGGTTGGCAACAGGCAACGGTCAGCCCCATCTGTGCCCGCGATTTCGCCCTCATTTGCAGCGATCGTTTCGAGGAACACGTCCTCCAGGCCGGCGACGTCCATCTCCGCTGCCTGGCCTTGCCCGAGCACGAATTCTATGCCAGGGAGATGCTCAAATGCGTTGCCGAAGCCCTGCCCGTCTACCAGCGCTGGTTCGGGACCTATCCTTACCCGCAATTCACCATTGTGGAATCCTATTTCGGCTGGAACGGCAACGAGTGCGGCGGGCTCGTCATGATCGACACGCGCATGTTCGGCATGCCCCATGCAGCACGCAATTACATTGATTACCTGATTTCCCACGAGTTCTGTCATCAATGGTGGTACAACGTCGTTGGCACCAATGGTTACGCCGAAACCTGGATGGACGAGGGCCTGGCCACCTATTTCAGCCACCGCCTGGTCACGCAGAAAATCGGCAAGAACAACGAGCTGCTCGATTTTCCAGGCCCCCTCAAATGGCTGCCGAATATCCACCGCGACGACTTCCGCAACTACGGCATGCTCGGCGTGGTGGCGCGCGGGGAGGCCACGCCGACGGTCCAGCCCATGGAGAAGTTCGGCCACCTCGCCAATCTCTCGGCCATGACCTACGACCGCGGCAGCAAGATCGTCGGCATGATCGAGGAACGCATGGGGGAAGCGGCCTTCTTCGACTTCATGCGCCTGGTCTACCAGAAGTACCAATTCCAGATCTTGCTGGTCGCCGACTACCGCCGCGAGCTGGAGACCTACACCGGTAGGTCGTGGAAAGAGTTTTTCGATGAGTGGCTGTATTCCACCGGCATGTGCGACTGGGCGGTGGACAAAGTCGAGGTGCGCCAGAGCGCGGAGCGCGGGAGCGCGCGAGCGCGTTGCGCGCTCCGCGCTCGGCGCTCCTGCGCAACCACGCCCACTCATGTCACCGTTCACCTCAGTCAGCGCGGCCAGTGCAACGAGCCCACTGTTTTGGGTTTCCGTTTGCAGGGCGAGGACGGCTACCAGGTGCGCATTCCCATCCAACCCGATATTCCCGTCATGCAGCTGGATGAATACTCCTGCACGGTGCGCAATGTCCTCGTGGAAGACAAAGGCAAAGTCACCACGCAGACCCAGGTGGAAATTCTCTTGCCCAGTCCGCCCAAGCAGATCAGCGTCGATCCGGACGGGATTCTCCTGGACCGGCACCCGGTCAATAATCACTGGAAGCCGATGTGCCGCTGGCGCTGGACGCCGCTCTACACCCAGGCGGAGGAGACGGATGTGACGGCGGCTTACGATCGCTGGAACTTCATTTTCGGGCCCTGGGTCTACAGCGCCTCGTACGTCAATCCCTGGTTCACGCGTTCTGCCATGGCCGGCCTGCGCGCGGGGGCTTACCGCACCCAGGAGTTTTTCGGCGGCGCCTACCTCGCCTATCGCACCGACGACCGCAACGTCGTCGCCGGCGTGGATGCCACCTGGGAGCATTTCCCCATCCCGCAGACCGAGGTCGGCATCAATATCGAGCAAAGCCTGGTCACGCTGAGCAATCAAGACATTCCTTCCAGCCGGGCTGTCGTCTATGCCCGATACATCTTGATGCAAACCAGCAGCCTGTACCTGCCGCCTTTTGAATATGTCGAGGTTTTCAACGACATCCAGAATCGCAGCTTGCCCAATCCCCTGGTGACGCCTCCCGGAGCCAACCTCTTCAATGAGCAAGTCGGCCTGGGCATACACTACCACAAGTATTTGCTGACCCCCTACTGGGACCCCGAGGGAGGCCTGGCCCTGGATGCCAGCTTCCGGGGCGGCGTGCCCGTTTTCGGGGCTGACGGCTTTCAGCAAGCCTTCGGCCAAGTTTCCTGGGTGAAGTACACGCCCGATCCGTTTGGTTGGCTGGAGGAAACCCCCTGGCTGACGTGGCTGGCGAAAAGCCGCTGGGCCTTTCGCCTGGGCGGCGCCATCGGCCTGCCCGACAACGGCCTGTTCTTTACCCTGGGAGGCGGAAATTTTTTCCGCGGCTTCGACCTCAATCAGCGCCAGGGCTCGGCTACCTGGGTCGGCAGCGCCGAATGGCGCGTGCCCATCGGCCGCAACCTCGAATGGGATTTCGTCGATCACTTCGCCGGCATCCGCAACGTCTTCCTGGTGCCCTTCAGCGATGTCGGTAACGCCTACTTCCGCGGCCACCCCGAAGGCCCCACCGCCATCGACGTCGGCCTCGGCCTGCGCATCGACGTCGCCTGGCTCGGCCTCATCGAGCGCACCATGCTCCGCCTCGATGTCGCCAAGACCATCAACAGCAACGCCCCGGTGCAGTTCTGGATCGGCGTGCAGCATCCGTTTTGATGTTGTCCCTTGACATTTCTTGCTTATGTTTACATAATGTAATCCATTGGGTAGAGAAATGGATAAACAATGCGTGTTATTACGCGCAAGCGTCTCCGTGAATTTGCTCAAAAATATCCCGATGCAGCCGAACCACTGCAAAAGTGGTATCGCCTCTTTCGGGAAGCGGAGTGGGAAAACCTTCAGGACGTGCGCCGCGTTTATCCGCACGCCGACACGGTGACGGTCGGGAGTGGAAACACCGTGACTGTTTTCAATATCTGCGGCAACAAGTACCGCCTGATCACCGCGATTCACTACAACCGCCGGCGCGTTTACATCCTCGCGCTTCTCCGTCACGCGGAATACAGCAAGGACTTCTGGAAGGACAGGTTATGAAGCCGATCGCCATCAAAGCACGACCGTCGGGAAAACGTCCGGAGAAACGCCGGCCCGCTGCGGCTTACCTGGCGCTGATTGATATATTTCCGCTGCGCCCCTTGCGCAATGAAAAGGACTATGACGCTGCGGTTTCGGTCCTCGATACCCTGGCCGTGCAGCCGGAAGGTTCCCTGGGCCCCGGCACCCAGGATTATTTCGACACGCTCACGTTGTTGGTTGAAGCGTATGACAGCGAACATCACGCGCTGGACAAGAATCATCATGACCCATTAACGATGCTGAAGTATTTGATGCAAGAAAGCGGCATGACTCAGGCTGACCTGGGCAGGTTGCTAGGCAATCGAGCCCTGGCCTCGCTAGTCCTGAACGGACATCGGCAGCTCAGCAAGACCCACATTCGCGCATTGGCAAGCCATTTCAAGGTTTCCCCTGCGTTATTTTTCCAGGCCCAGTGAAATCGCGAAACGTTATCCGCCTCCGCTCTCGCTGCGTTTCTCGAGGCGGTGCCGCGAGGCTTGCGCCTCTTCGCACAGGGCCTCCTCGGGGGATGCCTCGATGTCGCCAAGACCATCAACAGCAACGCCCCGGTGCAGTTCTGGATCGGCGTGCAGCATCCGTTTTGATGGCTATCTTTTGGATGAGTTGCATTGCGCCTGCAAGTTATACACACATTCACACCCAGCTACCGACGCGCCAGGATCACTTGCGTGGCGCCTGCAAGTAATAAACACTTACACCGCGTCGCCGGTTCGCTGCAGCATTGTTTGGCGATGCCAGCCTCCCGATCAAACGCCTCCTCCTCCACGGGCACAAGCCCAAATTCCGTCTTGAGGCGCTCATCGAAGTCAGCGCGTGTCCCATCCGGAAAGCGGGACAGCCATCCGATGCAAAGTTCGGCCAGCCGGCTTTCATCGGGCAGCCAGTAGATGTGCGGACCCCAAGTCCCGAGATACCAGCCACTGGGCAGGCGCGACACCCAGAAGCTGTTACCAGTCAGCCCGCCGCCCGGCCTCTTTGGTTTTTTCGGCATGGTTCAAAAAAGGACGGATTTGGGTTACAAAGTGGAAGGGGGGGGTATCATACAAAATCTTGCAAAACCCTCCTTTTCGAATCCATAACTCATTATAATTTTATCCCTTATGTCAAAAAAAGCGATTTGCAAAGCCTTTGCAAAACGGTCGTTTGGAACCTCCTTTTGCAAAACGCTCCCCCTCTTTTGTTACCCACAATTGAACCATGCCGTTTTTTCTGGGGCCAATGTCAAACAGGAGGAGCAAAGAGCCAATTTGTACCTTTGCTCCCATAGGTGTTTTCGCAAAAATCCCAGGGGGGCTGCAAACACCCCGGATTCTAATCAAGGAAGCCGTTTTCGCCGTTGTATTTGCACGCGCGCCTCGTAGCGGACCAGGGCGGGTGAATCTTCCTCGGCGGCTTGCTCCAGCAAGGCTTCGATCCCGGCCGCCTGAGATTCCGCCAGTCCACGCAAAGCTCCGGCCCGCAGCCAGACGTTTTCTTCCTTCAACAAGCGGGCTACGTCCCTGTGTTTGCAAGCGCCGGCAATGCGGGCCAGAGTCCGGGCGGCACAGTAACCGGTGCCCATGCCATCCGGGCCGAAAATCCCTGGCGGATTGACGGCCACGGCATATTTTCCAAGGACCGGCACAGCTTCCTTGGCTCGGAGTCGGCCCAGGGCCTCGCAGGTCCACCAGAAGCCGACGGTATCCTGGGCCTTGACCGCTCTATCGAGGTTTTTGATCAAGGCGGGGATGGCCGACTTTTCGCCGCGCTCGGCCAGGGTTTTGGCGGCCAGGTAGTGGGCATGGGGATAAGGCGAATCCAGGGCGGCCAAGAGCGTGTTCAAGGCCGCCTTCCCGGGTTGCTTGGCGAGAGCCGCGAAGGCTTGTCGAGTCTCCTCGACGTGGGCAATCATCATGCGCTCGGCGCCACGGGCCTGGGCCATGTTCAAATCGCGGAAATTGGCCGGTGTCAGACACTTTTTCAGATGCTCCGACAAAGCGTCCGGATTTTTGGGCGGTGGCGGCAGGGTCAGGTCGAACTCGCGGAATGTGGTATCCGCCCATTTCAGCCCGCGCGGCGGATAATGAGCCTCCAAAGGTAGCGCTTCCGGCAACTGCACCACAGGAACGGCCTTGCCCGCCAGGCGATAACCATCCTGGATGTCCGCCAGGGCATAACGAGCTTGCTGGCGGATAAGTGTGATGGGATCGCGCGTGGCCATCTCGACGAGGAGCGGGATTCCATCGGCTTTGCCGCGCCGGGCCAGGCCATGCGTCAAACCATAGCGAATGTCGCGATACATTTTCTTCGGATCGGCAAACGGCTTCAACTTGTCCACAGCATCGATATGCTGGGCGAGGGTTTGCACGAGGTAAGCCTTGTCGCGGTGGCGGAAATCGGGCATGCCCTTGCCGATGCTGGCGATCTCGGAGAAGGGATAAGGCCGGGCGGCCTCGCCGGCCAACAGCTCGGCGGTTTTCCGGCCAAAACCGATCCGGCCCAGGAGCACGGCGGCATCGATTCGTTCGCGCGGGCCCTTCGGCGTGCCATAGTCCTTCGAGGTCAGGTAGGGCGCCACGAGCGTTTCCAGCTCCTGCCTTTCCTTGGCGGTTTTCAGGTCGATTTCGGGGTCGAGCAGGCAGCCCAGCAGCCACAGGGCCTCCTCGGCGCCGATGGTTTTGACAACCGGAAAAGGCCGGCCATGTTCGCTGAAGGGTCGTTCCAGATTGATGCCCTTGAGGAGCTGTCCATAAACCGGATCGTTTGATAGCTGCTGGTTTTTCAGGGCCGCCAGGAGAACATTTACGGCCCGGCGGCGAAATCCGCCGCGCTCCAGAAACAGCCGCGGCATGAGTACGCGCTGTGATTCCTCCCGCAAACGATCCTCGAAGCGAGGCTTTTCGGTGAAGGTGTTCGGCAACAGCGCGATGAGCAGGTAAATGTCCTCCAGCGTCAACGGAGCGCGGGCGATCAGGAGGGCCTTGATGAGAGCGTATTCCTCCGGCCTGGGCCCGTGCTGCAAGTAACGGCTGATGTGGACCTGCTTGATGGGCACCTCGCTGCGGACCGCCGCCCAAAGTGCGGCAATGGCCTCGGGGGTGGCGATGCGTCCCAGGGCCAGAGCGGCCTCGGCGGCGTGAAATTCCTGCTCGTGTCTCTTCAGCCAAGGAATGAGCAGCTTGACCGAATCCGCATCCTTGAGTTTGCCGGCAGCGCGGATGGCCAGGAGATCCGGCAGCGGCTTGGCCAATTCTTTGCGGATCTTGGCCAAGTTTTTGGCATCGGCAGGCCTCCGGCCGAGATTCTCGAAAGACCAATCATCCTGCCAGGAATTGGCCGGACCAATGGTCAGGAATTTGGCTTTGGGGCTCTCCTCGCCGAGGAAAGGGGTTACCTGTTTCATTTGCCGCAAACCCATTTCCAGCCATAAACACAGCCGTTCTTCTGGCGTCCAGGGACCAAAAAGCACCGTCAGGTGGGACAGTGGAAGTTCAGACATGCCCCGATACCTGGCGCCGGAAAGCTTGCCATAGGTTTGGCCGATGCTCTCCAGGGCGGCGGCGGCGTAAAACTGAACTTGCCAGTCGGCATCTTCGAGGGCCTTTTCCAGGGCCTTGGCGTCCTTGTGCGTGGCCAGGCGGGTCAGTGACAGGGCCGCGGCGCGCCGGACAAGAACGGATTCATCCTTGAGCAAGGAAATGATCCTGGCAAGAGCGGATCCAGCTTCATCCTCCCGGTGCAGGAGCATCTCACAGGCCC
>WNFJ01564508.1_pt1 | contig 10617 bp, 8 predicted proteins | sample 5400461 | NCBI WGS metagenome assembly WNFJ01 (sample SAMN13153349, study PRJNA577476) | soil metagenome | isolation source: 115 cm saprolite on Douglas fir-dominated hillslope | place: USA:California | collected 2013-09-17
CGAGGCGGCCAAGCTCGGCATCGGCGGCGTCTACATCCGCGACGATGTCGGCGGCTCGGCGCTGAGCCGGTTCGATGCGGCGCTGATCTTCGAGGCCCTCGCGCAGGGCTGTCCGACGGTGTCGGCGTTCATCTCGATCCACAACATGGCCTCCTGGATGATCGATGCCTTCGGCAACGACACCCAGCGGAAAAAGTGGCTGCCGAAGCTCTGCACCATGGAGCTATTGGCGAGCTATTGCCTGACCGAGCCGGGCTCGGGATCGGACGCGGCGGCGCTGCGCACCCGCGCGGTGCGCGACGGCGACCATTATGTGCTCAATGGCCAGAAGCAGTTCATTTCCGGCGCCGGCAAGGGTGACATCTATGTGGTGATGGTGCGGACCGGCCAGGACGGCCCCGGCGGCATCTCGACGCTGGTGATCGAGGGCGATACGCCAGGGCTTTCGCTCGGCGCCAATGAGCGCAAGATGGGCTGGAACGCGCAACCGACCCGCGCGGTGATTTTCGAGAACGCGCGCGTGCCCGTCGCCAACCGGCTGGGCGATGAGGGCATCGGCTTCAAGATCGCGATGGCCGGCCTCGACGGCGGACGCATCAATATCGCGGCCTGTTCGCTCGGCGGCGCGCAAAGCGCGCTCGACAAGTCGCTCGCCTATATGAGAGAGCGCAAGGCCTTTGGAAAACGCCTCGACGAATTCCAGGCGCTGCAATTTCGTCTTGCCGACATGGCGACCGAACTGGAGGCGGCGCGGACCTTTGTATGGCGCGCGGCGGCCGCGCTCGATCGCAAGGACGCCGACGCCACCATGCTGTGCGCGATGGCAAAACGCTTCGGCACGGATGTTGGTTTCGAGGTCGCCAATCAGGCGCTGCAACTGCATGGCGGCTATGGCTACCTCAGCGAATACGGCATCGAAAAAATCGTGCGCGATCTGCGCGTGCACCAGATTCTCGAAGGCACCAACGAAATCATGCGGCTGATCGTTTCGCGGAAACTGATCGAGGGCGCGCGATGACGGCCTCGAGAGCCGCCGTTGCGGGTCCTGAACCCGACCTGATCGCGCGACGCGAAGGCGCGGTCGGCGTCATCCGCCTCAACCGGCCGAAGACGATCAATGCGGTGACGCTGGAGATGTTTCGCGACATCGACAAGGCGCTCGATGCGTTTGAATCCGACCCGGCGGTCGGTCTGATCCTGCTGGAGGGCGCGGGCGAGCGCGGCCTTTGCGCCGGCGGAGATATCCGGGCGCTTTATGAAAATTCGAAGGTCAAAGGCGATCTCGGCAAGATCCTGTGGCGCGAGGAGTACATTCTCAACGCGCGCATTGCCAAATTCCCAAAACCCTATGTGGCGTTCATGGACGGCATCGTGATGGGCGGCGGCGTCGGTCTGTCCGCGCATGGGCGGCATCGCGTCGTAACCGAGCGGACCAGGCTGGCGATGCCGGAGGTCGGTCTCGGCTTCTTTCCGGATGTCGGGGGCACCTGGCTGCTGTCGCGCTCGCCGGGAGAGATCGGCACTTACTTCGGATTGACCGGCCAAACCATGAACGGCCCCGACGCTGTTTATGCCCGTTTCGCGGATGCGGTGGTACCTTCCGGCAAACTTGCAGCCCTGCGCGAGGCGCTCGTCAAGCTTCCCGCGCGCCTGAGCTCTGCTGAAGTGAAATCTGCGATCGACAATTTCGCGACCGGAGAGAGCGCCGGACCCGTCGCAGCGATCCAGTCCCAAATCGACCGCTGGTTTGCCCACGACAGGATGCAGGATATCGTCGTGGCCTTGCAGCGCGATGGCTCGGAGCTGGCGCAATCCACATTGAAAACATTGAACGAGAAGTCGCCGCGCGGCATGGTGGTCGCCTTAAAACTGCTGCGGCTGGCGCGGACGGCGTCCTCGCTGGAGCAATGTCTGGTACGGGAATATCGCGCCGCGCTGGAAGTGTTCGCCAGCGACGATTTTCGCGAGGGCGTGCGCGCGGCTGTGATCGACAAGGACCGCAATCCCCGGTGGTCGCCAGCGCGGATCGAGGATGTTACGCCTGAGATGGTCGCGCCTTACTTCGCGGAAATCGGTGCCAATGAGCTCGTGTTTAACCAATCAAAATAGAAACGTCTGGGCGGAGGAATAAATGGCAAGTATCGCATTCATCGGCCTTGGCAACATGGGCGGCCCGATGGCTGCCAATCTGGTCAAGGCCGGGCACAAGGTGGTCGCGTTCGATCTGGTGGAGGCTTCGCGCAAGCAAGCAAAAGCTGACGGTGCTGCAATCGCTGATAGCTCGGTCGGTGCGGTCAAAGGCGCCGACGTCGTCATCACCATGCTGCCCGCGGGCAAACATGTTATCTCGGTCTGGACCGATGTCGTTCCGTCAATGACGAAAGGCGCGCTGATTATCGATTGTTCCACCATCGACGTCGAAAGCGCAAAGCAGGCTCATGCGCTGGCGGCGAAGCATGGCATCGCCTCGATCGATGCGCCGGTGTCCGGCGGCACCGGCGGCGCCAAGGGTGCGACGCTGACCTTCATGGCCGGCGGCGACGACAAGGCGTTCGCCGCGGCCAAGCCGGTGCTGGAAAGGATGGGCAAGAAGATCGTGCATTGCGGCGGCGACGGCGCAGGCCAGGCGGCGAAGATCTGCAACAACATGATTCTCGGTGTATCCATGATCGTGGTCAGCGAGGCTTTTGCGCTCGCCGAAAAACTGGGGCTTTCGCATCAGGCGCTGTTCGACGTCGCCTCGACCTCGTCGGGACAATGCTGGTCGCTGACATCTTATTGTCCGGTGCCGGGCCCGGTGCCGACGTCGCCGGCGAACAACGAATACAGACCGGGTTTTGCGTCGGCCCTGATGGTGAAAGACCTCACGCTCGCGCAGGATGCGGCCAAGGCCACTGGGGCGGCAACGCCGCTTGGCAAGCATGCGCAGGAAATCTACAAGGCGTTCGACGCCGCAGGGAATGGCGGGGTGGATTTCTCCGGAATCATCCGGCATGTCCGCAGCCTCGCCGGGAAATGATCGATACCGTCATTGCGAGCGAAGCGAAGCAATCCATCCCACCTGAAAGAACGAATGGATTGCTTCGTCGCTTCGCTCCTCGCAATGACGACAATGTAACCGGCTTGTCCTATAGGCCAAAGATATGACGACATTCCAGGACGCACGCTCCTTCCTGCTCAAGCATCGCACCGATTACGATGCGGCGGTCAAGGGATTCCGCTGGCCGGATCCGGTGCCGTTCAACTGGGCGCTGGACTGGTTCGACGCCGAACTGGCGCGCAACCCGGAAAGCAAACACCGCCCGGCATTGTGGATTGTCGATGCCGGCAACAACCGGGAAACAAAACTGTCGTTCGAGGCGCTATCGCGCCGCTCCAATCAGGTGGCAAACTTCCTGCGCGCACAAGGCCTCAAGCGCGGCGATCATCTTCTGCTGCTGCTCGGCAATGTCATTCCGCTGTGGGAGACCATGCTCGCGGCAATGAAGCTTGGGGTGGTGATTATCCCCGCGACCACGCTGTTGACGCCGGACGAGCTGCGCGACCGGCTCGATCGCGGTCGCGCCAAGGTCGTGGTGGCGTCGCAGGACCAGGTCGCGAAATTCGCCGGCCTCGGCGGGGACAATCTCGTTCGTATTGTGGTCGGCGCGTCGTCGAAGCACGACGGCTGGCTGCCGTATGAACAGGCCGCGGATTTTCCCGAGACGTTCAAGCCGGATGGGCCGACCGGCGCCAACGATCCGATGCTGCTGTATTTCACGTCCGGCACGACCGCGAAACCAAAACTGGTGCGGCACAGCCAGCGCAGCTATCCCGTCGGCGGACTGTCGACGATGTACTGGCTCGGGCTGCAGCCGGGCGATATCCATCCATCTCAACATTTCCTCGCCCGGCTGGGCCAAGCATGCCTGGAGCTGCTTTTTCGCACCCTGGAACGCCGGCGCCACCGTGTTCGTGGTCAATCAGCCGCGCTTCGACGCCAAGGAATTTCTCGCAACCATCGGGCGGTGCGGCGTCACCACGCTGTGTGCGCCGCCGACGGTGTGGCGGCTGTTCATTCAGGAGAAGCTCGCGACCTTCAAGGTATCGCTGCGCGAGGTCTGCGGCGCCGGCGAGCCGCTCAATCCCGAGGTAATCGACCAGGTGCGCGCGGCGTGGGGGCTGACGATCCGCGACGGCTACGGCCAGACCGAAACCACGGCGTTGGCGGGGAATTCGCCGGGGCAAAAAGTGAAGGTGGGATCGATGGGCCGTCCGTTGCCCGGATACCGCGTGCAAATCACCGATATTGACGGGCAGATTACGAAAGAGGGCGAGGTCACCCTGGTGCTCGGTACAGAGCGACCCGCGGGCCTAATGCAGGGCTATCAGGGCGACGACGGCAGACTGAGCGGCGCGGACGGCGATCTCTATCGCAGCGGCGACGTGGTGTTTGCCGACGAGAAGGGTTACCTGACCTTCGTCGGCCGCTCCGACGACGTCTTTAAATCATCGGACTACCGGATCAGCCCGTTCGAACTTGAGAGCATCTTGCTCGAGCATGAATCGGTCGCGGAGGCGGCGGTCGTCCCCAGTCCCGATCCAATTCGCCTCGCCGTCCCCAAGGCCTATGTGCTGCTGGTGGCGGGCGCGGCGCGCTCGGGCGAGACCGCGCTGTCGATCTTTCGCCCTTCAAGCGGATCCGGCGGATCGAGCTCGTGACCGAACTGCCGAAGACGATTTCCGGAAAAATCCGCCGTGTCCAGTTGCGCCGGCTGGAGCACGACAACGATCGCGGCGACCTATTGCGCGGCCACGAATTCCGCGAAGAGGATTTCCCGGAGTTGCTGAAGGTGCGCTCGGCCGGATCGGTGGAGAATTGACGAATGAATGAAGTCTGGAAGAAGCCTCCGATCTCGCTTTCGGCCTATCAGAAAATGGTCGGCCACGAAGTCGGCGTGTCGTCATGGCATCTCGTCGACCAAAGCCGGATCAACGTGTTTGCCGACGTGATCGAAGATCACCAATTCATCCATATCGACCCCGAGCGCGCCAAGCGCGAAACACCGTTCGGCACCACCGTGGCGCACGGCTTCCTGACGATGTCGCTGATGAGCATCATGTCCTACGAGGTGATGCCGGTCATCGAGGGCACCACCATGGGCGTCAATTACGGCTTCGACAAACTGCGTTTCATCTCGCCGGTGCGCGCAGGCTCGCGCGTCCGCGGTCGCTTCACGCTGGCGGAAGCGACGTTGCGCAAGCCGACAGAACTGCTGTCGCGCACCAATGTGAGCGTCGAAATCGAGGGCGAGGCGAAGCCGGCTATCGTGGCCGACTGGATCGGCCTGATCTATTTTGCTTAAACGTCACTTGTCATTGCCGGGCTTGACCCGGCAATCCATCACTGATCAAAAAGCCACCTTCGTCGATTTGATGGATGCCCGGATCAAGTCCGGGCATGACGAGAGAAGAAGAATCCAGGAACGACATCATGACAATCAGGTTTGACGGACGCGTCGCCATCGTCACCGGCGCGGGCAATGGTCTTGGACGCGCGCACGCGCTGGGGCTGGCGAGCCGCGGGGCGAGGGTCGTCGTCAATGATTTCGGCGGCGCCCGCGACGGCACCGGCGGATCGCTGACGTCTGCGGAAACCGTGGTCGAGGAAATCCGAAAAGCGGGCGGCGTGGCGATGGCCGATGGCGCCGATGTCTCCAATTTCGAGCAGGTCAAGACGATGGTGGATCGCGCCACCAGCGAATGGGGCAGCGTCGATCTGCTCTGCGCCAATGCCGGCATCCTGCGCGACAAATCCTTCGCCAAGATGGAAATTGCCGATTTTGCCAAGGTGATGGATGTCCATCTCACCGGCACGTTCTATTGCTGCAAGGCGGTGTGGGATGGCATGCGCGAGCGCAATTACGGCCGTATCGTCGTGACCACGTCATCGTCCGGCCTGTTCGGTAATTTCGGCCAGGCCAATTACGGCGCGGCGAAAACCGGCATGGTCGGCCTGATGAACGTGCTGGCTGAGGAAGGCCGCAAGAACAACATCCGCGTCAACACGATCTCCCCGACGGCGGCGACGCGGATGACCGAAGAATTGCTGCCGCCGCAGGCGCTGGCGCTGATGAAGCCGGAGGCGCCGACGCGCACCATCATGGGCGCGGGCGCCGGGTCCTTCGCGGTGATCAAGATCATCGAAACCGAAGGCATCAACTTAGCCGAATCCGACTGGACCCCCGATGCGGTCGCCGCGCATTTCGCTGAAATCAGCGATATGTCGAAAGCCAAGGCGCTCGAGGGCGCGTTCCAGCAGACCGAGAAATATGTCGGCCAGGCCGCGGCGAGAGCGGGCGTGAAGTTGTAGTGTCTCATGGCACGGTGTTGAGCGCTCTGCGTTATGGCCGGGCAAAAGCGCGAAGCGCGTCTTCGCGCCAGATGTCCCGGCCATGACGTCTTTGGCGCGGCGAGGAAGTTTAGACGTAGATGCCCGGGACAAGCCCGGGCATGACGTTCAATTTGTGGAGAGGCCGATCCGGCCTACACACGCGCCATGGCCCTATCTCCTAGCAACCCAGTCGCGGTCATCGGCGCCGGCCCCGCCGGACTGATGGCGGCTGAGGTGCTGGCGCGAGGCGGCGCGCATGTCACGGTCTACGATGCGATGCCATCAGTGGGCCGCAAGTTGCTCATGGCCGGACGTGGCGGGCTCAATCTGACGCACAGCGACGCACTGCCTTCTTTCCTCACGCGTTACGGCAAAGCGATGCCGCAGCTCACGGCCGCAATTTCGGCGTTTCCGCCGGATGCCTTGCGCGAATGGAGCGAAGCACTGGGGCAGCCGACTTTCGTCGGCTCCAGCGGCCGGGTTTTCCCGAGGGCGTTCAAGGCCTCACCGCTGCTGCGCGCATGGTTGCGGCGGCTGGACTCGATCGGCGTGCAATTCAAGCTGCGCCATCGCTGGACCGGCTGGCATGACGACGGGCATCTGTCGTTTCAGACCCCTGACGGGAAGCGCGTTGTCGAGGCACATGCGACCGTGCTGGCGCTTGGCGGCGCAAGCTGGCCACGGCTCGGGTCCGACGGGGCATGGGTGGAAACACTCACAGCCAAGGGGGTGACGATATCGGCGCTCAGGCCCGCCAATTGCGGATTCACCGTCGCCTGGTCCGACATTTTCCGCAATCGTTTTGAAGGCCATCCGCTCAAGGGTATTGCGCTGTCGTTCGGTTCGCAGACCCTGCGCGGAGAAGCCATGATTACGCGCAGCGGCGTTGAGGGCGGCGCGATCTATACGCTCTCGGCTGAGTTGCGCGAAGCCATCGCCGGTGCGGGGCAGGCGACGCTCCACATCGCGTTGCGGCCCGATCTTGAAATGCAGGACTTGATGGCGCAGCTATCCAGGCCGCGGGGCAGGCAATCGCTATCCAATTTTCTTCGCAAGGCTGTTCATCTGTCGCCGGCTGCGATCGGCTTGTTGCAGGAGACGGCGATTGCGTCCGGCGTGTCGCTGTCGTCGCTGTCGACCACAAGTCTCGCCGGATTGATCAATGCCGTGCCGGTCAAGCTCGATGGCCTGGCGCCGATTGCGCGCGCGATCTCGACCGCGGGCGGGATTTCTTTCGACGAGCTCGATGCCGACTTCATGATCCGCCGCATGCCCGGCCTGTTCGCCGCCGGCGAAATGCTCGACTGGGAGGCGCCGACCGGCGGCTATCTGCTGCAGGGCTCGTTCGCCACCGGAACGGTGGCGGGAAGAGGGGCGCTGAAGTGGTTGGAGAGGCGAATGGGGAATAGTAAGCCGTAGGATGGGTTGAGTGCAGCGAAACCCATCATGACGCCGGGAAGCTGATGGGTTTCACTTCGTTCAACCCATCCTACACACCGACATCAGCGCAACTTTCCCCGCGCCGCGACCGGCAGCGTGCCGATGATCTCGTCGCCGCGGACCATCACCACTTCGTCCATCATGTTGACGACCACGCAGACATGGTTCGGCACGATCCGCACGACGTCGCCGACATTGGGCCGGGTGTTGCTGCGGGTCAGGTCAAGAAAGCCGTGTCAAGAAAGCCGTGCTCCTCGGCAAAGCGGGCGATCCTGGCCTCGGGATGCTCCAGGATCAGCCCGTGGCCGTCGAGGCCGCCGCCGGTATCGGAGGTCAGGGTTTTGGAGCCGGCATCGAGAATTCCGCGATCGGGGCCGGCGCGGCTGACCACGGTCGAATAAATGTTCAGCGCGCAATCGTCCCAGGTCGCGACCCCGGCCTTGACCTGCATCCGGTCATTGTAGATGTAGGTGCCCGGCCGATGCTCGGTGGCGCCCTTGAGTTTGCCGACATTTTTCAGATTTGGCGTGCCGCCGGTGGAGACCATCGCCGCATCAAGTCCGTGGGCGCGGACGCCAGCCAGCGCCTCGTCATAAAAACGTTGCGCCTCAGCCCAGCCGGTCTCGGTCGGGTACAGCATGAAGCCGGCGAATACCAATCCCTTCGAAGCCGCGATCTCGCGTGCGAGCGCAATCGCTTCGGCCGGGGTTTCGACCCCGGCGCGCTTGCGCCCGGTATCGCACTCGACCACGACCGAGAGCGGGCGACCCGAAGCCGCTGCCGCCTGCGGCAGCCCCGCGATCACAACCGAATTATCGGCGGCAACCGTCATGTTGGCCTTGCTCTGCAGCGCGCCGAGCCGGGCCATTTTCTCCTCGCCGATCAGGTTGTAGCTGATCAGGATGTCGTCGATGCCGGCGTCCGCCATCACCTCGGCTTCGCCGATCTTCTGGCAGGTGATGCCCCTGGCGCCGGCCGCGATCTGAAGCTTCGCCAGCATCGGGCTCTTGTGGGTCTTGATATGCGGCCGGTTGGCGACGCCGGCGGCATCGCAGGCGACCTGGATCCGGGCGATGTTGCGCTCGACACGGTCCATGTCGATAACGGCGGCGGGCGTGCCGTAGTCGCGGGCGATTTTGGCGGCGAGGGGTGTGGTCATCGTGGTACCTTTGTTCGATCTCTTTGTTCGGTGCCGTAGGATGGGTTGAGCGCAGCGAAACCCGTCAAAGCTCGTCGAGGTCTCGTGATGGGTATCGCTTCGCTCAACCCATCCTACTCAAGCCTGCTCTATCTCTTCGCGCAGTACTTCAAGTTCCAGCCACTTGTCCTCTGCCTGCTGCAGTTGCTTTTGCGCCTCAGTAAGTGCGTCAGAGGCGGAATCGAACTTCTTGCGATCCTTCTGGAACAGATTGGGATCGTCAAGATGCCGCTGCTGTTTGGCGATTTCGGTCTGTAGTTTCGCGATCGTCTTGGGCAGCGTTTCCAGCGCGTGCTTTTCGTTGAAATTGAGCCGCCGCTTCGATGTGCCCGAAGGCGCGCTGCCTTTCGATCCCTTATCATTCTCGACCGCGGCAGCCTTCACCGCCTCGCGCTTCAGATCGGCGCCGCGCTGCGCCAGCATGTCGGTGTAGCCGCCGGCATATTCGATCCAGCGGCCGTCGCCTTCCGGCGCGATCACCGAAGTCACCACCCGATCGAGAAAATCGCGGTCGTGGCTGATCAGGATCACGGTGCCTTCGTAGTCGCCGAGCATTTCCTCCAGCACGTCGAGGGTTTCGAGGTCGAGATCGTTGGTTGGCTCGTCCAGCACCAGGAGATTGGACGGCTTTGCCAGCGCCCGCGCCAGCATCAGCCGGCCGCGCTCGCCGCCCGAGAGCACTTCGAGCGGCGTGCGCATCTGCTCCTGCGCGAACAGGAAATCCTTCATATAGCTGACCACGTGCTTCGGCTTGCCGCCGACCATCACATGGTCGCCGCGACCGCCGGTCAGCGCTTCCGCCAGCGTCGATTTCGGATCGAGGCTCTCGCGATGCTGGTCGAGGGTCGCCATTTCGATGTTGGCGCCGAACCGGATCGTGCCGGTATCCGGCGGCTTGGCGCCGGTCAGCATGTCGATCAGCGTGGTCTTGCCGACGCCGTTTGGCCCGACAATGCCGATGCGGTCGCCGCGCTGCACGCGGATCGAGAAACCGTCGACGATCTTGCGATCCTCATATGACCTGCCGATGTTTTTGGCTTCGATCACCAGCTTGCCGGATTTGTCCGCTTCCGCGGCGGCGAGATTGGCATCTCCGGTGGCGCCGCGATAGTTCCGGCGCTGGTCGCGCAGCGCGTAGAGATTGCCGAGCCGCTTGACGTTGCGCTTGCGGCGGCCGGAAACGCCGTAGCGCAGCTGGTCGCGCTCTTCCTCGGCGAGCACCTCGTCGCGCCAGGCCTCGAATGCGCTAAAACCGCGGTCGATCTGCCTGATCTGGCCGCGATCGAGCCAGGCGGTAGAGCGCGACAGGTTGGACAGGAAACGGCGGTCATGGCTGATGATGACGAGCGCGCTGCGGCGGCTGTCGAGTTCGCTTTCCAGCCATTCGATGGTGGTGAGATCGAGATGGTTGGTCGGCTCGTCCAGCAAGAGAATATCGGGCGAGGGTGCCAACACGCGCGCCAGCGCCGCGCGGCGGGCTTCGCCGCCGGAGATATTTGCCGGGTCTTCATCGCCGCGAAGCCCGAGCTGCTCCAGCACATAGCGGGCCTGATAGTGGTCGTCGCCGGGGCCGAGGCCAGCTTCGACATAGGCCAGCGTGGTTGCG
>WNFJ01613348.1_pt2 | contig 10617 bp, 12 predicted proteins | sample 5400461 | NCBI WGS metagenome assembly WNFJ01 (sample SAMN13153349, study PRJNA577476) | soil metagenome | isolation source: 115 cm saprolite on Douglas fir-dominated hillslope | place: USA:California | collected 2013-09-17
CGTGTCCCCTCGCGGTGTGACGATGAAGGTCGCGATGAGACCGCCGACATCGAAGACCTTGCGGTGCTGGATGCGCTGGTACTCCTCGACCTTCGCGCGACCGTCCGCCACGCGACTCGTGGCATAGATGTTCTGACCTCGGCGACGGCCTTCCTGATGGCGGACAAGCTTCACCGTGGCAGGTTCGATGCCCTCGGCGCGCAGGATGTCGTTAAAAGTGATCAAGTGCAGGGCGAATTATGAAGGGCCCTTGTCTTCCGCCACTCCGGACGGCCGAACGCTTGAGCCGACCTGGCAGGTCGCAACGGCCGGCCGGTGCGGCGCAGACCACTGCACTAGCTTGTCCACCCGCTCGTGAAGGCGTATTGCCTCTGCAGTCAATCCCAGCCTATGACGCCACCTACTACTCCGGGCACTGCGACAAATTTGCGGCTGATGCCAGCCGCTTCTAAGGGGTCCGCGACGTTTCCCAGCGCAGAACTTCACGGGCAATTGGCCGCGACTGAGCTAACCCGCCTTTTGGATCAGACCCAGGTCGACCAGATCGTCCACGTCGATCCACCAGGTCAGATCGGTTGGACTGGCCGAGATATTGATCCGGTACGTCTTGGAGTCGATTTCACCAACCACTACGACCTCACGTGGATCGACATCCTCACGCGCCCGCGTCGGATAGCCTGCCGGATAGCTGTGCAGCATTCTTCCTGCTGCCTGAACGGCTTTGTCGCGATAGCGTTTTAAGTTCGCCGCGCCGATTATGTTGCCCTCGTAGTAAATGCGTATCTGGCCGGAAGCCAGTGGAAGGCCGACAATCGCCGAGCCACGAGCTAACGAGGCGCAAAGCGAGGATTCCGGATGCGGCACATATAGGGCCAGCCGTAGTGGGGTGGCGACGTGGGGTCGCATGGCTATGAGCCTATCCGATGTTGGGGCACGTTTTTGGGCCCCTACGTTTCTAGGTGCAGTGGGCGCTATCGGGCCATTGCGTAGCGAGAAGTCCACACCCCTCATCCGGAGCTGCCGGCGAAAACGTCACGACCTCCCCGGCTCCTCTCCTATGCAGGACAATGTCACCATATGCCGACGCTAAAGCGTCTGCTGCCGAGTTACTTGGCGAGCTGCAAATGGCCCTCTCGGTAAACCACAGCACGAGGACGATCCAAGAGTTCCTCAATCTCTACAAGAATCGGAGTCTGAATCTGGCTCCTGCTTTCCAAAGGCAGTCCGTGTGGAACATGTCAGACCGCCGCCTACTGATTCAATCGATTCTCGACTCCATCCCACTCCCTGCCATCTACCTCTACAAGCAAGTCGGCCAAGGCGGCAAACCGGTTTATGACGTTATCGACGGCAAGCAGCGTCTCGAGACCATATTTCTCTTCATGGACCGCGGCCCTTTGAGGAGCAACGATGAGCTCCTGGTCCGTACCAGCTTTGCCGACGATGAAGGGGCCGAATTGTGGAATTGGCAGGAGTTGCCCAAAGCGGCCAAGCACCGGGTCCTCGCCACAAGACTGCCAATAATCGAAGTTGAAGGTGGTCTGGGCCAGATTATTAGCGTGTTCGTCCGCATCAACGCAACCGGAAAGCGCCTGACGCGCCAGGAACAAAGGCACGCCTACTACTACACCAATCCCGTACTCAAGTCTGCGCAACGTTTGGCAGACCGGTATCAGCGATACCTTGTGATGGAGCGCGTGGTCGCTCCGACCGAAATCGTTCGTATGAAGCACGTCGAGTTCATGGCTGAACTCCTTCTTTCTGTCAATGCCGGCCAGCCCCTCAATAAGAAGGCCAAGATCGACGCAATCATCAGCGGAGCTTCGCTCGGCCCAGCCGACCTCAAGCAAGCTGAGGCCCGGCTACGCCACGCCATGACCGTCGTGGAGGCGGTGCTTCCGGACCTTAGGGAAAGCCGTTTCCATCAGTTGGCGGACTTCTACACACTCGTTCTGCTTTTGGCGCGCTACAAAGACGAGGGGCGCGCGGTAAGCGCCCACGACAGTCGCCGCAACGCACTGGCCGGTGCGCTGCTGACAGACTTTGGCGTTGCGGTGGATGAGGTCAGCCAACGCATAAGGGTCGGGAGTGGCGCGACGGCTCTGCAGGAACCCTTCCGTCAATATCTGATGACTGTTCGGGAGGGCACGGACACCTTCAATCAGCGCAGCGCGCGAGAGAAGGTACTGCGCGGCCTACTCGACGGCGTGTTTGACGAACTTGATCCGAATCGGACATTCAACGCCATGCAGCGCAGGATTCTCTGGCACGCTTCGCGGAAGAAGCGATGCCAGATCTGCCGCGAGGAAATCCTTCGCTGGGAGGATCTAAGCATCGACCACATTCTGCCATTCATTCGTGGTGGCAAGACAAGCCTGGCCAATGCGGCCATCGCGCACAAGAGATGCAATTCAAGTAAAGGGGCGGGCTGGTAGACCCGCGCAGTTTTGACATACGCCAGATGAAGGCACTCGGACGGGGCAACCAATGAGGCGCAGGAATGCTTTCGTTCGATAAAGGTTTCGTCGACTACTGGAGTCGGCAATACGTAGAGGACGACAAGAGCATTGGAGGAAAAGAGCAGGAGCTCTTTACTCGCGTTGGTCCTCGGGTGGCCAAAAGAGGCTACTACCAGAAAGCCGAAGTGGCGATGGTCGGAGACTGGAAGTCACCGCGCATTCGGAATCGCCTGGCCCGCAATCCTGACGAGGATGTTCGCGACATCAGTAGGCTCGCATTTGCGGCGCCTGAGCGGCTTCAACATCGGATCCTTAGCTTGCTTCATGGAGTCAGGGACCCAGTCGCAAGTGCCTTGCTAGCAGTTTGGGCACCGGATCGGCACACAGTCATCGACTTCCGGGCCGTCCAGGCCTTGGAGAAGCTGCACAACATCGGCGCCCTCACGCAAGAGCTGCCGCCGCATTTGCCGGGCGGACTCCCCGACTACACCCAGTACCTGAAGTGCTGCCGATCAGTTTCGCGTCTCTGCGGGGTCGGATTGCGGGACTTAGACCGGGCGCTCTGGAAATGGAGCAAAGAAGGCATGCCGGAGCACCGATGAGGAGTGGCTAGCAGGCCAGGCTCAGGGGAGAATGACGACGTTCAAACTGCCAATGCCTAGCGCTGAGCTGGCGCACGCTTCTCTGGCGTCAGTCGCGGCTCGCCTTCAGCAGAACGCCATCGGTCGGGCAATTGCCAACGACAGCGTCTCAACCGGCGCACGTCAAGCTCTGTTCGCCTTGAATAGAACCCTCTCGGCGGCCATCGCCAAGGGCGCGGCGATGGATGCGTCGGATGTCCACTTCGACTTGCATTCTCTCGAATCCATCCATTCGTCTGAGCGCAGCGCATTTCTCGATGAATACTCTCTTGGTGTTGGTGACGAAGGAGCCGACATTTTGGTCATGGGTACGGAGGCTGCGGAGGACGCACAAAATCCGCTGGATGTTGCGTTCCACGCTCTCTACTCAACGATCGTGCTCACCGGCTCGAAGCCACCGGTCCTCGAGCGAATCGTCAAGGACTCACCCTGGGAGCGACAGTTCGATCGCCGACCATTCCACCTTGAACCGGATGACTACATCGATGTGAGCCGAACACCGCGGCCGGGCAAGAAGAGGGTCGGTGTACCGACCTGGGTCCAACTGGCGAAAGTCGCCAGTCGAAGCCGAGATCGTTCAGTCTGGCGGCGCTTGCTGTGCGGTGGACCGCCTGACGATGGGCTTGGCCGGCGTATGTATCAGCTGGAACGCAGCGCGTCAATCTCGCTGGCCGCCACTGGAGGGCGCCCACCGTCGGACGACAGGCTACGCTTTCTCGTGGACCACGCCATTCCCCGCCTTCGAGAGTCCGCGCGCGTCTTATTAATGCACGGTTTCGGTGGCCGTTCACACAAGGAGTGGCAGCAAGCTGACCAGGCAATCGCCTCCGCTTTCCTAGGTACGGAGGTCACATTTGACTGGCAACCTGCCTACAACACTTGGATTTTCCATCAGGAGCACGCCGGGCGAAGAGCGGTGGGCTCCCGGGCTCTCAATGGGCCAGTGGCGGGGCGATATTTAGACCTCATCACCGATCTTGTGTGGGGCGGGCTTGGTGCGACCCGGGCGGCCTGGAATTCGTAGACCCACCAAAACCCGGGCCGCGTCGCGTGTGCGGCAAAACTAAGCCTAGCGATAGTCTGTCTGAGGGTGGCCGACCGCTTCCGCAGCTACACCTTAGGCCCGTACTCCTTAGTAAGAGTAGTGACTTCGTAGGAGCCCATTTCATCCGGCTCGCCAAGGAACAGTTCGACCTTGACACGCATGCAACTCACAGCAGGTGTTTGATGGTAAACGAGCCACCAGCAGCAATCGGCGATCCGCAGCAGACTGGTCAACAGCGCGCTCATACAGACCTCCTGTGCCCTCTGCCCGTCTTCGGGGCCGAGCTCGTAAGGTCATGAATGAAGTTTAGCCACGCGCCACTTTCAGTCGAACACTCACAGCTGTACCTCTCCAAGATCGAAGTAGCGGGCTATTAGAGCTACAACCCACGCACGCGCCTGTCTAAGCGTTAGATCGCCTTGGATGAGATTGCTTCGGTGCAAGCGCCAAGTAACGTTCTCAGGCGAGTGTTTCGGAACTGCCTTCGGATCGAGATGACCGATGTGGATACTCGCGACGCCGTGAATTGGTGCCAGGGTCTCCGCTACAACAGCAGCCCACTGGATTGACTCAAGGGTCAGGGCATCACGGTAAGCGTCGTTCTGGATCGGCCTTTCTAGATATTTCTCTAGGATTGCCCGCGTGGCAGGACTGACTGCGGGTGCTCCCGCAAACTCAAGCATCATCCCAAGAAGCCGTAGGTTGATCACACGGCACTCCCATTCCGGTCCGTACTGGGGATCGGCCGCTTGCAGCTGCCACCGCGGCTCTCGGTTGCTTTGGAAAGGTCCTGTTTGCCGCCGACCTGACAGCAGCGAGCGGGTGCGTACCGAGACAATTAAGGGACCAGGGACAGCCGCGGCGGCTAAACCCGCTCGAACGGCCGTGGTGTCAGCTATGACGGTCTCGAGCGGGACATCGGCTGGTCCGAATTCCACTTCGGGCCAAATGTAGCGTCTCCTCCGCGTCCACATCCGGTCAATAGGCCTGGAAGGAGTGCCAGCTAACGCGACAATGGGCGTCCGGGTCGACGACCAGGAATCGAGTTACGCTTCAGAGAACCTCTGCTAGTTCATCCTTAAGGTCGTTTCCGACCGCAAGGCGGACTACGTCACGTGCCTCGCCACGCAGCCTGGCTCTTGTCTCAACGATCTCTCTAGTTCGCTGCGTTATCTCTTCGCGCAACCGTTCGTCACGCGGAATTGGCAGAACGAGCTCTTGAATACGGCCACCCAGGGTATCGATGATGTCCTGAGTGAACTGTTTTGACCGAATCTGTCGCTTCACCAAGCTCGTGTTGAGGATCGCTAGAAGCAGATATGGCGACAGCTCTTGCGGGTTCAGAATCCGTAATCGATACATGTGGCTCTGGAAAATAATCTTGGTGTCCTCGGCGGTCAGCATCGCGGTGGTCCCAACCAGGTACGTACCGTCCCGAACCATGAGAATATCGCCGGCGCGAACCTTTTGCTTCGCGGCGATGGGACCCGCGATCTCTTCCGAGACCCCCTGTTTCGGATCGATCTTCAATTCCCAGTTCGCCAGATCTGATGTTCGGATAAACGGGATGTCGCCGGTCCCATAAGCGAGCTTGCCGACCTCGTGGCCAGTGCTTATCGAAGCCAAAACGCCTTGTTCTACGAGGTGTCCGACCTGAACCAGCTCATGAGTGTCGGCCAATGCCGCCAAGTCGGCCCTAATCTCGGGGTCGTAGTACTTCGGAATGTAGATGCTGTCCGTGATCTGAGTGCTACCTATGAGAAAACCAAATCGCTCTGGCCTGATATCGGGATCGCCCATCAAACGTCGATAGTGCTGAGCGACTTCTGGCACGTCGTCGTGAGGAATCGGGTTCCCCCTGCTGTCATGTCCGCACCACTTCACGATACCCATGAACATTGGCCTGTCCGCCTGCCGACTACCCGGGGCCAGCTTTTCTAGAAATACCACGCATGCCTTCGCGTGCGTGTATGGCTGAAAGAGGTCCTCAGGAAGACTTACTAGACCAATAAAGCGAACTCGGTCCCGAAGAAACGCGAGTACATACCGATGACTCGGATTACCGAACGTACTCTCGGGGAGAACGATCGCCATTCGACCGCCTACTCGCAGAAGATCAAGGCAACGCTCAATGAATAGGATCTGAGGCGGCCTTTGCGCCACGAGACCTGCCAACCTCGTCCAACTGTGGGTCCTCGCGTCGACCTTCCACTGATGGCCGAGATCAAACTGCCCGAGAATCTCGCGGCCCTCCACTTTGATCTTGCTGCCAAACGGAGGGTTCGTCAGAACAAAGTCGTAACTGCCGGGGCGAAGGGCCTGCCGAGCCGGCGGCGCCATCTGCCCGTACGGCATGAGACTGTTCTCGCAAACGATTCCGCCCTGCCCGTCGCCAACGATTGCCATGTAGGCCTTCGTGACTTTGGTGAGGAATCTGTCCTTGTCGCAGCCGCGAAAGAATCGCTGCGCAACCTTCGCCTTTTCCTGGCCGAGCTGTTGGTCTGACCAGTTCTTGCGTTTCGCTTCTAACTCGAGCTTGGCCCAAACATGCTCCAAAGAGGCGATGAGAAAGCCACCGCTGCCACACGCCGGATCGATGATGTACTTTCCTGGCTCGGGATCCAGAATCTCCACCATCATCTTGATCACGTTCCTGGGGGTGAAGAATTGACCCTCTGGACCTTTGAGTGTCTTGCCAATGAAGGTCTCGAATGCATCTGACAAGGCATCGCGATCGGCACTGGTAAGCGAGTAGACCTGAATCTCGCCGACGATGTAGGCAACGGACTTCGCATCGAGCGTCAGGCGATCCTCTTCGTCGAATACCCCAGAGAAGCGATCTGCCTTCACCTTGGTCTCAAAGATGGCATTGATTCGGCGCTTGACCGAATCAGGAGCCTCTTCATAGTCAGCGTGGAAGTCGACGAACTCGTCGGGAGCCTTGTCCTGCTCGTCCCAGATCTTGCAGAACAGAATGTTCATGAGTTGCTTCGCGAAATCGATGTCCTGGGTCGTTCCTGTAGCCATCCCGGCCAAATGGTTCCTCAGGTCGTTAAAAGTGGCTTTGAGGTTGGCTGGTCTCTTTAGGTCCTTCTTTCGAAGCTTTCCGAGATCTGACACGCTCTCACCAAATCTCGGTAGCGAGTAGAGCTCAATGAATCTAACCTCACCTGACGATAGGACCAGCTTGCGGAGGTACAGGTGCTCCTTACCGTTGAACCAAACCCCAAGCGTCGCGAATGAGTTCTGCAAGTAGAGCATCAGCTGACGCTCGCCATCCCGGCGAGACGGGCGCTTGCACTCGACCAGGATGTAGGCGTCCTCGTAGGCTCGGTGGTTTGCGTCACGAAAGACGCAGACGTCTACAGGCCAACGTTCGGCACCGGACGGACTTTCTTTGACGCGGAATTGCGGGTGCGTCTGGATTTGAGCCTTCTCATAGCCCAGCTCCTCAACCAGTCTTTTAGAGATCACCTGGGTGGCGTGAATCTCCTCAGGCCCGGCCTTGACGGCTCGACCCGACACGAAGTCGATGATGTAGCCGGGCTCGATGACCTCAGGCAAGCTGCCGTCGGCAACGGTTTGAGAGGCCATCAGCGCGGCGAGTGTCCCTGCCGCTTCCAGGCCGCAAGTGCTGTCCGCGGGTTCTTGCCATTTGGTCCGAAGCCGTGGCCTACCAGGAATTCCGGGACTCCGCCGTACTGCGTCAGGATGACTGCCGATTCGGCCACTTTATCGTGACCCGGAGCGAAGAACGAACCGACTCGGACCCTTTGACTACAGCCGCACCAACAGACGCCAGTTGGAAGTAGTCGGTCCCCCTTGATTGTCATTCTTGCCCTGTCTCCTTGAATACCGTGCTTGGAGCCTATATTCGATTCTCCTCCATGTCAAGAGATACGGAACGGTTACGGCGCAAGTGCGCCGTCGAAGGGAGCGTGACCCGAATACTTCGCGCTAGTTGCCTTACGACTGCCTGACTCGTGCGGTAGTCTCGATTAGCTTCCCGCTTGCTTCGAGAAAGCTGACCAGTCCATCGATTGCTTCTGCCTGGCGCCTACTCACCGAAACGCCCATTTCGAAGTTCCTTTCCATCCCGTGCCAAGAGATGTTCGCCGAACCGAGGAACCCACGCTCGTTGTCGGCGATCACAGACTTTGCGTGGATTAAGACAGGCAGTTCCGATGAGGCGGCCAATACCCGCAGACGTGCAGCAATCGCCCGGCCGTCACTCCCGGCTGTAAGTTGTCTCAAGGCCTTGAGGTTCCGCTCATCATCAGCTTCGAGGTCGCCGGCAACCAGCCGAATCCATGCACCGTTTTTTGCTGCTACACCGATTGCGCCCTTGAGGGCTTGCAGCCCCGAGGAACTCAAGTAGGGTGCAAGTATCAAGAGGCTCGATGTCGCGGAACTAATTACGTCACGAACGAACTGGTCTAAGTCACCGAAGCGGTCACGCAAGGGCGGGGGCAGGAGCGCCCGATGCACCCAGGTGCAATAAATGAGGCCTGGCTCGCCGCTCACGGCTTCGAACCAGCGGCCTGACGCAAAAGGGCTGCCTCGGAAGTCACCTCTGGCTGCCATAGACCGACTATAGGTTCAGCCAAGCCAAGCACCTTTCCCCCGAAGAGAAATGACCGGCTTACCGTTCGATTGAAGTAACTGCAGCCGAACTTGGGATACAGGCACGCGGAACAGGCGCCGCCCGCATGCGAACAGACGGGGTCAAACGAACACTGTCCGGCGTATTCGCGGGCGGAGCCGAGCCACTGCCTGAGGTTGGCGCGGAAGACAGAGTCGATCCCCCCCATCGTGAATGCAACATGCGAAGACACATACACCAAGCCTGTTGAGTGCGCCGGGAAAAGGTACTCAGCCAAAGAGTCACCGTCCATCCCGACGTATCGATGCGCGGTCGCCTTCAGGACATGAGACACGCTGTGAAGAACGCCAAATAAGGCCGCCGACGCAGCCTCTACCGCCTTGCCGGATTCTGCTTCGAAGGAGTTCAGCACAAAGTGGGACTCTCCGAATTGAAGCAGCGGGAGGCTCAGCACAAGCAGCCAAGCCTTGATGGAAGCATCCGAAACCCGAGCGCTAGGGGGGGGAGCGGCGATTCCGTTCAGTTGCATGAACGCGGCCAATCGCCAAGGATCCAGTTCATACATCAGAGCCTCGGTCGTATTGCGCGCTACAAAGACCGGGATCTTGTTTTCGTGCGCAGGAAACGGCCGCAACACTACTGGCGCCTTCGCCCGATCCCCGTCCCCGACCTCGTCATCCCTTTGGGGAGTCGGGTAAAACCGCGTGTATCCGTAGCCGCCGAGAAGAGTCGGCAAGGCCTCCACGACCCGCAAATTAACAAGACCCAAGTCCATCGCCAGATCTTGCTCGGAACTCAACCGAGCGACCGACGCCTGGTCGCCAGCGGTTTGATGGTCGGAAATCAGGCTCCGGAGCGTGATGCTGGCCATGCTGGGCTCGTCTCGGACGAATAGGCACTCAACGGTCTGGCGCGATTGACTCCAATCGGGGACGCGAAGCGTCGGGAATTCAGCAAGCTGGCGGTCATAGGTCTGCCAGGGATCATCGGCCCCGGCTCGAACGCCTTCGCCGACCATCGCATCCGCTTCAGCCTCGGACAATCCTCGCTTGATCATGGCTTCGCGGACGGCTCGTAGCTCAGGACTGAGGCCGCCCTCAGCGCTGGTCGGCTTCCAGCTCGCCAGATCGAGAAGGTGACTCGGTCGATATGCGTCTAAGCCCAAAATGCCAGCTAGGAGTAGGTCGGAGAATCGCGCGTTCTGACCCCACCGTTCGAGAACGCTGCCCTCAACCTCGACCATCTCGAGCGTCTGGGAGTAGTAAACCCGGCTGTCCTGAAGAACAACCCCCCGCTTCCCTTTCCTAGGCACGCAGTCGCAGGGCCGGAATCCTAGGCCATCACGAGACGTCCGCTGTAGTGGTTTATGGCAGTCGTTGCACCACCAATAGGAATCCTCAAACCGACCACGATCCACGATGGTGATCACGTGCTTTTGATCATGCTTGGGGATGTACAGCGTGTCTTTCCGGCCACACTCACACACATAGGCGTAAGGAATTTGCCGTAGTTCCATTGAACCCTTACAGCTCATGCATGCCAAGCGATCGTTGACCTGTCGCAATTTCTCAATGCCGATGTACCAGTGGACGCGGCGACACTTTCTGCAAGTCAGTACCGTCGGCCAGACCGAATACCGCACGTCATAGGGCTCCCCAACGACGTACTTGGCCGGTTGGGCTTCTGGGTCTGGAAAATTCGTGATCCCAATGGCGTCCCATCGACGCAGGGCCTCAGCGAGTGCAGCCCCGAGCGATGCGGTCATCGAGCTTGGATTCCGGATAGTCACATCGGTGACTTCGCACCACCCTCCGCTCTCGTTGTAGCGGAAGGTGGAGCCAGGCATATAGCGCCATATGGTCTGAGATC
>WNFJ01058952.1_pt4 | contig 10616 bp, 10 predicted proteins | sample 5400461 | NCBI WGS metagenome assembly WNFJ01 (sample SAMN13153349, study PRJNA577476) | soil metagenome | isolation source: 115 cm saprolite on Douglas fir-dominated hillslope | place: USA:California | collected 2013-09-17
CCCGCCAGCCAAGGGTGTCAGCCAGCGACGCCAACGTCTGCGCCATCGGCGACCGGCCGATCACCACGAGGTGCGGCGCCGGCAACACCGGCTCGATGTACACCTGCAGCGCCCCCTCGCTCTGACAGGCAATCGGGACTACCGTCATGCCTTCCGGCACCGACCCACCGACCTGCTCGGGACTGCCGAGCAGCAGCAGCTTCGCGGTCCCGGTCGAGATCACTCGCTGGGCCTCGCGGATGACCGTCGGCTCAGCGCAGGCGCCCCCGATCCAGCCCCGCAACTCCCCGCCGGCGGTGATGATCGCACGCGAGCCCTGCTGGCTCGACGAAGGCCCCTGCCGCCAGATCACGGTCGCCAGCGCGAACGGCTCGCCGCTGCGCGCGCGCTCGCCGGCCTGCTCGAGTAGTTCCCAGCTCCTATCCATCGTCACCTGCTAATCGTCGGCTCGCACGGGCGGCGCGCCGTACACGTCGCGACGGTAGGTGATGGCCTCCCAGACCCGGTCCGGCAGCAGCGGCATGTCGATGTTCCGCACGCCGGTGCTGCTGATCGCATCCATGACCGCATTGACAAAAGCGGCCGGGCCGCCGACGGCCGCGCACTCCCCGATGCCCTTGGCGCCGATCGGGTGGTGCGGGCAGGGCGTGACCACCTCGCTGTGCAGTTCGAAGCCGGGCGTCTCCCATGCGGTGGGCAGCAGGTAGTCCATGTAGTTCGCGCCGACGCAGTTGCCATCTGCGTCAAAGGTGATGAACTGCATGTTCGACATTGCATAGGCCTCGGTGAGCCCGCCCATGATCTGGCCCTCAACGATCATGGGGTTGATCCGGACTCCGCAGTCGTCGACCGCGACTATCTTGAGCACGTCCCAGACCCCGGTCTCCGGGTCGACCTCCACGGTGACGATGTACACCGCGAACGGCCAGGTCAAGTTCGGCGGATCGTAGAAGGCGGTGTTCTGCAGGCCTGGCTCCATGCCGTCGGGCATGTTGCTGTAGGCCGCTATCGCGCACTCCTGGATGGTCACCCCACGGTCAGGAGCACTGCGCACGTAAAACCGGCCGAGCTCCCACTCGACGTCCTCCTCCGATACCTCGAGGAGGTGCGCGGCCAGTTTCCGGGCCTTGGCCCGGATCTTGCGGGCCACCATCGCCACCGCTGCGCCGGCCACCGGCGTCGACCGCGATGCGTAGGTGCCCATGCCAAAAGGCGCGGTGTCAGTGTCGCCCTCCTCGACGACGATGTCGTCGGCGGGGATGCCGAGCTCGTGGCTGACGATCTGCGCCCAGGTCGTCTCGTGCCCCTGGCCCTGGCCACGCGCGCCGGTCCGGACGATGGCCTTGCCCGTCATGTGGACCTTGAGATCGGCCGAGTCGAACATCTTGATGCCGAGGATGTCGTACTCCCGGCTGTTACCGGCGCCGAGCGGCTCGGTCATGGTGGAGATGCCCAGGCCGAGCAGTCGGCCACGAGCTCGCGCCTCTTCCTGCTGCTGCCGGAAGTTGTCGTAGTCGATCGCCTTCAGCCCGACGTCGAGGCATTTCGCGTACTGGCCCGAGTCCAGCAGGAAGCCGAACGGCGTCCGGTGCGGGAACTGGTCGTCCCGCACGAAATTCATCCGCCGGAACGCGGCCTGGTCCATGCCCAGGTCGGCAGCGGCCGCCTGAACCATCCGCTCCTGGAAGAACATCGCCTCGGTGACCCGGAACGAGCAGCGGTAGGCCACTCCGCCGGGCGCCTTGTTGCTGTAGGTACCGCGGGCGGTCAGATGCGCGACCGGGACGTCATAGGCGGCAAACGCCGAGTGGATCAGGCCGATCTTGAACTTGCTCGGTTGCGCATCGGAGAAGAACGCGCCGTGGTCAGCGTCGGTGTGCATCCTGACTGCAAGGATCTTGCCGTCCTTGCGGACCGCCATTTCGCCTTTCAGGTACACATCACGAGCAAAGCCGGTGGAGATCAGGTTGCCCGACTTGTCTTCGATCCACTTGACCGGCCGCTCCAGCAAGATCGACGCCAGGATCGAGCAGACGTAGCCCGGATACACCGGCACCTTGTTGCCGAAGCCGCCGCCGATGTCCGGCGAGATGATCCGGATCATGTGCTCCGGCAGTTCGGCGACCATGGCGACGGCTGCCCTGATGATGTGCGGGGCCTGCGTGGTCATGTACACGGTGAGCTTTGACGTGGCCCGGTTGTAGTCAGCGATCGAGCCGCAGCACTCGATCGGCGACGGATGCGAGCGCGGGTAGTGCAGCGCAAGCTTGGAGACCAGGTCAGCCGACGCGAACGCCCGGTCGGTGCCGTCACGGTCACCGACTTCCCAGTTGTAGATGACGTTGTCGGGCTGGTTCTCCTTGTCATCACGGATCACCGGCGCGCCGTCGGCGACAGCCTGCCAGGGATTCACGATGGCGGGCAGCGGCTCATAGTCGACGACAATCGCCTCGCATGCGTCCTTGGCGATGTAGGGGTCGCTGGCGATGACGCATGCGACTTCCTGTCCCTGGAACCGCACCTTGTCGGTGGCCAGCACAGCCTGAGTGTCGTAGGACAGCGTCGGCATCCACGCCAGGTTGCGGGTGGCCATCATCTCGCCGGTCAGCACCAGGTGCACGCCCGGGATATCCCACGCCTTGCTGGCATCGATCGACTTGATCCGCGCATGCGCGAGCGGACTGCGCAGGATCTCCATGTGCAGCATGCCGGGCAGCACGATGTCGTCGGTGTAGTTGCCCTTGCCGCGGATGAACCGGTTGTCCTCGACCCGCTTACGGCTCTACTGCCTGCGACATTTCCTGGTTCCCGTCTTGTGTCAGCTAGCGGACCTAGTTCCCGGCGGCTGGCTTACTCGCCGGCCGACGTCCGCAGCTTCTCGGCGGCCCACAGCACTGATTTCACGATGTTCTGGTATCCGGTGCACCGGCACAGGTTGCCCGACAGCGCCCAGCGCACGTCTTCTTCGCTGGGGTCAGGATTGGCGTCCAGCAGGGCCTTGGCGGCCATCATCATCCCGGGTGTACAGAACCCGCACTGCAGGCCGTGCTCCTCCTTAAATCCTTCCTGCAGCGGGTGCAGCTCACTGGCCGTGGCCAGCCCTTCCACCGTGCTGAGTTCGTGGCCGTCTACCTGAACCGCCAGCATGGTGCAGGACTTGACCGCCACTCCGTCGACAAGCACGGTGCAGGCGCCGCAGTTGGTCGTGTCGCAGCCCATATGCGTTCCGGTCAGCCCGAGGCCTTGCCGGATGAGATGGGCAAGCAGCAGCCGCGGCTCGACCTCGGCGATCTTCTTCTCGCCATTAACCGTGAACCTGATCCGGCGTACCGGTACCGCAGCCTCGGCCTCGTCGCCGCGGTCCTCGTAGACCATCGTCATTGTCAGGCTGCCCTTTCCGCCAGGTCACTATTCCCGCGATTGGCTGTGCTCAGGATCCGCTTCACGAAGGTCGCGACCATGTGCCGCTTGTACTCGGCACTGCCGCGGTGGTCGGTACGCGGATTGGCGGCCGCCGCGGCCAGCTCGGCCGCCTGCCCGATCGACTCGGCGGAGAGCGGCCTGCCGGTCAGCGCGCTCGCTGCCTCGGCAGCGTTGATGGTTGCGCCACCGACGCCGGTAAGCCCGATGCCGGCCCGCGTTACCGTCTCCCCTGATGTCTCGATGGCGACCGCGACGCCCACCGTGGCGAAGTCGCCGACCCTGCGCTCGAGCTTCAGGTAACCGCCCGCTCGTGTGCCAGCCGCAGCGGGAACGACTGCCTCAATCGCGACCTCATCCGGGTCGAGCAGGTTCTGGAACGGCCCGATGACAAAGTCGGCAACCGGAATGGTGCGGCGGCCTCGAGGTCCCTGCGCGACGATCGAGCCGCCGAGGGCCACCATCACCGAGGCCCAGTCCCCTTGCGGATCGGCGTGGCACAGGGAGCCGACCAGCGTGCCGCGATTGCGCACGATCGGGTCGGCGATGAGCGGGGCAGCGGCTGCCATCGTCGGCTGACTTCCGCGCAGCAACTCTGACCGTTCCAGATGGACATGCCGGCACAGCGCGCCGATCCGGAGCGTGCCGTTCGCATCGGCGCGGTGGTAGGCAAGGCCGGGCACGTTGTTGATGTCGACGATGAGGGCTGGCGAGGCGAACCGCAGCTTCATGAGGGGAACGAGGCTCTGGCCGCCAGCTAGCACCTTCGCGTCATCGCCGCCATCGCGCAGCAAACCGATGGCCTCATCCAGGGAATGCGGCGCCTCGTAGCGGAACCGCGACGGGTACATTCATGTCCTCCGGGTGTGCGCGACGGTGCGGGGAACGGCCACGTCAGGAAGCGTCGCCGGGTTCGCTCGATGTGGCGCCCGCGGCTGGCTCGGCAGCTTGCGCGGCTGGTGGCCGTGGGGCGGCGGCCGGATCGGGAACCGCTACGGGCAGCGAGTCGTACTCAGGATCCGGCCGCGGCTGCTGATGCGGCGGCCACGGCCCGGCTACCGGCTGGCCGGCGATCTTCAGATAGTCGATCAACTCGGGCCAAGCCCACACTGTCGGGCTTTTCCCAGTTTTGGGAGCGTGCTCGATGAGCTCATAGAAGCGCGGATTACCTCTGCTGTGGCCATCGGACTCGATCCGCATCTGCACGCTCCCGGCATTGGGGCGTCCCCGCGCGCGCCCTATTCTCCAATTGCATCGCATAATCCACCCAGCCGGAAGCCAAGGCAACGTGGCAATAAGGTGTTGCTTAACTTGCCTAGCTCCAGATGGTGACGTACACCGGCGGTCGGAACCTGGACGGCGGGATCCCGGCAGCGGGAGAACGCATGAGGTGCATCGCCTCCGGGGTGCCGAGAAAGCGCCGCAGTGCGCTGGCTGCGGTGCTTCGGCGCTCGCGCTCCAGCAGAGTGACGTACCAGCAGGCATCGATGGGGAAACCGGGCACATCGACCAGCGATAGCTCGCCCCGTCGCAGCTGCTGGGAGACAAGGTGCTCCACTGCTGGTGCTACCCCGGCGCCGTCGGCGGCGGCGGCCCACGCTGCGGTCTGGCTCGGGAATACTCCGATGTTGCTCTCCGGCACCCCGAGCTCGGCCAGCAGCTTGCCGGTATCGCTGGCCGGGTCCGCGCCAGCCGGATCCACCAGCCACCGCCACTGCCGGGCAGGACCGCGCAACCGGGCATGGCCGGCGGTCACGGTCACCATCCGGTATTTGAAGACTGGTTCGCTGACCACCGACATGCTCGGGTCGTCGCCCGTCAGGAGCGGGCCGATCGCGACGTCAGCGAGCCGGTTCGCCACGAGCACAGCCATCTCCCCGGACACGGCCACGCCAGCGGACACCTCGACCGACCCGGCGAAGCGCCTGGTGAACGCCTCCATCAACGGGCCTGCGACGAACTCAGCGAATGTCGAGGTCGCCACCACCCGGAGCTGTTCGGGCGCGCCGTGCGCGGCGCGGACGGCGGCGTGAGCCTCGGCGCCGAGGACGACGATCTGGGAAGCGGTCGCTAGCAGCCGGGACCCGCCGGGCGTGAGGGTCATGCCGGCTGGTCCCCTGGTGATGAGTTGATCACCCAGATGCTGGCGCAGCGCGGAAAGCGCCTGCGAAACGGCAGGCTCGCTAACCCCCAGGGCGCTGGCCGCCGCGGTAACCGAGCCGAGGCGGGCCACCAGCACAAATGCGTTCAGCTGAGTTAGCGTCATAGCGTGTCCAGTGTGACCCATCGAGGATCTTCGAGGCCATTCCTGCGCAGGAGGCGTGAATGCAAGTCCCCGCCCAGGTCGAGTACGAGAAGGCCGCATCCGTGCGGCACGCCCTGGCGCTGCTGGCCAGGTACGGCCCGGGCGCCCAGATCCTGGCTGGCGGTCACAGCCTCATCCCGATGATGAAACTGCGCCTGGTGCAGCCGGAAGTCCTGATCGATGTCAACGGCCTCACCGACCTCTGCTATATCAACATAGCCGGGCATGAACTGCGGATCGGCGCGCTGACTCGCCATGCGCAGTTGCTGGAATCACCGGAGGCCGCGGAGCACTTCGCCATCCTAACCGACGCGGAACGGGTAATAGCAGATCCGATCGTACGGAACTGGGGCACTGTAGGCGGTTCGCTGTGCCAGGCAGATCCGTCCGAGGACCTGTCGGCCGCGTTCGCCGCCGCTAAGGGCACGATGGTGATCCAGGGTGAGGGCGGATCCAGGGAGGTATCCGCCCGGGATTTCCACACTGGTCCCTACGAGACGGTGATCGGGCCTGGCGAGCTGCTCACTGAGATCAGGCTGCCGATCCGGCGGCGAAGCGGCAGCGCGTACCTGAAAGTGGCGCGGCGAGTGGGTGACTGGCCTGTCGGGGCAGCCGGGGCCGCGGTGTGGCTCGACGGAGACGCAGTCGGCGATGCGGGCATCGGCCTTGCCGCCGTCGGCGCAAGTCATTTCGCCGCAGCGGAAGCCGAGGAATACTTGCGCGGCAAGCCCGCTAGCGAAGAGAACCTGGCCGCTGCCGGGCAGATCGCGGCCGAGCACTGCCGGCCGGTCGCAGATCAGCGCGGCCCGGCGGACTACAAACGACACCTAGCCGGGGAACTCACAACCCGGGCGCTGCGGGAGGCAGTGCGCAGGGCGCGAGCTTCCGCCGCGAGGCCGGTATCAGGCTGATGTCATGAGACTGGCAGTCACTGTCAACGGGACCGCGTACTCGCGGGAGGTTGAGCCGCGCCTGTTGCTCATTCACTTCCTGCGCGATGAACTGGGCCTGACCGGGTCACACTGGGGCTGTGACACCTCGAACTGCGGAGCCTGCGTCGTTTGGCTCGACGAGACCCCGGTGAAATCCTGCACGCTGCTGGCGGTCATGGCAGCTGGCAAACGCATCATGACAGTGGAGGGCCTGGGAACTGGAGGCAAGCTGGATCCGGTTCAGCAAGGCTTCACCGAATGCCACGGCCTGCAGTGCGGTTTTTGCACACCCGGCATGATGCTGACGGCGCGCTGGCTACTCGACCGCATCCCGGAACCGACCGAGGCGCAGATCCGTGAGGCGATCTCCGGGCAGATTTGCCGGTGCACCGGCTACGAGAACATCGTGCGGTCAATCCAGTGGGCCAGCCGGAACGCTGACCAGGCGTCCGATGCATAACGCGGCGTACGGGCCGTTGGCGCGCAAGGAGGATGCGCGCTTCATTCGCGGCCGGGGCAGCTACGTGGACGACATTGCGCTGCCGGGGATGCTGCACGGCGCCATCCTGCGCAGTCCGGTCGCGCATGCCACGATCAGTTCTGTCGATGTGACGGCCGCCCGGGCCCATCCGCGGGTCGAGGCCGTTATCACCGGCGCCGACCTCGCCGCGCAGGGACTGGCCTGGATGCCCACGATCTCTGCTGACGTCCAGGCTGTGCTAGCCACCGACAAGGTGCGGTTCCAGGGCCAGGAGATCGCGTTCGTGATTGCGCATGACCGGTATGCCGCCCGCGACGCCCTCGAGCTGATCGTGGTCGACTACGAACCGCTGCCGCCGGTCATCGACGTCAGGACGGCGCTCGATTCGGGTGCCGCAGTGGTCAGGGACGACCTGGCGGGACGTGCCGACAACCGCGTGTTCGACTGGACTGCCGGGGACGAGCTAGCCACTGATGCGGTCTTCGCTTCCGCCGACGTCGTGGTCGGTGGCGACATGGTGTACCCCCGTTCCCATCCTGCACCGCTCGAGACATGCGGCATCGTTGCGGACTGGGATGCTGTCGGGGGCAAGCTGACCTTGTGGGCGACGACCCAGGCGCCGCATGCCCACCGGACCATGTACGCGATGGTCACCGGGCTGCCCGAGCACAAGATCCGCGTCGTCTCCCCCGATCTGGGCGGCGGCTTCGGCAACAAGGTACCGATCTACCCCGGATACCTGTGCGCCATCGCCGGGGCGATGCTGACCGGCAAGCCGGTCAAGTGGGTTGAAGATCGGTCCGAGAACCTCATGTCGACCTCATTTGCCCGCGACTACCACATGCACGGCGAGATCGCTGCGACCAGGGACGGCACGATCCTCGGCCTGCGGGCCGCCGTGCTGGCCGATCATGGCGCCTTCAACGCGACCGCGCAGCCGACGAAGTTCCCGGCCGGCTTCTTCCACATCTTCACCGGTTCCTACGACCTGCAGGCCGCGTTCTGCAAGGTCACCGGCGTCTACACGAACAAGGCGCCGGGCGGAGTAGCGTACTCGTGCTCGTTCCGGATTACCGAGGCCGTCTATCTGGTGGAGCGGCTGGTTGACATGCTCGCCCGTGAGCTTGGCATGGACCCGGCCGAGTTGCGGATGCGCAACTTGTTGCAGCCCGAGCAGTTTCCGTATACCTGCCCCACTGGCTGGCAGTACGACTCGGGTGACTACCCGAGGGCGCTGCGTCTGGCGCTCGACATGGCCGACTACCAGGGACTGCGCCGGGAGCAGGCAGAGCGCCGGGCTCGCGGCGAGTACATGGGTATCGGCCTCAGCTTCTTTACCGAGGGAGTCGGCGCCGGGCCGAGGGAGCACATGGACATACTCGGTCTCGGCATGGCCGACGGCGCGGACCTGCGGGTGCACCCGACAGGGAAGGCAGTCCTCGCCATCTCTGTGCAGACTCAGGGACAGGGGCATGAGACTACGTTCGCCCAGATCGTGGCGCATGAGCTCGGACTGTCGCCGGACGACGTGGAAGTCGTGCACGGCGACACCGACCGCACCCCGTTCGGGCTGGGTACCTACGGGTCACGGTCAACGCCGGTGTCGGGTGCCGCGGCGGTCATGGCAGCCCGGAAGGTTCGCGACCGCGCCAGGATCGTGGCGGCGGCGATGCTTGAGGTGGCGGAGGCCGACCTGGAGTGGCTCGATGGCCAGTGGCGCGTGCGCGGCGATCCCGAACAAGGCTTTGGCATCGCCGAGATCGCGATGGCGGCGCACTCCTCGCTCATCTGGACGCGTCGGCGGTGTACAACCCGCCGAACCTGACGTTCCCGTTCGGGGCATACATCTGCGTCACCGACGTTGATCCGGGCACCGGCGTCGTCAAGGTGCGCCGGTTCATCGCCGTCGACGATTGCGGCGTGCGGATCAATCCGATGATCGTGGCGGGTCAGCTGCACCGGGGCCTGGCCGATGGCATCGGGATGGCGCTGATGCAGGTCATCGCGTTCGACGAGGCCGGTAACTGCCTGGGCGGGTCGTTCATGGACTACTTGCTGCCGACCTCGATGGAGTGCCCGTCCTGGGAGCTCGGCACGACGGTGACGCCGTCGCCGCATCATCCCATCGGCGCCAAAGGCGTGGGCGAATCGGCCACTGTCGGCTCGCCTGCGGCCGTGGTGAACTCCGTTGTCGACGCGCTTGCGCCGCTGGGAGTGGTACATGCCGACATGCCGCTGACCCCGGCCGCTGTGTGGCGCGCCATCCAGGGACGGCCGCTGCGCCAGGACCTGGCGACCGGCTGATGCCGCGGATGTCAGATGATGGGGAAATGAGCGATCTCGCCGAGCAGGTGCCAGACGTCCGGACGTTGCTGACTGCCCTCAACGACGTCAGCTACCTCGCAGACGAGCCGCTCGGCACCGCGCTGTTCCTGGCAGCCAGGATGGGGCAGCCGATCCTGCTGGAGGGAGAGCCGGGCGTCGGCAAGACGGAGGCAGCCAAAGCGCTGGCACAGGTGCTGGACACGCCGCTCATCAGGCTGCAGTGCTATGAGGGGCTGACGTCGGCCGAGGCCCTGTACGAGTGGAACTATCCGCGTCAGCTCCTTGCGATCAGGCTGGCTGAGGCGCGCGGCGAGGCGCCGCGCGAGGCGGACCTGTTCAGCGACGACTACCTGCTGGAGCGGCCGCTGCTGGCAGCACTAGACCACCCCGGCCCGCGGCCCGCCGTGCTGCTGATCGACGAGGTCGACCGTGGCGACGACGAGTTCGAGGCTTTCCTGTTCGAGTTGCTGGCCGAGGCTGCAGTGACGATTCCCGAACTCGGCACCCGCCGCGCCGCCTATCCGCCGGTGGTCGTGCTGACGTCGAACCGGACTCGCGACCTGCACGACGCGCTGAAGCGCCGATGCCTGTACCACTGGATCGAGTATCCCGACACCGGCCGGGTTGCCGCCATCATTCGGCGCCGGGTGCCGGAAGCTGGCGTGTTGCTCGCCACTCAGGTGGCCGCCGGAGTTGCCCGGCTGCGAGGCCTTGACCTCGCCAAGCCGCCTGGCGTGTCGGAGGCGATCAGCTGGGCCACCGCGCTGCACGTGCTGGGCGCGGCAGAGCTTGACGCCGCCAGCGCCCAGCAGACGATGGGCGCGGTGCTGAAGTACGCCGACGACATGCGTACCGCCCGGAACACTAACTTCGGCGCACTCGTCGGGACAGCCACTGACCCCCGGCCAGACGGGCGCGATGCCTGAGGACCAGGCCCTGGCCAGCGTCGGCCCGGGTGACCTGGCCGAAGTTGCCGCCAGGTTCGGCGCCGCGCTCCGCCGCGCCGGGCTGCCCGTCGGGCCCGGCCGCAGCCAGCGTTTCGCCGCCGCGATCGCCGTTGTCAGGCCGATGACCAGGAACGATCTGTTCAACTGCGCGCTGGCGACACTTGTGTCCAGCCGGGAGGACGCCAGCACGTTGCGCACCGTCTTCA
>WNFJ01283234.1_pt1 | contig 10616 bp, 17 predicted proteins | sample 5400461 | NCBI WGS metagenome assembly WNFJ01 (sample SAMN13153349, study PRJNA577476) | soil metagenome | isolation source: 115 cm saprolite on Douglas fir-dominated hillslope | place: USA:California | collected 2013-09-17
GCGAGCCGACTACCTGGAAACTCGTACGGTCGGTTCTGAGGAGGGCGGATGGAAAAGGGCCGCGCGAGCGGTACCTCGCCAGCCGCCTATCCTACTTTGCACATCCGTTCGGAAAAAGCTGCTGTAAGAAGGAGAGGGTGTGCCTTCACTGATTGAAGATGGATGTGCAACGAGGGTAAAATTTGAGGGGTGACCATGTGCTCACACTATAACATGAAAATCAACGGATCTTCCTGAAGGAGAAGCGCATTTGTGAACTTGATTCATTCCTGTCTCAAGCGGCTCGTTGGGACGTCTGTGAGCGTACTGTGTACTCGCTGTGTTCATTGGACCAAACCACTCACTTCCTCCTTGCCCCTTGGAACACTCGCAGATCTTACCAGAAGCAAGGCGGAGCTCATGGCGGAAAATGCCCTCCTACGACAACAACTCGTCATCCTCAAGCGGCAGGTGAAACGGCCAGCATGCACCAAGACGGATCGCATCCTTCTCGTGCTCTTAGCAAGGGCGGTTCGGCCATGGAAGCAAACGCTCTTCCTCGTTCAACCAGAAACCCTGCTGCGGTGGCATCGTGAGCTCTTCCGCCTGTTCTGGAAGCGCAGATCGAAAACGGATGCTCACAAACCGAGAGTAGCCGTAGAAACCATCGCCTTGATCAGGGAAATGGCGACGAAGAATCGACTCTGGGGAGCTGAGCGGATACGCGGTGAATTGCTGAAATTGGGTATTCATGTTTGCAAGCGAACCATCCAGAAGTACATGAGGTACGTTCGTCCACCATCAGCTGGAGGACAGAGGTGGGCCACCTTTTTGCACAATCACGCCGCAGAGATCTGGGCGTGCGACTTCTTACAGATCACGGATCTCTTCTTTCGACCGCTCTTTGCGTTTTTCATCATCGAACTCAACTCGCGGCGGGTAATCCACATAGGTGTGACAAGGTCTCCTACCGATTCCTGGGTGGCGCAACAACTGCGAGAAGCTACACCTTATGGGCAAGCGCCAAAGTATCTGATTCGTGATAACGATTGCAAATTTGGGCCCTGCTTTGCTTGTGTGGCGACAACGAGTGCTATTGAGATTCTTAAAACCCCATATCATGCACCCCGTGCCAATGCAGTCTGCGAACGCTTCTTGAGGAGAGTGAGACAAGAATGTCTTGACCACATGTTGATCTTCCGCGAGAAGCAACTCCAGCGCATACTCAATCTGTATATAGCGTATTTCAATCAGGCACGACCGCATCAAGGCATTCAGCAGCAGCTTCCCGAGCCCAGCAGATCGTCTCTTTCCTCTCATAGTGCAGCGGACAAGGTGATGGCTGTTCCGATATTGGGTGGGCTCCACCATGATTACCAAAGGGCAGCCTAAATCAGTAGCGCATGTCCAATAGAACAGCATACGGACGAGGTGCATTCCGATATCAGCGTCATTTGTGGAGGTGCCTTTGGCAGGCCTCTCATGCTGCCTTTGCACAGCTCCCCCAGCATGTATGCTGCAAGTTAGGGCGTGTTTTTCTCAAAGGAGAGCCTTCTTCTCACGCATGAGAAAAATTTCTTCGCTTCTTCCTTGATCGAGTCTCATATAACAAAGGAAAAGTGGAGGGCGGTGAGGGATCAGGTTGGCAATTTTCAAATGGATGTTCCAATTAGCCAATACAGGGATCGGAGTGCGCATGTATCTCACCAATATCTGTGATCCGCACATGCTCTCCTTGGGAGATATAGCTCAACTATATGTGCGCCGATGGGATATCGAACTGGCTTTTCGCCCCCTCAAAGAGTATTTAGGAATGTCACACTGGTGGAGTAGCAAGCAGGAACTGATCTTGATGCAAATTTGGGTGGTGCTCATCCTCTCGCACCTAGTATATGCTCTGCGTGAACGCATTGCTCTTGCAGCAGACTGTGATCCCTTTGAGGTGTCGGTACCCCTGCTGGTGGACCTGCTGCCCCAGCTTTGCCCACGGGTTGCGCAACGAGATGCAAAAGAAAAAGAAGAGGGCTTTGCAGACACGTTTAATCCTTTGGCTTGTTCGCCGATCGGGGAGAAGCATTTCCCCCGAAAACAAAGATGAGATTCAGAAAGATGGCCAGGACAGCAAACAGCACGACGAAGAAAACCGTGATGAAGCTCACAAACGAGGGGTTGGCAATGACGACAATGACCAGCACAAACACACAGAGCAGCGACATCAGGGCCAGGACAAAGCGTGTGCGGACACGAAGATCAGAGGAGTGGGATTGAGCTCTATCAGGGCTCCTGGCCCGGAGTCTTTGGTCAGGCATCTCGACCTGGTCAGAGGACAACGGCGGCAACTCATAGCGTGGAGCATAGCCCATCTGATCGGACGGTTCACCACGAGACTCTTCTTCAAATTGCGCGTGTTGTTGAGACATAGCGAAACCTCCCGTGTTGTCACGTTGTTTTTCTTTCCTCTCATTTCATTACGAATGGCCTTGCAAGAAGTTAGAGAGGCAGGCAAGCCTCCCACAATAAACCAGGACAGTTATGAAGCAGGTTCGCAAGCCATTTCAGCCGAGTGCATGTCTCGTTGCGCATTTCGTGGGCCAGTACCACTTTGGGGGTAAACCGCCTGCTTCCTATACAGAAGGAGAACTCAGGCGTGAGAAATTTCCAGCTTGCCGACAATTACAAGCGACCTGTAAGCCCTACTTGTGTGACTTGTCCTTTAAAGAGTCAAGAATAAAAGCATGCATGTCATAAAATCCCAACTGTTGCAAGCTTTTGGAGCAATTTTTGGGAAAGGTAACACAATTTTGCTTCTTTATTTGAGGAGAACTCAGCTACACTTCTACCCAGGAGCATGAGAAAGGTCCCCTCACAAAGCTATTCTGAAGCACCTGAACAAAGAAATAGGGCAAGGAGGACAGCGTGTGCAAAGACCAGTCATCTTGAGGAGCCGCACCAGATTTCTGGAAGCGCAGAAGAGCATGGCCCAGCCGCCAAAGGACAAACACATCACCTCCCAACTGCACTATCGCAAGTGCGGGAAGCCCAACTGCAGGACGTGTCGCACTGGCCGGGGACATAGCCTGTACTGGTATGCCTACTGGTACGACGGGTCACGCCTGCGATCCAACTACATTGGCAAGACCCTTGCTCAGGCGAGCGCCAACGATGCGCCTCCTGCTGCGCCGCAAGAGGCCAGACATGAGACGAGCCCACCACGGGACAGTATCAAAACTGACAGTGTTGGCGAATTCCTCCTTCTGAAGGAAGAGTTAGACAAAAGGGCCAGGTGGAGAGTTTTTCTGTTCAGCCGTAACTACAATGAACCAGCATGCAACTAGAGAAGAGAGAGCATGGAGGCCATCATGCGCATGGAGGCGATCGACCGCCAGCTTGACCGTGCGCGGTGCGGCGAACTCGAGGCTCTGAGCTCGCTCTACCGGACTCACTCATGCTACAAAGGGGAGGCAATCATGCGCTCAAGGCGTCGTTCGTGGTGGCAGCAAATACCAACAGCTCTGCTGGCTGGGAGTGATGTCCTGGTGGTGGCCATGCTACTGCTTTGGGCAGCATATCGGTTTCACAAGGATACCCAGCGTGAAGCTGCGCTCCAAGCGTATATCGATCACATGTCAAAGCTCCTGCTTGCGCAGAACTTACGTCATGCCACAGAGGATGAGGAAGTACGCAAGATCGCACGCGTACGGACGTTGACGGTACTACGGAGATTAGATGCAGAGCGGAAAGGGAGCGTGCTGCAGTTCCTCCACGAGTCCACGCTGCTAGGTAAAGAGGGACGTATTGTTGATTTAACCGGAGCCGACCTGAGCAGAGCACACCTGAGCAGAGCCGACTTGAGCGGAGCTAACCTGAGCCATGCCAATCTGAGCCGAGCCAATCTGAGCGGAGCTGACTTGAGCGAAGCCATCTTGAGCGAAGCCATCCTGAGCAGAACCAATCTGAGCGGAACCAATCTGAGCGGAACCAATCTGAGCGAAGCCGATCTGATGAGAGCCAATTTGAGGGGGGCTGATTTGATCGGAGCCAATCTGAACGAAGCCGATCTGAGCCGAGCTTTCCTGATCGGAGCCATCCTCACGAGAGCCAATCTGAGCCGAGCCAACCTGAGCCGAGCATTAGTTACTCCTGAACAAGTAACTCCAACCACATCACTCCAGGGCACAATCATGCCCGATGGCTCAAAACATCCGTAGTCTCCTCGTTTGCGGTATCTGCCAGTTTCACTCATCCCAGCCCAATGTGGTGGCTTCTCTGAGCTTGACCACCAGGGAGTGCTCGTGTTGGCGCATGCAAAAATGCTGCTCGTTTTGAGCTGTGGTTCGCCGCACTTCAAGCATGAAAATCGATTTCGCCAACACTGTATATTCTGAAAATATCTGCAAAAAAGCAAGAAAACTCCCCCCGCGGGTACAGCCACATTAAGTGGTGAAGGCCTGGTAAACTGAGCGTGATTTTTATGATTTTTCACCCTCGACCACCGTTTAGTGTGATTGTACCCCCCCGCGCAACCACCGGTACAGCCACATTAACCGGTGAACGTGCTCAACGGATTTTACGAGGGCGTCCTCGTGACCGTTTAGGCACATTGGGATCAGGCAATGGTCGCTTACGAGGGCGCCCCCGACGTTTGGGCTCGACCCAAGGGGGAGGTGCCACCTGGTACCTTAACCTACGAGATGTGCAACGAGATAAGCTCAAGCAAAGGGGAAGAAACAAAGGAGTGGTTTGAGCACTGTCAAACAGTCGAGGAAAGCGCCCACGATTGATACTTCTCAATACAGAACAAGCGACCGAGCCAGATGGCATCGAGGAAAGCAATAAAACCGACGGAGATCGGTTAGGCGGCAGCAAGCAGATCAAAGCCAAAGCTGTGGGCAAAGGTAGCAGGGAGACCGTGGAGCGTGACGACCAGCCTGGGAGCGTCAGATGGACGAGCAGTGCGAGCTAACCGCTCCTCCCAGGACAGACGCCAATGCGCACGCTTCGCTCGGGTCACGGTTGGCGAGACCTGCACCGGGGCAGGCGAAGGATCGGGAGAGATGGAGCTTTCCACCCGGACGGCTTGGCTCCGGACCACTTTGAGCCAGGTGCGCCGGATTCCACAGCGTGGCCAATCTCTCCAGAAGACCGGAGCAAGAGAAAGCTGGGGAGGCGCTTCTGCCTGAGGAGGCGAGGAATCCGAGCGAGAAGTGTCCAGTGGCCAGAACACCGCACTCACTCGTCGAGGTTTGAGGGGAGTGCTGCTCTCTTGACAGTGCGCACGTAAGGGGCAGGAGCGGCAATGGCCGATGCGCGCGGCAGACAACACCCGAAGGGAACCATCACGCTCGGGGCGCCGTTCTTGCGGATAGAGTGGGTGGTCCGCTGGGCACCGTAGGGTTCCGTCTGGTTGGAGAGAAAACGCGGAGCCGGGAAAGCCGTGGGGAAAGGAGGGGCGTGCCCATTGGGGTGGACCAGAGCTGACCACAGGCGTGGGTGTTTCTGCAGCTCCAGGCGGGTCGGTTGCAGCCGGTTTAGCCTCAAGGGCTGGAGCAAATTCGGTGGTGCGCAGCTCTGTTGAAGAGAGCTGTTGCCCCAGTTCCAGGCGCAGATTCCAGATCCGACTTCGCGAAGATCTGGGCAAACTCCTGGCCAGAGGGGGTATGAGAGTACCAGCGATCCGCGTCTTGCTCGACGTCTTCCTCGGCCAACACCGTCTCAAACGAGCCGCGATGCAAGTAGAGGTCAAGCACATCCGAGGCAGTAAACGCCGGGGAGGGAAGCGTGCTCACAACCAGTTCGTAAACGGTGCCGTCTCGCTCAACGCCGACGGTGGGAGAAGAGCTGGTGACACCATGGGTCGCGACGACCAAACGCACCTCGGGTCCGGTAGGCGTCAGGGGAACGGCTGGGCAATCGTAGCGTGTTCGCGTCATGCCACTTTCCGGATGGGTGCTCACCCGATTTGGAGCGCGAGCAAGCGCCTGCTGGACGCTTTCCAGATCCGTGCCTCGTGGGAGGCCCGACTTCTCGCAATCACCCCAAGGCCAGCGGTAAGCACATCCATGAGAGGAGCCGCGTCGCCATACAAGCCGTCCAGACGGAGGAGCACAGCAGTTGGGGGAAGCCCAAGCTTGGCGGCATAGCTGGCGATCACCGCGATGGCCCGTCGCAGTTCACCCCTGTAATCCCCATTGCCAGGTCCCGGCATCCGTGCCGAGGACCTGATGCGTATGTGCCTGGAGCACTCCTGTGCGCGTCCGGACAACTTCTCCCCGCTTGCGTCCTTGCTACCCTGGTGCGCACACCTGCTCCTCATCGCCGATGAGGAGCAGGCAAGGCTTCCGTCTGCGGCAGCGCCAGGTTTTCGGGCGGCTTGCCTCGTTCCATCCACATCGACCACCAGCCTCTGTGCTCCCGTCCGGTCGAATAAACCACCAGGAGAAGCAAACGGTTTTCGCGCAAGCAGATCCTCTTGAAAAAGCTTGCGGAGCGCCTCCACACTTGCCTGATCGAGAGCGGCCAGAAAGCGAGAAAGGGTCGAGCGATGGGGCAACTGGTTTCGCGGCATCGAGAGCCATGAACGGCTCGGCAAACGGAGCGAGTTGTTCGTAAAACGCATGGAGCGTTGGTTCTCCCGACAGTCCAGAGCCGATGAGCACGACGACAAAATCGATGAGGTCGTAATGAGGCATCCGCGCGCGCGGGTGAAGCGCACCAGGGAATTGGATCGCCTTCAGGATACCCGTATGGGTGAGCACCTGAGCAAAGGCTGCTACTTCTCCCATCCAGGATGGGGTCGAGGGCTTGGATTCCGGTGTAATCTGGATCGTGACGGAAGAACGTGTCATCCGTGAAGAGTCTCCTCCTTGCCCATTTCTCATCGTCCGTCTACCCCCACCTGAGAAGCTTGGCGGTGAGCCACGCGAGGGCGGTGACCAGCAGGCCAGCGATGAGGAGGAACGGGCCCGGGACATCGCCGGTCGTCGTGATCCAGGCGATCCACGGTGCGGCGACGGGGAGCACGAGGATGGCAGCGAGCGCGCCGACTAGCAGCGCGGCGAGGTTCACGCCGAGCCGGAGCCCGCGTGCCTTTTGCAAACTCCTGCCGGATGATGTGCTCCAGTCGTCCGCGACGAGACGTGGAACCCGCCGGAGGTAGGCGAAGACGTGGATGGCAATCAGCGGGAGCCAGAGCAGGGTACTCATGCCATGCACGAGGAGCAGTGGACCAGGATGAAGCGGGCCGGTCACCACGAGTCCGATCCCACTGCCGATCACCACGAGGGTCGTGGCCAGCAGCGGCGGGGCGAGCACCCGCAGAGGCAGGTGGGGCGGGCCTTTGCGCACGTAGGCGGGTGATCTGGTGTAGTAGCGCAGGAAGCGGTAGCCGGTCGAGCCGAGCTTGACGGCGAGCGGGCCGGCTAAGAGCACCCCGATCAAGACATGGACCGACAGCCCCGCGCGCAGGTTCGCCACGGTCACAAGCTCGACCACAATCAGCACGAGGAGCACCGCGCCAGCCAGCGCAGTCAGCCGTTCGTTGCCAACGACCCCGGACCGATCCTCGCCGTTCTCTCCGTCCATGCCGGTCGATCCCGATGGACGCACGGACTCATGGTCACGAAGCGATTTCATCATGCACCTCCCTGGTGTTTGCTTCCATTTCCTGTGGGTTTCAGAGCGACGTGTTGCCATCCTGACGCCGGAACACCACGCCAAAGCCGACCATCCTGAGCCTCGCCACGAGCAAGTGGGAACTTCCTAAAGGTGTACTCACTTGTCTCCCAAAAGCGTTACTGCTGGTGCTGTTGTTCTGGAGAAGCAATACCGTCAAGCAGCACGGTGACCAGTTGTGCTGCTTGACGTGACCCCTGCGGGCTCTTCGACTCCCTCAGCATCCCCATGTAGAGACTGACCAGCATCGTGACGGGAATATCCGTGCGAATCTCTCCGGCATCGCGAGCCGCTTGAAAGAGGCCCATAACTTGCTGCTTGATCCGATCTCGCAGGGACAAGATGATCCGCTGGTTTTCCGGGTCCTTGATGTACTCCCTGGCATCTCGCAGGAGCATCGTGAACTGCTCATCAATGGGAAGCGCCAGGAGCGAGGAGGTGAGCAGAGTCAAACGCTCTCGCAGACCCTGTGTGGTTCCCAGAGCCTGGTCGATTCCTGCGACTCCTTCGTCCACAAACAAGGTCTGGATCATCTTCGTGAACAGCTCCTCCTTGCCCTTGGGGAAATGGTAGTACAAAGCTGAGGGCATCACCTGTACCGCGTCGGCGATCTCTTTCATGGAAACGCCTTTGTAGCCTTTCGCAAAAAAGAGCGCCTTCGCGGCGGTGAGGATCTGCTGCCAGGTGCCCTGGTCGAGGGGGAAAGTTGGGCCAACGCGTTGGTGCTTCATGGGCTGCGCCATGCGTTCTCCTCCCTTCACAATTTACAGAACGTTCAGTAAGTTTCCTGGGAAAAGGATAGCACAGGGAGGAAATCCTGTCAAGAAAGAAGCGCGACAACTCGACAGGCACCAGGCTTGTTTCCCTGTATGGTGCTCTCATCAAGGGAATGGTATCAAAAATGTCCTGGCCTTCCTTCTTCTTGCTCAGCTATGAATCTCGTTGCGCATCTCGTGGGAGGATGTGATAGATGATGACTAACACTTTGTGGGAGAGGGCCATGATCGCTTTTGGCTTGCCATGCCGCCGAGCCACGCGGTGTGAGATCGCCGATAAGTAATTGTCTTTGGTATGGGCAATGGCCCAGGCGACTTCACACAAGATCGCTCGTAGGTACGGATTGCCTTTGGTTGTCTTGCCGTCTCTCCCGCTTCCCTCCGCTCTGTTTGTTGCCTGGGCAGACCCCTGCCCAAGAGGCGATGTGTTTCTCAGAAGCAAAGCGTGTCATATCCGTGCCAATTTCTGCGAGGATGCTGGCCGCCGCCGTCTCATCGATCCCCACGACACTCTGGACCAATTCCATGGCCTCCTCAAAAGGATCCAGATACTGCTCCATCTCGGCTTGTAACTGGGCCAGGGATTCCTCCAGAAAATCGATATGTGCCAGAATGCGCGTAAGCAGCAACCGGTGATGGGGCTGCACACGCCCATCCAGGGCTTTACGCAAGTCCGCCAACTTGGCCCGTAAGCGTCCTCGTGCCAACTCTGCCAGCATTTCGGGGTCGTCTTGGCCGTCGAGCAAGGCATCAAGCATGCTCCGTCCGCTTTTGCGAAAGGCACATCAGTAGCCACCGACGCCAACTTGCTATTCGCCGTCTCTAGCACTTTTTGCAGCCGATTGACCTCATCAGCCCGTTCCTGCACGATTGTTTTGCGATAACGCATCAAATCGCGCAACTCTCGTACTGGCGCGAGGCGGGATAAAACTGGCTTTGAGTAACCCATGTCGCAGTAAATCGGCAAGCCACTGACTGTCCTTGACATCCGTCTTGCGGCCAGGCACTGCTTTCATATGCTGGGCATTGACTAAGATCACTTGCCGCCCCTCTTCTAACAGGTTGAACACCGGGCGCCAGAACACCCCCGTGCTCTCCATGGCAATGATCTCGATCCCGTGGCTCCCTAACCAATCGTCCAACGCTAGGAGATCGGCGGTCATCGTTAAGAAAGTGCGGGTCCACTCCTGAACACTCCCGTCAGCTTGGGTCTTCATAATGGTCGTCACGACGGTCTTTTTATGTACATCTAACGCTGCACAACGCTCATGGATCACTTGCATCGACTCGCTCCTGTTCTGGTTCTTACTCTCTGCCTCGATGATCAGCGTGAGGTGCGGAAAGATCGACAACTTTCCTCCGCGTGCTCGGCCCTTGCGGGTGGCAACATTCTGCTCTTCTGGACGCACCTGGATCGGCTTCCCTCTGCGGACTCACGGTACCAGCTTCAAACCGATCTCTGCTTACTGATCACCTCCTCATTCTATCCCATTTTCATCCTCTTCTCTGGCTCGCAGAGCCATCGTGCTTCCCCTGAAAATAGGGGAGGGCCAATAATTTTCATGCGCGCTGGTGCGCCTGTGGCGCATGGCACATTGGTGGCGAATTGTCAAACTGAGTCTGATTATCTCTTTCTCTTCTGGTACGATATTCATGCGCGATAAGGAGCGGGTATGCGCGTATTTCTAATAGAGAGGAAGCGAACCCACTCAGGGGGATGTAACGGAGGGGATCCTTGACCATGTCGCCAGATTCAACACTCAAAGCCAGCAAAGACCTGAACTTTATAGGGGACACACTGGTGCGCATCTCGCGCGCACTGCACGAACAGACTCGTAAATTAGAGGCAGCGGTCGAAGGCACGTATGCCAGCGAGCGGGGTGATCCTCGTGTTCAATTGCTCAGCGATGCCCTGAGTGTCAGCCGTACATCTGACCTGGAACTGGGACGCGTTAACCTGGCTGCAAAGCGCGTGCTACTCGCATTGCAAGAACAGTTCGGCAGCGGGCAGCAAGCCTCCGTTCCAACTACCACACCTCCTGCGCAACCCGCATCATCTGCCATCCCGGCACACGAGCGTGAGGCCCTGAACACGAGTATCAACACTCTGGAACGCAAACGCAGCGAACTGGAAACCCTCTACGACATCGCGCAGGACCTCAATTCAACGCTCGAGTTTGATGAAGTGCT
>WNFJ01083674.1_pt1 | contig 10615 bp, 11 predicted proteins | sample 5400461 | NCBI WGS metagenome assembly WNFJ01 (sample SAMN13153349, study PRJNA577476) | soil metagenome | isolation source: 115 cm saprolite on Douglas fir-dominated hillslope | place: USA:California | collected 2013-09-17
GAGGCCGCGGCGTGAGTGGTGGTCCTTGGCGTGCGTCTTCAGGTGCTCGGTGAGCTCCCGGATTCGCGCGGTGGACAGCGCGACCTGGACCTCGGGGGAGCCGGTGTCCTTGTCGGCGCGTCTGTGCTCCGCGATCAGCTTGCCTTTGACTTCGTTCTCTACTGCCAAACTCGCAGGCCAGTATACGAGGCGAGCTTCATCCGACGTATTCGACCGATCCGTCCGACCTCGGATCGGCGCCTCCGCGCCACGCGTTGGGGCCGTCGATGACGATCGCGTGGGCGTGCCCGAAAGAGGGATGCCGCGCTGGCATCAGCATCACGCTCTCGAGCGACCTTGCCATCTCGCCTGCGCCGGGGTAATCGGCTTCGACCGCGATCGTGACGCCATCCGGCATCACCGCCATCCGGGGCCGTGCCACCGCATCGGCCGGCTCCAGGTGATGGTCGACCAGGTTCATCAGAACCTGCGCCTGGAGCTGCGGCTGCAGGTCGCCGCCCATCGCACCAAAAGCCGCCCAGGGCCGGCCGTCGCGCGAGGCGAGCGCCGGGATCAGCGTGTGCATCGTCCGCTTCTTGGGCTCGAGCCGGTTGACGTGGCCCGGGTCGAGGCTGAAATAGGCGCCGCGGTTCTGGAGCAGCATCACGATGCCCGAGCCGAAGTCGAACGCAACGCTCTGGATCAACGAGACGACGTTGCCGTGCTCGTCCGCGGCACATAGATAGACGGTGTCGCCTCCCTCGTACGCCTGGTTGGACCCCGCAACGGCGGTTTGCGGATCCAGGAATGGCTCTCGGGGCACGGGCGAGAAATCCGGATCGGTGATGAATCGGTCGCGCAGCGCGTAAGCCGCGTCACGAGCTTCCTGGAACTGCAAGCCGGCCTCGAGTCGCACGAGCATCGCGGCAGCGGCGAGTCCCTGGGTCGGAGGCGGCAGCTCGTAGACGACGAGGTCCCTGTAGGGGAAGGCCACCGGCTCGACCCACTGCGAGCGATGCGTTGCAAGATCCTGCCTGGTGACGAAACCGTCTCTGCGTTTGATCGCGGCAGAGATCGCGGATGCGATCTCTCCTCTGTAGAAGCCATTGATGCCATTTCGCCCCAGCTCGTGGAGCACCGACGCAAGGTCTGAGTTGCGCAAGAGCATGCCGCCCTCCATCGGCGGATAGAGCGCGTAGGCCGCGGGCTCGCGGCCGAGCCACCCCGCGGCTCGCATCAGGAACTCAGAGAGCTGAGGCGTGATGACATAGCCGTTGCGCGCCAGCGCGGACGCCGGCTCGAGGACCGCGCCGAGGCCGAAGGTCCCGAAACGCTCGAGCAGCCTCCCCCATGCCTCGACCGTCCCGGGCACCGTGATCGCCAGCGCGCCGCGGGCGGGCATGGTGTCAAATCCCCGGGCGCGAACGGCCTCGATCGTCGCCAGCTCGCCGGACCTTCCCGCGCCGATCAGTCCGACCGGCGATGCTTCGGCTCCGGCCCATACGATCGCCATCAAGTCCCCGGCCACTGACGTCATGTGCGGGTAGACCACGCAAAGCGCCGCATCGGCGGCGATCACGGCGTCGATCGCGTTGCCCCCGTCCCGCAGTATCTGCGCACCCACCTCGGTCGCGACGCGATGCGGGGTCGCGATGACCCCCCTGGTCATCGTGGGGTTACGAACTCGATCGCGCCGGGCTGAATTTCGAACAGAGCGGGAAGAAAGCCGACCGCTTCGCCATCGACGTCGATTCGCACCTTGGCTGGAGACGTGACTGAAATGCGCTTGCCGTACAAAAGCTCGATTTTCGGATTGTTCTGGTCCAGATGCTTGCCACTGCGGAAATCGTTCATGCCGCGCATGGTTTCAATTTTTCCCGCGTCCTTGATCAAGATCACGTCGAAGACGCCATCGGTCGGCGATGCTGAGGGGGCCATCTGCATCCCACCGCCGAAGAACTGACAGTTGGCGACCACCACCTGCTGCGCCTTAGCCAGCTCGTGCGTGGAGCCGTCGATGTTCACCGTCATCGGCTTGTTCTTGTAGCCAAGCAGCGCGCGGGCGCCACCTATCGTGTACGCGGCACTGCCAAACCTCTTCGTCCCGTTGCCCATCTGGAACACAACATCCCCGCCCAGCCCGGCGTCGGCGATGTTGATGAAATGGCGGACGGCCGTCATCCCGTCATCGGTCTGATAGGTCACGCACCCTGCGTCGAGGCGTCTGACCATGCCGTTGCGCAACGCTTCGATGGCCTGCCTGGGGTCGGCGGAAATGCGCAGCGTGCGCCTGAAGTCTCCACCGGTTCCGACCGGGACCATCGCCAGCTTGCTCGTGGTCGGAATCGGCGCCCCATTGCGAAAGAATCCGTTGAGGACCTCGTTCAGCGTGCCATCTCCACCCACCGCGACCACCAGGGGCCGCGATTGGAGTACCTCGCGCTGCGCGATCTCAGTCGCCTCGAGCGGCCGCGTCGTGATCGCGACCTCATAAGGCAGGCCGCTCGACGGAAGCCAGGTCTCGACCGCGGCCCACTCCCGCCCGGCCTTGCCCGCGCCTGACGCGGGGTTGACGATGAAAAGGATCGGGGCGCCGGGACGGGCGCCTATGACCGGCCTCCGACCGCGCGCGGATTCATGATCCCCTCAGGGTCGATTCCGTCTCTCATCGCTCTCCACACGCTCATCCATCCTCCCATCTCGTCTGCGACCCATCTTGCTCTCGCCTGGCCCACGCCATGGTGGTGGCTGATGGTCGCACCCAGCTCCATGGCAGCGCTCATCGCTCCTTCCCAGGCGCGTCCGTACGCCGCCCTGGCTTCCGGCTCGGTGTCCCCGGAGCCGCCGAACGTGAAGTACGCACAGCAGCCCTGCTCGTAGGCATGGCTGAAATGGCATAACGCCAGCCCGCCGACTGCTATTGCGGTCTTGACCCGCGCGTGTAGCTCGGGCAACCCCGTCCACGGCGCGGCCAGCTCGATCGTGTCCAGGTACGCGCCGGGCGGCGCGAGAAATGCGTTCAGGCGTTCCGCCGACAGGTCGAAACGATGCCGCCGCCAGCGCGCCCAAGGCTCGTCGCCCATGGCGTTGGCGCTTTGCGCGAACGCATTGACGGCTTCGGCTTCCGCCAAAGCGACGGCCGCCAGTCCGGCGGTCGCCGCGACAAGCACGCACTGTCCGGCAGCCAGGTCATACCCGTTGAACGCGGTGTCTTCCGCGTCATAAAGCCGCATGACCAGCGGCCTGATGCCGGCCTGCATGATCGCGCGCATGCATTCGAGGCCGGCGCCGACGTCCGGGAACGCGTAACCCCTTCCGATGGTCGACTCCGGCTGCCGGTGGATCCGAAGTACCGCGCCGATCACCACGCCCAACCCTCCTTCTGCGCCGACGAACAGCTGGTGAAGCGCCGGGCCGACGGCCGACCGCGGACCTGGGCGGGGCGCGGCGAAGGTGCCGTCCGGCAGCACGACCGCCAGTGAGATGACCATGTCCTCGATGCCGCCGTAGCGGCTCGACTCCTGGCCTGATGAGCGCGTCGCGATCAGGCCACCGATCGTGGTCCCGGGCAGCGAGCTCGGATAGTGCCCGAGCGTCAAGCCGCGCGCGTTGAGCTGCTGCTCCAGTGCGTACCCGTTCACACCTGCTTCGCAGCGGCAGATGAGGTTGGTTTCGTCGATTTCGAGGACGCGGTCGAACGCGCCCATGTCCATGACCAGCTCGCCCGACGCCGGCCCGAGCGCGCCGCACACTCCGCTCCCGCCACCCAGCGGACTTACGGCGATGTGATGGGCGAACGCCCAGCGCAGCACCTCGGCGACCTGCTCGCGACCTGTCGGGCGAACCACGAGCACTTTCGCCACGGGCTTGCCTGCCCGCTCGTCCATGATCGCCAGCGGCCATTGGTCGCGCACGGAACGTTCGTCGACGGCTGCCGCGCCGACTATCTCCTCGAGCTCGGCCCTCACTGACCCTGCCTCGCGGCGTAGCGGCCCGCGAGCCAGCCGGTCAGGATCGGCACGCCGAACCCGCACGGTCCGCTGTAGTCGTAGCCGCCGAGCACCGCGCCTGCCGCGTAGAGGTTGGCGTACGGGACAGAGCCGTCTTGCGCCAGCGGATGCAGCCGCCTGTCGGTCATCACGCCGAGCTCCATCTCGGCCGCTGGGTCCAGGTACTTGAGGTATTGGAGCCGGGTGCCGAGGCTTGCCGCGGGAACGCCTTGGTGAAATACGCCAAGCCCGAGCAAAGGCTCCGTGGTGGCGCGGCCCGCGCGCAGCCCGCCGCCGATGTGCCGGCCGGTGGCGAGCACGAACGCATCGGCGCGAAAGCTGCGGCCCGCGGCGAGGGCGGCGACGATCCTTCCCGACCCGAGGTCGAACGAAGTGATCTCGGCCGCGACTGCGCCCAACGAGATCGCCTGCTGCAGGCGCCATCCATGTGGCGAAGGTGGCGAGGCGAGGAGCTCGAAACCGTCCGCCGGAAGATTCGTGAACCCGGGCGGATACGCGATCGCCGCCCCGCGCGCCCGAGGTGAGGGGGCGCGACGTCCGTAGAGATCGGTCAGTGCAGCCGCCTGGGGAAGATCGGCAATGGCGACCTCCTCGGCAAATGCCTCGATTCCGTGCAGCTCATGGAGCGCCTGGGCAGTCGAGGCGGCATCGTAGTCGCCGACCTCGGGAACCCCCGCTTGCCGGTCAGCGCACCCAACTCGCCAGGGGCGACCGTGTCGGGCACGATGTTGGCGGGGCGGGCGATTCCATGGATGTCCGCGTACATGCCGCGACGGCGCCACCTGCCCTCGAACTTCAACCCTTCCTTGCCGAGCGCCAGCAGCAGCGTGGAGACCGCGGCGTCGAGCTCCGTGGCCAGCCCCACCGCATCCATGCCGAGCCGCGTCAGCGGATGCTGCGGACTCCGGAGGATCGCGTCGAGGTCGTCGACGATCTCCATGCCGCCGGCGTACAGAGCGGTCGCGCCCGGCGCCCTGGCCACCAGCGTCACGTCGGCGCCGTCGCGCCGGGCCGCGAGCGCGGCGCAATAGCCCGCGATGCCGCCTCCGACCACCAGCACCCGGGTCAACGGGAAACGATGCGCCGCGTGTCCGCAACGTCCTGCTTCAGCTGGCGAACCAGCTCATCCGGGGTCGCGAACTTGATGTCCGGGTGCAGGTAGCGAACGAACCGCAGCTCCAGGCGCTGCTGATAGATGTCGCCCTCGAAGTCGAGCAGGAACGCCTCCACGCGCAGCTGCGTCCCGCCAAAAGTGGGGCGATACCCGACCGAGAGTGCGGCGACGAAGTCTCCCTCGGGAGCGCGAGCGCGCCCGGCGTAGGCGCCCAGCGCAGGCACGAGCTTGTTGGGCTCGATGCCGATGTTCGCGGTGGGAAAACCGAGTCGGCGCCCCACCCGATCGCCTGCCTCGACAGGTCCGGACATGGAGAACTCGCGCCCAAGCATCCGGTTCGCCTCATCGACCTGTCCCGCGATGACCCGGCGGCGTATCTCGGAGCTGTGCAGGTCGTGGCCGTCGATCTCGAACGGCGGAATCACCTCAACGTCATGCCCATTGGAGCGGAGCCAGTCCGCGTTGCCAGTCCTGCCGCGCCCAAACGCAAAGTCGAAACCGATGACCCAGCGGCGAACGTCCATTGTCGCGGCCAACCGATCCATGAAATCCTGGGGCGACAGAGTAGATAGTTCGCGATCGAACCGCAGCACGATTGCGTGGTCGATGCCCGCCTGGCCGATCAAGGCGAGCTTCTCCTGAAGCGTGGTGATCGACTGCGGGCAGTTGGCCGGGTCGAGGACGCAGCGCGGATGGGGCTCGAACGTGATCAACGCGGATTCGTCCTTCACCTCGGCCGCTGCGCGCACGGTGTGGCTGATCACGTCGAGATGACCGAGGTGCACTCCGTCGAAGCTGCCGACGGTAAGCGCCACACGTCCGATCGGACTCGTCGGCAGCCCGAGATGAACCTTCAGCTCAACACCTTTTCCGGGACAAAGGTCCGGCGAAGCGGATCGGTATGTCCGAGGGCGACCAGCCTGCCCTGCGCGTCGTGGGCGCGGACGAGTCCTGGCGCCGGCTCTGGCAGCACGCGCACGGAACGGCCCTGCCGGACCTGCGCTTCTTGCTCCACGTTCAATTTGACCGGCTCCATGTCCGGCAGTATGACTTCGGCCGGAAGCAGTCGATCCCTCACGGCCTCGGGTGAAACGAGGTCCTCCATGAGCACGGCACGGTCGATCGTCAGCGGTCCATAGGCCGTACGGACGAGACGTCCGAGGTAGCCGCCGACGCCCAGCTTCTGGCCCAGGTCACGGGCGATCGCGCGAAGGTAGGTCCCACTTCCACAGCGGACCTCAACTCGAGCCGCGGCGTGTTGTCCGGGTTCGAAATGCAGGAGCCGGACCTCATAGACCTCCACCTCGCGCGCCGCTGGAACCGTTGGATCGCCACCCCGGGCGAGCCTGTATGCACGCTTGCCTTCGACCTTCACCGCCGAGTACGCCGGCGGCTGCTGCCAGATCCGGCCAGAGAACGCGGTGAGCGCGGCCGCGATGTCGTCGGCCGAAAGACCGCCCGGATCCGCGACCGGCTGCGGCTCTGCCTCCGCGTCATCCGTCCCCGTCGTATGGCCCAGGTGAATGTCGGCGACATAGGTCTTGGGGAGCAGGAGGGCGAACTCGGCGAGCCGGGTCGCCGACTCGAAGAGGATCGGCAGCACTCCCGTGGCGAGTGGGTCGAGCGTGCCGGCGTGCCCCACCCGGTGGGCGCCGGTCAGCCTTCGCAGCCGGTTGACGACCGAGAAAGACGTCTCGCCCGCGCCCTTCGCGACGTTCAGGACTCCGGTCGAGAAACGCGACGGCTCAGCGGTCGGGCGAGGCGGCAAGGATCGCCTCCTTGGCGGCCCCCAACACTAACCTCACGGCCTCGTCCATCCCCTTACCGACCTCCGCGCCTGCTGCCCGAATGTGCCCGCCGCCTCCGAAAGTGGCGCACAGGGCGGCGGCATCGACGGCGCCCCGACTGCGTACGCTGATCTTGGTCAGGTCGCTCGAGACCTCTTTGAAGAGGATTGCGAGCTCGAGGCCAGCAATGCTGTTCAGGGTGTCGATGATGCCCTCAGACTCGGACATCGGGGCGTTAGCCTCTTTCAGCATCCGACGCGTGACCTTCGCCCAGGCAAGCCGGCCGTCCATCTCGACCCGCATCGTGGCGAGCGCGAGGCCGCTGAGCTTGAGCGTCGTCTCGGGCCGCATCTTGTAGACCTGGGTCGCGATACGCCCGGGGTCCGCACCCAGATGCGCGAGCCGAGCCGCATCCTCCAGCGCTCGCGGTGTGGTGTTCTCGTGGCGAAAGCCGCCCGTGTCGGTGAGCAGGGCGACGTACAGGTTGGTCGCGATTTCAGGTGTGATCGGGTAGCCAAAGTGATCGAGCATCTCCATCACTATCTGCCCGACCGCAGATGCATTCGGATCGATGACGTTGATGTCCCCGAACCGCGTGTTGGACGGATGGTGGTCGACGTTGATGATGGTGGCGTGGGTGGCGATGCTGCGCACCGCGTTGCCTGAACGCTCGAGGTTGCCGGAGTCGAAAAAGAACACGAGCTGAGGATCCACGCCATGCGGAGGGTCGGCCTGGATCTGGTCGAAGCCCGGCAGGAAACCGTACATCGGAGGCAGCGGCGGCGGCACCAACACCCACACCTCCTTGCCCTCGGCCCGCAGCGCCTCCGCGAACGCAAGGCTGCAGCCGAGCGTATCGCCGTCGGCGTCCTTGTGACCGAAGATCAGGATTTCCTGGTTCGCGTCGATCAGGTCCTTGATCTCCACGTAGAGATGTGGCTTGTCGAGTTTCGCAGTTGCTATGGCGTTTGCTCCTCCTCCCCATTCATGGGGAGAGGGGCAGGGCCGGAGGGGGGAAGCACTTCCTTCAGCAGCTCGGAGATGTGCACGCTGTACTCGATCGACGGGTCGAGCTCGAAGCGGAGCTCCGGCGAAAACTTCAGGTTCTGCAGCCGGCGGCCGAGCTCGTGGCGGATCAATCCTTTGGCCGACACCAAGCCTCGGATCGAAGCCTTCTGCTCGTCAGGGTTGCCGAGCACGCTGACGCGCACGCGCGCCTGTCGCAGGTCGGGCGACATTCGAACCGCGGTGATGCTCACGAAACCGATCCGCGGGTCCTTGAGGTCGCGCCGGATGATCGACATGATCTCTTCGCGTACTTGCTCCCCGACCTGGTCCATGCGGTAGCTGGTCATGCTGACCACCGCCTTTAGCGATTGCACGCTCGCTTAGATTTCTTCCCGCTCGAGTCGATACGTCTCCATCGTGTCACCAGGCTGGAAGTCTTCCCAGCCTTCGAGCCCAATGCCGCACTCCTGGCCGGCCAGCATCTCTCGCACGTCTTCTTTGAAGTGCTTGAGCGAGTTGATCCGCCCTTCGTGGATCATCTCGCGGGCCCTGAAAAGCTTCACCCAGCCTCCACGGCTGACCTTGCCCTCCACGACGCGACTGCCGGCGATGATGCCGGTGCGCGGGATCTTGATCGGCGTGATGACCTCGACTCTACCCTCTCGGATCTGGCGATAGGTGGGCTCGCGCAGGCCCTTGGCCGCGCGTTCCACGTCCTCCGTGAGCTTGTAGATGACGTCGTAGTAGCGGACCTCAACCTTGGCGCGCTCGGCCGCGGCCGTCGCCGCCGGTGTTGGCTTGAGGTTGAAGCACACGATGATGGCGCTGGAAACGCCGGCGAGCAGCAGGTCGGAGTCGCTGACCGCGCCGACGCCCTGACCCACGATCTTGATCGCGACCACCGGGTCCTCGATCTTCTGCAGGGCCGCGAGCACAGCTTCGAGAGTGCCCTGTGCGTCGGTCTTGACGATCAGGCTGAGCTCCTTGACCTCGCCTTCCTTGGCGCGGCGGGCAAGGTCTTCGAGCGTGATGCGCGGCGTGACGTCGCGGGATGCTTCCTGGGCGCGCCTCTCGGTGAGCTTGGTCAGCGCGATCTGCCGAGCCGCCCGTTCTGAGGCGACGACCTGGAAAATGTCGCCGGCCTGGGGGACCTCGCTCATACCCGACACCACGACCGGCGTCGCGGGCGCAGCCTCGGTCACGCTTCCCCCGCGGTCGTCGGCCAGGGCGCGAACGCGGCCGTAGATGTGGCCGCACACGAAGTCGTTGCCGACCTTCAGCGTCCCCGCCTGCACCAGCACGGTAGCGACTGGCCCGCGTCCGCGCTCTAGGTGAGCGTCGACGATCGTCCCGAGCGCGTTGCGGTCGGGGTTCGCTTTCAGCTCGAGGATGTCAGAGGCGAGCACGATGGTCGTGAGCAGGTCGTCGATGCCCTTGCCTGTCCTTGCGCTCAGGTGTACGCATTCGTGCTCACCGCCGTAGTGCCGTACCACGATCCCCTGCTCGGCCAGCTGTTGGTGTACTCGATCGACGTTGGCGTTCTCCTTGTCGATCTTGTTGATGGCGACGATGATCGGCACCCTGGCGGCGCGCGCGTGGTGGATCGCCTCGACCGTCTGCGGCATCACGCCGTCATCGGCGGCCACGACGAGCACCACGAGGTCGGTGACCTGCGCGCCGCGGGCTCGCATCGCGGTGAAGGCTTCGTGGCCGGGTGTGTCGATGAACACCACCGGGTGCCCGTCGGCGGTCTCGATCTTGTAAGCGCCGATCCGCTGCGTGATGCCTCCGGCTTCGCCCGCCGCCACGCGGGTCTTCCGGATCGCGTCGAGGATCGACGTCTTGCCGTGGTCGACGTGTCCCAGCACGGTCACGATGGGCGGCCGGGGCTGGAGCTTGGTCGGGTCTTCGTTGGCCAGCGAGAAGAGCTCCTCGCGCGACGTGGTGACCAGGTTGCCCTCGCCCTCGGTCGACTCGACAGCGACCACGTCCTCACTCGCCACGGGCTCGACCGTGAAGCCGAATTCGTCGGCGACGATCTCAGCGGTGGCGAAGTCGATGACCTGGTTGATGGTCGCCAGGATCTTGGAAGCCATGAGCTTCTTGATCACCTCGACCGGGCTGACTCCGAGCTTCTCGGCGAGGTCTTTCACGGAGAGCGACGGCGGCAGGACGGCGCGGCGGTCTCCGTTCGTTTCGATCTTGGTCGCGACCGCCGGCTTGAACGCGGAGCGGGCAGCCTCGATCGCGCCGGGCGCCAGTGGGGCGGCGGCGTTGCGGGTCAACCTGCGCTGCTGCAGGAAGTTGACCAGCTCCTTCTGGCTGATGCCAAGTTCGCGCGGGAGCTCGTGTGCCTTCATGTGGAACTACTGATTATGCCGCCCGAGCGGAATTCGAAACCTGAAGCGCTTCCCCTAGGGTGCGAGCTGAGACCACACGTCGGCGGGCACTGCCGCGCCAAGAGCTCGGTCTAGGGAACGCCGTTTTCGGGCGGCCTCGACGCACGTGAGGTTGGTGTGGAGGTAAGCGCCGCGACCGGGCAGGCGGCCGGATCTGTCCACCTCCACCCCACCCTCCGGCCGGCGAACGACGCGAATCAGTGCAGCCTTGCCCGCCTCCTGGCGGCAGGCCACGCACGTCCTAACCGGCTGGTGAATTGGCTTCCGTGCCATCGACGGCCTCGCTGGGCTTGATGTCGATCCGATACCCGGTGAGCT
>WNFJ01133015.1_pt1 | contig 10615 bp, 6 predicted proteins | sample 5400461 | NCBI WGS metagenome assembly WNFJ01 (sample SAMN13153349, study PRJNA577476) | soil metagenome | isolation source: 115 cm saprolite on Douglas fir-dominated hillslope | place: USA:California | collected 2013-09-17
GCGAGCACGCGCGGCGCCCAGTAGTTGAGGTCGTTCAAGTCCTCAGACTGCAAGGTGTACTGGAGTTGCGGGTTGGCGAAGCGGCCGCCGATGTTCAGGTCCTGAGTGGCAGTCAGAAACAAAGTTGCGCCCGGTACCGCCGCCAGCTTGGGGCGCAGACGGTTGATGATCTGGTCGGCGCTGGCCTTGCGTTCATTAGGCGGCTTCAGAGTGACGAACATCCTGCCAGTGTTGGAGGTCCCCTGGCCGCCGGCAAATCCCACTGCGGTCTCTACCGCCGGATCCTGCCGGACGATGCTCACGTATTGCAGCATCTTGTCGCGCAGCGCAGGGAAGGAGATGTCCTGGGCCGCCTGAATGCTCCCGCCTAGGCGCCCCGTGTCCTGCTGGGGGAAGAAGCCCTTGGGCGCGATGATGTACATATAGATGCTCAGGCAGGCGGTAGCTACAGTGACGGCCAGCGTCAGCGGCTGGTGCCGCAGCACCCAGCCCAGACTTCCGCGATAGATCTTCAGGATAAAGTCAAACCCGCGCTCGCTGGCGGCGTAGATCTTTCCGTGCTTCTTTTCGCCCGCCGGACGCAGGAACTTGGCGCACAGCATGGGCGTTAGCGTGAGCGAGACCACGAGAGACATGGCAATGGCCGTGCTCAGCACCACAGCGAACTCGCGGAAAAGCCGGCCTACCAGCCCCTGCATGAGCAGAATGGGAATGAACACCGCTACCAGGGAAGTGCTCATGGAGAGCACGGTAAACCCAATCTCTCGCGCGCCGCGGAAGGCCGCCTCGACCGGGCCCATTCCCATTTCCATGTGGCGCGTGATGTCTTCAATCACCACGATGGCGTCATCCACCACGAACCCGGTGGAGATGGCCAGGGCCATCAGGGAGAGATTGTCCACGCTATAGTCCAGCAGGTACATTACGCCGAAGGTCCCGATAAGCGAGAGCGGGACGGCCACGCTGGGAATGAAGGTGGCGCGCCAGTTGCGCAGGAAAGCAAACACCACCATCACCACCAGGACGATGGAGATCACCAGCGTAATCTGAATATCGCGGACCGAAGCGCGGATGGTGGTGGTGCGATCCAGGGCGACGTCGAGATGGATGGCCGCGGGGATAGAGGCTTGCAGTTGCGGGATCAGCGCTTTCACCCGGTCCACGGCGTCAATAATGTTGGCGCCGGGCTGGCGGTTCACGATCATCAGCACCGCCGGCTTTCCGTTGGCCACGCCGGTGTTGCGTACGTCCTCGACTGAATCCTGCACGTCGGCCACGTCCTGCAGGCGAACAATGCCGTTCCCCTTCTGGGCCACGATGATGTTCTTGTACTCGTCCGCTTTGAAAAGCTGGTCGTTATCGCTGATCTGCCAGGCGTTGACCGCGTTGGCCACCTCGCCCTTGGGACGGTTGGCATTGGCCGCAGCCAGCGCGTTGCGCACCTGCTCCACGCCCACGCCGAGCTTCGCCAGCAGCGTCGGGTTCACCTCCGCGCGCACCGCCGGCTTGGCCCCGCCGCCGACAAACACCTGGCCAATGCCCCGTACCTGCGAGAGCTTCTGCGCCAGGATGGAATCAGCCACGTCGTACATGCGCGGCTTGGTCACGGTGTCCGAGGTGAGCGAGAGGATCATAATGGGCGCATCGGCGGGGTTGACTTTGCGCCAGTTGGGACGCGTTGGCAGGTTGGCCGGCAACTGGCCCAGTGCGCCATTGATGGCCGCCTGCACGTCGCGCGCAGCAGCGTCAATGTTGCGGCTCAGGTCGAACTGCAGCGTGATGTTCGTGGACCCCAGAGAACTGGTCGAAGTCATCTGGTTCACGCCGGCGATGCGACCGAACTGGCGCTCCAGCGGCGTGGCCACTGAGGATGCCATCGTCTCCGGGCTGGCTCCGGGCAGTCCCGCGGACACGCTGACCACCGGGTATTCCACCTGGGGAATGGGCGCCACCGGCAGCCGGGTGTAAGCCAGAATGCCGGCGAGCATCACAGCGATCGCCAGCAGCGACGTAGCGATCGGCCTGCGGATAAATGGCGCAGAGATGTTCATGGTTTAATCTCCGCTCACCGGCCCCTCTTCGCGCTCCGGCTCTGCCGTGATCACGTTGCCCAGCCGCAAGTGCTTGAACCTGGAGGCCAGCTTGTCAAACCAGATGTAGATCACCGGCGTTGTATAAAGGGTAAACAGCTGGCTGAGCAGCATCCCGCCAATGATGGTCGTGCCCCGGCCAAACGCCAGCGGCACTGCGCCCAGCAACGCCGCCATCGTAGTCATCATGATGGGGCGGAACCTCAGCAGGCTGGCCTGGTAGATGGCTTCCTCGGGCGGCTTCTTGTCCTTCCGCTCGGCCTCCAGGGCAAAGTCGATCATCATGATGGCGTTTTTCTTCACGATGCCGATGAGCAGGATGATTCCTATCAGCGCCACCACGGTCAGATCGTTGCGAGTGAGGATCAGGGCCAGGATCGCGCCCACGCCGGCCGAAGGTAGCGTGGAAAGAATCGTAACCGGGTGGATATAGCTCTCATACAGTACGCCCAGGACGATGTAGACGGTGACCAGCGCCGCCAGGATCAGCCACGGCTCTGACGAGAGCGAGTTCTGGAACGCCGCCGCCGTGCCCTGGAAGCTGGGATGAATGCTTGCCGGCATCCCGATCTCCTGCTCCGCCTGCGCGATGGCCTTGGTGGCGTTGCCCAGCGATTCGCCCGGCGCCAGGTTGAAGGAGATGGTCACCACCGGAAACTGTCCCTGGTGGTTGATGGCCAGCGCGGTCTTGGAAGTCTGGAAGTGGCTGAAAGCGGCGAGCGGCACCTGCGTCCCGGTGAGCGACTTTACGTAAATCTTAGTCAGGTCGGTGGGATCGGCCTGGAACTGCGGCCCCACTTCCAGCACCACGTGATACTGGTTGAGCTGCGTGAAAATCGTAGAGACCTGGCGCTGGCCGAAAGCGTCATAGAGCGTGTCGTCAATCGCCTGAGGCAAGATGCCGAAGCGCGCGGCAGTGTCGCGGTCGATGACCAGTTCGGCTTTCAGCCCGCCGTTTTGCTGGTCACTGGCCACGTCGCGCAGTTGCGGCAGCTGCTCCAGCTTGTTCACGATCCGCCCGGCCCACTCGTTGAGCTCGGCCGCGTCAGCATCTTCCAGGGAGTACTGGAATTGGGTGCGGCTCACGCGGTCTTCCACAGTGAGGTCCTGCACCGGCTGCATGTAGAGCGTGATGCCCTCCACCTGGGCCAGCTCCGGCTGCAAGCGCCGGATAATCTCGGTGGCGTTCGAGCTGCGTTCGTCGTGCGGCTTCAGGTTGATCTGGATGCGCCCGCTGTTTTGCGTGGTATTGGTCCCGTCAATACCGATGAATGACGACAGGCTGGCCACGTCGGGATCCTGCAGGATCACCCTGGCTAATCTTTGCTGCAGATCGGACATGGCGACGAAAGAAACATACTCGGGCGCTTCTGAGATGCCCAGGATCACGCCCGTATCCTGCACCGGGAAGAAGCCCTTCGGCACGATGGTATAGAGATAGAGCGTCAGCAGCAGCGCGCCCACCGTCGCCAGCAGCGTTGCGGTCTGGTGCTTCAGCACGAAGCGCAGGGTGCGGCCGTAGAACTCAATGATGCGCTCATAGAAGTGTTCGGACGCATGGAAGATGCGCCCGTGCTTAACCGTCTTGGGATTCTTCAGCAACCGCGCTGACATCATGGGCGTCAGCGTGAGCGAGACGAACGCGGAAATTATGATGGTCACGGCAAGGGTAACGGCGAACTCGCGGAACAGCCGGCCCACAATGTCGCCCATGAACAGCAGCGGGATCAGCACCGCGATCAGCGACACCGTCAGCGAGATGATGGTGAAGCCGATCTGCCCCGCGCCTTTGAGCGCGGCTTCCAGCGGCGAGTGCCCTTCTTCCAGGAAGCGGTCAATGTTTTCGATCATCACAATGGCGTCGTCCACCACGAAGCCGGTAGAGATGGTGAGCGCCATGAGCGAAAGGTTGTCCAGGCTGTAGTTCAGCAGGTACATCACGCCAAACGTGCCCACGATCGAAAGCGGCACGGCCACGCTGGGGATGACCGTCGCCGGCAGGTTGCGCAGAAAGAGAAAGATAACCATCACCACCAGGGCCACGGTCAGCACCAGCGAGAACTGCACGTCTTTCACCGAGGCGCGGATAGTCTCGGTGCGGTCGGTCAGGATTTGAACTTTCACCGAGCTAGGCAGCGCCGCCTGCAGCTTGGGCAGCACGTTCTTTACGCGGTCCACCACGCTGATGATGTTGGCTCCCGGCTGGCGTTGGATATTCACGATCACGGCCGGCATCAGCACCGGGTGGCCGTCCTGCGTTGTTCCCATCCAGGCGGCCTGCTTCACGTTTTCGGCGCTATCGGTCACCACGGCCACGTCGCTCAGCCGCACCGGAGCGCCGTTGCGGTAGGCAACGATCACGTTCTTGTATTCGGCGCTGGAGAGCAACTGATCGTTGCTGTTGATAGTGAACGACTGCCGCTGGTTCTCGAGAATTCCTTTGGCCTGGTCCACATTGGCCTGGCCCAGCACGGTGCGCAGGTCTTCCAGGCTCAGCCCGTAACCCGCCAGCGCCGTAGGATTGGCTTGGATGCGCACCGCCGGCTTCTGTCCGCCGCTGATGGAAACCAGGCCCACGCCGGTGAGTTGGGAAATCTTTTGTGCCAGCGTGGTGTCCGCCAGGTCTTCAACCTTGGAGAGCGGCAGGCTGTCCGAGGTCAGCGCCAGCGTGAGGATGGGCGCGTCCGCGGGATTGACCTTGCTGTAGATCGGCGGGTTGGGAAGGTCGCGCGGCAGGAAAGTGGCCGCGGCGTTGATCGAGGCCTGCACTTCCTGCTCGGCGACATCAATGTTCTCTTCCAGGACGAATTGCAGCGTGATCACCGAGCTGCCGTAGGAGCTAGTGGAGGTCATCTGCGCCAGGCCCGGAAGCTGGCCGAACTGGCGCTCCATGGGCGCCGTAACCGAGGACGCCATCACCTCCGGCCCCGCGCCGGGATAGAACGTGGTTACCTGGATGGTCGGATAATCAACCTGGGGCAAGGCCGAGACCGGCAACTGCCGGTACGCGACAATGCCGACCAGCAGCAAGCCGATCATCAGCAGCGAGGTCGCTACCGGACGCAAAATGAATATTCGTGATGGGCCGCCGTTGGGCATGGTGCTACTGCCCCGAATCCACCGCCTGAGCGGGTTTGCGGCCGGGGCCGCCCTCGCCGCCGCGGACATCCACCGGACTGCCGGGCTGAAGCTTGTCCTGGCCATCGGTGACCACGGTTTCTCCCGGCGCGAGCCCTTCGCCCGGATTCGCTGCCGGCGCAATCGCGGAATAATTTCCCTCGCTGAAAGCCACCGTCACCTTGCGCATCTCCGCCGTCTTGTCCGGCTTCACCGTAAACACGTACGTGCCCTGCGGCCCGCGCTGGATGGCCGGGGTCGGCACCACAATGTTGTTCTTGCGCACCTCAAGCAGCAGGCGCGCATTCACGAACTGGTTCGGCCACAGCGCGCGCTCGCGATTATCAAAGATGGCTTTCAGCTTGCCCGTACCGGTCTGGGGATCGATCTGGTTGTCAATGGTCAGCAGCTTGCCGTCGGCCAGCTTGGTCTGATCGTCGCGGCTGTAGGCCTGCACTTGCAGCGGACTCTTTTGCAAGTGCTTCTGGACGTTGGGCAAGTTGTCTTCCGGCAGGGTGAAGATCACGGCAATGGGCTGCAACTGGGTGATGATCACCACGCCGTTGGGATCAGCGGCGTGGATCATGTTGCCCACATCCACCTGGCGCAAGCCCACGCGTCCGCTCACCGGCGCCGTGATCTGGGTGTAAGAGAGGTTCAGCTTCTGGTTGTCGACGTTGGCCTGGTCGGAGCGCACGGCCCCTTCCAACTGTCCTACCAGTGACACCTGAGTGTCATATTGCTGCTGCGGGATCACGCCGTCTTTCACCAGGCCGGCAAAGCGGTCCATATTGAGCTTGGCGTCTTTGAGAGCCGACTGGTCTTTGTACAGCATGGCCTCAGCCTGGCTCAGCGCCACCTGATAAGGACGCGGGTCAATCACCGCCAGCAGCTGTCCCTTGGTGACTTCCTGGCCTTCGCGAAAGTTGATCTGCACCAGCTGGCCGTCAATGCGGCTCTTCACCACCACCGTGTTGAAGGCCTCTACCGACCCGAGCCCGCTCAAGTAAATGGGCAAGTCCATGGTGGCCGCCTTGGCCACCGCCACCGAGACCGCCATGTTGCCCCGGCCCTGACCCTTCTTTCCGCCCGCGGCCTGCGGGTTCTGAGACATACTGCCGCAGCCCGCGATCGCGACGATCACGCCGGCCAACAAAACAGTCCCAACCATCAGAAACGAGCGTTTGAACATCCAGGTCCTTTCAAGGCAGGATCGATGAACTCTGGGACGCAACTGTTGCTCTCAACTTTATCAGAGCAGCACTTAGCTTTTCAGCATCAGAGCCGCAGACAGCTTCCAGTGCTGCGGACTGACAAATGGAGCACAGCCGCCCCTGGCTGTGCCCTCGTTGTTCAATTAGAAACCATTTAGCAACGAGCCCATCATTGGAATCGCTAGTTTTTGTAAATAATTGTTAAGTCAATGACTTGCGCCGCACGGAGACTGCGCTGAGCCTGTCTCATCCCGTCATGTGAGATCAGCAGTGAGACTTTGGCTTGATGTTTTCAATTACCAGATTTTGGCAACCTGTCCCGGCTTGCCGTGTATGACGGCGATCTCTCTTCGATCACCCGATGATCCGATCACCCGATCTTTCTCCCATGGCTCATCAACTGCCCGCCACTGCCGATTGCGCGCTGCTGCGTTGAAGGGAATCGGTAGAGTCATCGCCGAGCGGGCGCAGCGTCAGCCAGTCGGTTCGCACGCTTTCCCATTCCTGGATCGAGAAGCCGCAGGACTCGAAGAAGTCGCGAATGGCAGGCCGCTGCCAGCCGACAATTTCTTCCAGGATCGGGATCAGCGCGGAAAGCGCGTTGCTCCCGAGCACGCTGCGCCGGGCGACCTGCGCGATGTGTTTGGCTTCCGAGACGGCGATGGTGAAGCCGTCGCGCAGCTTGACGTGCAGCATCACGTGCAAGTCGGAACTGCCGTCACCCACATAAACAATGTGGTCAGGACTGACCTGCAGTTCGGTCTGCAGCTGGTCGAGCATGGCCACCTTGCCGTAGCCTGCGGTGGTGCGGACGATGGTGTCAATCTCGCCGCTACCGGTGTAGAGGAACTCGGTGCCGAAGATGTGGTCCGCCGGAACCATTCCTTCCAGGGCCGACTGGATGACTTCGACGGGCGCCGCGGAGAGCACGTAAAAATCGAAATGGTAACCATCAATTCCGCTGGCCAGGATCTGGTAGAGCAGCTCGATGTTCTGCTTCAGGCGGATGCGCTTGCCGACTTCGCGCAGGTGCTCTTGGCGCACCTGGCCGCGAAACATGGGATCGTGCAGCAGCAGGTAGGCGAGTTCCGCGCCCTGCTGGACGAAGTTCAGCTTCGCCATGCCGGTTGCTTTGCGCTCGAATTCTTCCGTGGGAATGCCGAGCAACTCGCTCAGGACGTAGCCGGAGTCGTTGAAGGTCAGCGTGTGATCGAAATCGCTGGCGAACAGGAATCGTTTTGTGGGCTTATCGCTCATGGTGTATTAGATTCCCGCAGAGCTGGGAAAGACAATGAAAAGACCATAAAAAATCGTGATGGAAGTCATCACTAATTGCCAATTGTCAATGGCCAATTGCCTAATTCGGCACCCGCCCTCACGTGGGGATGTGGATGACGATGTCACATTGCGAGGGTATGGGGATGCCCTCCCGTGTCGCCGGACGGTACTTGAATTCACGGATAGCCGAGAGCAACGTTTGCTCAATCGTCCGATCTACAGCTCCCGCTACTACTCTCGCGTCAGCCACTCGCCCCTGAGTATCAATGGTGACTTCGACGATCACGTATTGCTCAAAATGCGGCGGAAGTTGTGCGGCCGAGATCGAAGGAATCTCTCCTGAAGTCTGAAAGGCAAGTTCATATTTGGCAAACGGAGAGAACCCGTAGATCGTGCGAAACTTGAAATCCTGGATGAGCGCTTTTGTTTCCAGTCTGGCTCGCTCGCGCAGACGCTCGCCCGTCAGGCCCTCTGCCCTGGACTCCGGTTGGGCCTCCCGTGCCTTCCTTGGACGCCGGGTGGCATTCTTCTGAGCGATCGGCAGGCGTGTACTTCTTGCGTTGGGAGGCAGATACACCGATCCCGGACTCCCTCTTGCGAGTTGCTGTTTTTCCGGATAGACAATCACCGGCGCGGCACGCTGGGACACAAGCAGCCAAGTAAGAACAACAAGAGCAACGCAATGCGCGATAACCGAAAATAAGAGGACCCGCGCGCCAGGGACGGTGTTGCGTGCAACGAACCTCCGCCACTGATTCCCCACCCACTCCCGGCCTTTCATTCCCGAAACCTTCTATGAACAGATGATAAACGGGCGTCTGCATTTCAGGTGATGATTCAAGCCTTTGTCATCTCGTCTATGACGACAACGGCCGGTGTCAAGAGTAAAAAGGGTAGACGGATCCTTGGCCCTGAGACGACCCGCGAAGGAGCCGAGGGCGACGTGGCTGTCGGCCCGTGATGCGCAATCCCAGAGTCTTGCCACTTATCGGAAAAGGTTTTGCTGTTGCTTTTGCTGTTTGTGTTCATGACCAACAGCTCGCAGTGTGCTAAATCTCTCGGTGTTCCACCAATCATCTATTCGGTCTTCGACGGCAGACCATGATTCCGCAATGCAGACTCCTCTCGTGCTTACTTCTGAGAGGAGGCAGGGGGCCTATTCAACCGGACGGCCATAACATCGGCCACAAGATGACTCTGGCTCCCCTGCATGCGAACGACCTCTGGATAGCGCTTTTCTGTGCGCTCCATCCAGTACAACCGCACCGCCAGCTTACGGGCCACTGCGATCTTGGCCACGCCGTGGTGCTTCCGGGCCTTCAGTCGAGCGTACATCCGGCCCAGAGCTTGATCTCCCTTGGCGGCGCTAGCTGCGCCTTCCACCAGGAGATATCGTAGAAACGGGTTTCCTTGTTTGCTGATCCCACCCAGCCGTCGGCGGTTTCCGCTGGAGTCTTCCGAGGGATTCAACCCCAGATAGCTCACCCAGCTGCGCGAGTCCGGAAAACGGCTAACGTCTCCCATGGTCAGGACCGTGGCCAGCGAGATCACCGGCCCAACTCCGGGATGGGTCTGCAGCCGCTGGCCCCTGGGCTGTGCTTCGGCGGCCTGCTTCACCGCTTCGTCGAGAGGCTGAAGAAGCTGATCGAACTCCTCCCACATCTTCAGCAACNNNTGCAGCGTCCATGGTTCCAGTTCCAGCTTGCGCAGCATCTCCAGCCCAGCTTGACTCCACAGCTTGCGCTGTTTCTGTATACCCTGGTTCAAGGCGATATGCTGCAGCTGGTTCTTGATCCGCGCCCGCATCCGCACCAGGTGCCGACGATGAATCAGCAACTGCCGCAGATCCCGTTCCGCTACTGTGGGAATCCAGATTCGGGGAAACCGCTTCTCCACCATCAGTTGCAGAATCAGCTTGGCATCGCGCCGATCATGCTTCTGCTTCCGCCCATCCTGCTTACGGATCACCGCCGAATCGCCCATCCACAGCTCATGCCCTAACTGTTTCAGCAAACGTTCCAACCAGTACGTGTTGCCACTGGCTTCCACACCCACCACCACCGGCCCCACCAACGATTCGTAGAAAGCCTTCGCTTCCCCGTTTCCGTGTGCCAGCCGGCGCTCCACCAACTCGCCCGTTTCCAAATCCAACATGGCAATCTGTTGAAAGCTCGGATGAAAGTCACAACCGACATACTTCATATACGGCCTCCTTCGTCTCGAGCTCTTGGTCTTGAACAAATCGAGTTTCCTTGAGACGATCCGGAGGCCGTTGTCGTCATGCAATCAACCAAGCCCGAGGAAGTCCGCGCAGCGGACGACGGAGGGCGCGTGGAGAGATCCCGAGGATATGAGCAAGACGACGTCGTTTCAGGGAGTTTTACCGAGGCTCTTGTCCTCGAAACCGCATTTCGCGCCCCCAATTCTCGGCCAAATCCTGCCATCGCGGATTCATCTTCTCAATCAAAAGCGTTTTTTTCTCCCTGCGCCAGCGCTTGAGTTGCTTTTCACGCCCGATGGCGACTTGCACATCCCTGGTAGCTGTCGTAATACACGAGGCGATGACACTGGTATTTCTTGGTGAAGCCTTCAATCGAGTCGTACTTGTGCTGATGGATGCGCTGCTCGAAAAAACCTGTGATACCGACATAGAGCGTTCCCGAGCGGCTGGAGAGGATGTACACCCAGAATTTGTAGGACCTACCATGGCGCATCCGGAAGATCGTAGCACGGGCATGCTCAAAGAGAACTCCCTGAGGCGGCATGGCAGGTGACACACTCTCGGGATCTCTCCACTCCTCCTCAGTCGCTACGCTTCTTCGTCGTCGGTTGATTGCATGACGACAACGGCCTCCGGCTCGTCTCAAGTAAACTCGATTTGCTTAATGACCAAGCAGCTCGAGACGAAGGAGGCCG
>WNFJ01213229.1_pt1 | contig 10615 bp, 9 predicted proteins | sample 5400461 | NCBI WGS metagenome assembly WNFJ01 (sample SAMN13153349, study PRJNA577476) | soil metagenome | isolation source: 115 cm saprolite on Douglas fir-dominated hillslope | place: USA:California | collected 2013-09-17
CCGAAGCGCCGGAGGCGGACGCAACCGGAGCATCTCGGGCCGGGCAGTCCCGCGTCGGGGACCGCTACCGCGCGCTGCCTTCGCACCGCTGCGCAAGCGGGCCGAAACCGTTGAACTGGATGGTTCAGCGTTTATCTGGGCTTAAGATGACTTGGACAATACTTCAGTGCAAGTTCAGGCGCAAGGGCTGTCCTGAGACTCCGGAGGTCTGGGATCTAGCTGGGGAAACCGGCACCGCCGGGCACCTGCGGCACCGCGCCCGTCCTGGGCCGGTGGCGGCTCCAGGTCAGAACAGCGGTGGCGTCTGAACCCAGAGCATGGTCGCTGGTTCCGGGCCCGGGTTGACGAAGCTGTGCGGGTCCTTGGGATCGAACAGCAAGGCGTCGCCGCTGCCCAGTTCGTAGGTCTCGGCCGGCAGGCCCACCTCGAGCCGCCCGCTGAGCACGACGACGCATTCTTCGTCGGCGACATGCGAGTACGGTTCCGGCCCCGACCCCTCGCCCGGGCCGGCCACGCAGTAGATGATCTGCAGGCTGCGCGCCGTGGCCGGGGTCAGCAGGTAGTCCTCAAGAGCACCCATGGGATGCACCAGCCGGCGCCGCTCCCCCGCTCGCACGAGCATGCCCGACTGCGCTTCACCAACGAAGAACGATGCGACCGGCTCGCGGATCGCGTCGGCGATGCGCCGCAATGAGGCCACCGAGGGATTCGCCAGCCCCCGTTCGACCTGGGACAGGAAGCTCTCCGACACGCCAGCGGCGACGGCCGCGTCGCGCAGCGTCATCTTCTTCTTCCGGCGAACCTCGCGGATTCGCTGTCCAAGCTCGTGGGCCGGGTCCGGAGCGGCGGCGGCCGCCGGCGGGGCCGGCGTTTCCCCAGCTTCCGCGGTGGCCTCGCGGTTACGCCCGAGCGTCCTGCCCACGTACTCGGCCTTCTTTCACAGCCCTGGATCCACCGATCAGCCTGCTCCTCGGCACCGCACCCGCGTCAGCATGCACCCGGAGCGCGCAGCCGAAGGCGAAACGTAGCGTACCGTCCCACAGCGGTCTTCGCCCGGTCCACGCCATGGGGTGCGGGGATCGTCTTGTCCCGGTAGGCCGACTAAAGTATATTCCAAGTCGAGTTAAGCGCTATCAAAGTATTGATCCTGACCGCCGACCAGTCCTGCCTGCGCGGTCCTGCCTGCGCGGTCCTGCCTGCGCGACGGGCGAGCCCGGGCTGGGTGGCGCGCCCGCTGCTGACAGGAGAAGCCGTGCCCGCGACGACATCACCCGCGCGACGGGATCCGGAGTCCGGGTGAGCGCCGTCCTCGTCGCCGGCGGCGCGACCGGCATCGGCCGCGCCACGGTCGAGTTGCTTCGCGCTCAGGGCACGGACGTGTATCTCGCCGACATCGATGAGCAGGGAGCGGCGGCCGTGGTCGCGGCCGGAGCTCCAGGCCGGGGCCGCTCGGGCCGCCACGACCTCGCGACCCTGGACGGCCCGCGCCAGGCGGTCCGCGCGGCGATAGCCGCATTCGGCCGCCTCGATGCGCTCGTGGCATGCGCCGGCTTTCTGGTCGAGGCCGAGCTGGCCGACATCGGGATCGAGGACTGGGAGCGGACGATCGCGACCAATCTCCGTGCCCCGTTCCTCCTCGCCCAGGCCGCGGCCGGAGCATTGACGCGCTCGGAGCACGGGCGGATCGTGCTGACGGGATCGACCTCGGCGTTCCGCGGCGGGGTCGGGAGTGTCGCCTACGCGGCGTCGAAGGGCGGGCTGGTCGCGATGACCCGTTCCCTGGCCCTCGGGCTTGCACCGGCCCGGGTATGCGTCAACTGCGTAGCCCCCGGCTGGATCGACACTCCGTTCAATGACCCCTACTGGAAGCGAGTCGGGAATACCGATGAGGCTCGGGCTGCGCTGAACGCCCGGATCCCGCTCGGCAGCCAGGGCACGCCCCAGGAGGTAGCGGCCCTTATCGCCTTCCTCCTCTCCCCGCAGGCCGGCTATCTCACTGGCCAGACGCTCGTTGTGGACGGTGGCCTGCTGGCTTCGTGACGCCCGGCGGCATGCCGGGGAGCGCGTGCGGCCCCAAGCCCTGCTCGCGGGCCAGCTGCCTCAGCAGGCCCAGCAGCTGCGTCCGCTCGGCATCGCTCAGGCCGGCCCCGATCCGGGCCTCGTGTTCCGTTGTGGCCGCCCTGACCCGCTCCATCATTGCGGCGCCGGCCTCGGTCAGGTACAGCGCGTGCGAGCGGCGGTCGCCTGGATTGCGCCTGCGCTCGACCAGGCCGAGCCCTTCCAGTTCATCGACCAGGAATACCATGCGGGTCGCGTTCACCCCGACCAGCTCGGCGATGGCCTGCTGGGACTTGCCCTCGTTCCGGGCGAGGCGGTTCAGCATCCCGGCGTGGCGCTGCTCCAGGCCCAGCGGCGCCAGCCGCTCCCCGAACTGCCGCGCCGCATGGAAACCCAGCTGGACGAGCAGGAACGAGATGCTGTCGGCCGTGTCGAGTGAGGAAGGGCCGACGGCGTCGTCAGCAGGATCTCCCATGAGCTGAATACTATCAGCCCTCCTAATACTTGTTTGAAGATATCATCTCTGATAGAAAACTATATTAGAACGAAACCACTAGAACCAGCCAGAGTGAAGGAGCCCCGGTGAGCACCACGACCAGGGGGAGTCCAGGCGGCGCGGTTCACCGAGCGACGGAGGTGACACCTTGAGCGAGCCGGAGGGGCGCGGCGGTGCCTGGACTGAGGAGCGAGGAACGAGCGACGAGGGAAGGGGGCGCAATGAAGGGGTAATGGGGAGGCGGGCGGGGCCCCGTCGGGCGAGCGGGGAGCAGAGTTCCGCCCTGAGCAGGTCCGCTGCCATCGACGACGGCATCCGCCGGGCCAGCCTGGGCACGTCGATCGGGCTGCTCATCCAGTACGGGCTGGGGATGTGGGTGATACGTCAGCGTGCCCGCACGCGATCACGGCGGCGGCGTGCCGGCCGCGATCGGCAGGTCCCTGGCGAACGGCCCCGGCGCGCTGGCCGCGCACTCGGGGATCGGCTTGCTGATCACCCTCGGCTCTATCGTCCTGGTTGTCCGGGCGGTGCAGGCTCACAGCCGGGTCACCATCGTGACCTCGTCCATCAACCTGGTGGCCGTGGCGGGCGCGGCCGCGAGCGGGGCGGCGTTCGTAGACAGTGGCCGCGCCAGCGCGTCGCTGACCATGGCACTGCTCACCGGGGTGGCACTGCTCTGCCAGGTGGTGAACCTGTACGTGCTCGGCTCGCCGCGCCGCGGCGGCTGACGCGAGCCGGATCAGACCCGGTCCGGGCCGGCTGGAACAGGACCGATGCCCGGATCGGTCCTGTTCCAGCCATGGCCCCTAGGAAATGCCCTTAGGAGCCGATCACGCAGGGGACGTCGTAGGAGTCGTAGCTCTGGCATACCGCAGCCGGGTTCCGGAAGAGTCCGATCGACGGCAGCGCGACGCCCTGGAAATTGAACAGGGTGAGGTTGACGTTCGGCGAGCCCACGCCCGCACCGGGCTCCCACCCCACGCCGGGAATCCAGTCCGGCGACCAGTAGAACAGCCCGGTGCCGAGCCCTTCGGGCACCTGCGCCAGGATCGACAGCTCATCGCTGAGGAAGGAGAGCTGCCCGCTCGCGCTCGCCGGGTAGCCGGGCGAGATCTGGCTGGGCTGCCAGACGAAGTCACCCGTGCTGTCGCCGATCGCGCTGTTGCCGTTGGCCAGTGTCCACGCGTACTGGGTCTCGGCAATGATGATCTTCTTGTGGAACTGCGTGGCGAGCGCGTCGACGTTCGCCTTCATCTGGGAGATCGTGCCGTGGAAGAACGTGTAGTAGGACAGGCCGATCACGTCGAACTGCACGCCCCGTGACACCAGGTTCTGGTAGAAGGCCTGACTCCGCGCGTTGTCGCCGCCCTGGTCGTAGTGCATCATGATCAGCAAGTCGTGCCCGGGTGGATTCCCGGCCTTGGCGCCGGCCTCGCCCGCCTTGAGCAAGGTCGCCAGCGCGTCGTATCCCGTGCCGGTGCCCGGGTCGACCTGGCCGACCGGCCACAGGATCCCGTTACGTATCTCGTTGCCGATGGACACCATGTCGACCGGTGTTCCCTGCTTGGCGAAGGCCGAGATCACCTGCTGGGTGTAGGTCTGGACGGTCGCGGTGAGCTGGGACAGGTTCTGCCCGGCCCAGGCCGCGGGGATGTTCTGGTGCTGTGGATCGGCCCAGAAGTCGGAATACATGATGTCCAGGTAGATCTTCATGCCGGCTTCGTGCACGCTGCGGGCCAGGGCCAGGTCGCTGGCCAGGTTGCTATAGCCCGGCGGCGGATCCACCCAGAGGCGCATCCGCACATAGTTGGCCCCGTTGTTCCGCATGATGGTGACCGGGCTCGCCTGCTTGCCCCGGTCGGTGAACGTGGCCCCGGCGGCCAGTTCCTGGCGCGTGAAGGAGAGATCCCCGCCGAGGGCCATCCCGGCCGTGGCCGCGTCCCGGCCGAACATCCGGAACTCGCCCACGCAGACGGATGCGCCGGTGCCGCTGAACACGGTCAGCTGCGCGAACCGGGCCTGCGTGTCGCGCGGCAGCGGGATGTACATCGGCTTGCCCGGATCCAGCGCGACATTGCTGGCGGCCGGCACGGGCTGCCAGTCGCCGGCCGTGCTCGCGACCTTGATTGTCGCGTCCGCGGAGGGGCTGGTCGCGTCCAGCGTGATGCCCAGGTCGCTGAGGGACCGGACCTGGCCGAGGTCGACCACGAGGCTGCCGGTCCATGAGTTCGGACACCAGGACGTGCCGGCATTGCCGTCAATCGCGTTGGCCGCCGGACCGTTCGTTACGGACGAGGTGGCGCTGGCCTGCCCGGCCAGGGCCCAGTTGACGGTCAGCGCGGCGGCCGGGTGGTCCGTCCCGGATGCCGCCGGTGATCTGCTCAAGGACGGCGCGGAAGCGGCCAGCGGCAGCACCAGCACCACCGGGCCGGCGATCAGCGCGAGCCCCCGCACTAGTGGCCGGCGATGACCCTCCCGGGCCCGCGGCCAGGGCAGCCGCCTGGCGAGGAGGGCCAGGCGCCGTGGAATGCCTGGAGTGGCCATGGTGTGTCTCCATCCTGTACTCGGCTCTCTTCATCGGGAGAGAGCACGCGCGCCCGTCGTGCCAGCGGCGAGGGATCACGCGGAACGGAATGCGATCGGACGTGATCGCACACAGTCGGACTAGATCGCACACTAAGCCCGCTGGAGTCTTCCTGCAATGGATTGTTGTGGCTGATCGGCCGGGTCACGGTCCGGTGCGTTCAGCCAGGCCGGGGTGGGCCAGCGGCCGCCTGGCCGGCGCATGAGGCCGCGGGATAAGTTGGGGCCGATCCGGCAACGGCCGGAAGGCATCACCGGCAGCGGGAGGAAGGGCGTCATGGGCGGCGGGGTCGGCAACCTGGTCCAGTCCGGGCCGCTGCTCCTGGCTGTGCCTATAGCCGCCGCCGCAGGTGCGATCACCTTCTTGTCACCGTGCTGCCTGCCCCTGGTTCCTGGCTATCTTTCCTACGTCACGGGGATGTCAGGAACTGACGCCGAACGGCCTGTCTTGGCCGGGGCCGGCGGCTCGGCATCCGGTTCCCGGCGCGGCCGGACAGTCCTGGGCACGGCGCTGTTCGTGCTGGGCTTCTCGGTGGTCTTCACCATCGAGGGCGGCGCCTTCGGCGGGCTCGGCGTGGCCTTGCGCGGGCAGACCGGCGTGCTCACCGCGGTCCTCGGCGGGCTGACGATCGTGCTTGGGCTCCTGTTCGGTGGGGTCTTACGGGCCGGATCATGCGGCCGTCCATGCGGCCCCGGGTCGGCCTGGCCGGGGCACCGTTGCTGGGCGTTTTGTTCGCCCTGAGCTGGACGCCGTGCATCGGCCCGACCCTTTCCGCCGTTCTCACCCTCGCGACCACCACTGGCTCGGCGGGGCGTGGCGGCGTACTCGGTTTCATCTACGGACTCGGCCTCGGCATACCGTTCCTGATCGTGGCGATCGCGTTCCAGCGGGGAGCCCGGGCCTTCGAGTTCGCGCGCCGGCATGCCAGGCTCATCGCCCAGATCGGCGGCGGGATGCTGGTCATCGTCGGGGTGCTGGAGGTCACCGGGGTGTGGACGAACGCCATCCTCTGGATGCAGACCCACTGGATCGGCAGCTACCAATCACCGCTCTAGTGGTCCTCTAATGAGCGCGAGTTTCACCGTTGCCGCCCGCCGCGCCATCGACTCGTCAGGGCGGGGGGAAATGGAGACGGTCTGGCGTCCTTAGGTCGCTACGGCCGCGGGCTCGCTACGGCCGCGGGCTCGCTCCCGGCCGCGGGCTCGCTACGGCCGGGAGCGCGGCGGAAGGGGCGGCCTCCGCCGGGACGGCCTGGTCGAGGTGTCCGGCGGCCGGGCCGACGGCCTGGCCTCCAGCGCCTCCAGGGCGAGTCGCACGGCGGTCTCAAGCTGGGGGTCGGCCTCCCGGGCCCAGTCGTCCGGCGAGACGGCGACCTCCACGTCCGGGTCGACCCCGTGGTTCTCCACCGCCCACCCGTAGCCCTCCAGCCAGATGGCATAGCGCGGCACCGTGATCTGGGTGCCGTCGACCAGAGTGAACGGGTCACCGATGCCGACCACCCCGCCCCAGGTGCGGGTACCCACGACCGGGCCCAGGCCGAGGATGCGGATCGCCGCCGTGACCATGTCCCCGTCCGATCCCGCGAACTCGTCGGCCAGCGCGACGACCGGCCCGCGTGGCGCGTCCTGGGGGTAGGTCGATGGCAGCAGCCCCCGCGGCATGTCCCATCCCATGATCTTGCGCGCCAGTTTCTCAACGACCAGTTCGGACACGTGCCCGCCCCGGTTGGCGCGGGCGTCCACGAGCAGTGCGTCATGCGCCATCTCCGCCCGCAGGTCACGGTGGAAATGCGCCCAGCCTTCGCCGAGCATGTCAGGCACGTGGAGATAGCCGGCCCGGCCGCCACTGAGCTCACGGACCAGGCGGCGCCGCCCGGCCACCCAGTCCTGGTACCGCAGCCGCCGGTCGCTGGCGAGCGGTGTCACGGCGAACCGGCGCGGCGCGCCGCCGTCGCTGGCCATGGTGAGTTCCACCGGCTTGCCCGCCGCGCCGACCAGCAGCGGGCCGGGGCCGGCGGCCGGATCCACCGGCCGCCCGTCTACGGCCAGCAGGACGTCGCCGGGCTGGACAGCTACCCCCGGGGTGGCCAGCGGCGAGCGAGCGCGCGGGTCGGACGACTCGCCGGGCAGCACCCGCGCCACCCGCCAGGTGCCGTCCGGCCCGGGCGCCAGGTCGGCGCCGAGCAGCCCCACCCGCTCGGATCCCTCATCGCCCGGCGGCCTCGCCGACCGCACGTAAGCGTGCGAAGTCCCGAGTTCGCCGAAGATTTCCAGGAGCAGGTCGGCGAAGTCGCCAGACCCGCCGATCCTGGACAGGGCGGGACGGTAGGCATCGAGTACCCCCGGCCAGTCGACGTCGGCCATGTCCGCAACCCAGAAGTCGTGGCTCACGTACCGGCCCGCCTCGTCGTAGGCGTGCCGCCACTGGGCGACCGGATCGGCCATGAACCGCGCCCGGGACAGATCCACCGTGACCGTGTCCGCTGGGCTGTCGCCGTCTGCCTTGCGGTCCGACGGCACGACCCGCAGGCTGTCCCCGTCGCGGACGACCAGGCGCTGGCCGTCGCCGCTCACCTCGAACCAGTTCAGCCCGGAGATGAGTTCGGTGCTGGTGCGCTGGGCGAGATCGAAACGTTCCAGCGCCGGGCGCGGCCGCGAGGCGTCCGGATCGGCGGCGCCCTCGCCGAGCACTCCGGCGAGCGGCTCCTTCAGCCAGGCCAGGCCGCCGGAGACAGCGCGCAGCGAGGAGTAGCGTGACTCGGCCACCGGCACGCCGACGACGCGGCCGGGCAGCCCCTCGGGGTCCACCGTGACCGCCGACGGAGACCCCCCCTCCGGGCTCTCGTCGCCAGCGCCGGCATCCTTGCCGCCAGAATCCCTGCCGCCGGAATCCCTGACGGCGGAATCCCTGCCGCCCGAATCCTTCCGGCCGGCGTCCGGCCCGTCCGTGACCGGCCGACCCTCGGCCAGGGGGGCGAACGGGGACGGCGTGGCCGCGGCCAGCGGCACCAGGTACGGGCGCGAGCCGAACGGGAATGAGAGGTCGAAGAAGTGCGCATCGTAGATGGGATCGAAGCTCCGCGCCGACAGGAAGGCGAGGTAGCGGCCGTCGGCGGTGAACGCCGGCTCGGAGTCGGCGAAGCGCCCGTCGGTGACATCCACGATCACGCCGTCCGCCAGCCGGGCGAGGCGGATCCGGTTCAGCGGCCGGCGGTCCGGATGCGCCCAGGCGAGCCAGGCGGAGTCGGGAGCGTAGGCGAGCCCGGTCACCGGCCCGTCCTGTGACGCGGCCAGGAGGGTCACCTGCCCGGTCGCGATGTTGACGACGTGCAGCCGCCCGTCCCGGGCGGCGACCGCCACAGTGGCTCCGTCGGGCGCCGCGGCCAGTTCGCTGACCAGCCCCAGCGCCCCTTCGGCCAGCCGGCGGGGCAGAGCCGGCGGCGCCGCCGCGGTGAGTTCGGGACCATGCGCGGGTGCGATCTCCAGCGCGTCCGAGCCCCCGGCATCGCTCACCCACACCACCTGGCCGGTGGTGCCCAGCACGCGGGGCAGCCGGGCGCGCGCATCGGGCGTCACGGCCAGTGCCCGGGCCGGGCCGTCGCGGTGGGTGAGCCAGTGCACCGTGCCGCGGACCTCCACCGCACTGGCCCGGCCCGTGGCATCGCAGGACAGATCGCCGAGATGATCCTCGGCCGACACCAGGCGCGGAACGCGAGCCGCGGCGGCCGAGCCGAGGGTGATGCCCACCCGCCGTGGCTCGCTTGAGGCATCGAGGTCATCGAGGATCCAGATCTCACCCGCGCACTGATACACCACGCGGTGGCCGTCAGTGCCGGCCTGGCGGGCGTAGAAGCCGTCGTGGTCGGTGTGCCGCGACAGGTCGGAGCCGTCTAGCTGGCACGAGTAGAGGTTGCCGGTGCCCTCGTGGTCGGAGAGGAAGGCCAGCCTGCCCCCGACCAGCATCGGGCTCGCGAACTGGCCGGGCAGGTCGGCCAGGATCCGGCGGAACGCGCCTGCGGCCCCGGCCGTCCAGAGGCGCCCCGAGGTGCCGCCCCGGTACCGCTTCCAGAATGCCGGGTCGCGCCCCCAGGTGCCGTTCAGCAAAACGCGGGCGTCGGGCTCCAGGGCAATATCTGAAACCGGGCCGACCGCGAGGCGGCGCGGCGCGCCCGCATCGGCCGGCACGGTGTGCGCCCAGGTGAACCGGTCGAAGGCCTGGCCGGAACAGGTGAGCGCGAGGATCTCGCCGGCCGGCGTCCAGCCGCACACCCGGGTGTCCGGGTCACCCCAGTAGGTGAGCCGGCGGCCGGCGTCACCGTCCACTCCCGCCAGGTACACCTCGGGCGGGCCGTCACGCCAGCTCGTCCAGGCTACGAGGGTGCCATCCCGGGCCAGCCGCGGATGACTCACCTGGGCCCGGTCGGCCGAAACACGCCAGGCCCGGCCGCCCGCGGCGAGGGCAAGCCAGACGTCATCCTCGGCCACGAAGGTGATCAAGTCGCCGTGGATGTGCGGAAATCGAAGGTACCCGGCTGAAGTCACCGGATCATCGTAAGACCGCACCGGTGCGGGCTCACGGGGGCTGGCGGGCCGTCAGGCCGTCAGCCGGCCTCGGCAGCCTCCGCGAACGCCTCGAATATCCGCAAGTCATCGCTCTCCTCCGGGCGCCATTGCACTCCGACACCGAACGGGTTGCCGCGGAACTCGGCTGCCTCGACCAACTGGTCGTCGGCCCACGCGATCGCCTCCAGCCCATCACCGAGCCGTCCCACCGCCTGATGGTGCGAACCTGGCACGCGGGCCTGCTCGCCGAGCAACTTGCCGAGCTTGCTGGCCGGATCCATGCGCACATCGTGAAGGCTCAGCCTGGCCCGGTCTGGGGCGTGCCCGTGATGGCCCACGGCGTCGGGGAGGTGCTGGACGAGGGTGCCGCCCCTGGCCACGTTGACCACGTGCAGGCCGCGGCAGATGGCCAGGAACGGGAGCCTCGCGTCGATGACCGCGCGGGCCAGGGCGAGCTCGAACCTGTCCCGCGTGGCATCCGGCTGATCAGTCCGCTCGTGCCGGGCCGCGCCGTAGAGTGCCGGATCGACGTCGGCGCCCCCCGTGAAGAGCACGCCATCCAGCCGGTCGATCAGCCGGGGTATCCCGCCCGGCGAGATGGGCGGGATCAGGACGGGCACTCCCCCGGTGCGCTCGACGGCACGGCAATAGGTCTGAGGTGACAGCACCGCCTCACGTACCCAGTCGCCCCAGCGCGCCGCCGCCATGTGGCTGGTGATGCCGATGAGCGCGCGAGCCATGCGTCTCCCCTAGCGGCGGGCGTCCGGAAGGCGGGAACATCCAAGGAGAAGGGTTCCTCCTTGGATGTTCCCGCAAGTGAATCCATCGATCCTATGCCCTTGACACCCGGTTTCGGCGGAAAGCGCTTGTTGCCCGCTCGCCCGCCCCGGTGGTCGATGTGACAACGAGCACCCT
>WNFJ01723612.1_pt1 | contig 10614 bp, 10 predicted proteins | sample 5400461 | NCBI WGS metagenome assembly WNFJ01 (sample SAMN13153349, study PRJNA577476) | soil metagenome | isolation source: 115 cm saprolite on Douglas fir-dominated hillslope | place: USA:California | collected 2013-09-17
GTCGACGGCCGAACGCAGATAGGACGGGTTGGTCGACATGACCCGGATCAGGTGCGCCGGGTCGGCGACGTACAGCAGCGAGCAGTCCAGCACGGTGCCGAGCCACTTGTGCGGGTTCCAGGCCAGCGAGTCCGCGCCCTCCACGCCGTCGACCATCCAGCGCATCTCCGGCAGCAGCAGCGCCGAGCCCGCCATGGCCGCGTCGACGTGCACCCACATCCCGTACTGGCGGGCCAGCGGGACGATCTGCGCGAGCGGATCCACGGCCGTGGTGCCGGTGGTGCCGACGTTGACCACGACGGCCGCCGGGCGTCGGCCGGCCGCCACGTCAGCCTCAAGGACCGAGGCCAAAGCCTCGGGACGCATGGCGTACGTGACCGGGTCGACGGCGGCGAACCGCAGGTTGTCCCGCCCGAACCCGGCCAGGGCCACCGCCTTGGCGATCGAGGAGTGCGCGTGCTCGGTGGTGTAGACCGTGAGCGGCGCGGCCTCGGCCTGCAGCCCGCCGCGCGCCTCGGAGTAGCCCGTCGCGCGCTCGCGGGCCGCGAGCAGGGCGACCAGGCACGCGCTGGACGCCGTGTCCTGGATGACGCCCTTCCACGACGCGGGGAGCGCGGTCAGCTCGCGCAGCCACTCGACCACGACCTCCTCGACCTCGGTCAGCGCCGGCGCGGACTGCCAGGTGATCCCGAGCGCGCCGATCCCCGAGGTGGCCAGGTCGCCCAGCACGGACGCCAGCGACGCGTTGGACGGGAACCAGCCGAAGTAGCGCGGGTGCTGCACCTGGGTCACGCCGGGAACGACCACCTCGCCGAGGTCGGCCAGCACCCGGCCGAACGGCTCGGCCTCCTCCGGCGCCCGGCCCGGCAGCTTGCCCGCCACCTCGCCCGGCCCCACCCGCGCCTGCACCGGCAGCTGCGGAATCCGCGCCCGGTAGTCCGCGATCCAGTCGATCAGCTCGTGCCCAGCCGCCCGGAACTCCTCAGGACCCATATCGCATCGTCGCTTCCTCGCCGCCACGTAGCCCGGAACAGTCTCAGCATGCCAGTATGAAGCCCGATCACCCGCAGGAGGCAGACATGACCATCCCGCCGGATTTCGGGGGCCGCGACCTGGAAGAGGGACTACAGGAAGACCTGGGTGCCCCGCCAGAACACTACGCCCCGGCTCACGAGGACGAGGAGGGCCCGGCGTGGGAAGACAACGAGGCGCACGCTCCGGGCACGACCTGCGCCGTCTGCGGCGCGGTCATCACGGTCGGCCAGGACGTGCGGCGCCGGGCCGACGGCCGGTGGATGCACGAGGTCTGCCCCTGAACGGCTACAGTGCCGGTTTACAGGGCCAGGCCCATGACGATCGAGTCCCACAGCTCGCCGTTGGCCCGCCGGTAGTGCCGGATCCGCCGGCCTTCCTCGACGAAGCCGGACTTGCGGTACAGCGCGACCGCGGCCGCGTTGTGCGCGAACACCTCGAGGCACAGCTTGTGCAGCCCCTGGTCGCGCGCCCAGCCGATCGCCGCCTGGACCAGCGCCGAACCCACCCCGCGGCCCCGCCAGTCGCGGTCCACCAGCATCCCGAACTCGCCGAACCCGTGCCGGCTGGCCTCGACGTGGATGAACCCGACGAGCTGCCCGCCGGCCAGCGCCACGGCCGACCCGGCCGCGGTGCGGGCGAACAGCGCGGCGCGCTCCTCGACGTCGACCGGCGGCTCCGTCGCGATCCCGCTGCGCTCCGCGGCCACCGCCGCGAAGTCACCCGGGACCGCGGGACGGACCGTGAACGCCGTCACCGGCACATGGTCTCATAATGGTGCCGAACGGGGCCGGGTTACCCGCCCCGGTTCCGAGCCTGCCGAAAGTGGCATAACCCCTGTATGAGCTGGAAGACCGCCCGGCCGGCCCATCTCGGCCTGCTGGGCGCCGCCGCCCTGCTTATCGCCCTGCTTATCGTCGGGCTCATCGTGGCCGTCTTCCCCGACTCCCGCCCGGCCGCCGCGGGCGGGCGCGGGTTCGGCTGGGTGACCAGCTGGAGCGCCGGGGCGCAGGTCGCCGCGCCCGGCTCCCTCGCCGTCGGCGGCTTCGATGACCGGACGGTCCGCGACATCATCTTCGCCAGCGTCGGCGGCGATCCGATCCGGCTGGAGCTGACGAACGCGTTCGGCTCGGCGCCGCTGAGGGTCGGCCGCGTGACCGTGGCCGTCGCAGGCTCCGGCGCGGCGGTGGCGGGCCCGGTCCACCCGGTGGCCGTCGGCGGCAGGGCGTCGTTCCAGATCCCGGCCGGGGCGCAGGTCATCAGCGATCCGGTGGCCATGCGGGTGTGGCCGCTGGAAGACCTGGCGGTGAGCGTGTACCTGCCGGGCCGGACCGGCCGGGCCACGTTCCACTCGGACGCCCAGCAGGTCAACTGGGTGTCGGCGCCCGGTGACCACGCCGCCGACCGGGACGCGCGCGCGTTCACCACCGCGACCTCGTCCTGGTACTACCTCAGCGGCCTGATCGTGCGATCGCCGGGCACGGACGGGACCGTGGTGGTGTTCGGCGACTCGATCACCGACGGCTTCGCCTCGACCGTCGGCCGCAACGACCGCTGGCCCGACGACCTGGCCCGCCGGCTGGACGCGCTGGATGGTCCCACGCTGTCGGTGGCCGACGAGGGGATCAGCGGCAACCGGCTGCTGCGCGGCTCGCCGTTCTTCGGGGCCAGCGCCGAGGCGCGGTTCCCGCGGGACGTCCTGGACCAGCCCGGCGTCCGGGACGTCATCGTGCTGGAGGGAATCAACGACATCGGGTTCGGCCCGGTCCCGCCCGGCCCGGGTGCCAGGGCCAGCGCGGCCCAGATCATCGCCGGGCTCAGGCAGCTGACCGTCCAGGCACACGCCCGCGGCCTGAAGATATTCGGCGCGACCCTGCTGCCGTTCCAGCGCGCCGGGTACTACTCCGCGGCCGGCGAGGCCAAGCGGGAGGCGGTGAACCACTGGATCCGTACCAGCGGCGCCTTCGACGGCGTCATCGACTTCGACGCGGTGATGTGCGACCCGGCCGACCCGCTGAGGCTGAACCCCGGCTACGACTCCGGCGATCACCTCCACCCCAACGACGCCGGCTACCAGGCCATGGCCGACGCCATCAGCCTGCAGATGCTCCTGCCCCGCCCGCACTGACACCACCCGGCAGTATGCAGCGTTCCCCATGCCCGCGCACCGCGTTCCCCATGCCCGCGCAGCGCGTTCCGGGGGGATCATCGTGCACCGGATCAACCACGGAGCCCGAATCCGCCATGATCTTTTCCGTGGCGGGACGTATCCGGGCGCATACCCCCGACAGTGGTAACAGAAGTTCGTGTTCGCGGCACCATTCGGCGCGGTCGTGGCTCGCCCGGGCCAGGGCCCTCTGCCAGGGATGGTCGGCGGCGATCGCCTCCGCCATCGATTCGTGCAGCGTGAAGACGTTGACGAGCCCGGTGATACGGAAGAGGTTGTAGATCCTCCCCGGGCCGATGACGAGCCTGAGCGACCCGCCCGCGAGGCGCAGTCGCTTGAGGCTGCCCACCAGGGCGCCGAGGCCGGTGGAGTCCATGAACTGCGCATCGCGCAGATCCGTGATGATGTGCAGGACGCCGTCGGCGAGAAGCTGGATCACCCGCTCACGCACCTGCGGGGCGGTATAGATGTCGACCTCGCCGGTGATCCGCAGGACGGCGCAGTCGCCGCCGACGGCGATGGCTTCCAGCTGAAAGAGCGGCACCGCGGCCTCCGGCCAACTGTCATCACGGGGATTGACAACGAATTGCATGTATTTACAGTAGACAGGTAAAAAACGTTTGTCAATCACAGAGTTTCGATGTCATCATGGGGAATGACAGAAGGGGATGATAATGCGGGTGGAAACGGCCATCGGCCACCAGATCGCGCGGCTGCGCCAGGCGCGCCGGATGTCCCTCACGCAGCTCGGCGAGGCCGTGGGCCGGTATCTGGACAAGCCCTGGAGCCGGCAGGCCGTCCACCAGGCCGAGCAGGGACGTCGTGCCTTCACGGCCGCCGAGCTGGCCGCCCTCGCCCTGGCTCTGGACACCTCGGTGCCTGCCCTCTTCCTGGCCGGCGCCGAGCCGGTCGAACTGCCGGGCGCGACCGTCTCAGCCGAGGATTACCAGGGGATCTTGCTGTGCGCGGGCGGCGACGCGCCGCGGGACGGGATCGACGAGCTCCTGGTGGCGCTGCGTGACATCGAGCAGATACTGGCCCGGCCCGCCCTGGCCCGGCTGGCGAAGATCGAACGGGTGGCCCAGCAGGTGGCAGGGCAGGTAACCGGTCAGGCCCAGACGGCATGACGGACCATCTGATCGAGCGCGCCGGGTTCCTCGGGTCGCTGGAGGGGCTGCTCGCCGAGGCTCTCGGCGGCGATGGCCGGCTCGTGTTCCTTGCGTCCTCAACCGGTCGTTCGGCCAGGCGGACCGGTACCTGCAGGCCGGGATCACCTATTGCGCCGACCGCGACCTGGAGACCTGGCGCCTGTACATGATCGCCTGGCGGGCCCGGCTGCTGGCCGAGCGGGGCCAGTACGCCGCGGCGGACCGGTGCCTGGCCGAGGTCATGCGGCATCCGCACGTGGCGCCGATCACCCGGGTCTCAGCCCTGCCCGTGGCCGGGGTGCTCGCCCCCCGGCGCGGCGACGGCGACGGCGGCGCCGCGCTGGACGAAGGCATCGCCCTCGCCGTCCGGACCGGCGAGGCCCAGCGGCTGGGGCCGGTGGCCGCGGCGCGCGCCGAGGCGGCGGCCACGGTGCACCGGGAGGCGCACGGCCTCGTCGCCGACGAGATCTACCCGGTGGCGGAGGGGGCCTGACGCCACGCGGGTCCCGGCGCGCGCCGGGATCCGCGCCCGCCCCGTATCAGGATGCGCACGAGCGGCTCCTAACACGTAGGGCGGGAAAGGGGGTGCCCGATGAGCACGCTGGCGCCAGACCGTATCGAATTGGATCCCGAGCCGCAGATCGCCCGGCAGGAGCCGGGCTGGCCGGGCCGGGTGGCCTGCTGGCTGAGGGGCGACAGCAACTCCCGGGTCTGGGTGCGCCGCAAGATGGTCGCGGCGTGGATGAACATCCTGATCGCGGCCGTCGCGGCGGTCACCGTCGTCATCGCCGGGCGGCTGGCCGGCCGGCACTGGCCGCCACCGCAGACCTGGGGCACCGGTGCGCTCAAGCTGTTCGCCCTGTGGTGCCTGGCGTTCCTGCCGGGGTGGCTCTACGTGCGCTTCCTCGACCTGCGGGCCAAGGCGCTGTGGAACGAGTACGTCCTCAACCTGCACCGGCTGGGCTGGGACCTGCCGTGGAACCTGCCGCAGCCCCCGCTGGCCTCGGCGTTCCACCACGACTGGGCGCTGCGGCCGCACGGCCGGGCGCAGGACAACATCTACCGGCAGAAGTTCGAGGCTTACTACGGGCGCCAGATCACCAAGGCCGCCGAGGGCCGCCGGGTCGGCGACCCCGACCAGAACTACCGGGTCAGTAGCGAGTCCTTGTTCCCCGTGTTCCTGGCGACGACGGTGCTCGCGGTCGGCTGGGCCGCGGTGCTCTGGGACACCAGGTTCCTCACCGATCCGGCGGGCGCGGGGGACGCGCTAAAGTACGGGTTTCTCGGCTCCTACGCGTTCGTGACCGGCATGCTCATCCGGCGCTTCTTCCAGAGCGACCTGCGGCCGAGCGCCTACGCCAGCGCGGTGCTGCGCATCACGCTCGTCCTGCTGATCGTCGCCGTCCTGCACCAGGTGATGGGCGGGACCACTGCGGTCACCAGCCACGCCGAGCTCGCGGTCGCCTTCGTCGTCGGCTTCTTCCCCCTCATCGGCCTGCAGGCCCTGCAGCGGGTGACGTCCAAGGTACTGGGCCTGTTCGTCCCGCCGGTCACCTCGGACTATCCTCTCGACCAGCTCGACGGGTTCAACCTGTGGTACGAGGCGCGGCTCACCGAAGAGGGCGTCGAGGACATGCAGAACCTCACCACGATGAACCTGGTCGACGTGATCCTGCACACCCGGGTGCCGCCCGGCCGCCTGGTGGACTGGACCGACCAGGCGTTCCTGCTGATCCACCTGGAGCGCGTCGACCGCAAGGAGCTGAGCCGCCTGCGCAAGCAGCAGTGCACGGCCGGCCGGAACCAGGTCGCCGAACCGGACGCGGAGTCAGGCGCCCAGGCCCGGTTGAACCTGCGGCGCGTCGGCATCCGCACCGCCACCGACCTGCTCAAGGCGTTCTCGACCGAAGACGAGCCGGGCCAGCGCGCCTTCGTCCTGCCCCCCGGCCTGAAGCCGCCGCTCCCGGTCGACCAGCTCAGCCTGCTGGTCACCGTCCTGGCCGCCGAGCCAGGCCTGGCCCCCGTCTGGAACTGGCAGCGCAACGGCGTCCGCGAATACCGAGGACAGTCATGCCCCACTTCCCCCGTTCCGCCCTGACGCCGCCCCGCAGCCCCATTCCGGGTCGGCTTCGGGTCGGCTAAGGGGCGGGTGGATGGGTGTTAGTTCCGGGGGACGAGGGCGAGTTGTCGTGACTGGCCGACCAGGCGCCCGGTGCTGTCCCAGACTTCGCCGTCCTCTTCGAGGAAGCCGGCGGTGACGAACCGGGTGGAGAAGCGGCAGCGGAGCCAGCCGGGTGCCGGGTTGGCCCGGATATGAGCCGTGAGCTCGACTGTCGGCGTCCACGCGACCGGCAGCCGGGCGTTGAAGGCGGTGGGCGGGAAGGCGTCGACCGCGCACAGCAGGGCCAGGCTGTCGATGTGCTCGGCGCCGGAGAGCCGGAACCAGCCCCGCATCAGCGGCCGTCCGGACTGGTGCCCGGTGGCGAAAGCGGCGTCCTCGGGATGGAGCCGCAGGTCGACGCGGCCCATGAATGGGGGCGGGAAGGTGCCGGCCGGCTGCAGGCGGACGCACTGCCCGGGCGGGGGCAGCTCGGGGGGCGCGCCCTCGACGAGCTCGGGCCCCTCGGCTTGTGATAGGTCACCGAGCGTGCCCAGCACGGCCAGCAGCGGGCGGCTGCCGGAGAACATCGTCGCGGTGCCCGTGGCGAAGCGCTTTCCCTGCTTCAGGATCTGGGTGGTGATGCGGACGCCGCCCGGCTGGCCGGGGGACAGGTAGTGGCCGGTGACCGTCACCGGGTCCGGGCGTCCGGTGGCGGCGACCAGAGCCCGGGTGGCCACGGCGAGCAGATAGCCGCCATTGGCATGACCTGCGATGTCCCAGCCTGGATGGATGGAGGCCAGCCACTGGCCAGCCGCAGCGGGCTGGACAGCTGTCGCGGTGGCGAACGGGCCGGGCAGGGGACACCTCACGGGCAGGATTCTCAGGCGGATCACCGGGCAGCGGTGCACCCGCTGCCCCTGGCGACAGGCCTATCACCGAACCGAATTGATGTCGACCGCAGACGGGCCACGGCGCCGGGCGGCATCGTTCATCCGACCCCTGCCAGCCCCGGCGATCCACCTCGCAGCAGGACAGTTTCGGCACAGTATTGGTCAGCGCGGCCAGGGGATGAAACCGCTGGTCCGCCGCGCCGAGCAGGTTGATCTCCAGGACCTCGTCGAACTCAGCCGCGGGCTGCTTGTGGAACATCCCGCCGACCCCGATGGCCGCGTTGGCTACGCAGATATCCAGCCGCCACCAGCGCTCGAGCGCCGCCGCGACCATCGCCTCGCCGCTGCCCGGATCGGCGGCATCGGAGTACTCGGCCACCGCCTCGCCGCCCGAGGCCATGATCTCCGCAGTGCCGTGGCCTGCCCGGTCGTGGCGCCACCTCCCTGGCCGGTGCGACGCATGCCCAGGAACCTGTATGCTAGCTCCGTTCCGGCAGCCGCCTGATGCGGCCAGCCGAGGGGCTGTAGCGCAGCTGGTAGCGCACCTCCATGGCATGGAGGGGGTCAGGGGTTCGAATCCCCTCAGCTCCACCGAGAAACAGCAGGTCAGAGCCAGTCAAGCAGCACCGTGCGAATCCTGCTGGCTCGGTGTGGGAGCCAACGTTGGGAGCCAAGTTGTAGGCTTTCGGCATGGCTGAGGCGAAACGCCGAGGCTACGGCGAAGACGGCATCTACTTCGACCACCGGGGCGACTGCCGGGACAGCGCTCACCACAAGACCTGTACCGGGCGCTGGCGTGGCGTGGTCTCGCTCGGCTATGCCACGGACGGGAAGCGGATACGCAAGAAGATCAGCGGCCAGACCCGGACCGAGGTCAAGGACAAGCTCAAGGCGCTGCACTCGGAACTGGACGCGGGTGTCCGGACCGTTCAGGGCTACACGGTGGAGGCCGCCGTGGCCGACTGGCTCGCCGAGGGCCTGCCCGGCCGGGCCGCCAAGACGGTCGAGGTCTACCGGGACGCGCTTCGTCCGATCCTTACGGTGGTCGGGAGGATCTCGCTGCGAGACCTGACCGTGCAGGACGTCCGCACCGCGCTGGCAAAGATGGCGGTCACCCATTCCACGCCGACGCTGCAGAAGGCGCACAACTGCCTCACCCGGGCCCTACGTCACGCCGAGGGCAGAGACCTAGTCCGCCGGAACGTCTCGGCGCTGGTGGATACGCCCCACGGGCGGGAGGGCCGTCCGTCGCAGGCGCTGACCCTGACTCGCGGCTGCACGCGTACATCGTGCTGTGCCTGCTGACCGGCGTCCGGTCGGAGGAGGCGCGTGCGCTGACGTGGGATCACGTGGACCTGAACGCCGGGACGATCTCGGTGTGGCGGTCGGTCCGCGCGCACGGCGACACCAAGACCGTCCGATCGCGCCGGACACTGAGGATCCCGCAGATCGCCGTCGGGGCGCTGCAGGGACAGATACAGCGCCAGGCGGAGGAGCGCTCGAGAACGGGGGAGCTGTGGCAGGAGCACGGCCTGGTGTTCACCACCACGGTCGGCACGCCATATGAGTCGCACAACCTGCGACGGGACTTCCGGAAGGTCACCGCGGCGGCCGGCCTTGGCACTCGCTGGGTGCCGAAGGAACTGCGGACCTCGTTCGTGAGCATGATGAGCTACCAGGGCGTGCCGGTCGAGGAGATCGCGCGCCTGGCAGGACACGCCAACTCGCGTACCACCGAAGTCGTCTACCGCCGCGAACTGCGCCCGGTGATCACCACCGGGGCCGAGATCATGGACCAGATCTTCCAGCCGAAGCAGCGGCGAGGAGCTCCTACAGAAGCCGCTGGATGAATAGCAGCAGGGACCGCGGCCTCGCGGACGCGAGGCCGCGGCCTTTTCGCGGTCGTGGCGGCGGCCAGCGTCGCGTTACCGGTCGTCAACCTAAGCCACGGCCACGCGGGCCGACTGATCCTTACGGTACGCCCGGCACATGCCGCCGCGCTCAGCCGGGCATTTGGCATATCGCGTACAGAGTTTGGTCAATGACTCCTCGACCCCCTCGATGCGAACGAGATCCTCGCCGTCGCTCGGTATGGTTGATTGTCGCTGGATAACTGGTAGCTGATGAATATTGAATGCTCAACTTGGTTCTGCGTGGCCTGATGTCGGCCGATGATGGCTCCCTATATGGCTCCCCAACTTACCTCGACATGAAGCTCCCGGCGTGTCGCCGAGAACTTCGGCGGCGCCGACGCCTCGTCAGCTCACGCTGGCTGCCGAGGAGTAGGACAGGGATGCTCGCAACACCAAAGATAGGGAGTTCACGGGGCATGGATTACGACTTCGGTGGCGTAGCGAGACATGATCTCGCCGATGGCCTTAAGGTCGAGCGGCCAAGGTGACGGACGGCCGGTTCGACGGAAGTAGCGATGTATAGAGGTCCAGAGTGATGGCTGCGGCCAACCTTGGAAACTAACGGTCCCTCCTGCGACGACATGCATACCATCTTGCGCTCTTTACCTTTCAGTCCGCAGCCATGCGTAGATGCGTGACCAGTCGGCATGGATGCCCCTAGTTCTCTGTGTCCTTCTGACCGCCACGATTCCAGCTGTTCGCCATCATCTGCACGACGTCGTCATTCATGAAATATTCGGACTCATCATCGCCGAGGCGTTCGATATCTTCGTGGGGCAATGCCGAATTCAGGCCTCTCGGGAATCCTCCCGAAACTATTATGGATTGCTGCTTGCCGGTGGTTAGGTCCCTCGCGGATACATTCACGATGCCGTTGGCGTCGATGTCGAAGGTGACCTCGATCTGCGGCACGCCGCGCGGCGCGGGCGCGATCCCGACCAGCTCGAACATGCCGAGCTTCTTGTTGTACGCGGCGATCTCGCGCTCGCCCTGGAAGACCTGGATCTGCACCGACGGCTGGTTGTCCTCCGCGGTGGTGAAGATCTCCGAGCGCTTGATCGGGATCGTGGTGTTCCGCTCGATCAGCTTGGTGAAGATGCCGCCCTTGGTCTCGATGCCCAGCGACAGTGGGGTCACATCCAGCAGCAGGACGTCCTTGACCTCGCCCTTGAGCACCCCGGCCTGCAGGCAGGCGCCGACCGCGACGACCTCGTCCGGGTTCACGCCCTTGTTCGGCTCCTTGCCGCCGGTCAGCGACTTGACCAGCTCGACGACCGCGGGCATCCGGGTGGATCCGCCGACGAGCACCACGTGGTGCAGGTCATCGAGTGAGATCCCGGCGTCCTTGATGACCTGCTGGAAC
>WNFJ01538824.1_pt1 | contig 10612 bp, 11 predicted proteins | sample 5400461 | NCBI WGS metagenome assembly WNFJ01 (sample SAMN13153349, study PRJNA577476) | soil metagenome | isolation source: 115 cm saprolite on Douglas fir-dominated hillslope | place: USA:California | collected 2013-09-17
CCCCGAGCGCGTGCACGTCATCTGCACCGGCCGCAACGCGCATCCCCAGCTCGTCGAGCTCGCCGACCTCGTCACCGAGATGCGCGAGGTGAAACACCCCTACACCAAGGGTATACTGGCTCAGCGGGGGATCGATTATTAGCCCAGTGGTCGCGGCTTGCGAGACGTCATCCTGAAGCGAACCGACAAGGTTCGCTGAAGGATCTCAGCCACTGGGTCTTGGCTGCGGATTCAAATTTCTTAAGCATTCAACTTTAAACTTTCGACTGTCAACTTTCCTATGGCCTGGTTCAAGCGCGACAAAAAATCGATCGAACAATCCACTCCGCCCGAAGAACGCCGCGTGCGCACCGAGGGCCTGTGGGTCAAATGCGAATCCTGCCGCACCATCGTTTTCCGCAAGGACCTCGAAGAGAATCTTCACGTCTGCCCCAAGTGCCAGTTCCACTTCAAAATGAATTCCAAGCAGCGCCTGGAAATGAATGCTCCTCGACGGCCGCTGGACTGAGCACGACGCCGGCATGACCTCCACCGATCCGCTCAAGTTCGTCGACACCAAGCCTTACGCTTCGCGGCTGAAAGACGCCAAGAAAAAACTCGGCATGAACGACGCCGTCATCACCGCCGAGGGCCAGCTCAACGGGCGCCCCGTGGTCATGTGCGCCATGGAGTTCGGATTTATTGGCGGCTCCATGGGTGCGGTGGTCGGGGAAAAAGTTACTCGCGGCATTGAACTCGCCATGGAAACTCGCCAGCCCTTCATCGCCATCTCCTGCTCCGGCGGCGCGCGCATGATGGAGGGCACCATCAGCCTCATGCAGCTCGCCAAAGTTTCCGCCGCCCTTGCGCGGCTCGACGACGAAAAGCTGCCCTACATTTCCGTGCTCACCGACCCCACCACCGGCGGCGTCACGGCCAGCTTCGCCATGCTCGGCGACCTCAATATTGGCGAACCCGGAGCGCTTATCGGTTTCGCCGGCCCGCGCGTCATCGAGCAGACCATTCGCCAGAAACTCCCCGAAGGTTTTCAGCGCTCCGAATTCTTGCTTGAACACGGCTTCCTCGACGCCGTTGTCCACCGCAAGGACCTCAAGTCCTTCATCGCCAGCTCTCTCGACTTGCTCTTGACCTGAGATGAATTACGACGCCTCGGTCCGCTATTTGCTCTCTCTCGGCCGCGAATTGGCCGCGCCAACGCAAGCTGCCGCCGCGAAGTTCAACCTCGAAAATATCACCGTTCTCGCCGAGCGCCTCGGCCGCCCCGACCGTGCTTACCCCAGCGCTCACATCGCCGGCACCAACGGCAAAGGCTCCACTGCCGCATTCCTCGAATCCATCCTTCGCCACGCCGGCTTTCGAACGGGATTGAACACCTCGCCCCATCTCGAAACAATCAACGAGCGCATTCGCATCAATGGCGAAGAAATCAGCGACGAAGCCTTCGCAGAAACCTTCACTCGCATCCATGCTCTGATTGAAGAACTTCTCGCCGCTGGCAAACTCCGCGCTCATCCCACTTATTTCGAGTGTGTCACCGCTATGGCTTTCGATTATTTTGCCCGCGAGCGCGTGGACTGCGCCGTCTTCGAAGTCGGCCTCGGCGGCCGCCTCGATGCGACCAACATTCTTTCTCCGGTCGTCGCCATCATCACGCGCATCGACTTCGACCACGAAAATTTCCTAGGCCACTCCCTCGCCGAAATCGCCCGCGAGAAAGCCGGAATCCTGAAACATGGAATGCCCCTCGTCCTCGCCGAACAACCTCCGGAAGCCCGTGAAGTGATTCTCGCTCGCGCTAGGGCACTTGGCTGCCCGGTCATCGAGCCAGCAACAATCTTTCGCATCGATCAGGAATCCATGCAAAACGGCCGCGCCCGCTCACGCATCATCGAAGTCGACTCCGGCAAAATCTTCGAAATCGCCCCAAGCCTTCCCGGACGTTTCCAGCTCCAGAACTCTTTGAACGCCGTCGCCGCCGCACGGCTTCTCCGAAACCACGGCTTTCAAATCCCTGATGACGCCCTCACCCAAGGAATCGCCGGCACCGTCTGGCCCGGCCGCCTCGAAAAATTGCAATCCGCCCCCGACGTTTATTGCGATGGCGCGCACAATCCCGGCGCCGCTCGCGAACTCGCCTATTTCCTAGAACAGAATTTCTCCGGCCGCAAAATCTTTTTGATCTACGCTGCCCTTCGCGACAAGGCCGTTGACGAAGTCGCCGGCCTTCTTTTCCCGCACGCCGCAGAAGTCATTTTCACCGCGCCTCGAACCTCGCGCGCCGTTTCCGCCACGCAACTCGCGGAAATCGCTGGCCACCATGCCGCCCATTTTTCCGTAATCCCCGACGCCGAGCGCGCCTTCGAACACGCCCTCGCAGAGGCCACGCCTGAAGACGCCATTTTCATCACTGGCTCACTCTATTTGGTCGGCCAGCTCCGCCACTATTGGAAACACCGCGCGCAAGTCGCCGCCCGCTGAAGTCGAGCTGTGGCGCAGGCTTCAGGCCTTCGGTCTCTTTTGCTTTTCGATCATGCACACGTTTAACATCGACGATAGAATATCGCTTCAGGTTCCATAGAGTCTTTGTAGCGCCGGCTTCCCAGCCGGCATTCTTTCTTTAGCAAGACGGATGGGTATGGCGAGCAAGAAACCCAAAGGATTCATTAGCGGAAGCAAGCAAGTCAGAGACGGCGCCCACCCGCTCGTCGGCATCATCATGGGTTCCGGCTCGGACTGGGACACCATGAAGTTCGCCTCTAAAACGCTCGGCGAACTCCGCGTTCCACATGAAACACGTGTTGTCTCCGCGCATCGCACGCCCGATCTTCTTTTTGAATACGCTGCCACCGCTGAGAAGCGCGGCATTGAAGTCATCATCGCGGGAGCGGGCGGCGCCGCCCATCTTCCCGGCATGACCGCCTCAAAAACCGTTCTTCCAGTACTTGGCGTTCCCGTCGAATCACGAGCCCTCAAGGGCCTCGACTCGCTCCTCTCCATCGCGCAAATGCCGGCCGGCATTCCCGTCGGCACGCTCGCCATTGGCAGGTCCGGCGCGGTCAATGCCGCGCTTCTCGCGGCTTCCATCCTCGGCGCGAAGCATCGCGCCATCCGCGAAGCCTTCCGTAAATTCCGCGCCGAGCAGACCGGCCGCGTCCTCGCCAATCCCGATCCCTCCACGGCTCCGCCCCCAGCGAAGAAGAAAGGCAAGCACGCGTGACCATCGGCATCCTCGGCGGCGGACAACTCGGCTACATGCTCGCTCTCGCGGGCTACCCGCTCGGTTTGCATTTCCGTTTTCTCGATCCTTCGCCCGAAGCTCCCGTGGGCCGCATCGCCCAGCGCGTCACTGCCGATTACACCGATCAGGCTGCACTCGAAAAATTCGCAAGTGGCCTCGAGCTGGTCACTTACGAATTCGAAAACGTTCCCGTCGAGGCCGCCAATTTTTTGGCCGGGCGTGTTCCCGTGTATCCTCCGCCAGCCGCTCTCGAAGCCGCGCAGGACCGACTCGCCGAAAAGTCTCTCTTCCGCAAACTCGGCATTGCCACCACCGAATTCGCTCCCGTTTCGAATGTGCGCGAACTCGATGCCGCCTTAAAAACAATCGGCCTTCCCGCCGTCCTGAAAACTTCGCGTATGGGGTATGACGGCAAAGGCCAGTGGATTCTGCGCACCGCGGAAGATGTCGCCAAAGCCAAGTCCGAATTGCCTCCCGTAAAACTGATTCTCGAACGTTTCGTTCCCTTCATTCGCGAACTCTCCGTTCTCGCGGTTCGCTCCCGTAACGCGGAAACCGCCATCTACCCGGTCGTGGAAAATCACCATCGCAGCGGCATCCTCCGGCTGTCTCTTGCGCCCGCCCCGCGCCTCGAACTCCCCATCCAGCGCGCCGCGGAGCACGCCGCGCGCTGTGTCCTCGAATCCCTGAAATACGTCGGCGTCCTCGCCCTTGAATTTTTTGACCACCAAGGAAAGCTTCTCGTCAACGAAATGGCCCCCCGCGTCCACAATTCCGGCCATTGGACCATCGAAGGCGCCGTCACCAGTCAGTTTGAGAACCATCTCCGCGCCGTCCTCAGTCTCCCGCTCGGCTCTGCAGGGCTCACCGGCCACTGCGCCATGCTCAATCTAATCGGCGACCTGCCCGACTCCGCCGAAGTCCTCGCCCTCCCCGACGCCCACCTCCACCTCTACGGCAAATCCCCGCGTCGCGGCCGCAAACTCGGCCACCTCACCCTCCGCGCCGCCTCACCCGAACGCCTCGCCCTCCGCCTCTCCGAACTCCCCGCCTTCTTCCACCGCCCCGACTTCTGCCTCGACGCCGCCCTCGCCCCCTCAGGCGCTCTTCATTCCTGAACCCTAGGCAGCTTTCAATTGTAGATAGTGTAGGGGCCGGGCTTCAGCCCGGCTCTTGTAGCGCCGGCTTCCAGCCGGCGTTTTTTCTTCGCGGCCAGCACACCCCCGAAATGCGCCGCCTGAAACTAGTCGTTCCAATTCTTCACAAGCAACGGAGGCGCGTCAACCTGGCTAAGAACGCTTTAAGACACACTCATCCCCTCGGGTCGCTCGTTTCCTGCGACTCGCAGTTGCACGCTCAGGCTGACCACCCGAGGAGCGGTCGTTACTTCTGGGCAGAATGCGTAATGCGAGCCAACAAATCGCGACGGCTGTTTGGCACCGTGGAGCTGGCGATAGCATCCTGAAAGCCCTTGCGGTCCTCCGGGCTCATTTTGTCAAACGTAGCAGCAATGGCGTCGGCCCACTTGTTCATGTTCTCAGCGTTGGCGAAAGTAAAGACGCCGCAGCGCATTGACCCCGGCCCATTGAGGACGAACTGTTCATCCATCCCGTAAGAGGTGGCCACGCCTTTTTTGAACTGCTCTTCAAATGTCGGAACCAGATATTTCTTGATGGTGGCGACGAAGTCGTCGGCCTTGCCGGGCTGCGCCAGGGTGCAGTTCACCCGCAGGTAGCCGGCGCCTCCGCCAGATACAGGGCTGGAGTGGCCATAGACCGAGCGCAGCAGCAAGTCTTCGTGCTTGGTTGCCGCAATCTGGCCGGGCCGCGGGCCAATCTTGCGAAGTTCATCGAGCACGCGCATGACGCCGGCAAGACTTGTAGACCACCAAGCCGTGCTATGCGTCATGCCCTCTGGTGTGTGCACAATCGTCTCCGTGTTCGACCAGCCGTTGAGCGCACCCTCGGCAAACAGGCGTTCCAGAATCGGATTCACAGTCTTCTCCGTGTCCTCGGTATACTGCGCCCAATTGGCCCTCGGCACCTGGAACTGGCTCACGTAGACATAAACGGGATGTGCCTGCTCCGCTTGAGGCAGAGCCACCGGAGCACTGAAGACCAGCATTACAGCCACAAATAGCCCAACTACACTTAGACCAGTGTTGCGCTTCGACATCTTATCCTCCTCGGCCAGCCGAGGAATCTTCCGGCGTGCCGCGATCGAGAACGGCCTCGTTACGCAAAAAGGGGAAATCGCAGATAAGTCTGCCCGTGCTTGATCTTCGAATTTTGCGTACCCAAAAAGGGGAGGGACCTGCGCCAGAGTTTCGGCTAGCGTGCGACGAACCTATACCCGCACCGCTAGCGTGTCAAGCACATCGCCCTGCGCGCCGGATCCCCCGAACGCCTCGCCCTCCGCCTCTCCGAACTCCCCGCCTTCTTCCACCGCCCCGACTTCTGCCTCGACGCCGCCCTAATTCCCGCTCCCTCCGCCTCCCTCCGCGCCTGACTCGGACGGCTTGCCCTACCAATAGCCTGAGCTTCACGATTTACACTGATTTACGTCATGCCTATAAGCTACGAGCGAAGTGAATCCGGTTATTATTCATGTTATAATCGAAAATAATATTTGACATGAAACTTGAATCAGTTTCGATCACACGCTATCGAAGCGCATACGATGTGCAGCTTCCCTACGTGGGCGACTTTAACGTCTTCATCGGTAAGAACAACTCCGGAAAATCGACGCTGCTTCGAGCTATCAAGTCCTTTTTCGCGTGCCTAAAAAGAGGCAACGTCACAGCTCTAGACGCCCCCATTGGCAGAGAATCAATTGACTTTTCCTATAGAAAAGCCACGGAGCCGATGGAAATAGCTGCAACATTCTCAATGCAACTCGCTGAAAGAGATGCGCTAATCAGGGATATTGCCAGTGAAGCACCGCAGCTAAAGAACGCGGTGGATGGTCTCGACCCATCCCTGTGGCTGGAAGTTTCGATCAAGATCAATCCGCCACCAGACAGATTTGCGTATACGCAAAAACTGAGCTTGGTCCCTCCATCGCGAACAACATCAAATCAAGCGCCCGAACGAGTTTTGTTCCGAGTCAACGCGATATCGGCCCGAGAATTAGCCGACAAGTTCCGCGACGTTCGAAAATCGGCCACCATTAGCGAAGATATCGGCAAGGTCGCCAGGTTGATGGATGAAGATGATTTTCAAGGCATGCGTCGCACCCCAGACGAAAGCCTCCAGCAAAGCCGATTTGGCTATTTCATCCGGAGAGCGCTAGGAGACATGCCGGGTCATTCCGCAACCGTCCTCGAAGGGTTACTGCGGCAGAGTACCAGCTTCGCGGACTTTCAAAGTAATGCTAAGGCGCTAGCAGCAAAATATAACGATCAGTCGGCCGCCGCCGAAACGGCGCCACTGAAAAATCCAGTAGACACTTTCTCTGGTCAGCAAACATCAGTTCCGCAATACGTGCTAAATCTTATCAAGACGATCGGTGCTATACCTGTCTTATATCTCACCGAACATCGCAAAGCCGTGGGAAAGGAGGAGGCTGAACGCCTACTCCAACTTAAGGTGGAACGAGGCGGAGACGAAATACTCAGCAATATCAAACAAAAGGTCGCTGCGCTCTTGGGTGTCAAGATTGACGCGTTTTCAGCCGGGGGAGGTCAGACAACGGCCAGAAATGCAGAGATGGACGTTGACAACTTTCTTCTCGAAGTGAATGGGTCCGGCATAAAGGAAGCCCTCAGACTAATTCTGGACATAGAGTTCCAAAAACCAAAGATGCTCTTGGTCGAAGAACCAGAAGTTCATCTCCATCCCGCTCTAGAGACGAATCTCATGGGTTATCTGAAAAAGATAAGTCATGAGTGCCAAGTATTCATATCAACCCATTCGACCAATTTTCTTGACACGGCGGACATGCAGAACGTCTACCTGGTTTCAAAGCTGGAGGGAGCCACGCAAGTGCAATTGCTCGACCTAGAAGAAGCGGAAGCCAAAATTCCCAAGGAATTGGGAGTCCGGTTAAGTTCCCTCTTCATGTTTGACCGTCTCGTTTTCGTGGAGGGCCCTTCCGATGAAGCAATAATCCGCGAATGGGCTAACACGCTATCCATAAATTTGAGTCAGGCAAACGTCGGGTTTATCAGCATGGGAGGAGTCAGGAACTTCGGACATTACGCTGCCGACACAATTATTAATTTCTCACCCGCCGCCAAGTAACAGCATGGTTCATCTTGGATCGAGATGAGCGAGATCAAGAAGAAGTGCGGAAGTTACAGCAGCGACTTGGCGCGAAAGCGCGAGCAGAGGTACTAGATAGGAGAGAGATTGAGAATTTTCTAGTGGTACCCGGGCCGCTAGAAGCGTTCATTCGCATGAAACAAGAAATGTCGGGAAGCAAGGCACTGCCACAACCAGAAAGAGAAGCAATAGTTTTGACAATCGACCAATGCGCCGACAGACTAAAAGAGCTTGCCATCGAAAAACAAGTTATAAAAGCGTTATGCATTCCAATTTATCCGAAAGTGAGTTCTAAAGAAGACGATGCCACCAAGCTGAATGATCGAATCACCGAGGAATTGAGTAAGATTCACAAGCAATTGGACAGCACTCTGCAAGCTGTCCAGCAGAAAATCGACGAATATGCTCGGATAGTTGATGAATCCTGGCAAGCCCGGAAGTTGCAAATTGTTCCTGGTGATATTCTGCTGGATCGCGTTTGCCAAAAGTTTGGCGTTAGGTTCAAGAAAGGTGTCGATGGCCCACGGTTGGCATCACTGATGACAGAAAAAGATATAGATGGCGAGATAAAAAGAATTATTCGCGAGCTCGGCTCCACGTCACCTTAAAAAAAGAATTATGTCAGGTGGCTCGCTAAAGTCCTTGTCTTCCCTTCGGTTCCGATTTTTCTCTGCGCCCTCTGCGTCTCTGTGTTAAGCCTTTCTTTTCTTCCGTTTGCGACGCCTCGTCCGTTCGAAAGTACTACGCTTTTCATTCGAAACTAGTACTACATCGTAATAGTATTTTACAAACTAACTTTCTCATGCTACCTTGTCTTGTGAATCTTCGCTCCCATCCCCGCCGCCCCCCGCAATTCCATCATTCTGGCGAGAAGCTCCTATTCCGCCCCGATTTTCGTCCTTTTTTTTCCTGCGCCACGCACTCTTCCAAGTTCCGTACTCTCTTCCAAGATCCGTATCCTCTAAGTCCTTTGCTTGCCACTCTTGCGAAAACTGCCGGGGTGTGTACCAACTCTTCCCGCTTTGGAACCTGCCCCGCAAGAAATTGCTCTCAATCTCTGTCGCCACAACTATCCTTGGCTCCTCGGCCTCTCCCCCTAGCCCTGTCTCTCCGTCCCCAAATGACTATCCCTCTTTCTTTTCAGACCCTTGCGCACTCTTTTGCGCTTTCTTGCACCCGCACAAATCTCAACTCCTTTATTTTCAACCCATTCCGCACTCTTCGGCAAAAAACGAAGCATTCGCGCCAGCTACTCCCGCCTCGCGCCCAATTCTCAAGGCGACCGCCTTCAGCGGATCGCGGAACACGGTTCCGGACCCAGAGCCACGAGGCACGAACCACTTCCCGACAGGTTGCCGCTGTGCCCTCCGAATGCTACGATTTGGTGTTCCATGAGCCCTGTTAACCCCCAACTGAGCGCCGCCTCCCGCCCCCGTGTTGGTATCCCCTGGCGCGCCTCCGACGATGAGGACAATGCCCGGGCTGCCGGTCCAGCGGGCAAAATTGGAAAGACCGAGGACTACTTAAAAGCAGTAGAGAAGGCAGGCGGCGAAGGGATCGTCATCACACTGAAAGATAGAGAAGAACGAAGCAGGCTGATCCCAACGCTTGATGCCTACGTACTCCCTGGCAGCCAAGCGGACGTGGATCCCGGCGAATATGGTTCCATAAATCGCGGTCTGTCCGCGCCCGCAGACCCCCTGCGCAACGAAGCTGATCGCGCCATTCTCAAGCACGCCTTTGCCGAGAAGAAGCCCGTTCTGGCCATCTGTTATGGTTGCCAGCTTCTCAACGTCTATCTGGGAGGCACGCTCATCCAGGACCTCCGGGCCGAGACCGGCACTGCCACGCCTCATCGCAAGAAAGACGTCGGGCCCGAAGCCAAGGAAGATCCTATTCACGACGCCACGTTGGAACCCGGTAGCCGTTTGGCTTCTATTGCAGGCCGCACCGAGGCCGCCGTCAACAGCTCGCATCACCAAGCCATTGCGCAGCCAGGAAAGAATCTGCACGTCACGGCTCACGCTCCAGACGGAATTGTCGAAGCGATCGAGTGGACCGGCGATTCCAATTGGGTCGTCGGCGTCCAATGGCATCCGGAGCGCATGTCCAATGATCCGCTCGCGCAGCGCCTGTTTCAGCAGTTCGTCGCTGCCGCAAGAACCCGCGAGGCCGTTGCTCAAAAAACGTAGATGAGTCGTTGTTCTAAATTTCTAGTTTCGATTTTCGAGTTTCCAATTCCGGGGGGTTCATGATTTCTCTCGCAGGCAAGGCGGCACTCATCACCGGCGGCTCACGCGGCATCGGCGCGGCAGCGGTCAAACTTTTCGCGCAAGCCGGCGCCGATGTGGTCTTCAACTATGCCAAAGCCAAGGACGCCGCGCTCCAGGTCCAGCAGGAAGCTGGCAAGCATGGCACGCGCGTGGAAGCGTTCAAAGCGGACGTCGGCAAGCACGCTGACAACCAGAAACTCGTGGAGCACACCATCGCCCGGCTCGGGCGGCTGGACATTCTCGTCGCCAATGCAGGAGTTTGGAACCTTGAAGATCTGCCCATTGACAAGATGACCGAAAAGCAGTGGGACGACATGATGCGCATCAACCTCAAAAGCGTCTACTCCATCATCCATTTCACCGTTCCCCACATGATCAAGCAGAAGTCCGGCAAAATCATTCCCATCAGCTCTACCGCCGGCCAGCGCGGCGAATCCTTCCACACCCATTACGGTGCATCAAAAGGAGGCATCATCAGCCTCACCAAGGGCCTCGCCACCGAGCTCGCCCGTCACAATATTCTTGTGAACTCTATTCTTGTGAACTCCGTCGCTCCCGGCTGGGTGGCTACCGACATGTCCATTCCTGTGCTGGAGACCAAAGCGGGCCAGAGGATGGCTTCCACGGTAATTCCCCTCGGCCGGGCGGCCACTGCCGAAGAAATTGCCGGCCCCATCCTCTTTGTCGCTTCGGACCTGGCCAACTTCATGACCGGCGAAGTCATCAATGTAAATGGAGGATCGGTCTTGTGCGGGTAAAACCCCTTTATCTTGCGGGCGTCGCCGTGCTTGCGGTGGCGATCTTCGCTTCACGCGCTTCCGCGCAGAATCCCGACACCT
>WNFJ01124906.1_pt2 | contig 10611 bp, 5 predicted proteins | sample 5400461 | NCBI WGS metagenome assembly WNFJ01 (sample SAMN13153349, study PRJNA577476) | soil metagenome | isolation source: 115 cm saprolite on Douglas fir-dominated hillslope | place: USA:California | collected 2013-09-17
AAGGAAAATTTTACTTGCTACGACAAGACCTGGGGCCGTGCCAAATTCCGTACCCGGCCCGCGCCCGGCAATCACGAGTTTCATTCCACAGGCGCGACACCATACTTTGACTATTTCGGCGCCGCTGCCGGCGACGCGAAGACCGGCTACTACAGCTACGAACTGGGAACGTGGCACATCATCGTGCTCAACAGCGAATGCAAGGATGTCGGCGGCTGCGAACCTGGTTCACTCCAGGAAAAATGGCTGCGCGCCGATCTCACGGCGCACCCCACCGCTTGCACGCTCGCTTACTGGCACAAGCCTCTCTTCAGTTCCGGCAATGCGCACGGCAACGATCTGACCGTGAAACCGCTTTGGCAAGCGCTCTACGAAGCCAATGCGGACGTAATTGTCGGCGGACACGATCACGACTACGAGCGCTTCGCCCCGCAAACGCCCGATGGCGCTCCTGATTCTGCTGGCGGCATTCGAGAATTTGTCGTCGGAACGGGCGGAAAAAACCATCGCCCTTTCGCCGAGGCAAAACCGAACAGCGAATTACGCGATACCACCGCCTTCGGCGTCTTGAAGCTCACCCTCAAGCCCGGCGCCTATGACTGGGAATTCATTCCCGAGGCAGGGAAAACCTTCACCGATTCCGGCCCGGCAGCGGTTCCTGCCACTAGCTTCAAATTCCCTGAAAAAACAAAAAACCAAGAACGAAAGACCAGGAACTGAACGCCGGACACTTAAAACTGACTGAACAGTGGAAGACTTCCAAGATTTCAATTTTCAGTCCTTACTGAAAACTGAAAACTGAAAACTCTCTTCTACGGTGTTTTCTTCTTGGATGGCGCGGGCTTGCTCGCCGGCATCGCCATTTCCATCGGAGTACTCGCTCCTGCCGCGAGTTCTTTCTTCACAGGATCGGTAATCTTGTCGGCGTTTTTCACCAGAACGGCAACTTGCCAGATTTGCGCTTCCGTCAGCCGCTCCTTGAACGCAGGCATTCCTGACATGCGGATGCCGTTCTCTACTTTCCAATAAGACTCCCAGGCATCGTCGTCCGTCACGCCCTTCCCTTGAAAGAGCTGTGGAGGCGCAGGATACATTCCCTGCGCGACCGCGGTCTTGGGTTCGTTCGGGAGCCCATGGCAAGTGGCGCACTGTTCCTTGTAAACCTTCGCGCCGGCAATGAGGTTGGGTTCATCCGCCGGGACCTGCGGCGCCGGATGCGGCAGTTTATCCAGATAGGCATGCAGTCCCACGCGCACAAGCGTCCTTTCGAGCGGAATGGGTGCTGCTGAGGTAGCGACCGGCGCATGCCCCGAAGAGAAGTAATAATACACGCCGCCGCCAAACAGCAATATTGCCAACAAAATCCCCAGGATCAAGCCCTTTATCATGTCGTTTCACTCCCCATCTGCTAGAATTTGGGCCAGCTTTGCTGAGCATCATTCTTCCACGATAGTCTACTTTCTCCCGGCCAATTCTGCATTCCACAAATTGCATTCATCTTCGGAATGCCCATGCTTCTCCGGCCATCCCGGCGCATTCACCGCGGTCCCCCGAGGCCTCCCGGCCCTTCGTAACCTTTCTCCTCCAAGAGCCGTCTTACTTATCTAGGCTTAGGCCTTGATTTCCGCCAGGCTGCCAGAATCAGGCGCGGCAGCCGGTAGCGTCTGGTTTGCGATTGTCCTGCCTTGTGCAGACTCGCTCGCACAGCCACACCGTAGTACCCTACAGGAGCGATTGAATGGGTCAGATTAATTCCATGGACCTTCCCGAGCCAGGCACCCGCAGCACGGCGACTACTGTTCCCTCCAAAAGCCGCCTTTGGCTCTGGGCTCTCATAATCGGCGTGATCGCCGTTGGAGGATGGTTTTACCGCAGCTCCCGCAACGCCAGCCAGGCAGCCGACCCTCCCGCACCTGGAGCTGCGAACAAATCCAGGGGAGGTCCCAGCGCCGGTAACTTTGTTGTGCCGGTGGTCGTCGCTACCGCTCAGCGTGGCGACTTGCCCGTTTATTTCAATGGCCTCGGCACTGTCACGGCCTTCAACACCGTCACGGTGCGCAGCCGCGTCGATGGACAACTTATCAGCGTAGCGTTCAAGGAAGGTCAATTCGTCCACGAAGGCGATGTTCTCGCCCAGATTGATCCGCGCCCCTTTCAGGTCCAGCTCGGACAGGCGCTGGGACAACTTGCTAAAGACCAGGCCCAACGCAAAGATGCAGAAGTCAATTTCGAGCGGTACAAACTTCTCTTCAAAGAGGGTGTCATCCCCCAACAGCAGCTCGACACACAGGCCGCACTGGTTGGCCAATTTGATGGCGCCATTGCTTCCGATCAAAGCCAGATCGACAACGCCAAGCTCCAGCTAACGTATTCCCGCATTACTGCTCCCATCAGCGGGCGCATCGGTCTCCGGCTCGTCGATGCCGGCAACATCGTGCACGCCACGGATTCGAATGGTCTTCTCGTCATCACCCAACTCCAACCTATCTCTGTAATTTTCAGTCTGCCTCAGGATCAGCTGCCGGCGGTGAACGCCAAGCTGCGCGCGGGCGTACAGCTCCCGGTCGAAGCCTACGATCGCGACGACACCGCGAAGATCGCTACGGGAAAACTTGTCACCATCGACAATCAGATTGATCTCACCACCGGCACGTACAAGCTGAAATCCATTTTTGCCAATATGGACAACTCGCTCTTCCCCAATCAATTCGTGAATGTGCACCTTCTCGTGGACACCAGGCACAATCTGACCATCATTCCTACACCAGCTATTCAGCGCGGCCCACAGGGAACGTACGTCTATGCGGTCGGCAACGACAACAAGGTGAAAATTCATACCGTCGCTGTCGCGCTGACCGCAGGCAACAGCGTTGGCCTGACCAATGGGTTGAATCCGGGCGATGTCGTGGTTATCGATGGCCAGGACAAGCTGCAGGATGGCAGCAAAGTCGTTCCTACGCCCGCTGGCGCCGCTTCGGCTTCGGGCCGCCCGGGCGCTGCGCCATCCTCTGGCCAAGCCTCGCCGCCATCCGGAACTCAGTCCGACGGTAAGCGGGGAGGGTCACCGCGATGAGTCCATCGCGGCCGTTCATTCTGCGGCCGGTCGCCACCACGCTCTTGATGGTCGGCGTTCTACTGGTGGGCTGGGTCGCTTTCCGGCAGCTGCCCATCTCGGCATTGCCGCAGGTCGATTACCCAACCATTCAGGTACAAACGTTTTATCCGGGTGCCAGCCCGGAAGTCATGGCCTCCTCGGTCACCGCGCCGCTTGAGCGCCAGTTCGGCCAAACTCCGGGACTGAACCAGATGACTTCCACGAGTTCCTTCGGGAGCTCGATGATCACTCTCCAGTTTGATTTGGACCTGAATATCGACGTCGCCGAGCAACAAGTCCAGGCAGCTATCAATAGCGCTTCCAATCTTCTCCCGCAGGGACTCCCGAACCCTCCGATCTACAGCAAAATAAATCCTGCGGATGCGCCTATCCTGACGCTCGCGCTTACATCGCAGTCTCTGCCGCTGCCCAAGGTCGAAGACCTCGCAGACACCACGCTCGCCCAAAAAATTTCTCAGCTATCCGGTGTGGGTCTCGTAAGCATCAGTGGCGGCCAGCGTCCGGCAGTACGCATACAGGCCAATCCTACGGCCCTGGCGTCGTACGGCCTTAGTCTCGAAGACTTGCGCACTTCCCTCGCCGCGGCCAACGTCGATCAAGCCAAAGGCACTTTTGACGGTTTGCATCAGGCCTACACCATCGGCGCAAACGATCAGCTCGTTTCGAGCGACAGCTATCGCCCGCTGATCGTTGCTTACCGCAACGGTGCTCCCGTTCGGCTGACCGACGTTGCTACCGTTGTCGACGGCGTGGAAAACGCCAAGCAGGCCGCCTGGGCCAACCGGGCTCCTGCTGTAATTTTGAATATTCAGCGCCAACCCGGAGCGAACATTATCGCTGTGGTCGACCGCGTCAAAAAGCTTCTGCCGCAACTTCAGGCCGCGCTCCCCGCCGCCGTGCAGGTGGATATCTTGACCGATCGCACGACCACGATTCGCGCGTCTGTTGAGGACGTGCAATTCACGCTGGTGCTTACTGTTGGGCTGGTCGTCATGGTCATTTTTCTTTTTCTCCGTAGCATTCGCGCCACAGTCATTCCCAGCATCGCCGTTCCGCTTTCCCTGATTGGCACTTTCGGCGTGATGTATCTGCTGGGCTACAGTCTCAACAATCTTTCCCTCATGGCGCTCACCATCTCGACTGGCTTCGTCGTCGATGACGCCATCGTCATGATTGAAAACATCAGCCGTTACATCGAGGAAGGGGAATCGCCGCTGCAAGCCGCGCTCAAGGGTTCCGAGCAGATCGGTTTCACCATCGTTTCGCTCACCGTTTCTCTCATCGCGGTGCTCATTCCACTTCTCTTCATGGGCGATATCGTCGGCCGCCTCTTCCGCGAATTTGCCGTCACTCTTGCCGTAACCATCCTCGTCTCCGCTTTTGTTTCGCTGACGCTGACTCCGATGATGTGTGCCAAGCTCCTGCGGCATCAGAAGAAAGAAGAAGAGGGCTGGTTCTACCGCAAGTCCGAGGACGCTTTTAATTCCGTAATCGCCTTCTATGGACGGACGCTGCAATTCGTGCTGCGCTTCCGCACGACCACTCTCGTGGTCACGGTGGCCACGCTCGTCGGCACAATTCTTCTCTATGTCTACGTTCCCAAAGGATTTTTTCCGGTGCAGGACACCGGCGTCATCCTTGGCGTCTCGGAAGGCCCGCAAAACGTTTCCTTCGCCGCCATGACGCAGCACCAGCAAGCTCTTGCCGACGTCATTCTCAAAGACCCGGCGGTCGAAAGCCTCTCCTCCTTTATCGGGATCGACGGCACAAACACTACGCTGAACAATGGACGCATCCAGATCAATCTCAAGCCGCTCGCTCAGCGCAATATCAACGCCTCCGATGTCATTCGCCGGCTGCAGCCCGAACTCGAAAAGGTCGACGGCGTCTCGCTTTTTCTTCAGCCCGTTCAGGACTTGACGGTTGAGGACCGCGTCAGCCGCACGCAATTCCAATACAGCCTCGAAGATGTCGACGCCAAAGAGCTGGCTTACTGGACGCCGCGCTTCATCGAGAGATTGAAATCGCTCCCCGAGCTCCGCGACGTGGCCAGTGACCAGTTGAATCAGGGTCTTCTCGCGTCACTCACCATCGACCGCGACACCGCTTCGCGTCTCGGCATTCTTCCCGCCGACATTGACAACACGCTTTACGATGCCTTTGGCCAGCGCCAGGTATCCACCATTTTTACGCAACTCAACCAGTACCACGTGGTCTTGGAAGTAGACCCGCAGTTCCAGCAGAATCCCGATTCGCTGAAAAGCATTTACGTAAAATCCTCCAACGGAACACAGGTCCCGCTCAGCGCCTTCACGCGCTTCGACCCGAACGACGCGGCGCTGGCGCTAAACCATCAAGGCCAGTTTCCAGTGGTCACTGTCTCGTTCAACCTGGCGCCCAACGGGGCGCTAGGCGACGCCGTCAACGCCATCGATCGCGCGAAGCAGGAATTGAACATGCCTCCAGGTATCCAGGCTACGTTCCAGGGCACCGCTGCCGCCTTCCTGAAGTCGCTGGCCAACGAACCCATTCTTATCCTGGCGGCGCTGGTCACCGTGTACATCGTTCTCGGGGTCCTGTACGAGAGTTACATCCACCCGATTACCATTCTCTCGACGCTACCTTCCGCCGGCGTCGGTGCGATTCTCGCGCTGCTTCTCTGCCGGACGGAATTCAGCGTCATCGCGCTGATCGGAATCATCCTGCTCATCGGCATCGTCAAGAAAAATGCCATCATGATGATCGACTTCGCGCTGGAGGCCGAGCGCAAGGAAGGGAAGGCACCGCTCGACGCCATCTACGAAGCATGCCTGCTGCGTTTCCGGCCCATTATGATGACCACGATGGCTGCGCTGCTAGGCGGCTTGCCGCTGGCACTCGGCGCTGGCGTAGGCTCTGAATTGCGCCGCCCCCTCGGCATCACCATCGTTGGCGGCTTGATTCTCAGCCAGTTGCTCACGCTTTACACCACGCCGGTTGTTTATTTGGCGTTCGATTGGCTCGGGCGCCGCTTCGCATTTCACGTTGGCAATCCCATCGAAGAGCCGGCTCACGGAGACTAGCGCGTGAACTTTTCTTCCAACTTTTCCGCGCCCTTCATTCGACGGCCCGTCGCCACGTCGCTAATCCGTCGCCACGTCGCTAATCACCATTGCTATTTTTCTTTCCGGAGCCGTCGCGTTTCGTTTCTTGCCTGTTTCGCCGCTCCCGCGTGTTGATTTTCCAACCATTGGAGTGGGAGCCGGGCTGCCTGGCGCGAGCCCGGAGACCATGGCTTCCGCAGTCGCCACGCCGCTCGAACGACAGTTCAGCCGCATCGCCGGCGTGACGCAGATGACTTCCTCGAGCGGCCTCGGCTCCACCGGCATCACTCTTCAATTTGATCTCAATCGCGACATCAACGCCGCCGCACGCGACGTTCAGGCCGCCATTAACGCTGCGCGCAGCCAGCTTCCCGCCGATCTTCCCGGCCAGCCTACGTATCGAAAAGCTAATCCTGCTGACGCGCCCATCTTGATGTTCTCGCTGACCTCGGACAACATCCCACCCCCGCAGATTTACGATGCCGCAGATTCCATCCTGGCCCAGAAGCTTGCTCAGGTCGAAGGTGTCGGCCAGGTCTTCACCTGGGGTAGCGCTCGCCCTGCCGTCCGCGTGGAAACGAACCCCTACCAGCTGAATAGCTACGGCGTCAGCCTGGAAACCGTTCGCAGATCGCTGCAAGCGGCCAATGCCAATCTCGCCAAGGGCGCTCTCTCCGACTCCAAACAAACTTGGGCCGTTTCCGACACCGACCAGCTCTTCAAAGCCTACGAATACCAGCCCCTCATCGTTGCCGGCCACCAAGGCGCTCCTGTTCGTTTGCGCGACATCGCCGAAGTGGTCGACTCCGTTGAGGACACTCGCAATCTTGGACTGTCCAACGGAAAACCCGGCGTCATTATCGCCATCTTCCGACAGCCTGGCGCAAACATGATTGAGACCGTCGACCGCATCATGGCCGTCCTTCCTTTTCTTCGTGCCTCCATTTCTCCTTCGCTTCATTTGAATGTTGCCGTCGACCGCACCACCACCATCCGCGCTTCCGTCCATGACGTGGAAGTTGCTCTCATGATTTCCGTCGTCCTCGTGATTTTCGTGGTCTTCGCATTCCTCCGAAACGTCTGGGCCACCATCATCCCCAGCGTCGCGGTGCCGCTCTCCCTCATCGGGACGTTTGGGGTGATGTATCTGTGCCACTACAGCCTGGACAACCTGTCGCTCATGGCGCTCACCATTTCCACTGGTTTCGTCGTCGACGATGCCATCGTCGTCATCGAAAACATAACTCGCCACATTGAGAGCGGCATGAAACCCTACGAAGCCGCCATGAAAGGGTCCAGCGAAATCGGATTCACCGTCCTTTCCATGAGCACTTCGCTCGTCGCCGTCTTCATTCCCATTCTTCTCATGGGTGGAATCGTCGGGCGCCTTTTCCGCGAATTCGCCGTGGTTCTCAGCGTGGCCATCGCCATTTCACTCCTGATTTCGCTCACCACCACACCCATGATGTGCGCGCGATTCCTTCGCCACGAAACCGGCCGGCACAATCGCCTCTATCGATTTTCCGAAAATGCCTTCAATCGCCTATTGCACACCTACGATGTTTCTCTTCGATGGGTTCTCCGGCATCAATTTCTTATCTTGCTTCTCACTTTCGGCACGGTTTGCCTGAACATCTATCTCTTCGTCCAGACTCCCAAAGGCTTCTTCCCGCAACAGGACACCGGCAAATTCGGTGGGCTCATCCAGGGCGATCAGGATCTCTCCTTCACGGCCATGTCGCAGAAGATGCGCCAATTCACGGACATCGTCCTGCAGGATCCGGCCGTTGACACCGTCATGTCCTTTACCGGTGGAGGCAGTGGCGGCAGCACCGCGCGAATGTACGGCCAGCTAAAGCCGCTCAGCGAACGCAAGCTCAGCGTTGATCAAGTCATCGCTCGCATCCGTTCGAAGACCGCCAAAATCCCCGGCGCCGCCCTGTACTTGCAGGCCGCCCAGGATCTCAGCGTTGGAGGCCGGTTTGGCGGCGCTCAGTATCAGTACACGCTCCAAGCGGACAATCTCACCGACCTCACCCACTGGGCTCCCATCATCATGCAGCGCCTTCAAAAAATCCCCGAGCTCCGCGATGTCAACTCCGACCAACAGATGCATGGCCTGCAAAGCTCCGTGGTCATTGACCGCGCCACCGCCAGCCGTCTTGGCGTCGCCGTTCAGGACATTGACAACACGCTGGGCGATGCTTTTGGCCAGCGCCAGGTCTCCAACATTTACAAAGGCTTGAATCAGTATCACGTGGTGCTGGAAGTGGCGCCTGGATATCAGCAAAGCCCGGAAGCACTCAAATCAATCTATGTGCCTTCGAAATCGGGCACGCTCGTCCCGCTGAGCGCGTTTGCCCACTATGAGCCCTCAAACACGGCACTCTCCGTCAACCATCAGGGCATTTTCCCGGCGATTACTCTTTCTTTCAATCTCGCGCCTGGCGCGTCTCTCGGCCCTGCAGTGGAACATATTGAGGCCGCTCGCCGCGAAATCGGTGTGCCCAATACCGTGCACGCTACGTTTCAGGGCACGGCCCAGGCCTTTCAGGATTCGCTCTCCAATCAGCCGGTTTTGATTCTGACCGCTCTCGCTGCTGTTTATATCGTTCTTGGCATCCTCTACGAGAGCTTCATTCATCCGATCACGATTCTGTCTACGATTCCGTCTGCCGGAATCGGCGCGCTGCTCGCGATTCAGCTCATCAAATCCGATCTGAACATCATTGCGCTCATCGGCATCATCTTGCTGATCGGTATCGTCAAGAAAAATGCCATTCTCATGATTGACTTTGCGGTGCAAGTGGAGAGGGAAGAAGGGAAGTCGCCCGACGAGGCGATTTACAAGGCCTGTTTGTTGCGCTTCCGGCCCATTTTAATGACCACCATGGCCGCGCTGTTTGGTGCCATGCCTCTCGCGATCGGCGCGGGTGTCGGCTCCGAGTTGCGCCGCCCGCTGGGCATCACCATCGTCGGCGGCCTCATCCTCAGCCAGATGCTCACGCTTTTCACCACGCCAGTCGTGTACATCTACATGGACCGACTTCAATCCTGGCTCCAGCGCCTCTTCGGACGTGCTCCCGTACAGGCGCCTGCTCCGGCTCACTCAGACTAACCGTAGCTCAGGCGCTGCCGATTAACCATCCCGTTAGGAAAACCAGAACGCCGCCAACAATCACCTGAAATGCAGCCTGCAAGAACGGCGTATCCATGTAGCGGTGACGGATGAAGCTGATCACGCCAAGCTCCACTGCCACAACGATGACCGCCACCAGCATTGCGACGCGAAAATTGCGGATTAGGAACGGCAAAGTATGCCCGATTCCGCCGGCCGTAGTCATCAGCCCTGTGACTCCACCGCGCAGCCACGGTGATCCGCGTCCTGTCAGCGATCCATCGTCGGAAAGCCCTTCCGAAAAGGCCATCGAAATGCCGGCGCCGATCGAGGCTGCCAGTCCGACTAGAAACGCTTCCCAGCTTTTTTGCGAGGCGAAGGCCGCGGCAAAAATGGGCGCCAGCGTCGAAACCGAGCCGTCCATCAAGCCCGCCAAACCAGGCTGTATAACTTGAAGCAGAAATAGCTTGCGGTGGGATTCGTCTTCTAGAGACTTCGCGCTCGCCGTCAGATGCTTTTCTTCCAATGCGCTCGCGGTCCGCGTGTGCTTTCTTTCTTCGTCCGCGAGCTGATTCAGCAATTCGCGCGTCGACGCGTCGGTGGTGCGGCTGGCGGCCCGGTGATAAAAACGTTGCGCCTCCAACTCCATCAGTTCGGCTTGCTTCCTGGCCACTTTCACACCCAGCGGTCGGACCAGCCACACCGGTTTCCTTTGCAGGAATCCTTTCACGTTTTCGCGGCGGATGAGGGGAATGTAGTCGCCGAAACGATGGCGGAACATCTCAAACAAACGGTCGCGGTGTACGATCTCTTCTGCCCGCATGTCTTCGAACATCTGCGCGGTTGATGGATACTCGTCGCGGAGCGCGTCTGCAAATTCCCCGTAGATCCGGCCGTCTTCCTCTTCCGCGGCAATGGCGACGGCCAGAATCTCTTTTTCCGTCAAATCCTTGAATTTTTTCAGCATCGTTCCACGTCCTCGCACTCCTGTGAGGAAGCAGAATCGCACAAACCGAGCAGTGAAGTCATCCTGCGCGGCATCACTGGCCGGGAGTTGGGTCAAGGGTGCAGGGCGGAATGGGGAGAATGGACGCTGGGCTGCCAAAGATCTCGCGATTTGTGGAGAGAAGACCACGAGCTAAAACCTGAAAAACTAAGCACTGAAAACTACGGCATGAAACCCCGCGTCCGGCAAACTTGCACGATGCTGAGGCGATCTTCCGCCCCAACCTTGTGCTTCATTCGGTAGAGGTGGTTTTTCACCGTTTGCTCGGAGAGACAGAAACGATTGGCGA
>WNFJ01270477.1_pt1 | contig 10611 bp, 9 predicted proteins | sample 5400461 | NCBI WGS metagenome assembly WNFJ01 (sample SAMN13153349, study PRJNA577476) | soil metagenome | isolation source: 115 cm saprolite on Douglas fir-dominated hillslope | place: USA:California | collected 2013-09-17
TCGAGGCGGCGCTTCTGCCAATCGGCGCGGATCATGGTATCGACGTGGAAGGATTCGGAGGCGGATTGGGGGCGGTACTCGTGGAGGTAATGGGCGACGAGAGCGTCGTAATCGGCGGGGTCTTCGCCGGGGATGACGATGGAGGCGGCGTCGATGCCATGCTTCAGGGCGTTGAAGCGGGAAGCGGACTTGCCCTCGACGGAGCGGGGTCCGGTGGACTTCTGCGCGTTGGCGCGATTCGCAGTGATTTGAGCGGCGGTTGCCATGACTACGATTTAGCACGCCGGCGGAGGGGACTTTGCGGAAGATGGAGGCAAGTGATTGAGGGGGAACGGAAAGATAAAAAAATGTTTGTGTCACCCGGGGAGGCGGGGAGTGCGGGAGAGCGAGGAGGGACGGCGTTCTTTATGATGGGGGGTCACAGTAGAAATAGGGCCGCCAGATACAGGCTTACGGCGGCGGCGCAATCGATCAACAGATCACGTACGCTTGTGTGTCCGGTACGCAGCCTGAAGAAGTAAATGCAAAAGGGAACTCCCAGCAGAAACGTTAGCAGAATCAACTCGAAGACCGCATTTGCCAAGACGCCTGCCCACCATGACTCCGGCGGCCATGCGCTTGAAGGAAGGAAGTTCGGGAACGTCACGTACACCAGCCTTCGCACCACCAGTAGGGCGATGCCCGTGAATGCCGCCCAACGGATCAGCGGATGGAGGGTCCGCGGCTGGTATCCGGCTTCGTTCGTCGCCACGGCGCAATCGTAGCATTTCGAGCAACTCAAGGCAAACCGGCGTTGACAACCGGCGTTGAGGCGCGAAGGAAAGGACGTGCGGGCAACTCTCCCGTGGCTCTTATCCGTGTTCATCCGTGGCCAATTCGTTTTGCCGTTTCGGATGTAAACTTTATAGACAGATACCGTCCCACTAGTCGCAAATTCGCACAGTGGATAAGGTGACATTATGACAACAGCCGCGTCCAACCTATCAGACAGGCAAGTTGGAGCAGGCTGGAAGAACAAGACGTTACGTGAGTTATGGCTCAGGATGCAGCCGGTGCGGTAGGCGCCCGAGTGAGTCCTCAAGTTGATTCATTAATTCGGGCGGCTCAGGCCGGTGACCAGGACGCTTTCGAGCAGTTGGTTCGCACGTACGACCAAAGTGTGCTCAGACTGGCCATGAACCTCCTCCGCTCGCCGGAGGATGCGCGCGACGTTTACCAGGAGGCGTTTCTCAGGGTCTACCGGAACCTGCACGCGTTCCGGTTCGATTGCAGCTTCCATACCTGGTTATACCGGATTGTGACGAATATTTGTTTGGATCAGTTGCGCAAACGGAAGGTCCGGAAAGAGGAGTCCCCCACCGTCGAAACCAGCGAGGGACCAATCGACCGGATGGATTCCTTTCAAGAGGAAGCCGCCCACGCGGACCCGGAGCGCAGCTTATGGAACCACCAATTGAAGCTGCGGATTGAAACCGCACTGGACGATCTGACACCGCGCGAGCGCATGGTTTTCGAACTGAGGCACTACCAGGGCCTGCGTTTGCGGAATATCGGCGAAATGCTGGGCACGACGGAAGAGGCCGCCAAAAATTGCCTGTTCCGCGCTACCCAGAAAATGCGCGCCGTGTTAGGAGATTTCACATGACTTGCGACTCGATTCTAAAACTCATCCCTCTTTACTACTACGGGGAACTCACGCCGGACGAGGAAGAACGCGTCGAAGAGCACACCCACGCTTGTCCCACCTGTTCGCGTCAAGTCGCGCAGCAGCGGACGGTCGCGGCGGCGCTCGATCAGCGGCAGATGATCGCCGCGCCGATGCTCCTGGAAGACTGCCGGAGTGACCTCCTGGCGGCGATTCAGGGCGGCGCCCCCCGCGTCGAGCCCCCGTCGAAGGGCCCGTGGCGGCTGTTTCTCGACGCCATGGCGACGACCTTGAGCGGCGCGTCGGGTGCGTCGCTGAGCGGCTTGGCCCGACTGCGCCAGCCTATCGGAGCCCTGGCACTCATCGCCATCGGATTTTTCGCCGCCCGCCTGATTAACACTACCGCCCCAGCCGGAACCGGCGCGCTCCTCAGTTCCGTTACCTCGCCCACCGACGACGTGTATTCCACTGTCCGCTCGGTGCAGCCGGATAATTCCGGCGGGGTCGCGATCTCCCTCGATGAGACCCGCCGAAAAGTGGTCAAGGGCAGCATGAACGACGGCAACATCGGCGCACGAAGACAACCCGGCGGTGCGTGTGGAATCGGTGGATCTGCTGCGTAGCCAGTCCGGCTCCACCGAAGTGCGCGACGCGCTGCTCAACGTGGTGTCGCAGGATTCCAACTCCGGCGTGCGGCTCAAGGCGCTGGAAGGTCTCAAACCGCTGGCCGCCGATCCTGAAGTCCGAAAGATTCTGGGGCGCGTGCTTCTCACGGACGATAACGTTGCTGTGCGTATGCTGGTAATCGATCTGTTGGTGGCCCACCGCGACGACAACGACAATATGGTAGGGATGATGCAGGGTTTGGTACAGAAGGAAAATAACAATTCGGTGCGCCTCAAACTGGAAAAGGCGCTCAGGGACATGAATGCATCGCCCGGTAGATTTTAAGATATTCGCGATTCTCCTGCTGCTGCCCGTGGCGGTGCTGCCGCAACAAAGCGGCCTGGTACGCCAGGGAGACCGCTTCGTGCGCGATTTCTCGGGCAGCGCGCCGGCGGGTCGCCGCCTGCGGATCAATGCCCACGGGCCGGTCAGTGTGCAGGCGGGCAATGGCAGAAACATAAGTTACACGGTCCACCTGAGCGTCCGCGCGCGTACCGAGGCCGAAGCGCGTAGCGTCATGCAGCGCTACAACGTGCGGGTGACGCCGCAGGGCGAGTGGGTCGTACTCACCGCGCCCGGCGGTCCCGTGATCTCCGCGGTCACGGTCAGGGCCCCGCGCCTGGACTACGTGGTGGTCTCCACTTCCGATGGTGCGGTGGACGCCGGCGGAATAGCAGGATCGCTGGAGGTGGACACGGGCGCCGGTGAATTGACGGCGGACCGCATCGGCGGCGATTGCAGGCTGGTCACCGGCGGCGGTGATATTCGCGTCGGGACGGTGGGCGGCGCGCTGCGCTGCTCCAGCGGAGCGGGCAAGATCCGCGTCGGCACCGTGCACGGAGCCGCCGAACTGGAAACTGTGGGCGGCGACATCGCCGCAACCGACGTCGGCGGCACGGTGAATGCCGAGACCGGCGGCGGCGGCATTCACATTGTCAAAGCCGGCGGCGCGGTGACTGCCGGAACCGGCGGCGGCCAGATTGTGGTGGACAGCGCCAACGGCATCGTCACGGTCCGCAATATGGCGGGACCGGTCAAGGTAGGCGCGGCCGCGGGCCTGCATTGCGAGTCCGGCTCGGGCGGCATCAACGTAAGCAATATCGCGGGTGGAATGCGGGTCTCGACATCCTTGGGCAACATCATGGCGAGCCTGCTGGCCGGCAAGCTGGCGGATTCCTTCCTGGCCACCGGCAACGGTGACATCACGGTTTATATTCCGTCTAATGTCGGGGTGACCGTTCGTGCCCAAAACGATATGGCCGATTCCACCAGGCGAATCGCCGTGGATTTTCCCGGCGTCCGGGTTCGCCGGCAAGGACGCCTGATCGTTGCGGAAGGCCCGGTGAACGGCGGGGGACCGCTGCTTCAGATTTCCGCCACGGTCGGCACCATTTTTATACGAAGACAACAGTAATAAGAGGTATTGCCATGAAAACTCTGGGAATTGTATTTGCTGCGGCGGCCGGCCTTGTCGCGTCCTCCGCATTCGCGCAGGTTGTAATACCGCGCGGACGCGTTGCGCAATCTTACGAAGTGCAGAAGACTAGTAGCGGCTATCTGGGCATCGGCGGGTTAGACATCAGTCCCGAACGGGCCAAGGCTCTCAACCTGAAGGAAGAGCGCGGCGTGGAAGTCTCCAGCCTGGCCGAAGACGGTCCGGCGGCGAAAGCCGGCATCAAGGCCGGCGACGTGGTGCTGGAATTCAACGGCCAGCCGGTGCAGGGCACCGCGCAGTTTCAGCGCCTGGTGCGTGAAACCCCGGCAGGGCGCCAGGTGAAGATCACGGTGTGGCGCGGCGGCGCGACGCAGACTCTCACCGCCACTGTCGGCGAGAACCGGCAGGCCACCACCATCATCACGCCCGGCGATGGAGGGTGGAACTTCTCCATGCCCGAAATTCCGGCCATGCCGAATATCGAAATTCCACGCTTCCAGATGTCCGCGCAGAACCCGATGCTGGGCATCGTGGGCGAGTCGCTTGCGCAGGAAGATCAGCTCGCCGAGTTTTTCGGCGTGCAGGAGGGCGTTCTGGTGCGGTCGGTGAAGAAGGGGTCCGCCGCTGAAAAGGCCGGCATCAAGGCCGGCGACGTGATCACCAAAATCGACGATTCCAAGGTCGGCACCAGCGCTGAGATTACCCATGTCCTGCGCGGATTGAAGTCCAAAAAGACTTTCGGCGTGACCGTAGTGCGCAACCGGAAAGAGATGCCGCTGACCGTGACCATGGAAACCACCGGCAGCTCCGTGCGCGCCGCCTTAGTCGAAGTAAACTGCTGATGGTGGGGCGGAACCCCCTCTCCGCGCATTGGCGTTAATGCCCGCCGACCTTTTGGCTCCAGACGGCAACTTCCCAGATGCGGACTTCGGGACAATCGACGGATTTCAATTCCGCGAATAGGGCGTTTACCAGCCAAGTGGCCTGTGTCCGGACCTCGCCATGCGACACCCACATCTGCAGCAATGGAAGTGCAAGAATGAGTTCGAAGCCTCAAAGATGGACCGAAGCAACCAAACCGCCGCTGAATGGCCACAGGCATGGACGAGACTGCTCGCATTCAGGCAACATCTGCCCGAACACTACGAAATACACGAGCGCCTCATTGACGAATATAACGGCCTGTTGAAGTCGTTTGAGAGACTCACTGGTGCCGAACTAGGCGTGTTCTCTGTTCCGCGAGATGATATCCGCCCCAAGGTCGTCGCCGTTTCAATGGCCACGATGCGACGACCTGGCCGCACTCACTATTCAGACGACAACTACTGCCTGCGAACCACACTCCTTATGAAGATCGATGCGCTGATACCCTTCCTCAATGATTTGGCGCACCGTCAGCCCTTGAAATCGGGAGAATACTCGCTTCATCCCGAGATTGAGCGTGTCAGTGGCGCCCTTTATCGCGACGGTCACTATAAGCAGGCGGCGCTCGAAGCATACATTCGTGTAATCGCCGAGGTTAAGGCATGTTCGGGCCTTCCGCTCGACGGCGATCCACTCGTGAATCAAGCGTTCGGATGCGATAACAGGCGACCAGTTCTGCAATTCAACGATTTGCAGACAGAAGCGGCGAGGGATGAGCAGAAAGGCCTCCTTTTCCTCTACAAAGGAATCGTTGGACTGCGGAATACGAAAGCCCACAGTAATGAGGTGTTTGACTCGCCGGAACGCGGTTTCGAATATCTTGTCTTGGCGAGCCTCCTATTGCGACTCTTGGAAACCGCCAGCCGAAATGCCCCTTTACAACCACCTCAGGCGCGATAGCCGATCATGTGCTTTGAACGGGCATCCCAATGCTTACTGGACGACTGCGGAATAGCCGCTCGCACTCAGCGAACCATAACCCTCTAGGCCGACCCCGTCTCGTTCGGTTAACCGGCGGACCAATCCAGGCAGCCACATGGAAGCGTCGCGCGCTTTTCATCCAGGTAACCGTCATCACCCGGATTGCTAGACAAATGGAGCACCTGTCGCTTTCTGTAGACGACGAGCTTGAGCCAACAGTTGGCGACCAGCTGTGGACTTCGATCTCCAGGTCGGCGGATGCGACTCCTCCCACGACAGACGCGAAACAAACGTCGGTTGGCGCTGGGCGCGACCGAAAGCAATGAAGTGAATCCTATACCACCAAGAGGCGATAGAATCTGTTCTCGCCGCCAATGCTCGTTAAGACCTTGAATAAGATATCGCCGAACTTGTAGGCGTCGCTCATGTAGGACTGGCTCGTTCGCTTCTCCATGAATCTGCTGACTAGTTCATCTTCCTCGTTGTTAGTTGTTTGCAGAAACCGTTCGTAATGAGCGAGAAGTTCGTTTACATTAGCGTGCGCGCGATCCAGATCCGGCTGGTGGAGAATCCACTCAAGCCGCTCCGTCGGCGTGAGAGAGATCATTCCTACAGCGTCTGACGGGGCGACCGTCCCCTGTCGGTCATACACCGCAAGGAGGTAAAGAAGGGCCGAGTAACACGTCAGCAGGCGACTGTGCTTCAGCTTGTAATTCTTCAGCTTGCCTTTGGCCTTCTGTTTCTCTGGTACTCTTTCCGTCCTCGCTTCGTAGTTGACGCAGAATGTCCTCCACAAACGAAGGATATCGTTGGCAAGAAATGCGGGCATGAAGTCCGTTTTGTGATCCCCATAATCCCTCCAGTACTGGGCAACGACCTCCTCTGTAACCTCCTGGTATACCGACGATCCCACGAGCGGCCGACTCTCGAGAAGAAGGAGGAGCCGGGCAGTAAAGGTGTTGGTACCGTCGTCCTCTGGAGTACCAAGTGTCTTAGTGAATTCGTGAACGGAGTAATGCGCAAGGTAACGACCATCGCCAGAAAATTCTGGGATCTTCAGTGTGCGGGTGACCTCGATAAGATCCGCTTTGATGCAGATTTCATCAAGACGCTTTAAGAGGCTTCCTTCGATGCCATCCGGTCCGGGCTTACCGTCTCGCTTTCCAACTATAAAAAGGTCCAAATCGCTGTAGGGGCTGGCCTCACACCTGCCGAACGACCCAGTTGCATATACGCACGCTTTGCCGTCCGCGAGGGCTCCTGCCTCTTTCAGTTCCTTGCGCAATTCTATGATTCGTCTACTCGTTTGCTGCCGGCGTTCGGTGAGTTCGCCCACGACGTCCCTCCCACTCGAAGATGTTTGCGAATATTTCTGCCTGCGCGATCGCGTCGTCTGTTGCGTGGTGCGTGTGCTGATGCCTGGACCGCAGCGATGGATCAATCCGTGAACGGCCGGCCTCGGAGATGGGTATATGAGCTTTAACGGCTAGTGCAGTCTTGATGTCGAAACACCTTGAATAGTCGAAGGGGGATCCCTCAGTAGAGAAGCGAATGAAGTACCAATAAAGCCAGGTCCAGTCAAAGCTAAGAGGGTAAGCTACGAGTACCGGCTGGGCATCTCCGGCTATCCCCTTCACCCACTGGCATACCTCGGTCATCGCCTTTTCTGGAAGCTCTCCTTCCCGGCATAGGCGTCGTCGATCAAGACCGTTGACGCGAAGGGCTTCTGGCTCGAAGTCGTCGGAAATGGGCCTGAGTTCTTTATAAAGCCTCCTCTCATAATTGGTGGGGCGTCTGAAATTGGATCCATCGAACGAACCCGCATACACAATGGCAAGGGATAGCATGGAGAACGGCCCTGGAATTGGTCCGTCAGTCTCGACGTCGGCTGAAAAATATGCATCCACCTTCTTGCTCCCGCGTTCGGTTTGATTCGTGACCTCCGAGGGGCTACAGTCGGTTTCGTTGTGGAGGGTCGAGTTCATGAACTCTCTATCGTACCAGCCCATGGCGGCCCACAGTTCGCCCAGGAACCCTGATCTTTGGGACAACGAGACTGCGGTCCGCTACTCGGCACCCGCAAACTCAACCACTCATCTTTGGGGGGACCACGCCGTTCTCCCGAAAACACCTTCGAAAGCCGAGGGAGTCCCCTTATGCGTGGCCGACGGCGTGGCGAATCGCGCCCGATTATGTTCAGGGCCACTCGGGAAGTTGTGCTTGAAGCCGACCCCTTCACCCTGTCCGACAACTGAACCCATTGTTCCGTTATCGCCGCGGCATCTGCGCCAGCTCAATCCACGTGGACGTGTTGTCACCATATACGGCCAATCGTGATGCCCGCGGCGCCAGTAAGTACGGTCGAATCTCTCAATTAGGGGCGCGTGCACAGATTGGACCGTATATGGCGACAATAACCGGCCAAACCGCTTGACTCCAGGTCGCTTACGCTCAGCTTATCGCGCAACCAGATTTGGCCGGTTATCTTCACCATCTCGGACTTCTACTATTGCGGTCCACAAGCGGCGTTCTGGGAAAGAATGCTCGCTGTGGCGGATCCAACCTCGCGCTGGCGCGGGACCGATTCGTGTCCGTTATTTTAACGCCTATGCCTGGTCCGCGCGCGTCCCCCTGGACCCGCTGCTTGCTTCTCTTTCTTACTTCGCGCTCAGCAAATTAGCGAATAGCCGGTACGCCCCCGGCACCCCGGCCGGAAGCTGGCGGAACCACGAATACGCCGTGAAAATGTAGACGCCTTTGCCGTAGTGCGTCCAGATCTGTCCGCCTTCCAGCGGTTGCTCGCCGGGATCGTGCGAAGAGAGCACGGTCTGGTAGCGCTTATCCCATTGGGTGGCGAAGTAGAGACCGCGCTCCTGCACCCAACCTTCGAAATCCTTGGGGTTGATGTGGTTGGGGTATTGCAGCAGCGGGCTGTCCTGGTTGGTGAACGTGAGCGGCGCCTCCTCCACGGTGATGCGATACTTATTGCCGCCCGGTACGGCGAACGGGTACGGCCCGAGATTGGTGGTCACAGGCGCGGGCTGCTGCTGGTTGAACGGGTTGGGCGGCTGCTGCTGTCCGCGCGGCGCGTTGGGGTCCGGACTGTCGCCCGTCTGGTATTGCACTATGTACGCGCCGCCGTTCTTCACATAGTCGAGCAGGCGCGGCTGGTTCGCCCGGATATCGGCGCGCACGTTGTAAGCGCGCACCCCCGCCACGATGGCATCGAACCGGCTCAGGGCACCCTGCTCCAGATCGCTCTGGCTGAGCAGAGTGACGTCGAGCCCGAGCTGCCGCAGCGCGTCCGGCATCTCGTCGCCGGCTCCCATGATGTACCCGACCTTCTTGGCCGTCCCCTTGATGTTGGCGCGCACCAGCTTGATGTCCGACGGCGGNGCGGGAAATGCGGATATGCGATCACCTGGGTCCCCGACTCGATGTCGCGACCGTTCACCTTGGCGACGGCGTGCAGGCTGGCCGTGGTTTCGCCCGCGGGCGGCGTCACCTCGAACGTCATGATGCGCTGCTCGCCGGCGACGGCGATCTGAAAACTCTCCGAGCTCGGTTCGGCCTTCCAGCCCGCGGGCACTTCCAACCGCAGATCGCCTTGCGCGTTGGCCACATTCGCCTGCACCGAAACCTGCACTTTGCGCGCCGCCGTATCCGGGAACACCGCCACCGGTTCCGGAAGATTCACTGCCACCGCGGGCACTACCACAAAGGGGCGCACGCGCTCTCCCTCAGCACGGTCGGCATAACGATGGTGCACCGGCCGCACCAGCTCGATGGGCGCGCCATCCACGGTGAGCCGCACGCGGACCTGGGCCGCGGCCGGAGTATCGGGCAGGCCGATCAGCATCTGGTCATCCACCTGGTAGACGTCGGCCGTGGGCGGCTTCACCAGCCAGTAGGGCTGCGTGTAGACCTGGTTCGCGGGCACCACCAGGTTGAACGCGACATCGGCGCTCTGGTTGTATCCCAGACTGGCAGGCTTGGCTTGCCCCTCCTGGTTCCAGATGCCCTCGACGCGCGCGCCCTCCAGGCCGACCTTCGCCGTGGAGCGATTGAGCACCGTGGCCGTGACATTGAGCGTACCGCCGGGAGCCACATCGAACTGCCGCGCCTGCGCTTCTACAAAGAGACCCGCACACAGCGCGATAGTCTCATCGAGTTCGGCGAGTTTCACCTTGGCCAGCGGATCCGCGATCGCGGCGATCAGCGGGCGCGCCTTCACCAGCGCCGGAATGACCCTTGCGGGATGCGCCGGCTCGTAATTACGAATCGCCTCGTCGAGAATGGCCTTGACCGCGCCGCCGCCGGGCAGCCGGTTCCACGAGGTGTCGATGCCATCGAACAGATCGTTGGTCGCGGGCGGTCCGCCGGTAATTGTGAAGCCGGCGCGGCCGGCGCCGGGACGCCGCATCGCGCCCGTGCCCTGGCTGTGGTGCATGCTGCGGCTGAGCACGGCCAGTTCGTCATACGAGTAACCCAGGATGGGGTTGAAGGATCCGGTATCGGCGTACGGCCCCGTCTCGGTTTCCGGCGCGGGCGGAACTACTCCCGGCGGCACTGCAGGTGCGCCGCCGCGTCCGCCCCGGCCGCCGCCACCGCCCACGGCGAAACCGAAGCCGCCGAACCCCGCCGCCTGCGCCAGCCGCTTGGCCTGCCACACCTGCGCGTACTTCAACTGTTCGGGAAACATTTTAGGATCCGCGGCCGCGGTATACGCCTCCTTGCCGAGGATGGCCGACGCCTGGTGCTGCCCGTGTCCATCGCGCGGAGTTCCGCTGAATCCAAGCAGGATCACGTCCGGCCGGTAGCGGCGGATCACCCACACCAGGTCCGAAAGAATGCGGTCGTGCCCCCACTTCTGGAGCGTCTCTTCGGGAGTGCGCGTGAATCCGAAATCGATGGCGCGCGAGAAAAACTGGTCGGCGCCGTCGATCTGCCGCGCGGCCAGCAGTTCCTGCGTGCGAATGATGCCGAGCTGCGCGCCCTGTTCGGAGCCGATCAGGTTCTG